>Ga0306921_10003002_pt1 | contig 17013 bp, 7 predicted proteins | sample sta12Cox44000080_FD_203760 | JGI IMG/M metagenome (GOLD analysis project Ga0306921, IMG submission 203760) | Lab enrichment of tropical soil microbial communities from Luquillo Experimental Forest, Puerto Rico - statoxic.12C.oxic.44.000.080 (v2)... | ecosystem: Environmental > Terrestrial > Soil... | reverse complement strand
CGGAATTCGCATAGCTATGGTCTCGGCACCTTCGGAAAATTCTTCGGCACAATCCCCGTGCCTTTTTTCACCGCAATGATTTTGTTCACCCGTACATCGGTCAGCTGGTCCACTTGACCGCTCGGCCAAGCAATCTCGAGCGATTCAATCTTTGTCCGTTTCCCAAGTCCAAAATGAATCCTCGGATCGCTCGCCGACATGTATCCCATCCCACCCTTGGCCTGTTCCACCTCCACAAACCCCTCGCTCGTCAATTTCAACGAAGCCCCGATCCCGTCGCGATTCGACTTCGTTCCGATCAGTAAAACCTCCAGCCAGTTGTTCGCGTTGCCGCCGTCGTTGCGCAGCAGAGAAGGGAAGTCGCCCCGGTTATTGAGCGCAATATCCAGATCGCCATCGTTATCGAAATCCGCCGTTGCCAATCCGCGGCCGGCGATCGGACGCATAAAGTCGGGGCCCAGGGATTCCGATACCTTTTCAAATTGCCCCTTTCCCAGGTTGCGGAACATCAGCAGCGGCTCCTTGTAAGAGACTTCGCTGTGATACAACGCCACATTGTCCACCATCGCTCCGTTCACCTGCAGGATGTCCGGCCACCCGTCGTTGTCGTAATCCATGAACTTCATCGAAACGCCGCTTAAAAGAATCGCCTTGTTGCCGATCCCGGAAGAATAGGTGACATCGTCAAACGTCCCGTTGTGATTGTTGTGGTACAGCCGATTCAACTCAAAGTCCAGGTGCGTGATATAGACGTCCATCCAGCCATCGCGATCCACATCCGACGCGTCAATTCCCATGCCGGCTTCGTAACGGCCGTCCTCGCTCGCCGCCATCCCCGATATCAGAGATACATCCTCAAACGTCCCGTCGTGTTTGTTCAGGAAAAGAAAATTTGGCCAAGTGTCGTTGGCGATGGCGATGTCGGTCCAACCGTCGTTATTGAAATCCGCCAGCACCACCCCCATGCCTTTTGACTCGGGTTTGCCTACTCCAGAAACATCGCTCACGTCGGTGAATGTCCCGTCATGATTATTGTGATAAAGCTTCGTCTTTTGCCCTTTGTAATTCCCGGGATTGCAGTAGGCGCGGTATCCCGGCCGGTGCTCCCCGCAATAAATGTTGTTCTTTGGACTCCACTCAATGTAGTTCGTGACCACCAGATCGAGCCAGCCGTCCTTGTCATAGTCAAACCAGCCTGCACTTGTCGACCATCTCCCTTCATCCGCAACTCCGGCCTTGCTCGTCACGTCGGTGAAGGTCCCGTCCCCATTGTTGTGATAGAGAATTGCCCGGCCGTAACCAGTGACATACAAATCCGGCCAGCCGTCATTGTCGAAATCGCCCACCGCCACGCCCTGGCCGTAATGTCCCTCGCCACCCAAACCGGCCTTCTCGGTCACATCGGTAAAGGTGCCGTCCCCATTGTTGTGATAGAGCGCAGAACGCAGCGGGCGTGAAGGCTTGTAAATATCGGTGGCCGCCGATTGCACGAAAAACAGGTCCATCAATCCGTCCTGGTCGTAGTCAATCCACGCCACACCGGTTCCCATGGTCTCCAAATAATACTTTTCTTCCGTTTGCGTTGAATCCTGTTGGAAGGTAATCCCCGCAGCCTTCCGGATGTCGGTAAACCGCACCGGAATGGGAGTATCTTTGATCTTTGCCGGGGGAGGTGTTTGCGCGCTTAGCTGGAACCCGCCGAGAGCCACTGCCAGCCACAAAACAACGGCCGCAATCTTTGACGGCTGGTGAAGCGCACAAATGTATTCGCCAATCTCGAGATCGGCCATCTTGCAATCAGGCCCCATGAATCTGTTCCCGCCGGTCACAGTGTCCGGTCGGCCATAGACAACGCAAACTGCAAAAGCTGCTGCTGCGAGGCCGGCGACATCGGCTCGTTTACAATCCGGGGCATGGGCGGAGCCTTTTCGAGCGCTTCTTCGATCCGATTCACATCCAGCCCGCCCGCGTTGTTTCCCTTGAACCGGTTGAGCACTTCTTTTGCTTTGTCGATCTGCCCCGTCTGATAGTAAAAAACTCCCAAAGTCGAATAGCTGCCCGGCCACTCCGGCAGCAAATCCACCGCCTGCTCCAGATGTGCAGCAGCCTGCGCTGTTTTTCCCTCAAGTGCTGCGATCAGCCCCTGCACCCAACGAAGTTTCCCCGACCCGGGAATTCGCGCCAAACCATCCTCGAGTGTCTTGGACGCCCCGGCTAGGTCGCCCTGCCGTAGGTCGAGCAAGGTCAGCGAAAGATAGTACTGATCATTGTCCGGATTCCGCTGGATCGCGCTCCGGTAAATGCCGGAAGCCGCCTGCGCCTGGCCAAGATGCGCCCGGATATCTGCCAGCAGCGCAAGGTAGGAATCATCCAATTGTCCTTGCGCCGAGACCTGCCGCGCCACCTCGAGGGCCTCTTGGAACTGTCCTTTTCGGAAATACGCGTCGGCCAGGTCGTAGTTGACGTCGTCGGAATCCGGGTTCACCTTGAGTGCCGCCTGAAAGTGCGAAATGGCATCGTCATACAAGCGGTATCGCGCCAGCAGCACACCCACTCCGGTCTGCGTCCGGAAATCTCCTCCGCTCAGTTCGTCCAGCTGGGCGATGGCCTTCCGCGCCTCGGCCACTTTCCCGAGTTTCAAATTGCCTTCGGCGAGCAGGTACAGATTCTCCGGCTGGTCCGGGTGTTTCTGGATCTGTTCGGCAAGCTCGGCGAGGTCTAGCTGCGCTTTCTCTTGCCCACTCAGAGCCGCGCGATTGTCAAGATAATCGAACAGGTGCTGGTATGGATAGGGGCCGGTGGATACATTCTTCGACAACGTCTGAAATACGCTCAAATCGCGTTGCGCCGCCTCATTCTGGTGCAGACTCCGCTCGACCATGGCCAACTTGTAGTATCCCGGCGCCGGATTGCGAGCCACTTTCACGTACTTTCGGAGCAAATCGGCAGCTTCCTCATACCGCTTGGCGGCAATCCGCAAATTGGCCAGTTCGAGCAGCGCCTCGGCATGGTCTCCTTTCGCTCGCAGAGCCTCCTGAAAATACTTTTCCGCGGCTTGATGATTGCCCTGGTGTTCCTCGATGTAGCCCAGATTGAAAAGGCAGGAGGCGTCGAGCGAATCCTTCTTCAATCCTTCCAGAAAATATTTTCGTGCCTCGTCGAACCGCCCTAAATGCCGGTAGGAAAGACCCATAAACGCGTACGACCGTGCGGAAGGTTCCAGTTCAATTAGTCTTCCAAACACCTCGATCGCTTTTTCGACCTTCCCCGCAATGAAGTAGCACTCTCCGAGCGCGGCCGTCAGGTCCGCCCGCTTCGGCGCAAGCTTTAAACCATTTTCGAGAAGAGGAATCGTGTCCTCGTAGTAGTTCTGCGACATGCTCACTTGGGCCAGTTGAAAAATAATGTCTACATTCTCTGGCGCCAGTTTATGCGCGCGAACCAATTGGTCGAGTGCGTCGACTGGTTTCGACTCTTTTGCGTATACCTGCCCCAACAGGTAAAGAGTCTCGGCCGAATCGGGATTCATCTTGATTGCGCGAGCGAGTGTTGCCTCGGCTTTCGTGTAATCGCCAGTCCGCAGATAGGTCTCGCCGAGGTTGTGAAGAATCTCAAACGTCTGGGGTTGCAAGGCGTTTGCCTGTTCCAACTCCGCTTGAGCGGCGCGAAACTGTTTTTCCGTTCCGAGCAGTACGCCAAGCGTGAAATGTACCGGAGCGTTGTCTTTGTTCTTGGCCGAAAGCGCCTTGGCCGTTCGCAGTCCTTCCGCCGTGCGTCCCGCTCGCAGATAGGCGCGGATCAGATTCATTTGCGATTCGACGCTGGGTGGCTCGACGCGCGCGAGGTGAGGGATAGCTTCGGCCGGTTTTCGCTTTGCCAGCAGCACCAGCCCCAGATTGTAATTCCCGGCGCTGTCGGTGGGGTTGAGACGCAGCGATTCGCGGAATTCTCTCTCCGCCAGGTCCAGGTTCTCCTCGATCACATAGATATTGCCCAGGCTATTGCGGACCTTGCTCGACCGAGGATCGAGCTTCAACGAATGTTCGAACGCTCTGATGGCTTCCGGAAAATTCTTTTCCTCGCTAAAAACAACCCCCAGCAGCCCGTAACCCTCGGCGCTTGCCGGGTTCTGTTGCAGTTCGGCCTCCAAGCGGCTTTGCGCTTCGGTGAGTTTGCCCTCCCTGAGCAATTGCTCCACATCCGCAAACCGGGAGCTCTTTTGTCGAGTCTCGGAAGGCGCTTTCCTGGCGGGACTCGGTTGCTGGCGCGCAGATAAGTTGCTTACCGGAAGTAAGCTCAGCACCGCGAATACCGCTCCCAGACTTGTCCGCCGGTCAGAAAACGCGAAAATCATCGACCGCTTTCCTCCGATCGCATGCCAGGGAGCCTCGCTCGAGCCTAATTTAGCATCTCCAGTGTCTGCTGAGCCAATTTGTGGCCCGGCTGGAGCTCGAGGAGTGTTTCGAGAATCTCTCGCGCCTTTTGTTTTTCGTTCCGCACAAGATACAGGCGGGCCAGGTTGAGATATGCCTGATCGAAGCTGGGCGCCAGCCTTATACAAGATTCGAATTTCTCCTGGGCCTCGGCGAATTTCCCTTGTTGCACAAGGACAACTCCCAGATTATTCCAGGCGTCGGGGAAGTCCGCTCGGAGCTTCGTGGCCTTCTCTAAATATTCAGACGCCGGCTGTAACTCGCCTTGCCTCGCTAGAAGCATGCCCATGCCGTAGTTCGCGTCGGCATCGTCAGGCTTCGCCGTCAATGCTTGCCTCAGCAGTTTTTCCGCCCCGGCAAAGTCCCCCTTCCGCCGCAGCAGGTTCCCAAAATTCAGAAGCGCCGTGACATAGACGGGCCGGTAGGCGAGCGACTTCTGAAATTCTTCGATTGCTTCCGCTTCTTGACCCTGCTGTGCCGACACCATTCCCAGGTTGTTCCAGGCCTCCGCATACCCTGGCCGCAGTTTCACAGCTTGTTCCAAATATCCCCGCGCCGTTTGCAGGTCACCCTTTGTCAGGTACAGCGTGCCCAGGTTGTAGTGTGCCTCCGGATTCTGGGGCTTCGATCGAATCACCGATTTGAACGAGGCGGCTGCCGCGTCGAGATATCCCCGCTGATAAAACGCGACCCCGTAGGTGAAATCATTTCGCGCGAAATTTGTCAGATAAGCGGTGCCCTTCATCGGGAGAGCGAGACTGGCAGACTCAATCGTGGATTTCGGCAGTGATTGAACATCGGATACCACTTGTTCGGCCGGAAACTCCCCCTGATACACCTTCACAACCATCCCCTCGCGCTCGACGAGGAACGCCGTGGGCAAACCAAGGTCTCTCCGCCTGTCAAGCAGATAACGAAAGAAGATGTTGTAAATCCCTGCCACCCCTTCGCTGGCCAGCAGTATCGGGAATGAAAATTTCTCCCGGTCGGCGGCTCGCCGCACTTCCTCTTCCCTTTGCGGTCCATCCACATTCACGCCGATAACCTGGACGTAGTTCTGTTCCAGGATTGCGATCTGTTTCTGCAAGTGCCGCAACTGGCTGACCGACGGTGGAGCGCTAGTCGCCCAGAACTGCAGGAGCAAGGATTTCCCTCGAAGCTCCGAGAGTTGCTGATTCTTTCCAGTCAGATCGGGCAGTTGGAAATCCGGTGCAGGGAGGGGTTCGACCAGCCAGGTTGCCACCGACTCCGGCAATCCCTTGGACAGAAGCGGCTCGGCCGGCCTCAGATAAGCGCTTGCGGGGCCACCAAATGGTTTCGCCTGGAACTCCGGGTTCTCCTCCTTCAGTTCGATGCGATGGTTGACCGGCAAATTTTCGAGTGTCTGCGTCGTTCCGCTCGGCCACCGAATGCTCGCGCGCACCGGGCCCGCAATCTTTCCAACACCAAAAAACAGTTCTTTGCTGTGCTGCGATAGAAACCCCGAGCCCCCTTGCAGCAGCTTTGTCTGCCGCCTGCCGGCCGCTTCCACAGTCACAGCCGCACCGATCGCGTCGCGATTGCTCTGTGTCCCCTGAAGTCGAAACGCGATGGCGTCCCCGATTTCCTTCATCGCATTGCGCAAGACCCGCAGTTGCGGGGCTGTCCGGTTCTTCAAAATGATTTCCAGACGCCCGTCCCCATCGAGGTCCGCCAATGCAAAGGCCCGGCTGTCGTCGGTAAAATCGAGTCCGGCGATTCCGGAAATCTCGGAAAACGTCCCATCCTGGTTGTTCCGGTAAAGCACGTTTCGCTCACATCCATTCCATGTTGCGTCCGACCGGATCAGTTCATTGATTGCATTCCACCCGCGCTCATATCCTTCCGCGGGTGTTTCGGCCGACGGCGCGTTTCCCACCACCTGCCGCCAGAAGAAGCTTGAAACATCTCTCGTGTCGGTCCCCGAAATGTAACCGTTTGCAACATACAGGTCTGCATACCCGTCATGGTCGAAGTCCCAACTGTCCGACCCCCACGCCCAGCGGCCCATGCGAACCCCAGCAGGCAAACTGGCATTTTCAAATTTCCCGTTTCCCAGATTTCGGTACAACCAGTTCCCGCGCATGTGCCGGCTGTAGTTTTCCCTAATCTCCTGGGTTTCCCCCGCTTGAAAGAATTTCTGGGAAGTGACCCGCGAACCTGCGGCCGACCACATATTCGAGACGTAAATGTCTTGCCGCCCGTCGTTGTCAAAATCCAGCCAGCAAGCGCTCATGCCCGCGCCGACATCGTCGACCTGGGCTTCGGCGGAGATAACCGTAAAGGTCCCGTCGCCATTATTCCGGTACAGATTGCTGCGTCCGAAATCGTTTGCCACATACAGATCAGGGTGTCCGTCGCCGTTCGAGTCTCCCCAGGCGCACGCAAAACTGTAGCGGTCGTTTTCCGCGTTCAACCCGGCTCGTTCGGTGCGATCCGCAAAAACGCCATTTCCCTCATTGTGCAATAAAAAATTTGGCGGACCATTTCGCGCATCAAAGTAGGGAGCGGGATAGTGGTACTGGTCTAGTCCCAGGTAGTAGCTGTACAAGCAGAAATAGACATCCAAGCGTCCGTCGCCGTCGTAATCGGCAACCGCCGCATGGGTGAAGGTGCCGGCGGGTTCGGTCAAAAACCGAAACGCATCCTGCTTCAGTGAATACTTTCCGTTTCCCTGGTTCACAAATAGAAGCGGACCGTTCGCGCATACAACCAGCAGATCCTGGAGCCCTTTGTTGGCAAAGTCCGCGAACAAAGCGCAAGCCGTGTTGTCGAGCACCCCGACGCCCGCGATGTCGGTTACATCCTCAAAAGTACCGTCCCCGCGGTTCTTGTAGAGCCGGTTCGGCAACCCGGCTGGCTGGCTGACATACAAATCATCGAAGCCGTCATTGTCGAAATCGCCGGCAGCGATGCCGTTGTTTCCGTAAACATCGATTCCCGTAGCTCCGTCGAGCACCGTGCGCCAGTAGTCGACGCCATGGAGAATTTGTGAATGGTATGATTCGAGGCGCCCGAGCGCCTGTGAACTCACATCCACAAAGACAGGCTGGCGCGCGCGGCTCACAGTCTCTTCGGCTGCCGTCCAGTGCCGGGCCCGCCATTCCCCGGACTCTCTCTGCCACTCCATGTTCCAATGGCCGATGCGCTCCTCGAGAGCTTGGTTTCTCGATCTCCCCGCCAAGTCGTAGCGGACTTGAATACGAACAGCGAGCGCTGGGCCGGGGATCTGGTCAACTTGGGTGATCTGAAATTCGGCGGTCTCAATGTTCGCGAAATCCGCAAGGTATCGTCGCAACTCGTCGAGGAACTCATCGCGGCTGAGCTCCACCCCGGGAGAAAATGTCCTTCCGAGAGTTTCAATTCCACAATCGGACCGAAGCATCTTCTGGCCGGTTGGATTCAGCTTCCCGCCGTGCATTCCTGCAGCAAGAAATTGTCCCGGCAACGCAATTGCTGCCGGAGTTTTTCGCAACTCCTCTGACCAGCGCTTCAGCTCCTGCGAGATCTCCTCGGCATATTTTTCCGTGAAGTACTGGTCTGTGCCCGGCATGACCAGGCGAAGCACATCATCCAGAGGGGATTTCTTGGGGTAGTGGGGAGCGAGGCGGTAATCGGCGAACGGAAAAGCTGCGCGCTGGTCGAGCCCGTCTTGCGACACAGCAACGCGAAAGGCTTGCGCACAGAGCGGCGCCGGAAGAAATGCCATCGGCGCCCAGCGCAGCCCTCTTAGAAAGGCTCGCCGCGAAAACACCGATCTTTCTCTTGGATGTTTCCGCATCCTCGGGTGCTCGCGCATTGTTGGTGCCGAGCTTCGATGCTAACACCGCGCCCGAGCCTCGCCAAACAGGCCACAAATGCGAGCCTCGTTTTTGCCGGATTGATCACCGCGCCGTGGAAGATACCGGCCCTGAGGAATTGCCCACAAAAAGTTCCGCCGAGATTTCGTATTCCTTGCCTTGCGGATTTGCCGAGCTACAAAGCTCGTGAAGCACATCGGCGGCCATCTGTCCTAGCAGGTCCCTGTGAATGTCGACCGTCGTGATCGAAGGATTGCTGTACTCTGCCAGTCGCGTGCGATCAAACCCAATCAGTGAAATATCCTCCGGGACATGGCATCCTGCGTTTCGCAGTCCCTTCAAAACGCCTACGGCGGTCAGGTCATTCACTGCCATAACCGCCGTCGGTCGCGGCGACATCTTGGCGATCGCCAGCCCCGCCGCCAGTCCACCTTCAAAACGCAGGTCACCATGCAGAATCGGCCCAGGCGTTAGCCCCAGATCGCGCATGGCATTCTCATAGGCTTCCAGGCGAATGATATTGGATCTGAGCTTCGGCCTTCCCGCTACAAAGGCAATATGTCGATGTCCCTCGTTATACAGATACTTCACCGACTGCTCGATTCCCGACTGATAATCGATGCGCAGCGTGCTTACATAACCCCGGGCCGGCGCGTGATCGAGGAAGGTCACCGCTATTTTCCGCCGCACCAGTTCGTCAATCAGCTTCGGACTGATTTCCGAAGTCATGATGGCCACGCCGCCCACGTTATGCGCCATCATGCGGCTTGCCGCCTCCTGCGTCCTTCGGGGATCGTAGTTGGTGTCGCTAAGAATGGCGTCATAGCCCAGTTGTCGCGTGCGAGCCAGAAAGCTCTTGATGATTTCGGGAAAGAAGGGATTCTCGACATCAGAAACGATGATTCCCAGTGTCCGCGTATCCCGCGAAGCCAGCCGCCGCGCGTGGATATTGGGCAAATAGCCCAGCCGCTTAACCGTGGAAAGCACGAGTCCCTGGGTGCGCCTCCCGACCTTACCCCGTTTGTTGAGCACGTTCGAGACTGTGGCGGTGGATACACCGGCAGCCTTGGCGACATCCCGTATGGTCAAACCCATGGTTGTAGAAACCGGTCCTCGACCTGAAATCGCACTACGCCTATTCTCGCAGAGTAGGACGCAGCGGCCAGAGTATAGATGAAAAAAAACGCTTGACAACATCCAAAAGACTATGGTCTATTGCCACGCAGGTTAAGCGGTTAAGTTTTGGGGTGCCTGTTAAGCGGTTAAGTCACTGAGGGCTTTTCGGCGGTTAGGTTAAACGTTTTTCTTCGCTGCCCCTGGTTTCCCTCCGCTTTCCAGATAGCGTTCACTTGGGTCGTTTTTCGACTTTGCTACTTGCGGCGGGTTTCGTCGAGGAACCCGCTTAGGCTTTTTCTGCTCGCCTTGCTTGGCGAGCGGCGCTTTGTCGTTCTAGGAGGGATGGGCATGAAGGCAAGGATGTTGTTTTGTTGGGTCTCCGCTGTTTCCGCTCTGCTCGCTTTCGTCGCTTTGCTCGTCGTCGCCACTCCACTTCGCGCCCAAGTGGACGCAGGTTCCATCCTGGGAACCGTTACCGACCAAACCGGAGCCGTGGTTAACGGCGCTTCGGTCACCCTCACCAACGAAGGGACCGGAGCCAGTCTTACCACCGCCACCGGTTCGGACGGCGTTTTCAAGTTCTCGCCGGTCAAAATCGGCAGCTACAAAATCGATGTCTCCTTCCAAGGATTCCAGCCGGTCACCGCAAAAGGAGTTGTCGTAAACATCGGTGTTGACGTCGTCCAGAATTTCACCCTGAAACCCGGCAACGTTACGCAATCCATCGAAGTCACCGCAGCCGCTCCTCTTCTTGAGTCGCAGAGCGCCGCTGTCGGTCAAGTCACCGACACGAAAGCCGTCAACGACCTCCCGTTGAACGGCCGTAATTTCACGTTTCTTGCGCAACTCGGCGCCGGTGTCAACACCCCGCAAGCCGATACCCGAGGGAATGCCTCGACAGGCGCGTTCGCTGCCAACGGTCTGCGTCCCGCGCAGAACAACTACCTGCTCGATGGTATCGACAATAACTCCGACACCGTCGACTTCCTGAACGGTACCAACTTCGTCGTTCTCCCGCCGGTCGACGCCGTCGAAGAATTCCGCGTCGAAACGTCCAGCTTTAGCGCGGAATTCGGCCGCTCCGGTGCCGCCGTCCTCAATGCCACCATCAAGTCTGGAACCAACGACCTGCATGGTTCGGTCTGGGAATTCTTCCGCAACGATAAGCTCGACGCTGCGGATTTCTTCGAGAATGCCGGCGGCATCAAGAAAGGCGCTCTCCGCCAGAATCAGTTCGGCTTCACGATCGGTGGACCTGTTGTCATTCCCAAGATTATTAATGGCCGCAACAAGCTGTTCTTTTTCGGTGACTACGAAGGATTCCGCCGCGTGCAAGGCACGGTTTTTACAGGAACAGTGCCGACCGCTGCAGAACGGACAAGCGGCTATACAGATCTTTCTGACCTGCTTTCGCAAACGGGAACCAAGGTTGACGCCTTGGGCCGCACTATCCCGCTCGGCACGGTGCTCGATCCGGCGACGACGCGCGCCGTCACCGCAGGAGTGGCTGATCCGCTCACAGGACTTGTGCCTACCACCAGTGGCTTTGTCCGCGATCCGTTTGGCACCTTCGGTACTGCTGGTTGCCCGGTATCGACTCTTAGCTTTGCAGGTGCCAACACTGCTGCCTGTAACTTGAATCACTTGCCGGCGGGGCGCCTGGATGCAAACGCGATTAAACTGCTGGATCTCTACCCGAACCCCACCAACAACAATGTCTTCAGCAACTACGCCAATTCCCCAAAGCTATACGAGCACGCCAACTCGTTTGATACTCGCATGGACGCGATCTTCAACGAAAAGAATCAGATGTTCTTCCGCTTCAGCCTGAAGGATGACCCGCAGTTCATACCGGGTATCTTTGAAGGCGCGGCAGATGGCGGCGGGTTCCAAGACGGTAACCAGACCGCCAACGCCCAGCAAACCGTGCTCAGCTATACGCACACGTTTTCTCCCACCCTGATCAGCGAAACGCGGGTTGGCTTCAACTATCTGCATACCACTCGCAGTGGTCCTGTGGCGAACGATCTGACCGATATTCCTTCGCAGTATGGCATCCAGGGCATTCCGCAAACCACTCTGAATGGCGGCCTCCCAGCTATCAACTTCAACGGCAGTTTGGCCACCTTGGGCAGCAATGCATTCCTGCCTTCCGACGAAGTTAGTTCCACGTTCCAGCTTACCGAGGCGGTTACAAAAATTTTCGGAAAGCATTCGTTTAAGGCAGGCTTCGAATACCAGCATGTCAAGTTTTCCACCCTTCAGCCCCCGTGGTCTCGTGGAGAATGGGATTTCCACGGCGGAATTACCGACGTTGTGGACTCGACAGCAGGCAATACCCAGCGCGCTGACTTCCTGCTGATTCCTTCACAAACGCAACTGCCAGGCACTCCCTATCTTGGCGGCGCGTCGGAAATTTTCATCTCCAATATCGCTGAGACCGATAACGGTAAGAACTATTATGGTGGTTTCGCTCAGGATGACTGGAAGATCACGCCGAAGTTGACGCTCAATCTGGGACTGCGGTACGACTTCTTTGGGCTGGTCTTCGAGCATCACAATGCTCAGGCCAACTTTGTGCCGGCTGGCGCTCCGATTAACGCTCCGGCCTACATCCTGCCTCCCAACGGCCCAAACGTGGGCAACCTTTCTCCCAGCTTCACAACCTTGCTCGGACAAGACGGCATTACCCTGTTAACTACGAGCAAGTACGGCGGCGGTCAAGGCAACTCGCAGGGCAGTAACTTCGCGCCGCGTTTGGGCTTTGCCTACCAAGCCACTCCCAAAATTGTGGTTCGCGGCGGCTTCGGGATCTTCTACAACGGTTTTGAGAACCGTGGATACTCGCCGAATATCGGTGAAAACTATCCGTTCCAGTTCAGCTTTGACTTCAAGCCAAACGGAGACAGCAGTTTAACTCCCATTTTGTTCCCTGGCTGCGGCACGGCCGGCCCCGGCGGGACGGGGACCCTTTCGACAGGTTTTTCCTGCACACCTTTAGATCCCTCAATCGTTAATGCCAGCGGGTTGCAATTGCGCGGCATCCAATTTAACTACAAAACGCCCTACAACATGGGTGCCAACCTTACGGTTCAATATCAGCTCACCCCAACCATTGCTGTGCAAGCCGCTTACGTGACTTCGCTTGCGCGGCACTTGGAGATTTTCCCCGGCAGCAACAATGCGACTTCCATCACCGCGCAGACCACCGCGACAAATACGTTGGTTCCGTTCCCGGATTTCAGTCACGGTGCCAGCTATGCGGCCACCGCAGGCACCAGCAACTATCACGGTTTGCAGACCAAGATCGAAAAGCGCTTCGGCACGGGGCTGAGCCTCCTTGCGACCTATACCTATTCCAAGGTTCTCACCGACTCGCACGATCTGTTGAACGGCGGCAGCATCAACGTGAGCGGGCAGGACGTCAATGGGTACCGTGCCCCTGGCATCTTCGGTCCGCACTTCGATTATGGTCTTGCACCATTCGACATCCGCAACGTTTTCCATTTCAGCGGCAGCTACGACTTGCCGTTCGGCAAAGGCAAGAAGTGGGGCTCGGATGCCACGGGCTGGAGAAATCAAGTCATTGGCGGCTGGAGCGTAAACTGGCTGACGACTCTACAGGACGGCCAGCCTATCCAGATCTCCTGTCCCACGCCAACTGCAGCTGGCCTGGCCTGCGGTGCGCTGTATGTGAAAGGCCAGTCGCCGAAGCTGGGGCTGTACACCGATGCCAACGGCAAGCTGAATTGGTACGGAAACCGAGGTGCGTTCACGCAACCCTGTGTGCTCGGTCCGGGAGGGGTCCCCGGTCCCGCTGTGCCCCTCTACACGGGAGGGCCTGACTGTGTACAGCTGTCGGGAGCCGCAGCTCTCGGCGGAATCACCGAGGTGCCGGGACCCGGCTTCCATCGGCTGGACTTCTCTATCTTTAAGAACTTCCCGATCAAGGAACGCGCAACACTGCAGTTCCGCACGGAGTTCTTCAACATTACCAACCACCCGAATTTCAACGCTCCGAATTTCGGTGGCAACGGCGTAGTGGCGGTCGGTGGTTCGGGCAACTTTACTAGCTCCAACTTCGGCGAAATCGGATCCACACGCGACGCTCCCTACGACCCGCGGCAGATCCAGTTCGCTCTGAAATTCCTTTTCTAGTCGACCCGCCATCACCCCACCGGGAAGGGGCTCGAACCCGAGCCCCTTCCCGGATTTTTTTGCTCGATCTAGCTCGGTGCTACCATAATCCCATCGTGACTCTCAGGGCTTTGCTTATGGCCTCGACTCTCCTGGCCGTTCTTGCCTGTGCCACCGAGCCGCCTGCTGAGGCGGCCCAGCAAAGTAATCTCGACCGCGACTTCCAATCCGCCGTCGCTCAATACGAGGCGGGCCGCTATCCCGAAGCCGCCGCGCAACTTGAGAAAATCCTTCCCCGGGTACCGGAAAGTTTTGAAGTCCACGAACTGCTCGGTCTGGTTTACGCCGCCCAATCTCAGAACGCGAGAGCGCGGGAGCATCTTGAAAAGGCCGTCCGCCTTAATCCCAACGCCGCTTCGGCGCACACTAACCTCGGCAACGATCTGCTCGCGCTTGGCAAGCCCGATCTCGCCGAACAGCAATTCAAAAAAGCCGTCGCGCTCGAGCCTAACTCCTACGACGCCAATCACAATCTCGGCGAACTCTACGCCCGCTCGAGCAAATTCTCCGAAGCCATTCCCTATCTCGAGCGCGCCCAGCACGCCAATCCATCCGCCTATGACAACGGCTACGACCTCGCCCTCGCCTACCTTCTGGCCAATCGCTTCCCGGAAGCGCGGGAGGTCGTAGAATCCCTCCTCAAAGAAAAAGACACCGCGGAACTCCACAATCTCCTCGCCGAAGTCGAGGAAAAATCCGGCAATTTCCTCGCGGCCGTCAACCAATACCAGGTTGCCGCCCATATGGATCCCAGTGAATCCAATATCTTCGACTGGGGGAGCGAACTTCTCCTCCACCGTACGCTCGAACCCGCCATCGAAGTCTTCCAAAAAGGCTGCGAGCGTTTTCCCAATTCCGCCCGCATGGCCATCGGCCTCGGTATGGCCTACTACTCACTGGGCAAATACGACGACGCCGTTAAATCCTTGCTCCGCGCCGCGGACCTGGCACCTTCCGACGCTCGCGGTTATCCGTTCCTTTCGCGTGCCTTCGACAGCTCCCCTAGCCAAGCCGAAGATGTGATCGAGCGCTTTCGCCGCTACGCCCAACTTGAGCCCGGCAGCGGCCAGGCTCTCTATTACTACGCGATCAGTCTCTGGAAGGGCAAACGCGCGCAGGATCCCAACGTCGATCTCTCGCAGATCGAATCCCTCCTGAAAAAATCCGTTGCGCTTGCTCCCAATCTGGCAGAAGCCCATCTGCAACTCGGCAATCTGTATTCGGACCAGCGCAAATATCCCGAAGCCATCCCCGAATATTTGAGGGCCCGCGACCTCAATCCCGACCTTGCCGACGTCCACTACCGCCTGGCGCAAGCCTACGTCCGCACCGGAGAAAAAGATCTCGCCCAGGAAGAACTGAAAACCTACCAACAGCTCCGGGCGCAGCACCTTTCTGATCTCGATAAGCAGCGCGCCGAAATCCGCCAGTTCGTTTATTCTGCGAAGCAGGGAAGCGAGGCAAAGCCGTGACCTCACCTGTCCACATTTCCCAGCAGCTCTCTTTCACCCGCCGTGAATTTCTCCGTTCCGCCTCGGGCCTGGTTCTTGGGGGCGCGCTGCTTGATTCTTCTCCGTTCGCCTTTGGCGCGACACCTCGGTCCAAACGAAAGGTCATCGTCATCACCTTTGGAGGCGGGGCCCGCGATCAGGAAACCTTCGCTCCTGAAGGACAGGAGAATATCCCTCACCTCATGAAGGAGCTGATTCCGCAGTCCTCCTTCTTCACCCAGGTCGTCAACCGCGGCATCCTCGGCCACTACGTCGCCACGGCCAGCCTCGCCACCGGCGCCTACGAAACCTTCAACAACTTTGCCGCTGTTTCTCCCGACTCTCCGACCGTCTTTGAATACTTTCGAAAAGAACTCAAACGCCCTGCCTCGGACGCCTGGGTTGTCGCGCCCAGCAACGGCTTCAACCGCATCGGTGAAAGCAGCAATCGCGCCTATGGGCCTGGTACCGGGGCGCGTGTCATCCTACCCAAGCACTTGCTCAGTGCCGCCAGCTCCGGTGCCACCGACTACAGCCACCTTCTCCGTGACAGCTACGAAACCCCGCTTTACGCGCCACAGCTTGGCGGCAATACCTTTGAACTCGAACAAATGGAAAATCTTCTAAAGCTCTCGGTCGACGACTTCAAAAGCCACGCTCTCACGCTCTCGAGCGCCGATGAGCTTTCCGTCTACATTGTTCGTCAACTCATGAAGCAGCTTGCCCCTAGTCTCCTCTGGGTCACACTGCACGACATTGATGTCGCACACGCCGGCGCTTACTCCCTCTATATCGAAGGCATCCGCCGTACAGACCGCCTTTGCGCTGAACTCTGGAAGCTCGCGCAAAGCGAGCCCGAATATGCAGGAAAGACCACCCTGCTGATCCTTCCTGATTTTGGTCGGGACGCTGATGAAGATGCTGGCGGCAACGGTTTCCAGCACCATCGCACCGGCGATGTGCCCTCCCGCACCACATGGATGATGGCCTTGGGCTCGGGCATACGCGAAGGCGTCGTGTTCGATCGTCGGCTCGAGAGCCTCGATCTGGTTCCGACGATCGGCTCGATGATGGGATTTTCGGCTTCCCAATCGCACGGCAAGCCGATTACGGAGCTGTTGTGACCGCCATGCTACCAGGGGATCTCAAACCCGAACAGTTCAACGCCTATCCCCCGGAGGCGAAAAAACTCGCGCTCGACTACCTCCCCGCCTTCCGGCGTGTGCCGCCGAGTTTTCTGCCAAGTCTCTTGCGCGAAGTCATCGAATACGACTACAAATTTCCTGTTGAGCGCCGTGCCCTTGAGAGAGAACTCGAGAATTTGCGCGGCCTTTCGGCATCGGACAACACCGAATGGTTTCGCGAGTTTTCCGCAATCCAGCTTTCTCCCGCCCTGGAGAAGTTCGATTGGGTCAACAATCCTGCGCAGTACGTAGAACAGCTATCGGCCCACCTCTGGACAACCCATCAAATGGATGCCTTCCGTAAGGCTGCCCTCAACTATGCGGAACGTCTGCGCTCTCAGGTACCACCCGAAGCACCGCGCCAGCCCCGCATGGGCATCGCCATCATCGGCCAGGGAGTGGACAAGTCAGACGAGCCTCTGTTCCGCAAACTCCGCCCTCATGGGGCTTACTTTACGGCCGTGAATCCCGACAATGGTCTCGAGCAATTGCTCGACGCAATCACTGCGCGCGCCAAAGCAAGTCCTGACCCCTACGGTCACTGGTACATCGATGGCGGCCGGGCCCTCCCTCACGACGCCAGCCTTACCTCTGTGTCCTATGAAGGTCTGGCTTCTGTCCGTACCGCTCTGCTGGAGAAGATTCAGAATGAAACTCGCACGTCCGGCGTCGGTCCCGAGTCCCTGCGCACCACTATGGCGCAGCTCCGCCCCGCTGACTTGGGCTTCAGCCCCTCAAGCGACCAGATCCTCGACCGCTTCCAGGTCAAGCTCCT
>Ga0306921_10003001_pt1 | contig 17013 bp, 12 predicted proteins | sample sta12Cox44000080_FD_203760 | JGI IMG/M metagenome (GOLD analysis project Ga0306921, IMG submission 203760) | Lab enrichment of tropical soil microbial communities from Luquillo Experimental Forest, Puerto Rico - statoxic.12C.oxic.44.000.080 (v2)... | ecosystem: Environmental > Terrestrial >... | reverse complement strand
TTCAGACAATGAAGGTTGACGGCCAGCCGTATCGGACCATCTGGCTAAATGATGATGGAAGCTCGGTCAGCGTCATCGATCAGACTTTACTGCCCCATCGCTTCAAGATCGTTGAATGGCGCACGGCCGAGGATGCTGCGGAGGGAATCCGCAACATGGTGGTACGCGGAGCGCCACTCATTGGAGCTTCGGCCGGTTATGGCATTGCTCTTGGTATGCTCCGCGATGCCAGCGACAAGGGGTTCCAGCGGGCCTACGAACTGCTTTTCGCATCCCGGCCGACCGCCGTGAACTTGAGATGGGCACTGGATAGGATGCGGAATGCGCTGCTCCCGTTACACCCGAACGACCGTGCCGCTGCGGCTTTCACGGTAGCCGGAAAGATTTGCGATGAAGATGTCTCGAACTGTTCTGCGATAGGCGAGTATGGACGTTCGCTCATCGAACAAGCCTGGGATAAGACCGGGCGGTCGCGTCCGGTTAATCTGCTGACCCATTGCAACGCCGGCTGGTTGGCGACGGTCGATTGGGGAACTGCTCTGGCTCCAATCTATAAGGCCTTCGACGCATCTATACCGGTTCATGTCTGGGTTGATGAGACCCGACCTCGAAATCAGGGCGCTTCGTTGACCGCCTGGGAGCTCGGCCACCACGGGGTACCTCACACCGTGATCGTCGACAACGCGGGCGGGCACCTCATGCAACACGGATACGTCGACCTTTGCATTGTCGGCAGCGACCGAACGACGGCGGGCGGAGATGTTTGCAACAAGATCGGTACTTATCTGAAGGCCTTGGCCGCGCGAGAGAACCAGGTCCCGTTCTACGTGGCTCTTCCTCTCTCTACCATCGATTGGACAATCGATGATGGAATCAAGAGTATCCCGATCGAAAACCGTTCACCGGGGGAAGTCGCCAACATTTCGGGACGCACGAAAGGGGGTGAGGTTTGCGAGGTCCGATTGACGCCCGAAGGTAGCGCCGCTCTCAATTATGCCTTCGACGTAACGCCCCGCTACCTGGTTTCCGCGCTCATAACGGAACACGGCGCCTTCCGAACGATCCCTGAAGAAATGGCAAAGTTGCGACAGCAAGCGGAGCAGGACCCGGAGCAGGACCTATAGGAGCTGCGAAGAAATTCTCTAGCCCGCAACTAGCGCGTCGCTTCAGCTTCCGCGTGATTTTTGCGGGCTAGGGCTGCGGGAAAGCAAAAATGATCCAGAATTTATGGAGTGACGCCGATGCCGCTGGATATGTTACGAAGTATCACGATCCAGATATTGCACTCCGCATCTACACCTCCCACTTACTCGGCCGGGAACCGCGCCTGGTTTTGCACGGTGGCGGCAATACCTCAGTAAAAACCATTGCCACCGACCTCTTCGGGAATAAGATTTCGGTTCTCCGGGTAAAAGCGAGTGGCAGGGATCTCTCCGTTATCGAACCCGACGGACTCCCCGCGGTGCAACTGGAGTCACTCTTGCGATTGGAGCAACTGGAACAACTCTCCGACCGGAACTTGGTCAACTACTTGCGTGCTAATTTGATGGACTCGACCGCTCCGACGCCGTCCGTTGAAACTCTTCTGCACGCTTTTCTTCCGCATAGGTATGTCGATCACTCTCACGCCCTTGACGTATTGGCGCTACTTGACCAGGAGGATTGCGAAAATCTGGCGCGCCTGGCGTTCGGAAATCGAGTTGGATACGTTCCTTATATCATGCCGGGTCTCTTGCTGGCTAAAGCCGCAGCAAGGGCGTATCGCAGCGATCCGCAAGTCGAGGGATTGGTATTAGGTAAACACGGCTTGGTCAGTTTTGGCGATACCGCAGGACGCTCGTATGCGCGGACAGTTGAGCTCAATAATCTGGCCGCCGATTTTGTCCAAAAAAACAGGCGGAGACCGGTATTTATTTCTCTCGCACGGCCGGGTAGAAATTGCGGGAGTCAGGCTCAGATCGCTCCAATTCTCCGCGGTTGCCTTGCGAACGCCATCGAGAAAGATAGTCCGAAACGTTGGATTTTGGATTTCCGCTGTTCCGATCTGATTCGGGAGTTTGTGAACGGCAAAGAGCTCACGGAGTATGCAAGTCGAGGAACAGTAACACCGGATTACCTGATCCGAACGAAAGGCAGCCCCCTTATCTTGCCATTTCCGGAAACGGGGGCTTTGGAGGAATTTAAGCACGGAACGGGTAATGCTGTTGTCGAGTACATTGCCAGGTACCGCACCTACTTCGCGCGCCATAACTCCCAACTCAGTACACCCAGGCTCCCATTGGATCCCATTCCCCGGATTACTCTGGTGCGGGGTTGCGGTCTCTTCGGAATCGGGAAATCGGCTGAGGAAGCTGCCATCGTCGCGGATCTTGCGGAGACTTGGGTCGACACGGTAACCGCAGCGGAAGCGATTGGCCGGTTCCGCTCCCTGGACGAGAATGAGCAATTTGCGATGGAGTACTGGTCGCTCGAACAAGCAAAGTTGCAGACGATCTGTGAGCCGCGGCTTGCCCGGCATGTCGTCTTGGTAACCGGCGGCGCCGGGACCATTGGCAGTGCGATTGGAAGAGCATTTGCGCGAGAAGGCGCGGAAGTTGCCATCGCCGATCTGGACGGAGAGAGGGCCGCGGAAGTCGCACACACGATCAAGGGAACCGCATTGGGTGTGTCCTGCGATGTTGCGAATGCAGAATCAGTGAGATCTTTATTTGATCGGGTCTGCGAGCGTTTTGGGGGTGTTGATATCGTGGTTTCAAACGCGGGCGCAGCATGGTCCGGCCCGATTGCAACGGTGACGGACGATCTGTTGCGGAAGAGCTTCGAGCTGAACTTTTTTGCTCACCAGTTCGTTGCGCAGAACGCAGTGCGCGTGATGCGCCTGCAAAAAACCGGTGGCGCCGTTCTTTTCAATATTTCGAAACAAGCGATCAATCCCGGTCCGAATTTTGGGGCATACGGGATTCCAAAAGCGGCCACTTTAGCTTTGGCCCGGCAATACGCGCTGGAGCATGGCCACGACAAGATACGGGTCAATGCAGTAAACGCAGATCGGATCCGGGGCGGCTTGTTAACGGACGATATGATCCGGTCACGAGCCCAGGCGCGCGGGCTCTCCGAAAAGGACTATATGTCCGGTAATCTCCTCGGATCGGAAGTCACCGCGGAAGATGTGGCGCAAGCATTTGTCCATCAAGCACTAGCAATGAAAACAACGGGTAGCGTCACGACCGTAGACGGGGGCAATGTTGCCGCGTTTTTGCGGTGAAAGCAGTCGGCGCGAGGTCGCATCTTACCCACATTTTCTCGAGGGCCCATTAGAAATGCGCACAGGGACGGGTCTCCGCATTGTGGGACGGGCGTCCTCGCCCGTCGTTTCGGCTTTGCAGGCTTAAAATTCTTGAGGTGTGTGACGGCTCAGTCAAAAGCAACGGGCGAGGACGCCCGTTTTACATTGAACGGCGAACGGCGAACGGATGGCACGGAACTCGGAATCCCCTCGGCTATATTGCCTTTTCCCCTTGTTCCTGGGTGCGGATACGCAACGCTTCGTCGACCGTTGAAATAAACACTTTACCGTCGCCAATCGCGCCTGTCTTAGCTGCTTTGACGATTGCCTTCACTGCTTCGTCGACGACAGCATCGGAAACAACCACCAAAATCAGAACCTTCGGAATAAAGTCGACCGTGTATTCGCTTCCCCGGTAAATTTCCGTGTGCCCCTTTTGGCGACCGAATCCCTTGACATCGATGGTCGTCATGCCCTGGATACCGAGTTCGGTCAGAGCACCCTTAACCTCTTCAAGCTTGAAAGGCTTAATGATCGCTTCAATCTTCTTCATAGGATCTCTTTCAGGTTAATGTGTCATCAAATCAGAGGATATACCCCTCTTCACCATGTTCGGAGAGATCCAGACCGGCCGTTTCGACCTCGGGGCTAGGACGGAGGCCCATGGCCGCCTTGAGAGCAAAGGCGATCACTGCCGTTGCACAAGTCGATAGCACCAATGTCACCCCGACCGCGGCCAGCTGGGATCGAAACAGGGACGCCAGCAGGTCGTCTTTCAAGTTGCTGTTGACCTCTTTCGTCGCGAGGAGGCCAGTGGCGAGCGCACCCAACGTGCCGCCAATCGCATGTACGCCGAAGGTATCCAAGGCATCATCGTATTTGAGCCGCGGTTTCAGCAGCGAAACCGCCATATACGGGATCGCACCAGCCAGCACACCGATGATCACTGAGCCGGTCGAATCGACAAACCCACACGCAGGGGTGATCACCACAAGTCCGGCGACGGCACCACTGCAAAAACCAAGGACGCTGGCCTTCCCGCGAAAGATCTTTTCGATCATGGCCCAAGTGAATGAAGCGACCGCTGTAGCCAAGGTTGTTGTCATGAATGCATTCGCGGCAATGGCATCCGCGGCGACCGCACTTCCAGCATTAAATCCGTACCAGCCAACCCAAAGCATTCCTGTGCCTATCATGCAAAGCACCATGCTGTGAGGAGGCATCGGCTCCTTATTAAATCCAATTCGGGGCCCAAGAATCAGGCACAAGATCAGGGCGCTCCAGCCCGATGTCATGTGAACGACCGTTCCGCCGGCGAAATCAATCGCTTTGACTCCGGCGGCCGAGTTCCAGATGCCGTTCATGAATCCGCTGACTCCCCAAACCATATGAGCCATGGGAAAGTAGACAAGAAACATCCAGCAAGTGATGAACACAATGAGCGTGGTATACTTCATCCGCTCAGCGATCGCACCGACGATCAAAGCGGGTGTGATGATCGCGAACATCAGTTGATACATTGCGTAAACATTCTGCGATACCCAGTAGGCGTAGTCCGTATTGGGAACGGAATTGACCCCCTTCAAAAAGAAGAATTCGGACCCTCCGAAAAAGGGATTATTGAAATTCTTGCCGAAAACCAGGCTATAACCGAAAGCCCACCAGAGAATGGCGACGAGACCGGTAATGCCGAGGCACTGCGCAAGGACGGAGAGGACATTTTTTTTGCGAACCAATCCACCATAAAAGAGAGCCAGACCGGGTAGCGTCATGAAAAGGACAAGTGCGGCGCCCGTCATCATCCAGGCGTTGTGTCCGGGCCCGGAGGTACCGACCGAGGGGGTCGTAAGATCCTTTGGAATATTACCATCCTTATCTTTTAAGGGACTGGTAGGATCTCCGTTCAACAGGTAGGCTTCCAGCCCCGCGACTCTCTGTTCGAGACTTGGCGCAGGTGCAGCCGGCGTCGGGGACGCAGCTGCATTCTGCGCGCGAAGTGTGCTACCGGCGAGCACGCATGCAAAATACGTAGCCGTCCCTATGATTTTGAGTATCCGCAATAATTTAGTCATCTAGGCTTAGAATGTTAATCGTATTTTCAGTCGCCGGACCTGGGTTCGGCTTCGGGCTCGAGTAATCTCCGGACAAAAAGAGGCACTCAAGGCTCGCGATCGGTTAGCAAGAATGATGCCACTATTACATAAACTGGCTTATTGCCCTGAATCAGGCCCGAGACAAATATAAACCTCGGTCTTGTTCTCTGGACAGAAGCGATTGGCGATTTACCCGTCAAGAAAATGCAGTGTGTCTAATCTGTTGTCACGCCAAAAACGGCATGTTGATACTGGATGCCATTACAGCTTTCAATGGCGGTTTTGGCGCCAGTTGATTTTCACCAGGCTCTTCGGCTACATCTCTGAGGTGAAATGGTTTGTTTCCTTTTTGAGGACGCAATCGCGCTTCTGGCTGGTCGTTGGAGCGCTCGCGCTAGCACTCATTATCGCTGTCATCGACTACCTGACGGGGTATGAAGTCACAATTTACCCGTTTTATTCGATCCCAATTTTATTAATGGCCTGGTTCGTTGATCGAAATTTGGCTCTTTTAATCTCGGTCGCCAGCACGTTTGCCTGGTGGTGGGTGGACAAGGCATCCGGCCACGTTTATTCAAGTGAATGGCTGCGCCTATGGGACGCGCTCGTGAAGCTTATGTTTTTCGGCCTGGTGACGGTTGCAGCCTGGAATTTCAGGCAGCAACGAGACGTCATCAGAGCGCGGGTGGAATTGCTGGAGAGATCGCAACAACTCGAACAGGAAATTATCCGCATCAGCGAACGCGAACAGCAACGCATTGGACGCGATCTTCACGACGGTGTTTGCCAGTATCTTGCGGCCATCGGTTTCACAGCGTCGATGCTAAGGCAAAAGCTCGAAAGAGAATCCAACTCCCTCGCTGAAAGCGCAGGGGAAATTGTGAACCTGCTCCAGGACGCGGGAGTGAGGACTCGTGATTTCGCACGCGGCCTTTCTCCGGTAGACCGTGATGAAGGAGGACTGGAGTCGGCTCTGGAAGAACTCGCAGCCAGCACCTCCAGATTAGCCGGAATCTCATGCTTTTTCATTTGCCCCACACCGGTGCAGACCCTGGATAATCGATCTGCGGTTCACCTCTTTCGAATTGCCCAGGAAGCCCTTAGCAACGCTTTGAAGCATGGGCGCGCCAAAAACGTCGTCATAGTTCTGGAGATCGGTGACGGCCTTTGTTCTCTAAGGATCAGCGATGATGGAATCGGTTTTAAAACCGACATCATCGAAAGAAAAGGGATGGGTCTCAACATTATGCGCTACCGCGCTCGGACGCTCGGAGGGAAACTGGAGATTCAACCCAACTATCCTTCGGGAACGGTCGTAAGTTGCGCCCTTGCAGAAGAAGCTCATCAAGAGTTATTTTCTGAAGCTCGTATAGATGAATGAGAAAAGAGCAAGCGTCTTGATAGTCGATGACCACCCGCTTTTTCGGGAGCGGCTCCGCCAACTCATCAGCAGCGAACCGGATCTGGAGATTTCCGGCGAGGCCGAAACCGCTGAGAGCGCCGTTCAACTGATGCGCGAGGCGCGTCCGGATCTGGCGATTGTTGACATCACACTTAAAGGATCAAGCGGGTTGGAACTTACTAAAACTCTGAGAGCTCTTTCCATCAATCTCCCCATTCTGGTTCTTTCCATGCACGACGAATCGCTGTACGCAGAAAGAGCTCTGCGTGCGGGCGCCAGCGGTTACATCACGAAACACCAGACCGCTGAGGAAGTTCTGTTGGCGGTTCGACGCGTGCTTGCAGGGGAGATCTATGTCTCGGAAAAGATGACCTCGAGCCTTTTGAGAAACGTGGCTGGTGCCAGCCCCAGGACGCCTGCGCGTCCTATCGACCGCCTCACCGACCGGGAATTTGAGGTTTTGGAACTGATCGGCCGAGGTCGAACCACTCGCGCAATTGCCGAAACGCTCCAGGTCGGCGTGGCCACGGTGGATACGTATCGAGCCCGCATTAAGGAAAAAATGAATTTCCGTAACGGCACGGAACTCCAGCATTTCGCGATCCGTTGGGTGCGGGAACGCGAATAGGGCCTCTGCCATTTTGGCATCGCGCCAAGGCACACGAAGGTACGCTAAGGTTTAGAGTGAACACTTCAGGTACACTCGTTGCAAAGGGGATTACCCTTGACCGAAACGCGCGAGGAGCTTAAAAAAGAAACCGAACCGGTCCTTGTTGGTTTCCATTCGAGATGACCGCTTCAAACAACTTTGGATCCGTATTTGGGTGCACTTCTACGATCCGGAAATTGTCCTTGTTGGGCTCAGAGGTGATCTTCTGAACGTCGTTCGTCTCCGTATTTCGGACATAGATCACATCCTTTCCAGCGTCTTCCAGCCAACTGACCAGCACAAGGTTACCAAAAGCCCCGCTCTGCGCTTGTGGCGTTGACTGGGCGCTGTTTGAAGCTGTTTTGCTAGCTGGCGGGACCGTCACGGGAGCTGGCGTCGCTGGATCGGCTCGCGCCCCAATTTTCTCGATTGGCTCCTGCGTGACTATTCTTTGTTGCCCAACTGCGGGAGGCGAACCGTAACCGCTGCTGATGTACCCGGTATTGGGACTTGAATTCGTCGGCCCGGAGTTACCCGTGTTGATGATGATGTAAATCGGATTGTGGTCGGCGGCAGGTCTGGAGGATTGCGGTTGCACAGGCGCGGCCGAATTGTCCCAATATTGGTAGTCGTAATCAGGCCCGTAATCCAAATAGGAGTAATCGTAAGGATACCAGTAGAAAGGCACGATGAACTGTTGGGAAAAGAAACGATGGTCGCGATGAAATAAAAAGCGGTTTCGATGAATTGCGAATCCGTCCGTGAAGTTACGGCGCATTCCGCCTCCCATTCTGAGTGCCGTGCCACCATGCGCAACGAACCCATTACGAGAACTGCCTCCGCGGAACCCGCTGCCGAAAGGGGCCGCGTTAGAGTTGGCCAATAGCGTCCAAAAGGCGCCAGCTATCAAGCCCACGATGGACAAAGGTATTTTCACACTACTGACCCGCCTGCGACTTCAGCGAGAACCCTTGGTGGCAATGCTAAGGGCCAATCTCGTTCCGCATTCGAGCTTGTCAATGGTTCATGGGGCTCTTCTGTGTACAGGTTTACTGCCCGTCGGCAGACAACCTTTTCAAATGGAATGGGCAAGGCCTTCCAATACAAAAACGGCCCCCGGAATCAGGACTGCCAAAGGCGCTCGCTCTGAGTCACCAAGGCTGGTGAGGTTGCTTTCCCTTCTCAGACGTCCTTTTCTGCGGCGCCTGGAATGGAAAGACGTTCACTGGGATGAGAAGCTCCTTGAGGTGCCAAGCCTCAAATCAAAGACTGCCAGCCGCAGGTTCGTTTCGATCCGCGAGAATCTTGCTTCGTGGCTGGAACCTTATCGTGGCCGGATAGGAATGATCTGTCCTAGCAATTTGTACGCTAGGTTAGTCGCTGATCGTCGGGCGGCGCGGATATCCGACTGGCCCGCCAACGGGCTCAGACATAGCTTTGCAAGCTATCATCTGGCACACTTCCGCGATCCGCGAGAATTAGCCTTAGTTCAGCCCTGGTATTATCACAAGATCATACCGTGTATAAAGATTGGTCGCCTTGTGCGATTCCGCTTAAAGGACGTAGAGAAGGCGCTCAATCGCCACCTTGACCAAATAAACACCATCGGCAGTGGCCACGCCCAGTTGGGAGCTTGTTAGAAATCGCGGCATTGCGACCTTCCTTGTTTCCCGTGGGCGATTTGGCGTATCGTGAACTTGCCTGCTCGCTCGCCGGCTTTCGCACACACGAACGTTTCGAGATCGGCTCTTACATCGGCAAAAACCTGCTTATCGGGGCCAATGTTCCGCGAACGTTCTTGAACTCAATTGGCGCTTACCGGCTCAAAGCCTTGGTTGGCGTAGACCTATTGGATGCAGCTCGAAACGCGTCCGAGCCGTCCGTTACGGACGCCACGGACGCCTTTTTGCCTGCATCGCCCCATTATGGTACACGCTGATGAGGACTGGCTGCCACTTACAGCGAATCCCGCTCTGTGAGCAACGCCGCCGCGTTAGCGACCATCTATCCTTAGTGGCGAACATCACCTCAATGCAACGCAAGCATTGGTTGCCCGGGGTATAGCCACAGCGGCGCGGCTTGGAAGTCTTTCGCTCCAAACGTGAAAGAAGACTGGATTTCTTTCCAAGTCCGGTATCAGAATGAATCGTGCCCAATCCAAAAATCTCTGTTGTTACTCCCACGTACAACCAGGGCCAATTCATCGAGCAAACGATTCTCAGCGTGCTTGGGCAAAAATATCCGAATCTTGAATATCTGATTCTGGACGGAGGGAGCCAGGACGGGACCGTCACAACCCTCCAAAAATACGATGCCTCCTTGGCTTTCTGGCGCTCCGGCAAGGACAATGGCCAGGCGGCGGCAATCAACGAAGGTTTTCGACGTTCCTCGGGAGATATTCTCTGTTGGCTTAATAGCGATGATCTCTATCTGCCGGATACTTTCAATACCGCTGTGAAGATGCTCGTCGGCCATCTGGACGAGCCGTTAATCGTATATGGCGGATGCGAATTGTTCGATGATCGGACGGGGGCCTGCGAGCTTCGTCCGGCTGTTTCATGTGATCCTGCTTTGCTTGCGGTCTCAGATTTCGTCGATCAGCCCAGCGCCTTCTGGACGCGGAAGGCGTGGGAAGTTGTCGGCCCGCTCGACGAATCTTTGAATTACGGACTTGATTGGGAATGGTTTATCCGTGCCAGCAGGGTTTGCCGCTTCGTTTCCGTCGATCAAACGCTCTCGCGATATCGAATCCATCCCTATCACAAGGTTCGCACCGGCGGAAAGACGAGATGGCTCGAACTTTTGAAGATTGTTCGGATGCATTCCTCGACCGACGTTATCCGGCACTACGAATATCTGATTGCGAATGATTTGGCACGTTGGTGGCTCAATAAACGTATGCGCCTTGAACAGATGATTCGCGTAATTGCACCCGGCGCGGCTGCTGTGTTGGCAAACCTGGTGAGCCCGCCCTTCTGGTTTGTGCCTTCCGGCATTTCCCGCGAGATGCTTTGGAAGATTTCCGGTATACGGTAGATCATCAGGCAGAATACAGAAAAGAAAAATGCGCCGCCACGGAAGTCTCCCCTAGGCAAGGGCGTGTGGGTGCGTTGCAACCTGGATCCGGCAATGGGTCATTGCTTTGGAGAACACATCATCAGACAGGTCCCCACCGAGGTGCCACGAAATTAAAGGTATTTTTCCAAAAAACATTCGTGCACCTGCCGATGCAGATACTCGACTTCGTGGCAGCAGAGAGGAGCTGGTCCGGATCGCCTCGAGTTCCGTCACCAGACCCTTTTCGGAGTCTCGTCGAACGTTGACCGTCTGTAGAGAGCTTAAAACAAAAACCCGATGCGATGAACAAAAATGATTTAGTTCTTGTTACTGGCGCCGGTGGGTTCATTGGTGGGCACCTCGTCAAAAGACTTCGTGAAGAAGGCTTCGAAAAGATCCGCGCGGTTGACCAAAAGCCGATCTCTGAATGGTACCAGGTTTTTGAAAAAATCGACAATCAGGTGCTGGATCTCAAAGGGTTAGATGCCTGCCGAACAGCGACCGAAAACGTAATATCGGTTTACAATCTCGCTGCAGATATGGGCGGCATGGGATTCATTGAGCTGAATAAGGGAGCTTGTATGTTGAGTGTGCTGATCAACACCCATCTGCTTCTTGCTGCAAGAGATGCGAATGTGAAACGGTTTTTCTTTGCTTCTTCAGCGTGCGTGTACAATGGCGAGAAGCAGAAGGATCCCAACATTACCGCCCTGAAAGAGAAAGATGCTTATCCCGCATTACCGGAGGATGGCTATGGATGGGAGAAGTTGTTCAGCGAGCGAATGTGTCGCCATTTCCGCGAAGACTTTGGTTTAGCCGCCCGCATTGCCCGATATCATAATGTGTATGGACCATACGGAACGTATGACGGCGGCCGTGAAAAGGCTCCTGCCGCCATTTGCCGCAAGGTAATCCAAGCTAAGCTTTCGGAGGACAAACAGATAGAGATTTGGGGTGATGGCAATCAGACCCGCAGTTTCATGTACATCGACGACTGTGTCGAAGGAACTCGGATGATAATGGATAGCGACTTCGTCGAGCCGATCAACCTTGGCAGCAGCGAGTTAGTTTCGATCAATCAGTTGGTCGACATTGTTGAAGAGATTGCTGGTATAAGGCTGAAGAGAAAATACAACCTGACCGCACCGAAGGGCGTGAACGGACGTAACAGCGACAATACATTGATTCAGAGTGTTCTACACTGGGAGCCTTCGACGCGTTTGAAGGATGGGTTGGAACTGGCTTACCGCTGGATCTACGATCAGATGGTGTCAAGCCGGCCTGCTCTAAACGCGGCGTAACTGGTGCCAATGTAGCATTGGCTTATGTATGCAATCGGCGTTGTGGAAGATCGTCCAAAGCCATGAAACCTGGTTCCAACGGACGAGGAAAAAGTAAAAACTCCAAGGGAGCATGTTCGCCTATGCAGGAACCTATACGGCAGACGGTGAGAAGGTAGTCCATCACGTGGATGTTTCCTGGAATCAATCCTGGACGGGAACGGACCTGGTCCGGTTTTATAAGCTGGATGGTAATATACTGACAATTACGACCGCTCGTGCTCAAAGCGCATTCGATGGGGAGGAAGGTGAGTTCGTTCTGGTGTGGCAGAAAGTACAGTAGGGAAACCTAAGACCGTGCAAGTCTATGCAGCAACCTTCGCGCGATTCGTACCAGACGGCGCTAAGCTCGTTCTAATCTTGCGGACCGGGAGCCGAGGCAATTTGCGCCTGCGGCGGAGAGTTGCGTTGTAAGATTAGGTCAGAAAAGCAGCCGCAGAAACTAAAGAAGGTGATCAATTATGGACATAAATACTGAAATTAATCGTGTTGCGATTGTCGGGACGGGCCTGATCGGCTCCAGTTGGGCCGCCTGTTTTCTAGCTCATGGTCTGGATGTAGTCGCTACCGATCCTGCACCAGGCACGGAAGACAAAGTGCGCCAATACGTCGAAGCGGCGTGGGCCGCGTTGACAAAGATCGGCCTGGCGCAGGGAGCGTCGACTTCGCGTCTGCGATTCGAATCTAATCTCAAAGAAGCCCTTGCGGGTGTAGACATGGTGCAGGAAAACGCCCCCGAACGCGAGCCTCTTAAGATCAAACTATTTGCGGAGATCGATTCGATCCTCCCGCCGCCTGCCATATTGGTGTCGAGTACTTCTGGTATCCCCATGAGCCGAATCCAATCCGAGTGCAAGCACCCGGAGCGTTGTGTAACCGGACATCCGTTTAATCCGCCGCACCTGATTCCGCTGGTCGAGGTGGTCGGGGGAGCGAAGACGTCTGCCGAGACTATCGAACGCGCAATGCATTTCTACACCGCCATGGGAAAGCGGGCGTTGCATATTCGCAAGGAGATCGGGGGACATGTGGCAAACCGCCTTTCGTGGGCGCTGTACCGGGAGGTAGCCTATCTGATCGAACAGGATGTCGTCAGCGTGGCAGACGCTGATGCCGCAGTTTGCATGGGTCCGGGTCTGCGCTGGGCCTTGATGGGACCCAACCTCATCTACCACCTGGGAGGCGGACCAGGTGGTATTCGTCACTACTTTGAGCAATTCGCAGGTCCGATTGCGGCGGGTTGGGCCGATCTCGGCTCTCCCGAGTTAAGTCCCGAACTACAGGCAAAGATTGTGGACGGCGTGCTGGAGGAAGTGAATGGTCGCTCATTCGAGGCGCTGTCGCTGGAGCGTGACAACTTGATTATAGGACTGCTGGAATTGCTTTCGCACCGCGGAAAGACTAAATCGGTAGCACCGCGCGGACATGCGGCCGATGGCTCGTAGTCGATGTCCTAGCTCACCGTGACGGGGATTAAGCGAAGTTCAGAGCCGCAAGAGGATCGGGTTTGATCACCGTCTTAGATATCGACGATAAGGCGACACTCCGTTGCCGACACTTTTTCCCAGAAACACGGTTTGGCCGGGCACAAGGTGCATGTCGCGCCGCAGTTGAGCGGGAATGGAAACCTGTCCACGCTCGGTAATCGTCGTTTTCACATGATATATTTATCATGTAAAGGCGAAACACAACTGGCACCATTTGGACCTAGCCTGCATCGATCGCAAATTTGGAAGCTTTGATTGCGAGAGTAGATGATCGATCCAGGCTCCGGCCCCGCGGTCGCGGGGCAATTTGAACCGAAATTTTCAACAGTATGTACCGATTTATTCATTTTGAAAATTGGCTCTTAAATGGGCGCGGAGCGGCTGTTTAAGAGCTCTCCAGCCCGCAATAAGCTCGCTGCTACGCAAACGCGCGATTTTTGCGGGCTAGGGGAGGTTCCGAGCATCGGTGGGTTCGGCCGCCCTCTTCCTTAGCCGTTGCCTCTTCCCGTTGACTTTCTGCCCATTGATATAATACTGGTAGGCCCGTTTGCCGGTGTACGGAAGTATGTGCAATTGACGCGTTCCCAAGCGTGCCAAAATGAAACCAAGCGGGAATCAAGTCCAGTAAAGGATCGGAGGGATGGTAGAGCGGTTTATTGCACCGGTCTTGAAAACCGGAGATCCGCAAGGATCCGTGGGTTCGAATCCCACTCCCTCCGCCACGTTGATTCTCAACGACTTATGTAGATGTCTGGTCTATATAGGAACGAAAACAGGAACATGTCCGCCATCTTCCACTCGATTCCGCTGGTCTCTGATTTATAGTCTACAACGATTTCGTATCCCGTGATTTGGACTCTGGACCAATCCGCCCTTACTGAAGGGCATGAAATCGTCGCCTTTCTCCGGTCGTGTTCGAATCCCGCCAACCCAACCAGCTATCAGTTAATATCTGAATTTGTGAGTCTCGGCATTCTCCTGTTGATCATGAGTTTCGTTGTTTCCTATGGCTATCCCGGCAGCGACAAACGGAAATGCAATCGTAAAGTTTCCGCTTCCGGGCACGGACGTGGTACTACCTATATTACTATTGGTGACTCCGTGCGGAGCAAATTTTGAGAAATTTTACCTCTGGGCCGTTGATCGTGAAGTCTTGGCTGAACACCAAATCAAGCGAGAAAGTGGCACTCGAAATAAAGCCGTCGGAAACGGACACATTGGCGCTCCTGTTATCGGACAACCCCTGGGCTTGAAAGAGAAAACCAGCCGTTGAACGACAGGAACTCCAGGGATTGCAGCTCTCGCTGCAATCCGCAGCAACCCTTCCCCCGAGGCAGCAGATGAGTGCATTAGCCAAAGCGGAATAGATAGGGCCCCTCTTTAGGGGCAGCGCATCTCCACGTTCGACCGACCTGTGTTGAGCGCTATCTCCAACCAGAAGAATTCTGGAATCGCTCTCGCTCGCGGTGTTTCACGAGCCAGAGCATTTGCGGTATGCTCAACATCGATGCCTCGTCTACAACCAGCATTTCCGCGCGTTCCGGCCTCAGCTGGAATCCTTGAAATGTTGCATTGTGAACAAAACAATGGACGGGCCAGTGTGGATCGCTTAGTCCGTCAATCGGCCGCGAATCTCGATGGAAGAATTTCGACCATGTGAGCCACACCAGTCTCCGAGTCGTTGTCCGGTATAGAGCCCGAACTTGATCAGGCTTTGCCATTCATGCTGATTATCGAAGGTGTCGGCAAACGGATTTTCTTGCCGCCGTGGCTGTCTAATTAAGGGCCGCTCCCTCCGGGCGATTAACTCAACTTTCTCGACTCGCCAAAATACGTGCGATTCGCGGTGACGCCGCTCGTTCCAAGGTTTCGAACCCGAAAATATGTTCTTTTAGCAATTTCTACCACCTGTTATGTCTCAGGAGATTTCCCCCCAGGAAAATGAGAAATATCACGGATGGATACACGCGCCCACAAAGGCCAATTTTGAGGAACCTTCAGGTTGAAAGCCGCCGACCAATCAGGGTAGTGGCTGCGCTTCTAGCCTGGCTGTGCCTCGGCCCGTTCGCTGCTCATGCGAATGACTTCTTCTGGCAGAGAGATAGCGGGGGGGACTGGTTCGCTAACGGCAACTGGAGCGGTGGACCCAATCCCACGAGTTTTTCGGACACGGCCACATTCACAAAAAACAATCACCCTGGGAGCCCTGCCCCCGCACCCGTGAATCTCCTAAGCGTGGGGCCGGACGTTCCGACCATTGGCATCCTGAACCTCAATGTCAGAGGCTACACCTTTCAAAATGGAACGCTGCAGCTTGGTGGCCCGGCGACCATCAATGTCCAGAGCCGTAACCCTTTCGCAGACTTTGCCGCAAACGCCACGATTCAACTCTTCAACGATGCGACCATTAACACCAGCCTTGCTATTAGCAAGCTGACTGTCGCCGGAGGAATCACGGGTAACTTTGGTTTAACCAAGACCGGTCCGGGTACGCTGACCTTATCGGGAACAAATACCTACACGGGTAACACGGTTGTAACCGCAGGCAGGTTGCTCGTGAACGGATCAATCGGCGCTGGCTCATTAAACGTAAGTTCGGGAGCGACGCTGGGTGGAACGGGCACCATCGGCGGCCCTGTGACTGTTCAGAACGGCGGGATACTCTCACCGGGTGGCAACCCCCTACCGGAAACGCCGGGAACGCTCACCATGGGGTCCCTCACACTCAATTCCGGTTCCATATTGAATTATCACTTCGGAATTCCTAATGTGGTTAACAGTGGTATCAACGACTTGGTAACCGTCATGGGTAATCTGACTCTTGCCGGAACCCTGAATGTTACGGATGTGGGCGGATTCGGCGCCGGAGTTTATCGAGTTTTCAATTACAGCGGGTCTTTAACAAACAACACCCTGAACCTCGGCTCATTGCCGGCTGGGTTTGGATTCAGCGTCGATACGGCCCACGCGAACCAAGTGAATTTGGTCGTCTCAGGCGCCCTTCCCACTCAATTCTGGGATGGGAGTAATACGACGCCAGGCGGCATCGCCTTTGGTCGCGGAGGAAACGGCACTTGGAATAACGTCATCACGAACACGACCTGGACTACCCAGGATGGGACACACAACGCCGCTTGGGGAAACGGCTTTGCCGTCTTCGCGGGAACGGCAGGAACGGTAACTTTAGGGGACAATATCCATTTTACCGGGATGCAATTCCTAACCGATGGTTACCTCATTCAAGCGCCTGGTTCGCAAACCCTGTTGGCTGCGCCCGATACTATAATTAGGGCCGACGTAGGAATCACAGCGACGATCTCAGCACCAATTGCCAATGACTCTGCTGGCCCTGCAAAGCTTACCAAGTCGGACGCCGGAACCTTGGTTCTGGTTGGCAACAATACTTATACAGGCGGCACAACGATCGAGGATGGTACCTTACAGCTCGGCAACGGCGGCATAACCGGCAGCGTGGTGGGCAACATCGTAGATGACGACGTGCTGGCGATCAGCCGCAGCGACTCGTTCACGTTCGGAGGCACAATCTCTGGTACGGGCTCGCTCACGCAGATAGGCCCAGGAACACTGGTGCTAACCGCCGCCAACTCCTACACCGGAGACACGATCATCAATGGCGGCATACTCTCGATTTCGACTGCCGCAAACATAGGTGCCACCGACAGCCTGACGTTCAACGGC
>Ga0306921_10003000_pt1 | contig 17018 bp, 15 predicted proteins | sample sta12Cox44000080_FD_203760 | JGI IMG/M metagenome (GOLD analysis project Ga0306921, IMG submission 203760) | Lab enrichment of tropical soil microbial communities from Luquillo Experimental Forest, Puerto Rico - statoxic.12C.oxic.44.000.080 (v2)... | ecosystem: Environmental > Terrestrial >... | reverse complement strand
CGTCCAGGACCTGGTTCGCCTTGTCCACGTTGAACTCCCAGCGGGTGTTCTTGGAGTAGAAGCGGGAGGGCGAGTTGAGGAAGTTCGCCGAGGTTTTACCGCCCCGCCCGTAGATCTGCTCCTGCACCGCCCCGCGGCCCACGAGGAGATTCAGGGCCTGGCGCACGGCGGGATCCGTGAGGAAGGGATGGGTCGTCTTGAGGCTCGACCGCTCGCCGTCGACGTCCTTGAAGGGATCGGTCTGGTTGAGCTGGATGTGCTCGGGGTTTCCCGTAGCCCAGATCTCCACGCGGCCTTTGCCCCCCTGCTCGAGGCGCCGAAGGATGTCGTCCTCTACCTGGAGATTCCACGCGTAGTCGTACTCGCCTGTCTGGAGCACGGCCCGCGCGGCCGACGTCGCGTCGCCGCCACCCTTCATCTCGACGGTGTCGAAGAATGGGCGATTCGGCACGTGATAGCCCTGGTAGGTCTCCGCTCGGACCACGTCGCCCGGCTTGAACTCCACGAACTTGTAAGGCCCGGTACCCACGGGCTTGACGTTGCCGGGCGCCTCCCGCGACTTGGCGCCTTTGTAAGCCTCGAAGAGATGCTTGGGGATGATCATGCCGCGAGAGCCGCAGAAGGCATCGAACCAGAAGGGCTGCGGCGTCGAGAACACGAGCTTGACCGAGTAGGGATCGAGCTTCTCCGCGCGCTCCACCCCCGTGTAGGAGCCGCTCGTCACCGCGGCGGTGGCGGTGTCAGTGGCGAACTCCCAGTTGAAGACTACGTCGTCCGCGGTGAAGGGCTTGCCGTCGTGCCAGGTGACGCCGCGCTTGAGTCGCCAGATCACCCACGTACCGTCCTTGGCCAGGGTCTGCCGCTGGACGCTGGGAACCTCCGCGGCGAGTATGGGCACGAGATTGCCGTCCGGATCGTAGGAGCAGAGCGGCTCGTAGAAGATGCGCGAGGCGTCCTGGTCCTTGGTGCCGGTGGCGAAGTGCGGGTTGAGCAGCGTGGGCGCCTGCCACCAGAGGATGCGCAGCGGCCCACCTCCCCCACGCTTGGTCGGAGTGAAGACGGGGTTCTTGGGCTGGGCCTGGGCCACGCCCGCGGACGCGAGCATGTGGGCCGCCATGGGCGCGGTGAGGCCGAACCCGACCATCATCTGGACGAAGCGGCGACGGCCGAGCCGCCCGTGGCGCACGTCCTCGATCATCCTCCGTAGCTCCCGCTCATCCATATCGTCTCTCCGGCGCCGGAGGCGCCCTGGTGTCGTCAGGTGGTGGCCCGCGCGCTCAGCATCCTTACCGCGACGTCGATGGCCTCGATCATGCTCTCCGGATTCGCGATGCCCTTCCAGGCGCGATCGAAGGCCGTGCCATGATCGACGGACACGCGCAGGAAGGGGAGGCCCACCGTCACGTTCACGCCCGAGAGTCCCGTCCACTGGCCGCGCGTCTCGTCATAGGTGAAGCCGAGGGTCTTGACGGGCACGTGGCCCTGGTCGTGATACATGGCGACCACGATGTCGAACTCACCTCCGCGCGCGCGCGAGAAGAGGGTGTCCGCGGGTAGGGGACCGTAGACGTCGAGGCCTTCGCGCCGCGCGCTGTCCATGGCGGGAATGATCTGCGTCTTCTCCTCGTCGCCGAAGAGGCCGTCTTCTCCCGCGTGGGGGTTGAGACCGCACACCGCGATGCGCGGCCGCGCCACCCCGAGCCCGTTCATGGTCTGCTGAGCGAGCCGGATGACCCGGAGCACGCGGTCCGCCGTGCACAGATCGGGCACGCGCCGGAGGGCTACATGCGTGGTGACGTGGATGACCTTGAGCTCGCGCCCCATCAGGAGCATGGCGAAGTCTTTGGTGCCGGAGAGCTTGGCGAGGATCTCCGTGTGCCCCGAGTGCTGGACGCCTGCCGCGGCCAGCGCTTCCTTGTTCACGGGCGCGGTGACCATGCCGTCGATCTCCCCGGACTGGCAAAGGCTCACCGCCTTGTCGATGTAGTCGTAGGCGGCACGGCCCGCGCCCGCGCTGACCTGGGCTCGGGGCAGGGTGGCGGCGTCCACGTTGCCGAGGTCGAGGCACTCGAGGCTGCCCGGCTCGAAGCGGCACTCCGCGGGCCTCGACACGACGTGGAGCGCGAGCGACGAGCGGAGCATGGCGAGCGTCGCTTGCATCACCGACCGATCGCCAATGACCACCGGCCGGCAGGAGGCGGCGACGTCGGGCAGGGCGAGGGCCTTGGCGCTGATCTCGGGACCGACACCGGCGGGATCGCCCATCGTGATGCCGAGCACGGGAGGACGACGGGTCATCCCACGGCTCCTTTGACGAGCGAGGCGAGGAGATCGGGCGCCCCGAAGCCTCCCGCCTTGGTCAGGACGGTCAGGGGCGGCCGCCCGTCGCGCACGAGCCGGCCGAGGGCAAGCCCACTCGCCGGGGCGCCGTCTAGCTCGAGGCGGCGAGCGCCGAGCGCGCGCAGCACGGCGAGTGCGGTGTCGCCCCCCGTGAGGACGAGCAACGCCGGGCTGACCTCGGCGAGGACCGCGCTTGCCACTGCGGCCAACCGCGTGGCCACCTCGTCCCGAGGCCCGTCGAACGCGTCCGAGCTGGCGATGAAGGCCCCCGTGCCCTCGCGCAGGCGGTCGACGACTCGGCGGATGTCGACGCTTCCTCCCCGCTTCACGCGCACGCCGGTGAGGCCGCCGCGTTCGACGGCGGCGATCTGTTCGTGCGTCGCCGGGTGACGGCTGCCCGCCACGACAAGACGAGAGCCAGCGTCGGGCAGGGCAGGAGCTGAGCCGGCGCGACCCCACGCAACCGCGGCCGCCTGGGCGAGACCCGCCGAGCCGGCCAGGACGAGATCGGATCGACCGAGAGTCGCGTGGGCGAGGGCGCTCAAATCCGCATCCGTTTCCGCGTCTGCCACGACGAGGCCGCGGGGCTCGCGTGCGGCCCGCGCGAGATCCTCGGCGGCGCCGCGTATCTCCTTGAGGGGGAGGAGCGACACGGGCAGGGTCGAGCGCCCGCTCAGGATCTCGACGAGATCCGAAGTGGCGGCGCGGTAGTCGGGATCGCTGCCGATGGGCGAGCGGTGGACGGGGACGCCGTGCACGGAGAGGAGACCATGCACCACGGTGCGGCCCATGGCCGGAAAGGCCGGACACACGAGGGCGGCACGGGCCCGTGCGCCCTCGACGAGCGCGTCGAGCTCGACGGCGACGGGGCCGCGGAACGTGGAGTCGATCTTCTTGAAGAGGGCGCTCCTGGCCAGGCGAGGGGCCAGTGCCGCTCCCACTCGTCGCATGGCTGCCGCGGCGTCGTCATCGGAAAGGGCGCGCGTCTCGGTGTCGAGGGTGACCACTTCCAGATCCACGTCGGGCAGGTTGGGAGCAACGACGACGCTCACCGGGCCTCGTCCCGCAAAGAGGGCCCCCGTATCGCAGGCACCCGTTAGGTCGTCCGCGACGATCGTGACGTCCATGATCGTGACGTCCATGGGAGTCCCTGTAACCTATCACAAAGGAGCGAGAGCACGGGCCCGCGGACCGACCGCCATGTATACTCGATTCGCCATGTGGCGATCCCTCCGCCGACTCGCGACTATCGCGCTCTGCTGCGCTGCCCTCCCGGCGTCGGCGGCGGCCACCGATCCCGCGAAAGAGCTCGACCTCATCAAGCCCAATCGGCAACAACCAGCGAAGGACTTCAAGGTTCCCGCGCTCGATGGCAGCGGGCTCCGCCTCAAAGACCTCAAAGGCAAGGTGGTGTTCCTGAACCTGTGGGCGACCTGGTGCCCGCCCTGCAAGGAAGAGATGCCCGCCATGGAGCGGCTTTGGCTGAAATACAAGGACCGCGGCCTCGTAGTGATCGCCCTCAGCATGGACTCGGGCGGGGCCAAGGCCGTGAAGCCGTACATCGATCACGCGAAGTACACCTATCCCGTGGGCCTCGATCCCAAGATGGAGGTGGCGCAACTTTATGGGGCCCGCTCCGTGCCCTCCACGTTCATCATCGACCGCGGCGGCATGCTGCGCGCCATCGCCTTGGGGCCGCGAGAGTGGGATGGTCAGGCCGCCTACGCCTACATCGAGACCCTCTTGGTGGAGACCCTCTCATTAAAGGATGACCGGCCCCGTGGCTGAGTCGCTCGGCGTGCTCGTGGCGTTCTCGGCGGGGCTCTTCTCGTTTCTCTCTCCGTGCGTGCTCCCCCTCTTCCCGTCGTACCTCTCCTTCGTGACGGGGATGTCCGTGGATCGCCTCACCTCGGACGTCTCGGTGTCCGAGCGCTCGCGCATCTTCCTCCATTCCCTGGCGTTCATCGCCGGCTTTACCGCCGTCTTCGTGAGCTTGGGGGCGTCCTTCAGCGCGGCCGGCCAGTTCTTCCTCGAATACCGTGACTGGATCAGAATTGGCGGCGGCGTCCTCATTGTCCTGTTCGGCCTGTACATTGCGGGGTTCTTTCAGTGGGGCCCGCTGAGCCGAACCCGCCAGCTCCAGATTCGGAGCAAGCCCGCGGGCTTCATCGGCTCTTTCGCGGTAGGGCTCACCTTCGCCATCGGCTGGACGCCGTGCGTCGGCCCCATCCTCGGCTCCATCCTCACCCTGGCGAGCAGCGAGAGCACGGTACGGCACGGGGTCGGCTTGCTCCTCGCCTATTCGGCGGGTCTCGGGGTGCCGTTCCTTGCCTTCTCCTTCGGCCTGGGCTTCTTCCTGCGTTTCTTCAAGCGCTACCGCCCGTTCATCCCGGTGGTCGAGCGCGCCGCGGGCATCCTGCTCGTGGTGGTCGGTGTCCTCGTGGCCACCAACTACTACATCCTCCTCAATTCCTGGACGGTGAGCATCACACCGGAGTGGCTGCTCCGACGGCTTTAGGTTCGCCGGCCCTCGCTGGGTTATTCTCGCGCCATGAGCCCGGAGGAGGGCCGTGACGACGAGCCCGAGCGGCGGACCCGACGGCTCCGATTCCGGATCGCGTTCTTCCTCACGTCCCTGGTCGCCCTCAGTGTGATCGTGACGCTTCCCTTCTCGGTCAAGAGCGTGGTCGACGACATCTTGGGTCCGGTGACGGGTCGGGTGGTGAAGATCTCCCGCGACCGCCCCGACGCGGCCCACCGGAATCACACGAAGCTCCACATGGCCCTGGTCGCCATCGACGAGACGCAGCTCCTCGCGACCATCCGAGTCTCCGGCCACCACGTTTGCGCCGGTTGTGACTGGAGCGACCGTGTCCTCTTCGTCTCCGTAACGCAGGACGATCTCGACGCGGACGGCATGCCGCCCTCCGTGGGTGTCACCCTTCCCGCGAGCAGCGCGGAGGTCTCGGAGGTGATCCAGCTCCCCGTCCGTGGGCATCCCATCCACTACCCGTTCGACAGCTACCGCCTCATCGTGGGTGTGGTGCTGCAGCGGATCCGCGGAGATGCCCCACCCCAGATCTTTTCCGCCGCGGAGGCGAGGGGGCACCTCTTTCTCTCCGTCCAGGAGCTGTTGCCGCGGCAGTCGATGGTCGGCCCCATCATGCTGGACCGTGCGAGCATCCGGGCCGCTGACGATCCGTTCGAATATGTGGAGGCCTTCGAGCTCAACTTCGAGCGCCCGCGCTATCTGCGCGTCCTCGCCGTGATGCTCGTCCTCCTGATGGCCTCCGCCGCGGCCTACTCGGTCTTCCTCCGGCCGCTCCACGATCTCGTCCTCAACTCCGGCGCGCTCGTCCTCGGGGTGTGGGGAATCCGCTCGATTCTCACTCCCCAGAACCTCTTCTACCTCACCGCCGTCGACCTCGCCCTCTCGACGGTCATCATCTTTACCCTGGGTGCCATCACGGTGCGGGCCCTGTTCTACATCCACCCTGAGGCCGACATGACGCTCTTCCGTCGGGTCCGTCGCTAGCGCTGGCCCCTCCATGGTCATCGAGGTGCGAGTGCCGGCGACCTCGGCCAATCTTGGCCCGGGCTTCGACGTGCTCGGACTTGCCCTCGGGCTCTACAACGAGGTCGTTTTCCAGGAAGCCGAGGGCGTCACCGTCACCATCGAGGGGGAGGGCGCGGGACGGCTCGACACGGGCGCCGACAACGTGGTCGCGCGCGCCGTGCGCATCGCTTACGAGGCGGCAGGCTGTCGCTTCCCGGGGGCCGCCATCCGCTGCGTCAACCACAGTCCTCCCGCGCGCGGGCTGGGCTCGAGCGCCGCCGCCTGGGTCGGCGGTCTCGTCGCCGGCAATGCCGCCCTCGGCTCACCGCTGGACCGCGAGGCGATTCTGGCGCTGGCCAGCCGGGCCGAGGGTCATCCGGATAACGTGGCCGCCGCGCTCCTGGGTGGCCTGACCGTGTCCTGCGCGGTTGGCGACCAGGTCACCGCCGTGTCCTTGCCGATCTCTCCGCAGATCGAGTGGGTCGTGCTCGTGCCCGAGGCTGAGAGCTCGACCAAGGAAGCACGAGCCGTGCTCGCCTCCACCGTGCCGAGGGCCGACGCTGTATTCAATCTTCAGCGCTTGGGACTACTTCTGGCCTCCCTGGCTCAGGGGCGCGCGGATCTTTTGCGTGTCGCCATGGACGACAGGCTGCATCAGCCACAGCGCCAGGTGCTCTTTCCGTGGATGGAGTCGGTGCGGCGCGCCGCGCTGGACGCGGGCGCCTTCGGTTGTGTGCTCTCCGGGGCCGGTCCCTCGCTCTTGGCTGGCGTGCTGGGCCAAGGCGATGCGGTGGCGCACGCCATGGAGGGCGCGCTCGAGGCGGTCGGGCTCAAGGGACGCGCGGTCTCGCTGGCCGTCGACACCCTGGGAGCCAGTTGGAACCGACGGCGCCAGGCGCCGGTTGACGGGTAAACAGGCTCCAAGACTTGACTCCTTCGGAGCGGGAAGGATACGATGCCCCCAAGGTCGGCACGTGATCAAGAGTGACCGGTGGATCAGGCGGATGGCGCTCGAGCAGGGCATGATCAAGCCGTTCGAGGAGCGCCAGGTCCGCGCGGGCGGCATCTCCTACGGCCTCTCCTCCTACGGCTACGACCTCCGGATTGCCGATGAGTTCAAGATCTTCACCAACATCAACAACACCATCGTGGATCCCAAGGGCTTCGACCCGCGCTCCTTCGTCGACTACCAAGGTCCGGTGTGCATCGTGCCGCCCAACTCCTTCGCGCTGGGCCGTTCCGTCGAGTACTTCAGGATCCCACGCAACGTGCTCACCATCTGCGTGGGCAAGTCCACCTACGCGCGCTGCGGCATCATCACGAACGTGACGCCCTTCGAGCCCGAGTGGGAAGGTTACGTGACGCTCGAGATCAGCAACACCACGCCATTGCCCGCAAAGATCTACGCCAACGAGGGGATCGCCCAGGTCCTCTTCTTCGAATCCGACGAGGCCTGCCAGACGTCCTATGCGGACAGGCAGGGGAAGTACCAGGGTCAGCAGGGAATTGTCCTCCCGACGGTGTAGGCCCTGGGGCCGGCCCCGAACACTGAGGGGCCAGGAGGTGAGTGGTCATGGCTGAACAGAAGAAGAAGGAAGTCAGGCCGACCAAGCCCAACGAAGGTGACGAGGGCGGCGGCGCCAATCCCGAGGTCGCCAAGAAGGGGAAGAAGATCAAGGAGGATCTCGACAACCTCCTGGACGAGATCGACGACATCCTCGAGGAGAACGCCGAGGAGTTCGTCAAGAGCTACGTCCAGCGGGGCGGTCAGTAGTCGCCTCCGCGAGGAGCCGAGATGCCGATCTACGAGTATCGCTGCAACGAGTGCGAGCGGGAGTTCGAGCGCTACGTCAGTGCCGCCTCCGCCCCGGTGGAATGCCCCGCGTGCCAGAGCGCGCGGGTGATGCGACGCCTCTCCGTGGTGAGCCGGCTCAACCTGAGCAGCTCCGTGCCCGCGGGCGGTATGTCCGGCGGTGGCGGATGCTGCGGCGGCGGCTGCGGCTGCCACTGACGCGATCGTCGGCTGACGACACAGGGCCCCGTCGGGCCCTGTGTCTTTTCCCTCTGTAGACACCGCGCGGTCTCGCGCCTATACTTCGCACCATGGATCTGAGACAACTCGAGATCTTCGTGAAGGTCGCCGAGCTCAAGTCCTTCTCGAAGGCGGCTCAGGCGCTGCGGCTCACCCAGCCCACCATCTCCGAGCACATCCGCACCCTCGAGCAGGAGCTCGGGGTGCGCCTCCTCGATCGGCTCGGGCGGGGCGCGGAAGTGACGCGGGCCGGCCAGCTCCTCCTCTCGCACGCCACGCGTATGCTCCAACTTCAGCGTGAAGCGATCCAGGCCATGGACAGTTTCCAGGGTCGGCTCGCCGGCGAGCTGCACGTGGCCGCCAGCACCATCCCGGGGGAGTACATCCTGCCGGCGCTCATCGGGCGCTTCAAGGAGAAGTTCCCCGACATCGCGATCACCCTCCTCATCGGCGACAGTCGCGCCGTGGTCGACTGGGTCGTGGACGGCCGCGCCGAGGTGGCGATGGTGGGCGCGCGGCTCCCTCACCGCGGCGTCGAATACCGTGAGCTCATGCCCGACGAACTGGTCGTGGTCGTGCCCATCGGGCATCCGTGGCACGGCAAGAAGGAGGTCGATCTCGAGGACCTTCGAGCCGAGCCACTGCTCCTGCGGGAGCAGGGCTCGGGAACGCGCGCCGCCCTCGAGGCCGCGTTGGCGCAGGCCGGGCTCGACCTCTCCGTGTTTCACATCGTGGGCGAGATGGGCTCGACCCAGGCCATCAAGCAGGCGGTCAAGGCCTCCGTGGGCGTGTCGGTCATCTCGCGGCGCGCGGTGGACGAGGAGTGCCGCGCGGGTCTTGTGTGGTGTCTCAAGCTCCGCGATCTCAAGATCACCCGCGCCTTCCATCTCGCCATCCACCGCGACCGGAGCCGTTCGCCCCTCGCCGAGGCTTTCCGGTCCTTTCTCGAAGCGGAGTCATCCTGAGCGGGCCCGACCCTCTCGTCGCTGCGGCGCGTCGACCTGCTATGGACACGCAGCTCACCGATCCCAAGACGGGGAAGCAGATCCGCCTGACCAGCTACGCGGCGTGCGCGGGCTGAGCGTCCAAGATGGGTCCTGGAGATCTCCAGGACGTGCTGAGCGGGCTCACCCACCACGAGCACGCCGACCTGCTTGTGGGCCTCGGGCGCAGTGACGATGCCGCCGTGTACCGTATCTCCGACGACGTCGCCCTGGTGAGTACGGTCGACTTCTTCCCGCCCATCGTGGACGACCCGTATCTCTACGGAGCCATCGCCGCAGCGAACTCGATGTCCGACGTCTACGCCATGGGCGGCCAGGTCCTCTTCGCCCTCGCCGTTGCGGGCTTCCCACGCGACATGCCAAAGGACATCATCGCCGCCGTCTTCAAGGGCGGGTCCGACAAGGTGCGGGAGGCAGGTGGGGTGGTCGCCGGAGGCCATACCGTGGTGGATGCCGAGCCCAAATATGGGCTGGCCGTGACGGGTACGGTGCATCCCAAGCACATCTTCATCAAGGGTGGTCTTCGTCCGGGCCACCGGATCTTCCTCTCGAAGCCGCTCGGTACCGGCGTGATCGCCACCGCGGCCAAGAACGACAAGTGCCCGCCTGAGGTGCTCGAGGGAGCGGTGGCGAGCATGCTGCGGCTGAACCGGATCGCCGCCGAGGTGGCGCGGGAGGCGGGGGTGCGCGGCGCGACGGACATCACGGGCTTCGGGCTGCTCGGTCACGCGGCGGAGATGATGGAGGCTTCCCGCGTCGGCATCGCGCTCCGCCTCCGCGATCTGCCGCTGCTCCCCGGGGCTCGAGCGCTCGCGGAGCAGGGAAGCTTCAGCGGCGGCATGGGGAGAAACCGCGAGCATCTCCAAGGCACGCTGGGCGCCCGGGGCCGGCTCGCCCTCGATCCCGCCATCGACAAGGCCGCGGCAGGCCTGCTCTTCGAGTCGGAGACTTCCGGCGGTCTCCTCTTCGCAGTGCCCCCCGAGAGCGCGGGATCCGTGCGAGCGGGATTCGAGCGGCGCGGCGAACCGTGCTGGGAGGTCGGTGAAGCGACGGTGGAGATCGGCCTCGCCGTTCGCTAGGCCGGCGAGTCGGCCGTCCTTACTGCTGGACTGAGCGCTTCAAGAAGGCGCGGAGCTTTTCCTTGAGCTCGGGCGGCAGCGTGGTCTCACGAAGACGGCGGGCGGCATCCACCGTGCCCTTGTAGGTCCGCACGAACGCGACACACGGTCCGCATCCCTCGAGGTGCCACTCGAGCAGCTCCGCTTGATGCCGGGGCAGGGAACCATCGACGTAGTCGGCGAGCAGATCCATGCATTCAGGACAATCCATGTCGCCGTGCGCTTCGGCCATCCCCCACCCTCCTCGTCGATGAGGTCCTGCTGAATGGAACGATACCATAGTCGTCGCGTTATGGAGGCGTCAAGCCTCTTCTCCACGGCGTGCGCGTCGCTCGACGATGCCGAGTGTCAACGTCGTGTCAGATGCAATGCATGCGCAGCACATGGGCGGGCGTCACGAGAGGCGTGCTCCCTCGCCGCGATCAGTTGACGCGACTGGGAAGCACCCCTATGATGATCCAATCTCACTCGGCTGCCGTCTCGTCACGAGGGGAAAGGAGTTGCGTATGGCGCCGTCTTCCACGTCGCAGACGCAGGAGCAGCGGGTCCAGGAGTTCGTCAACGACTTCCGGGCTCTTCGCGAAGAAGTGGGCAAGGTTATCGTCGGCCACGACGATGTGATCAGTCACGTGCTGACCGGATTGTTCGCGGGCGGCCACGTGCTCCTCGAAGGCGTGCCTGGACTGGGCAAGACCCTCCTCATCAAGACGCTCGCGGAGAGTCTGGATCTGTCCTTCTCGCGGATCCAGTTCACCCCCGACCTCATGCCCGGCGACATCATGGGCACCAACATGATCGTGGAGGATGAACAGGAGCGGAAGCACTTCCAGTTCCACCGCGGGCCGATCTTCGCTCACATCCTCCTCGCCGACGAGGTGAACCGGGCCACGCCCAAGACGCAGTCCGCCCTCCTCGAAGGCATGCAGGAAGGCGCGGTCACGGTGTCGGGGCACGCCAACCCGCTCCCTCAGCCCTTCTTCGTGCTGGCCACGCAGAATCCCATCGAGATGGAGGGCACGTACCCGCTGCCTGAGGCGCAGCTCGACCGCTTTCTCTTCAAGCTCCGGGTGCAGTATCCCGCCCTCCAGGACCTGACGGAGATCATCAACCGCACCACCCAGGTGCGCGAGGTCAGCGTGCAGCGGGTGATGACGGGGCCGCGGGTGCTGTCCTTCCGAGAGATGGTGCGGGAGGTGCCGATCGCCTCCCACGTGCGCGACCTCGCCGCCCTCATCGTGCTCGCCACCCACCCGCAGTGGGACCGCGCGCCGGAACAGACGCGGCGCTTCATCCGCTACGGGGCGAGCCCCCGCGGGGCGCAGGCCCTCGTGCTCGGGGCCAAGGTGCGCGCCCTCAGCGAGGGGCGCTACAACGTCAGCGTGGAAGACCTGCGAGCGATGGCGCTGCCGTCGCTGCGCCATCGCATCATCCTCAACTTCGAGGGTGAGGCGGAAGCCGTCGACGTAGACCGGCTCATCGTGCAGATCATCGAGGCGGCTGAGAATATGAGCGCGACGGAGAAAGAGGTGTTTCTCCGCTAGCGCGTCGAGGAGGGCGTCATGCCCGACCTGACCATTCTGCAGCGCGCGGTGGCCGACGTGTCCCGCCAGATCCGGATGCGTCGCGCAGAATTCTACGGGCTCCGCGGCCTGTTCGGCGGCTCTCTGTGCGCGCTGCTGCCTCTCATCCTCCGCGATTCCTTCGGGTGGCTGAGCTTCGTCTGGGCCGGTGCCTGTCTGGCCGTGGGTGCTCTCGTGGGGGCCGCCGTCGGCTTCTTCATGCGCCTTCCTGCGGGAGAGGCAGCTCGCCTGGCCGACCGTGGCTACGGGCTCCAGGACCGCATCGCCACCGCCCTCGAGTGGGCAGACCGTCCCGATCGCACCCCGCTCGTGGACGCCCTGGTCGTCGATGCGGTGAACCGCGTGCAGTCGCTGGAGGGACGCCGGGTGGTGGCGAGGCGGATCCCCCGCGAGGCTCGCTTCGTGCCTGTGCCGCTGGCCGTCGGTCTCGCCCTCGCCCTCGCTCCCGCCATTCCGCTGCCTCAAGGCTCGCTGCCCAGCCTCTCCGGGGCGCGGCAGGAAGAAGAGGAGGAGAAGCCGCAAGACCGCACGGGAAATCTCGAGAGCCAGGACCAGCCGAAAGCGGCCAAGCGCGAAGACATGCGCCGCGCCGAGATGCAGGAGCGCACGGTGGGGCCGCGGGCGGGCATGGGCGGGGCGACCCAACCGGGTGATCTCTCCGCAATCTTCAAGGACACGTCCATCGCGGGACAGACGCCGGACTTCAACGCCTTCCTCAAGAAGGGCGACGAACGCATTCGCATGCTGGAGCAGATCGACCGGCTCCCTGACCTCCAGAGCGACTTCACCCAGAACCAGCAGCGCATGGTCTTCCAGAAAGCGAAGGCCCTGCGCGGCGGCCTCAAGGGCGAGCAATTCTCTCCCGACAAGCTGCGCGAGCTCCTGAAGGAGATGGAACGTCTCGGTCGCAAGGGCGACCCAGGCTACTCCGGAGACCTCAGCGAAGGCATGGAGGCGCTGGACCAAGGACAGAGCGATCGGGCCATGGAGGCCATGGAGCGCGCCCTCAACAAGCTGCGCGCCATGGAGGAGAAGGGACGGGACGGCAAGGGCCTTCGCGGCGGGCGGGAGGATGAGCGGCGAAGCGCGCGCAAGGGCGAGCGCGGGCAGGGAGGCACGCCGGGCGACGAAGGAGACTGGCCGGAGGGCGAAGGCTCGCTGCCCGGCAAGGGCAAGAGCGGAAGTCCCAAGGGCGATCCCTCCCAGCGGCTGCGCACGAATCCGTTCGACGTGGGCGTCGAGGGTGAAGCGCGGCCCGGCCGCAAGGATGGGATGGACACCAACCTCGTGGGCCGAGGTGGCAGTGTGCCCTCCCGGCTCCAGTACATGAGCGTGCTCGGCCAGTACCGCAAGCAGATGGAAGAGGACGTGGCGCGAGAGCAGGTTCCCCGCGACTTCCACGGGCAAGTGAAGGACTACTTCAAGGCGCTCGACGAGAAATAATGGCCACGACCACCGCGACCCGAGCCCAGGACCTTCTGTCCTCGGAGTTCCTGACCCAACTCGAGCGCTTGGCCCTCGTGTCGCGGCGCGCCTTTCGCGGACGGACCCGCGGCGAGCGCAAGAGCCCACACAAGGGCATGAGCGTGGAGTTCGCGGATTATCGTCCGTACGGCGCGGGTGACGACCTCCGCTACGTCGACTGGAACATCTATGGACGGCTCGACCGGCTCTACCTGAAGCTCTTCGTGGACGAGGAGGATCTCTATCTCCATCTCCTTCTCGATGGCTCCGGGTCCATGCGATTCGGCGAGCCGTCCAAGCTACGCTACGCCGCGCGCCTTGCCGCCGCCCTCGGCTTCGTCGGGCTGGCCAGCCTGGAGCGGGTGGGGGTGGCCGTGGTGCGCGACCGCATGGCGGAAGGCTGGAGCCCGGCGCGCGGGCGCGGGCACTTTCTCTCTCTGCTCGAGTTCGCGGCGCGGCTCCGCGCAGAGGGCCCGACCTCGCTCAACGACGGGCTGGCCGCCTACGCGCTGCGCTCGCGGGAAGCGGGGGTGGCCGTGCTCATCTCCGATCTGCTCGATCCGGCGGGCTACGAGCGCGGCCTCAAGGCCCTTCTCGAGCATCGCTTCGACGTGCACGTGATCCACGTCCTCGCCCCCGAGGAAATGAATCCGACTCTGGCGGGCGACCTGCGCCTCACCGACGCGGAAACGGGCGAGGTGCGCGACCTGACCATGGACGCCGAGGCGCTTCGAGGCTACCGCCAGCGGCTGCATGACTTTCTCGGCCGCGCCGAAGCCTTCTGCCGTGGGAACGAGATCGTCTATCACCGCGTGGTCACCGACACCCCCGTCGAGGAGATGACCCTGCGGCAGCTCAAGGGGTTGCTCCTGGCATGAGCTTCCTCTCCCCCCTGGCCCTGCTCGTCGGTGCGCTGTCCGTCCCCCTCGTCCTCCTGTATTTCCTCAAGGTGCGGCGGCGGGAAGCGACGGTGCCCAGCCTCCTGCTGTGGGATCCGTCGCGGCGCGACCGCGAGGCCTCCACCTTCTTCCAGCGCCTGCAGCGCGATCCGCTCCTGATCCTGCAACTCCTCGCCCTCCTCGCCCTCGCCCTGGCCCCGGCTCGTCCGGCGGTCACCGTCATGGGGCATGGAGCCAAGCGAATCGTCATCGTCCTCGACACCTCGGCCTCCATGAAGGCCACGGACGTGTCGCCGTCGCGTTTCGGCCGCGCCCAGCGCCAGGCGCTCGATCTCGTAGGCCGGCTGGGAACGGGCGCCGAGGTCATGGTGATCGAGGCCGCCGTGCAGCCGCGCGTGCTGGCCCCCTTCAGCCACGAGCGCGAACAGGCGCTTGCCGCCATTCGCGGGGCGGGGGCGACCGATCTACCCAATCGGCTCGGCGAGGCGGTCCGCACCGCGCGGGCTCTCGTGGGCCAGGACTCACGCGCGGAGATCCACGTCTTCACCGACGGCGCGCACCCGGCGGCGCTCCGCGGCCAGGCGGACGACGTGCGAGTGCGCTGGGTCGGTGTCGGGCAGCGGGGCCGCAACGTCGCCATCACGAACCTCTCCGTGCGCCGCAACTACATTGGCGCCTTCGACTCCCAGGCCTTCGTGTCCTTCGTCAACTTCTCCGACGTACCGGAAAGCTTCTCCTTCGCCCTCACTCTCGACGGCGAAACGGTCGCCGAGAAGTCTCTGACCCTCGAGCCAAGGGTGCGCCGGGCCATCGTGCTGCCCTTCTCCCATGTGGGGGCCGGAGTGCTGCGGGCTCGCCTCAACGTCTCCGACGATCTGGCCGCCGACGACACGGCCTACGCGGTGATTCCCCCGGTGCGGATGATCCAGGTTCTCCTCGTCAGCCCGGGGAATCTCTTCCTGGAAAAGGAGCTCTCCACCGATCCGCAGGTGAAGCTCGAGGTGCGCAAGCCCGACGCCTACCAGGGCGGCATGGAAGGCTTCGACGTTGTGGTGTTGGACAGCACGAGCCCCGCGCGCATCGGCAACGGACGGTTCGTGCTCGTCAACACGGCGCCGCCCGACGTCCCCCTCGAGGTGCTGGGGCGCCTCGAGTCGCCCGTCATCATGGATTGGGACCGCAATCACCCGATCATGCGGCAGGTGGACTTAGCCAAGGTCACCATCGAGGATGCGCTGCGCGTGCGGCCCCTTGCCGCGGGCAAGACGCTCGTGGAGGCGGTGGGCGGGCCCATCGTCTATCTGCTGGAGGAGCCGAACCGCAAGGCGGTGTTCTTCGGGTTCGATCTCTTCCGCTCCGACCTGCCCCTGCGGGTGGCCTTCCCCGTGATGATGTCGAAAGCCCTCCGCTGGCTGCATCCCGCCGGCCTCGATCAGAGCAGCCTGTCCCTCCAGACGGGCCAGCCCATCCTCTTGCCCGTGGAGCACGGCGTCTCCACCGCCACCGTGACCACTCCGTCGGGACGGCGCGTGAGCGCGCCGGTCACGAGAGGTGTCATCAGCTTCACGGAGACCGACGAGGTCGGCGTCTATACCGTGGGGACCTCGCGCGGGGAGACCAAGGTTGCGGTCAACCTCTTCAACCCCGACGAGTCCGAGCTCGAGCCCAAGCCGCTGCCGACCTTCGTAGAGGGCGCGCGGCCCGAGTCGGCGCCCGTGCCCGTGCAGCGCGAGCTCTGGCAGTATCTCGCGGCCGTTGCCGCCTTCCTCCTCCTCCTCGAGGGTCTCCTCTACTGGCGCCGCCAGACGGCCGGCCATCTCGGGGTGCCGGCGAACGTGGGCGATCGCTGGGCCCTCGGTCTTCGCTGCGTGCTGGTGGCCCTGGTCTTGATCTCGCTGATCCGGCCCACCTTGCCGCGCTGGGTTGATCGGCTGAACGTCATCTATCTCCTCGATGTCTCGGACAGCGTGAGCCTGGCCGCGCGCGAGAGCGCCTTCCGCTTCGCCGCGCAATCCGGCAACAGCGCGCGCACGGGCGATCAATCGGGGGTGATCGTGTTCGGCGAGGAAGCGGTGGTGGACCAGCCGCTCAAGCCCGGCGGCAAGATCGAGCGGCCCCAGGTGCAGGTGGGCGGGCGGGGCACGAACCTCGCGCAGGCCCTCCAGCTCGCCCTGGCCACGGCTCCGCCCGGACACGCCAATCGCTTCGTGCTCCTCTCCGACGGCCGGCAGAACATCGGCAATGCCCTCGCGGTGGCTCAGGCGGCCAAGGATGCGGGAGCCGACATCTGGTACGTGCCCGCGCCCCTCACCTTCAAGCAGGAGGTGGTGGCGGAGTCACTGCTCCTGCCGCGTGAGGTGAAGTTTGGCGAGCCCTTCCAGGCCAAGGTGGTGGCCTGGAGCCAATCGGAGACGCAGGGACGCCTGTCCATGTTCAGGAACGGGGAGTTCCTCGGCTCCCAGGTCATCAAGCTCAACGCGGGCAAGAACGTGTTCTCGTACAAGCAGTCGCTCGAGCAGAGCGGCATCCACGTTTATCAGGCGGCCATCGACGTGGAGGGCGACATCATCGAGGAGAACAACCGCGCGGTGGGGACGGTGGTGGTGCGCGGACGGCCTCAGGTGTTGCTCGTGGAAAAGGATCGCAGCCAGGCTCAGGCCCTCACCGCGGCTCTCCGCACCCAGCACGTGGACGTGGATCTCATCGAGCCCGATCGCATCCCGAAGGACATGGCGGGCCTGCAGAAGTATGACGGGGTGATCCTCTCCAACGTGTCGTCGCTCAAGATGACCAAAAAGCAGATGGAAGGGATCCGCGACTACGTTCGCGAGCAGGGGGGCGGGCTCATCATGATCGGCGGGGAGGAGAGCTTCGGCCTCGGCGGATACTACCGCACCCCCATCGAGGAAGCGCTGCCCGTGACCATGGAGGTGAAGCAGAAGGTCGAGATTCCCAGCCTGGCCGTGGTTCTCTCCATCGACCGCTCGGGCTCGATGGCCATGACCACCGACGACAAGGCGACCAA
>Ga0306921_10002999_pt1 | contig 17018 bp, 14 predicted proteins | sample sta12Cox44000080_FD_203760 | JGI IMG/M metagenome (GOLD analysis project Ga0306921, IMG submission 203760) | Lab enrichment of tropical soil microbial communities from Luquillo Experimental Forest, Puerto Rico - statoxic.12C.oxic.44.000.080 (v2)... | ecosystem: Environmental > Terrestrial >... | reverse complement strand
TACGCCTACGCCGGTATGGAGCAGGTTTCTGCCAGCTTCTTCAACGTCGGCACCACGCTGTTCGGCTTCGGCAATCCCGGATTCAGCAACGTCGGCTGCACCATCGTCACGCCGTTCTCATTTGCCGGCGGCATTCCCGCCAACTGCATCGGCAACAACAGGCGCGTGTCGGACGTGACAGTCGGCTTTTGGCAGAACGTCTACAAAGGCAATTACGGCCGCGTGGCGGTCGGCGCCCAGTACGCATACATCAAACGCGAGGTGTTCGAGGGTATCGGCGGCGCGCCGTCGACCGACGACAACATAATCCTGACCTCGATCCGCTACTATCCGTTCTGACGGAAAGTCCTGTTAGTACCTCGACCGTGCTAGCTGATGCGCACTGGCCCGCGGGCTTCGCGCCAGCGACAAAGCGAAAATATTCACGAGGAAGCGGGCTCAGTCCGCCTTGATGTTCGCCTCGCGAATGGCGCGGCCGTACTCGTCATATTGCTTGCGAATATGAGCGGCAAAATCCGCACCGCACATCGCAACCGCAAACAGGCCTTGGCCGGCAAGCTTCGCCCTGATGTCCGGTACCTGCAACGCCGCGGTGTACCAGCGAATGAGTTGGTCAACCGTTTCCTTCGGTGTCTTCGCCGGCGCAACCACGCCGAACCAATTCTCCACCTCGTAATCTTTGTAACCAGACTCGGCCAAAGTCGGCACTTGCGGCAGCGGCTCGATTCGGGTGCGTGAACCAGTGGCGAGAGCGCGCAGCTTACCGGCGGCAATCTGTTCCATGACTGTCGCGTAGTTGGCAAACATCGACGTGAGATGCCCGCCGAGCAACGCGTTAATCGCAGGCGGATCTCCAGGATAGGGAACGTAGGTTAGATTAACATCGGCCTCGCGCCTGAGGATTTCTATCCCGATGTGAAAAGACGTCGCCGGCCCGACACTCGCCAGCGTCAATGCACCCGGCTTGGCACGCGCCGCGGCGACCAGATCGGCGAACGTGCGGTAGGACGATCCACTATTGACGACCAGAACCGTCGGCGAGCGCACGACATAGCAAATCGGCTCGAAGCTGGTCAGCGGTTCGTAATTCAGTTTTCGAAGGTGTGGATTGATAACGAAGGAATTCGCCACCATCAGAAGGGTGTTGCCATCAGCGGCGGCGCGCGACACGGCTTCAGTTCCGATCACCGCACCGGCGCCAGGACGGTTCTCGATCACCATCGTCGCATCCCGCCGGCCAATCTCTTCCGCCAGCAGCCGTGCCAGAATATCCGTGGCGCCGCCTGGCGGAAACGGAACGACGACTTTGATTGTTCGTGTAGTCTGAGACCATGCAGGATTCTCCAGCAGGAGGAAGACGGAAAGTAAGGAGAAAGCGGCAGCGCCCGCTGCCAGACTGAAGAATCGTCGGCGCGCAGATTTCATGTGTTCGGTGCTGCGGCGCTGTTAGATCGCCAAAGGCCTGCTATCTGCCCATAGCACAGTCAAATCTCTAGTGGAACGCCCGTTGCCGCGCCGTTGCCGGTTTCGTCACGTGCGCGAACACGGATTGTCCGGTCGCTTGCGGTTCTATTCCGGCGATTTCCTCAATGACGATCTGCCAACGGCTGACGTCCTGATCATGGGCCGCATCCTCCATAATTGGGAGCTCACGACCAAAAAGCGGCTGCTGAAAAAGGCCTACCGGGCATTGCCATTAGGCGGCGCGCTGATCGTGTACGACGCTCTCATAGACGATGCGCGCCGGGTTCGCGCGCATAGCCTGCTCGCAAGCCTCAACATGCTGATCGAAACCGCCGGCGGATTCGAATACACCGATGCCGAATGCAGGAGCTGGATGCAGGAGGCCGGATTCCAGAAAATACGCATCGAATCGCTCGGCGGCAAACAGACTGCGGTAATCGGCATGAAGTGATCGCTCTTCCAGGCAGAGCAGGCATGCAGCGCAGCGTGAGGGAGGCGGCGGCGGCGAGCTTTGCCTCGCGCGGGCGGCATGTAAAATAGAGCGAATCGATTTGCCATCCGCAGTATCGTTTCGCGGTGAGAAATGGCCCAATCAAACCGTCACATCGGGAATGCGCACCGCGTCGCAGCGTGCTGACCTGATGCACGGCTCTGCAAGGGAAGGGGGATACTCATGACAACGGCAGCTCTGCCCGCTCAGCAGTCAAACGTTTGGTGGCTGTTCCTGCTTCAAGGGATTGCCGCAATCATTCTCGGCCTGATGCTCATAACCGCACCCGGCGCCACGCTCGTGGTGATGGTCACGTTCCTTGGGTTCTACTGGTTGATCGAGGGGATACTGGCGCTCGTCCACATCTTCGTGGATCGCTCTGTCCCCTGGGTGTGGTCGCTCCTGATCGGGATCGTCGGCATCGCGGCCGGGATTCTCGTCGTGCGGCATCCGCTGCTCGCGGCCATAACGGTGCCCACCGTGCTGGTCATTATCCTTGGCGCGCAGGGCATCGTTATGGGAGTCTTCGAAATCATCGCCGGCTTTACCGGCGGCGGCATCGGATCGTTCATCCTCGGCGTGATCAATCTGTTGATCGGCGCGCTGCTGCTCAGCTCGCCCGCGACCGCTGCCTTGGCGGTGCCGCTGGTGTTCGGCGTGATCCTGCTGATCGAAGGTGTGGGCCTGATCATCGTCGCATTTCGTTCGCGCGCCGCATAGTTGAGCCCTGCGCAGGGTCGCGATCGCGCCCACCATATTCTGGGGTCCGATGGCTTACGCGATCATGGGGCGGCTGCTGGTCGCGACCCCGGCCGGGCGAGGTAATTAAGCAAGAGCTTGGCAGCGACGTATTGCATAAACAACGGCATTCCAAACGACGGAAACGCCGAGGGCGATGATGAGGGCTGCACCGGATCCAAGCGGCACTGCGGCGAGATGCAAGGTGAGCAAAGCCAAGCCAAATCCGGCAAGAGCGGGAACGGCGTTTGCCAACACGGCTGCCGTGGCAGGACCGCCAACGCGGCGATGCAGAATGAGCATAATGCTGGTGTAGATGACCGGGAACACCGCAAGCACGCCGCTTCCCGTCGGGCCAATTTGAAAGCTTAGAGTTACGACCACGCCGACTAGCGAAGCCACCAAACCCGCTCGTAACACGAAGTCGTACCAGGGTCGTGTGATCCGTGGGATGCGTACGAAGCAAAATGGCTGGACGATGAAGGTACAAGCGGTGAATACGATGACGTTGAGAGCAGATGCCGACCATGCGGCCCATTGGACGGGGCTGAGCACCAAAACGGCCGCCAGCCACATTACAAATGCAAGGGATATGCTGAGCCACATCGAGCGTCGTTGGGCGATCAGAACATAGGCCGTGAGATAAATCGCCGTAGCGCTGTTCAGTGCGAGGCTCGCAACCGCGCTTGAAGAAATGAAAGTGGAATCGTGATCGAGGGCCAGAAACACATAGACCGGGCCGGCTGAGACTGGCAGCGTTGCCACGAGCGCTCCAACCGTGGCGCCTAATCGTTCGGCGATGATGGTCGCCGCGGTCACAAACAGCGCGGTAACCGCCATCTTCGTCGCAAGCACGAACCACATCATGAGTTCGGGAGACATACAATTGAGTTGGCAAAGTGAGACGGTCTGCGTGCCCAAAAAATACGTGTACGGCAGAGTCAGGAGTTTTCTCTTCTTGCCCCAATAGCCGACATCATTCCAACGGCAGCCCTCCCGGGGCATTGGGAGCCAGAAACGGGGTTGACGCCCCGCCCGCAATTAGAGAACGCTCCTGTTTCTTCCCGCGCTCTACGTGGCTTACTTTCGCGTCAAGGCGCCGGTCGCCGGTGAGCATGCGGAGGTCCTCGTTGTCAGGCCGTGATCAGATTTCCCGGCGGGCGATCGCCCTCCGCTCGTGAACACCGTCGTCGCAGCTTCAGTCGCGCTCCCGACCGATGAAGTGTGTGATCTTTGGCGCACCATCCTTGGTGTGGAATTGATTAACGAGGTCCTGCAGCACGCGATCCTCCTGTGTCACACGTTCGTGCTGGCGCAAATGTTCCACCCAGGACTCCACGAGAAAGGTCTCCAGCATCCGCCCCTCGCTAGCAGAGTCCTCGAAGATGCCCCAACCATAGGCGCCGTTGCGCCGGCGCTCGTAGCCCAGCCGGTCCATGGCGGCGAGGAATTGCCTGCGCTGCCGGGGGTCGATTCGATACTCGACCGCCACCAGCACCGGCCCCTCATGGCGCTCGACGTCATGGGTCACGATCGGGTCCGGCCAGTGCATTGATGGCGTAAGGTCGGCGCCGGCGCCGGTCTTGAGCTTCCAGCGCCAAGTCAGCGGGATGACCGCAAGTGCGCATGCGGCAGCAATGAATTGAACGGCCGACAGGCCGACCACATCGGCGACCTGTCCCCAGATGGCGCTGCCGAGCGCCATGGCTCCGAACAAGACCGTCACGAACATCGCCAGACCGCGGCCGCGCACCCAATCGGGCAGCGCGACCTGCGCCGATATGTTCAGAGTGGCTACGCTCACCGTCCAGGCGGCGCCGGCGATGACGCTCGCCACAAGCGCGATGGCCGGCTCGCGCGCAACGGCGAAAAGAGCCATGGCGATGGCGGTGCCGATCGTGCCCGCCGCGACCAGCCAATCAGGGCCTAGCTTTGATTCCAGCCAACCCAAGCCAAACGCCGCGGCTATGGCGCCTGCTCCAATGACAGCCAATATGAAGCCATAGAGTTCCGGTCCGCCGGCGATCTGCTCACGCGCAATGAGCGGAAGCAGGGCCCAATAGGCCGTGGCGAACAGAAAGAAAGCTGCGGCCCGGATCATGGTCGCCTGCAGATGCGGATTGTTTCTGGCATGCCGGAAACCGGTGCGAATGGCGCTGCCGAATTGCTCGACCGGCAGGTGCCGCCGTCCGCGCTGCGGTGGACGCCAACAAAACAGCACCCCGACCATGCCGAGATAGCTCACGGCGTTGACCCAGAACGGCATGGCAAGGCTGAATTTCGCAAGAATGACACCGCCCAGCGCGGGACCGACCGCGCGGCTGATATTGATGCCGACGCTGTTCGCCGCCACCGCACCCTGCAGGCTCTGCGGAGGAACGAGCTGCGGCACGACAGCTTGCCAGGCGGGCGCCTGAAGTGCGCTGAGTACCGAGCTTAGAAACGTAAACAGCAGCAGGTTGCCCGGAGTGGCGACGTCGAGGGACACGATGAGCGCGAACGCGGCGGAAATCACGGCGATCCCGATTTCCGTGCCGACCAGAAGCTTTCGCAAGTCCACGAGATCCGCCAGAGCACCGGCCGGAATCGCGAGAAGAAACATCGGCAGCGAGGCCGCCACTTGCACCAGCGACACGATGAACGGATCGGGGCTGAGACCGGTCATCAGCCAGCCCGACGCGGTGCTGTACATCCAACTGCCGATGTTGGAAACGATCGTGGCGAGCCATAGCGCGGCGAAGCTGGGGTACCGGAAAGGACCGAGGCGAGAAGGGGCTGGCGCTGGCGACGACGCCTGAGTGCTTCCATCGCTGGTCATGGGCGTCCTCCTCTCTGCTGTGACCTCGGCGCGGGGCTAAAGCGTGTCTCGGTGGGATGGAATCGTCGCCCGGCAAACGCGGTGTGGTTCCCCTCCCCCTTGTGGGGAGGGGTTAGGGGTGGGGGTCCACGTTGGCGCACGTGTCTCGTGCAACAACAACGACCCCCCTCCCCAACCCTCCCCCACAAGGGGGGAGGGAGCACACCGAGTGCGCGGCGAGTCTCTGCGCGTCCATTTCATCGGAATCCGCTTTAGGTCATAGAGTTGCTGGTGTCCCTTTGATTCCGAAGTTCGCATTCGAGGCTGCCGCAAGGGTGTGCGACACTTCGGGTTCGCGGCACTAGTTCGCAGTCAGGCAATCGGCGGTTTTGGCACACTTTCTTCGGGTGGCAGGATTGGCATTCCGGACACCGGATCGACCCACACAAAATAATCTTTGACAGCCTTTACGCCCGGGATGTTTTCCGCGGCTGCTCGGATCGCCCCGCGCTGACGCTCGTCGAACAGCGTGCCGGAGAGATGCACCACTCCGTTGCGTACCACGACGTTGATGAGACTGATCGGGGCCCATCGCTGCGTCTTGAGCTCCGCGTAGATTCGTTCGCGAATAGACGCATCGCTGGTAGGCCCTGGCTTCGCCTCGTCAATGACGCTCGCCAGCGCGTGCAGCAGGTTTGCGCGCGTCACGATCCCGACAAGCTTCCCATCGCGCATCACGAGCACACGATTGATCTGATGGCGTTCCATCAGGTGGACGATCTCATCGAGCGTGGTGTTTTCAGTAACCGTTCGCACGTCAGGGGTCATCACATCCTCGACCTTGCGACTCCTGGCTTGCAGGTACTCTGTGGCCAGCCGCCCCGGGCCGACCAGAAATTCGAGCCAGCCCGATCGCTTCCGCTGCGTCCCGGTTTCCGTCCGCCGGACCAGATCGCCTTCTGTCACGATTCCAACCAGAGCGCCGCGCGCGTCCACGACCGGCAGGCCGCTGAATTTTCGCTCCAGCATCAGCTGGATGGCGTCGGTGATGGAAGCGTCCGGCGAAATGCAGACGGGATCAGGGGTCATGACATCGGCGGCTCGCATCGCGTGTCCTCCTCGGCGAATCTACGCATATAATCGGAGAGCAGGCACCGCGGCGCGCGCCGGGCTCAAGAGTTTGACCGGGAGGTCCATATGCTCATGCTCGCAATCCGACCGCTTCTCGTTCTGGCGTTGTTAGTTCTGGCGATCGCTCCTTCCTTCGCTCGTGAAGACGCCCAATGCTACCGGTCATGCAGGGCGCGCTGCGAAGCCACATACGCGTGCGAAGGGCGTCATCCCGGCCCGAACTGTTTCAGCAACTTCAATAAGTGCAGAACTTCCTGCTGGAGAATGTGCCGTCACTAAGCGGCGCGTCGAGCAAAGTGACCTGGAGCCGGAAACGGTTCCTGCTCATGCTTGGCGCTTGCATGACGCTGACCAATGCTTATTGGGGTACTCCTCAAGGTCTTGCGGTATTCCGATTCCGTTCTGCGCCCGGCGCAACCGGCTGTCTCGCCGAGCACATTCAGCTTACAACCCGGAAAGTCGCGATGCCGTTCTATGAAACCAGCTTGGCGCGCAGCCGGGCGAACTCCTGGTCGGAAATCGAACCCGATTTCTTGAGCCGATCGAGTTTTTCGATCTCGTCGGCAACGCTGAAGCCGACCGCGCGGCGCAGCTCTTCACGTGCCTGTTGCGCCTGCTGGCTGGTTCGCTCAGCCATGCCTCGCGACTGGGTGATCAGGTAGGCGAATATCGCAAGATAGGGGAACACGATCAGGGCTATCACCCAGATCGCCTTGACCCAGCCCGATACGTCGTGACGCCGGAACAGATCGCCTATGACGATGATGAGCAGCCAGAACCACAGGACGAACAGGAAGACGGCAAAGACGTCCGTCAGGAAGTTGCGGAACGTGAAGCCTTCCGAGAGGAAGAACATGGCCATTCTCCTTGGTCACTGGACCGACCTGTTGCGGGCGTCGCGAGCGGCTTGTGCATCTTTTGTCGCCTGCGACACGCTTCCAATCTTTGCCGGAGGAATTCGCGTGCGCCGCCGTCGATTTGGCAGCGCACGCATGCCTTCGTTTGCCGTCTCGCCGGACGGGGGACGCGGAGGAAACTGGGCAGCGCGACGCATCGCCAGCGCGCGGCGCGCTGCTTCGACATGCGCGCCTCGCGCCTCCAGCTTCTGCATGCGGCCGATTTCCTTGCTCACCCGTTTGAGCGCGGCAGCGAACACTTGTTTGCGCTGAAGAGGCTGCTCGGCTGTACCAGGAAAGCTTTCACCTCTCGGCGCTCCTTTTCCGCGCGCGGCACGGCGAATGTCGCGCGCCAGCGTTCGTTCCTTGTTGCGCATATCGCGCAGACGCTGGCGCAACGCCTTGAGGTCATCGAGGCCAGCGTCATAGATTTCGGGATGATGACTGCGCAGGATGACCTCATGCTCGTCGTAGCTGAGAATGCTGCGCTCGAACTTGCAAGGGATGGACATGAACTCCCCCGTGCTTCTGGCCGCCGTTTCGTGCACTTGCTGACGCAATGAGCGATTTGCGCCGTAGACGCACCCATGCACGACCGAACACTCTGGTCAGGCGGCCCTGCTCAGTGCCGCCCTCAGCTTCGTCTCCTGATTGTCGCCGTTCTCATAGTCCCACTTTATCGGCGTTTTTGAAAGGCGGGCCCGCAGATCGTTCTAAAGACGGCGGTGATGTCCGGAAGTGGCTCACCCCCTTCAGCTCGTTGGCTCTGCATCAATGGATATCGCCAATCGCTGGGAGCCGGTGCGGAAATACTGCCGCTCCTGCTTCCCGTGTTGAAACTGCGGTAAGATGATTGTCCGTTTGTCACCTAGTGTCCCGATTCCAAAGTTCGCACACCCGCGCGGCACACTCGAATGCGAACTTCGGAATCAAAGGGACACTAGCAACCCTATGATTCTAGTGCCGCTTTTGAACCCGAAGTTCGCAAACGGACTTGCCGGCGTAGTCGTGCGAACTTCGGGTTCGCGGCACTAGCGTAAGAGGATAGATGTCGACCACGATCTCGGTCCTCGGCGTGCGCTTGTGCATCACGCCTGACGTTCGGCGGCGCAATTCGTCGGGCGCGGCGCATAGTGCCGAGACAGGGGACACACATGGATGCGACGCCGAAGCCTAAACCCGCCGGCGATGCCTCGCCCTGGCACGCGATGGCCGCGCAGGAGGTGGTGAATGGGCTCGCCACCGACATCCGGAAGGGGCTGGATGCCGGCGAAGCCACGATCCGCCTGCAGAAGGTCGGGCCGAACCAATTGCCGGAAGGCAAGAAGCGCGGGCCGTTCATGCGGTTCCTGTCGCAGTTCAACAACATTCTGGTCTACGTGCTGCTCGGCGCCGGCTTCATCAAGTTGATGCTGAACCTCTGGATCGACGCCGCGATCATTCTTGGCGTCGTCGTCATCAATGCGCTGCTCGGATTCGTTCAGGAGGGGAGAGCGGAGAAGGCCCTGGATTCGATCCGCAACATGCTGTCCGCGGAGGCGCGGACCATGCGCGGCGGCGAAACGCGCATGATCCCGGCGGACGAGCTCGTGCCGGGCGACGTCGTGTTGCTGGAATCGGGCGACAAGGTGCCGGCCGATCTTCGCCTGATCGAGGTGAAAAACCTGCGCACCGAAGAGGCTGCGCTCACCGGCGAATCGGTGCCGGCTGACAAGTCCGCCGGCCCGGTCGCTGCGAACGCGACCATTGGCGATCGCGAAAGCATGGCGTTCTCAGGAACGCTGGTCGTGTCCGGCCGCGCGACCGGCGTGGTGGTCGCCACCGGCAGTGAAACGGAACTCGGCCGCATCAACCAGTTGCTCGCCAGCGTCAGCGCGCTGGAAACACCGCTGCTGCGCCAGATCAAGCGGTTCGGTTACGCCATCACCGCCGTCATCGCAGTGGTGAGCGTCCTGATCTTCGCCTACGGCAAGTGGGTGAAGGGAATGGATTTCGTGGAAATCTTCCAGGCTGTCGTGGCGATTGCGGTGTCGGTGATACCGGAAGGGTTGCCGGCGCTCATTACCATAACATTGGCGATCGGCGTGCAGCGCATGGCCCAGCGCAATGCCATCATCCGACGCCTGCCTGCCGTGGAAACGCTCGGCTCGGTCTCGCGCATCTGCTCTGACAAGACCGGCACGCTGACACTCATGGAAATGATGGTCGTGTCCGCCGTCACGGCCGAATCGACATATCAGGTCACCGGTGCGGGCTATGCCCCGGAGGGCGAGGTCAAGAAAGACGGAAAGCCCGTCGGCAGCGACCCCGTGCTCGAGCTCGTCGGACGCGTCTCCACCCTGTGCAACGACGCCGAGCTGTTCCAGCAGGAAGGCGCCTGGAAGGTGGAAGGCGATCCGACGGAAGGCGCGCTCTACCCGTTTGCGACCAAGCTCGGGATGGACCGCCAAGCGGAACAGAACGCGCACCCGCGGATCGATGCGATTCCGTTCGAGTCGGAGCACAAGTTCATGGCCACGCTCCACAGAAAGGGCGACGGCACGGAAATGCTTCTGGTCAAGGGCGCGCCCGAGGTCATTCTCGAGCATTGCGACAGGCAGCAAACAGTCGGCGGACAAGCAGCACCGCTCGCGCGCGATCATTTCCTGAAAGCTTCGGACAAGCTCGCCGGCCAAGGCGAGCGGGTGCTGGGGTTAGCGTGGCTCGAGAATCCGGGACTCGAGGCCGGCGCTCTCACACCGGCCGACCTGCCGAAAAACCTCGTCCTGCTGGGGCTGATCGGGTTGCTCGACCCGCCCCGCAAGGAAGCCGTCGATGCGGTGAAGGAATGCCACGAGGGCGGCATCCGCGTGACCATGATCACCGGCGACCACAAGATCACCGCCGCGGCCATCGCCAAGATGCTCGACATCGGCGACGGGACAACGGCGCTCACCGGCGCCGAGATCGAGGAAATGGACACCGCAACGCTGCAAGAGCGGGTGCGCGATGTCGACGTGTTCGCGCGCGCGAGCCCCGAACACAAGCTGCGTCTGGTGAAGGCGATCCAGGCGAACGGGCAGATCGCGGCGATGACCGGCGACGGCGTCAACGACGCGCCGGCGTTGAAGAAGGCCGATATCGGCGTCGCGATGGGAATCAAAGGCACCGAGGTCACCAAGGAAGCGGCCGAGATGATCCTCGCGGACGACAATTTCGCCTCGATCGCGGCCGCGGTGAAGGAGGGACGCACGGTCTACAACAATATCGAGAAGGCGATCCTCTTCATGCTGCCGACCAACGTCGCCCAGGCGCTGGTGATCGCCGTGGCCATCTTGTTCGGGTTCACCATGCCGATCACGGCGCCGCAGGTCCTCTGGGTCAACATGGTGACCTCCGTGGCGCTCGGCCTGGTGATCTCATTCGAGCCGCATGAGCTCGACGTCATGCGGCGTGCGCCGCGCGCGGTGGACCGTGCGATCCTGACCGGATTCGGGATCTGGCGCGTCGCCTTCGTCGGCGTGGCGCTTCTCGCGTTCACACTGTGGGCGTTCTTCTGGATGAAATCGCAGGGCGCCTCGGATGCGCTCGCCCGCACGGTCGCGGTCAATGCCATCACAATCGGCCAAGTGTTCTATTTGCTGAACAGCCGCTATCTGCTCGACTCGTCGCTCTCGCTCAAAGCGCACCTCGGCAACAAGGTCCTGCCGCTCGGCATCGGCGCGGTCGTGCTGCTGCAGCTTCTTTTCACCTACGCGCCGCCGCTGCAGCGGCTGTTCGACAACGAAGCCGTCCCGCTTCGGGTCTGGCCGTGGCTCCTCGTCGGCGGACTGGTTTTCTTCCTCGTGGTGGAGGCCGAGAAGCTTTTCATTCGCTCCTCCGGCTCCTTGCGAAGCTCCGTTGCCGCGGTGGAGGCTGGAACGTGAACGGTACTGGTGCCGCGAACCCGAAGTTCGCAGGTATTATGCCGCAAATGGGTTTGCGAACTTCGGGTTCAAAAGCGGCACTAGAATCAAAGTGTTGCTAGTGTCCCTTTGATTCCGAAGTTCGCATTCGAACCTGCCGCAAGGGTGTGCGAACTTCGGAATCGGGACACTAGCCGGTCCGGCTACTTCTCGCGGGCCAGCGCCGTGCGCGCCGCGCCGAGCTCCTTCTGCTTCGCTGCGTCGATCTCCGGATAGCTCAGACCGAGTTTCTCGACCGCTTCCACGATCGCAGCAGCGACGACGAGCCGGGTGAACCACTTGTTGTCGGCCGGCACGACGAACCACGGCGCGTGCTTCGCCGCGGTGGCCTGGATCGCCTCCTCGAATGCCTGCATGTAGTCGGCCCAAAAGCCTCGCTCCCGGATATCGGCTGCCGAGAACTTCCAGTGCTTGCGCGGCTTGTCGAGGCGTTCCATGAAGCGCTTCTTCTGCTCCTCGCGGGAAACGTGCAAAAAGAACTTCAGGATGATGGTTCCCTGCCGCGCGAGGTAGTCCTCGAAATGCGCGATGTCGGCGAGCCGCTCCTCCCAGATTTTCTTGCCGACGAGGGGCGCAGGCAGTCTCTGTCCCTTCAGAATCTCGGGATGCACGCGCACGACGAGGACCTCCTCGTAGTACGAGCGGTTGAAGATGCCGATGCGGCCGCGCTCGGGCAGGCACTTCACGTAGCGCCAAAGGAAGTCGTGCTGGAGGTCCTCCGACGAAGGCTGCTTGAACGAGAACACCTGGCAGCCCTGCGGATTGACGCCCGACATGACGTGCTTGATCGTGCCGTCCTTGCCGGCCGCGTCCATGGCCTGAAACACGAGCAGCAGCGACCAGCGATCCTCAGCGTAGAGCATGTCCTGTTCTTCCGCGAGCCACTCGGTGCCGCGGGCGAGCAGGTCGGCCGCCTCGCCTTTGTCCAGCTTGAGGCCGCAAGTGTCTGCCGGATCGAAATCCTTCAGCCGGAAGCCCTTGCCTTTGGTGATGCGGTACGGGTCGATGTACTTCAGAATCCGGTCGAGGATTTCCTGTCTCGCCACGGCACGGTCTCCCTTTCCTCCCTAGAACGATCCGAACATCGTGCCCGCCACAATCACCGCGGCAAGGGCAATCAGCGCGCCCACGATCGCGACAATCACAATGTCGCGATAGCTCTCGCGGTGCGTCGTCCCACACACCGCGAGCAGCGTCACCACGGCGCCGTTGTGCGGCAAACTGTCGAGCGTGCCCGAGCCGATCACCGCCACGCGGTGCAGCAGCGCCGGATCGATTCCTTGCTCGGCGGCGAGCCGCAGGTACGTGCCGCCAAGCACGTCGAGCGCGATGGTCAAGCCGCCGGATGCGGAGCCGGTCAGCGCGGCGAGCACGTTGGTCGCGGCAGCGAGCGAAACGAGCGGGCCGCCGCCAATCGATAGCACCCAGTCCCTCACCACGGCAAACGCCGGCAGCATCGCCACCACCGCGCCGAAACCGACGAGGCTTGCCACGCTCAACGCCGGCAAGACCGACGCGTTGGCGCCGGCGTCCATGCTTTCCCGCAGCGAAGGCAAGCGGCGAAGGTTCATGAGAACGAGGGTGAGGCTTGCCGCCGCGAGCGCGACGACGACCGCCCAGACACCGGCCACCGCGGAGAGGGAGGTAGCGCCCCAGCGCTCTTCGCCGAGGAACGAGAAGTCTAGTCGCGGCAGAACGAATAGTGCCATCAGAAGATTGACGCAGATCACGACGGCGAGCGGCAATGCGGCCACGAGAACCGGCGGCTGCTTGTCGCTGCGATGCCCGTGCGGGATCTCGGCGAGATCGAACTCATGCGACGCGGTGGCCCGCTCGCGAATGGTCTGATCTGCGGCGACTGCATCGGGAGTGGTATCGGCAACGCGACCAAAACCCTCACCGGCGCGCCGGGCGGCTGCTTCGGCGCGGCCGAGCCACCACAGTCCGAAGCCGAGCATGATCGCCGAGGCAAGAATGCCGAGGCCGGGCGCGGCAAACGGCGTGGTGCCGAAATATGGCATCGGAATCGCGTTCTGGATCGACGGCGTTCCGGGAAGCGCCGACATGGTGAAGGTCGACGTGCCAAGGGCGATGGCAGCGGGCATCAGCCGGCGTGGGATCTCGGCGGCGCGAAACAGCGCCTGCGCCATTGGCGCCAAAACAAAGAAGGCAACGAACAGACTCACGCCGCCATACGTGACCAGAGCGCCGGCAAGCACGACCGCCAGCATCGAACGGCGCGGCCCGAGCCGCTCGGTCATGAAGCGAGCGATGGCCTTGATCGAGCCGCTGTCGTCCATGAGCTTGCCGAACAAGGCGCCGAGCAGAAACAGAGGAAAAAATTGCGCGAGAAACTGCGCCGCGCTGCCCATGAAGGTCTGCGTCCAGTGCGCAAGCAGCGGTTCGCGCGCGATCGCGGCCGCCAGCAGCGCCGCCGCGGGCGCCAAGAGCAGCACGCTCCAGCCGCGATAGGCGAGGGCGATCAGAAGCCCGAGGCCGAGCAAGATGCCGGTGAGCCCCACCTCAACACTCCGCCAACAGCGCGTCGAGATCGGTGGTCGAGCGGCGTCCGAGGTCGTTCGCGTGCGCTTCGAGAAAAGCGCTGGCTGCGCGCCGCCCTTCCTCGCGCAGCATGTTCAGGAAGGCACGCTCGGCGTTCATTTTGGACGAATAGCCAAGCTCGATCATTTTTTCCGTCATGATCCGGTGCATGCGCATCGCGGCCCAGCGTGCACCCTCGTCGGAACCGGAGTCGGCGGCTTTGCGCAGCAGCGCGATCATGCGCAACTCTTTCAAGAGCGTGGCATTGAAGGAGACTTCGTTCAGGCGGTTGAGGATCTCGCCGGCGCTGCGCGGCGTGCCGGGCCGCTCGCGCGGATTGATCTGCACGAGGATCGTATCCTGCGCGTTGCTCTCCCGCACGAGGGGCGTGATCGTGGGATTGCCGGCATAGCCGCCATCCCAGTAAGCCTCGCCGTCGATTTCCACGGCCTGGAACAGGGTCGGCAGGCAGCCCGAGGCGAGCAGAACGTCCGGCGTGATTTCGGAATTGCGAAAGATTCGGCCGCGTCCCGTGCGCACATTCGTCGCGGTGATGAACAGCTTGATCGGCGAGCGCGCAATGCGGGTGAAATCGATGCTTTCGTTGAGAATCGATTCCAGCGGGTTCACGCCGCGCGGATTGAGGTCATACGGGGAAAACAGCCGCGCCATCAGGTCGAAACCGACGAAGGCGGGCGAGTAGTCGAGCGTCCAGCGGCCGAGCAGGCGGTCGAGCGGCGTGCGCTGCAGCGGGCTGAACAGCGCCGCGCGCGCTACGCGATCCCAGTACGCATCCAGCGCCGCGCGCGCGCCTGCCGCGCCGCCCTCGGTCCAGCCGTCAGCCAGCACCGCGGCGTTCATGGCGCCAGCCGAGGTGCCGGAAATGGCCTCGATCTTCAGCCAGGACTCCTCGAGCAAACGATCGAGCACGCCCCAGGTGAAAGCGCCGTGCGAGCCGCCGCCTTGCAGCGCGAGGTCGATCAGAATTGGATCGCGAGCGACGTTGGCCACGGCACCGGAATGAGGATGGGCCATTTTACCTCGTCGACTCAGGCTGCGGGTAGGCAGACGCCGCGGCCGCACCGGGCAAAGTCGCAGCGAATGTACATGATCCGCGCGACCGGACTATGATGCTGCGCGCATGACCACCATTCGCTCCGCCTTGACTTAGCGTTCCGTACATGGGCGACAACAGTGCCATTCGCGGCATGCTCGCGGTCTGCGCGACCATTCTCGTTTGCGCGGCGCTCTACCTCGGCAGCGCGATTTTTGCGCCGGTCGCCTTTTCGCTGTTCGTTCTCGCGATCGTCTGGCCCTTTCAAAGGGCGCTGCAAACGAGGATGCCGAAACTCTTTGCGCTGGTTTTCACACTTCTGCTGACCCTGTTCGTCCTTGCCGCGCTCGGCCTGGCCGTCGCCTGGGGCAGCAGCCAGGTAGGGCACTGGCTGCTGGGCAATCTCGAGCGTTTTCAGTTCGTCTACGCGAAGAGCAACGAATGGCTCGAAGGGCACGGCATTTTTGTGAGTGCTTTCCTGGCCGATCGGTTCGACGTGGTGTGGCTGGTCAGGTTCGCCCAGGGGATCGCCGTTCGGCTCAACGCGCTCGTCGGCTTTGCGCTTCTTGTCTTTGCCTTCACGATCCTGGCGCTCATGGAGGTTGATCACTTCGACAGGAGAGTGCGGAAACTGGAAAGCCAGCAGCCCGGCCTGAAATTGTCGCACGCGGCCGAGCGCATCGCGGGGCAGTTCCGGACATATATGCTGATCCGAACGCTTGCCAGCGTTCTCACCGGCGTCGTGACGTTTTGCTTCGCGCTCATCGTCGGGCTCGACCTCGCTCTCGCTTGGGGGGTCATATCATTCGTGCTCAATTACATTCCGTTCCTGGGACCCCTGGTAGCTGTCGTTCTTATGACCTTGTTTGCGGCGGCACAGTTCGAAACATGGCAAATGGCAGCGATCGTGCTCGCGGGCACGACCGCCATCCAGTTCACGATCGGCAGCTATCTCGAGCCGCTGCTCGCCGGCGCCTCGCTCGCGATTTCGCCGTTTCTGGTGCTGTTCGCGGTGTTCTTTTGGACGCTCATCTGGGGCATTCCCGGCGCCTTCATCGGCGTGCCGCTGACCATCGCGTTGCTGACGATCTGCGGCCAATACGCGTCCACGCGATGGCTGCCTGCCTTGCTTTCGGATTCGACGGCGGAGGAGGCGTGAACCGACGTGAGTTTTTGTAGGAGCATTAGCGCGCTCGGCGGGACGGCCATCTCACGCTTTGTGGCCCCTCTTGCCGGGCGCCGTTGGCCTAACGCCTTTCGGTAGGTCGCCGAGCCGTGTTTTGAGGCGAGGTAGCGCGAAATCCAGAAAACTGCGCAATTTGACTGGCATGAAACGATCGGGCGAATACACGAAGCTGACAGGGTGCGTTTCCGACATAAAATCCTGCAGCAGCGGCGTGAGCTCTCCAGATCTGACGTGCTCGGCGATCTGATAAGAAAGAGCCACAGCGATCCCGATGCCCGCGCGCGCGCCATCGCAAGCCGATTGGACATCACTCACGCGCAGCCGCGAGTGTATTGGCGCGACGTATTCGGTCTGCTCTCGTTTGAGTTTCCACATGTCCGGCGACCTCATTCGCACATAGGTGATGCAATCGTGTCGGGCGAGATCATCGGGCGATTTTGGCATCCCCGGGGATTTCAGATAGGCAGGCGACGCGCAAAGGAGCCTGCGAATGTCTCCTACGCGCACGGCAATCAGGCTGCTGTCGGCCAGCGCGCCGATGCGTAGGGCGACATCGACCTCCTCCTCCAGAAGATTGACTAGGCGATCCTGCAAGCGAAGCTCAACGTCCACCTGGGGAAACGCGGCCAGGAATTCCGCCACCACCGGTAAGAGATGAACGCGGCCAAGATCGACCGGGGCCGAAACAGCCAGGTCCCCGCGCGGCGTCGTATACTCGCCGGAGGCGGCGCGCTCTACTTCGGCCACATCGGCAAGAATTCGTTTTGCCGCCGCCGT
>Ga0306921_10002998_pt1 | contig 17027 bp, 12 predicted proteins | sample sta12Cox44000080_FD_203760 | JGI IMG/M metagenome (GOLD analysis project Ga0306921, IMG submission 203760) | Lab enrichment of tropical soil microbial communities from Luquillo Experimental Forest, Puerto Rico - statoxic.12C.oxic.44.000.080 (v2)... | ecosystem: Environmental > Terrestrial >... | reverse complement strand
GAAAACCTCAGCTGGCCTCGGCGAAGTTGCTGGTGAGCACGCTGATCAGCCGATCCCAAAGTTGCTGGGGCAGGTCGTGGCCCATGCCGTCGAATAACACTAGTCGAGCGCCGTTAATCGCGCGCGCAACGGCGCGACCGCCGACGGGCCGCGCCAGCTTGTCGGCCCGGCCATGTATCACCACCGTCGGTGCCACGGTTTGCCGGTTGTATGCGAGCAAGCTGCCGCTGGCCAGCACCGCGCTGAAGTGCCGGGCGACGCCCGCCGGGTAGAAGCTGCGGTCGTAGCTCTCCGCGGCGTCGGCGCGGATCTGCTCCTCGGTCTTCGGGTAACGCGGGCTGCCGTTGATCCTGGTCACGCGAACCACGTTGTCGACGACCACCTCCCTGGGAGAGCCCGGCGGCGGTCCGCTGATGAGCGACAGCAGGGAGCGCGGCGCAGGCGGAGGCAGGAACCGTCGATTGTTGCTGGAGAAGATGACGGCCAAAGACTTTGTCCGCTCGGCGAATCGCGCCGCGAAGATCTGGGCGACCATGCCGCCCATCGATGCCCCGACGATGTGGGCGCGTTCGATGCCCAGGTGATCCAGCACGGCGGCGGCGTCGTCGGCCAAGTCCTCCAGCGTGTACGTGGCCTCGCCGCGCAGTCCGAGCCAGAACCGGAGCAGCCGAGGGGCCATCGGCCGGTCGGACCCGGGAGATTCGATCTTGCTGGAGAGGCCGACGTCGCGATGGTCGTATCGGATGACCCGCAGGCCGTGGCCAACCAGCTTCTCGCAAAAGGCGATCCGCCACAGCAGCAGCTGTGCGCCCAACCCCATGATCAGCAGCACGGGCGGGTCGTCGACGTCACCCATGTCCTCGTAGTAGAGCTTCAGGTCACCCTTGGGATGGCCTACTGTGGCAGCTCCGGTACGGATTTCCATCAGACCTCGACGTCGGTTTGATGCTCCCGGCTGACCTCGACCATGAAGTTCGCAAAGTACCCCGTCAGCTGCGGGTCGGACATCATCTGCCACTTCGGCGCCAGCAACTTCATATACCGCTCGACGTACAGGAACTGCTTGCCGATCAGCACCAGCTCCCGCGGCAGCTTGACGTCGTAGGCGTCGGCCAGTGTCGACAGCTGCCGGCCGATGTCGGCGTAGGACATGTCGCCCAACGACTGCATGGTCAACGGGGTGGCGAAGCGTTCCAGGTCCTTGGCGGCCTGGGCCTCCGGCTTCACTGTGCCGACGGCGCCCATCAGCACGACGATCTTGCCGGCCGCGGCGTGGTCTTTCTTCACCAGCAGCGCGTACACCAGCTCACGCAGCAGCCAACGGGTCCGGGGATCGATGCGGCCCATGATGCCGAAGTCGAAGAACACGATGCGGCCCTCGTCGTCGACGTACAGGTTGCCGGCGTGCAGGTCGCCGTGGAACAGCCCGTGCCGCAGCCCGCCCTCGAACACCGAGAACAGCAGCGCCTTCACCAACTCGACGCCGTCGAATCCGGCCTTGCGGATGGCGGCGGCATCGTCGATGCGGATGCCGTGGACTCGCTCCATCGTCAACACCCGTTCGGTGGTGAAGTCCCAGTGCACCTGCGGCACCCGGATGTTCTTGCCGAGCGGCGACGCGTGCAGGTGCGAGACCCAGGCCTCCATCGACTGCGCCTCCAGCCGGAAGTTCAGCTCCTCGGCCAAGTTGTCGGCAAAGTCGGCGACCACATCTTGTGCCGAGAGCCGGCGGCCCAGCTTGGCCAGTTCGACGGCCTGGGCGAAGCGCTTCAGGATCTGCAGGTCGGCGGCGACCCGGCGGCGGATGCCCGGACGCTGGATCTTGACGACGACCTCCTCGCCGCTGTGCAGGGTGGCGTAGTGCACCTGGGCGATGGACGCGGACGCGAACGGCTCCTCGTCAAAGGTGGCGAACAGCTCGGAGGGCTGGCGGCCGAGCTCGTCGGCGAAGAGGTCGTGTACTTCCTTGGTGTCGGCGGGCGGCACCCGGTCGAGCAGGCCGCGGAATTCGCGCGAGAGCGACTCACCGAACGCGCCCGGGCTGGACGCGATGATCTGTCCGAACTTCACGTAGGTCGGACCCAGGTCGGCGAAGGTCTGTGGGAGCTGCTTGATCATTTTCTGCTGCCACGGCCCCTTGGCCGGCAGCTGGCTGGCGATGCGGGCGGCGGTGCGCGTGACCTGCCAACCAGTCGCTGCTACCCGCGCCGCTTCGACCGGCAAGGGCACCCGGTCAAGCTTGACCACCTCGCGGTGTTTGGTAGAACTCATTCAAGCAGTCTGCCAAATCGGCGCTGTCAAGTCCCAATTCCTGTGAGCGCGCTCACCGGGACGCAGAAAGCGCGAAGTTCTCGGTCAGGGTCTCGACGATCGGCCGCCAGACCGGTTTCGGAAGATCGTGTCCCATTCCGTCGATCACGACGAATCGCGCGCCGGGGATGGCCGCGGCGACCGCGCGTCCGTTGCGCGGCCGCACCATCGGGTCGGCCGAACCGTGCAGCACCACCGTGGGCGCGGTGATCACCTTGCTGTAACCGAGCAGGCTGCCCGTGCCCAGCATGGCGTCGAACTGCCGCAGCATTCCCTGCGGATAGTTGCAGCGGTCCGCGAGGTGTTGCACGCGCCTTCGCAGCTCGGTCTGGGACGGCAGGAAGTTCGGGCCGTTGAACAGCGCGATGTTGCGTACCTCGAAGTCCAACTTCTCCTCGGCCGAGGCGTCTTTGGCCGGCGCCTCGAACGCGAGCTTGATGACCCGCCAGGTCGGCAACGCGGGAAACGGCTTACCGGTGGTCGACATGATGATGCCCAGCGAGGCGACCCGATCCGGCTCGGTGCCGGCCAGGATCTGCGCGATCATGCCGCCCAGCGACGCGCCAACCACGTGGGTCCGGCCGATGCCCAGATGATCGAGCAAGGCCACCGCGTCCTTGGCCATGTCGATCAAGGTGTAGGGCACCGCGCTGGGCCTGCCCAGCAGATAGCGGCCGACCCGTCGGTAGACGGTGCCCCGGGCCCGACGTCCGTGCATCTTGGCCGACAGGCCGGCGTCGCGGTTGTCGAAGCGGATGACGCGGTAGCCGGCGTCGACGAGTTGTTCGCAGAAGCCGTCGGGCCACATCGGCAGCTGGGCGCCCAGGCCCATGATGAGCAGCGCGGGCGGCGCCGCCGGGTCGCCGAGATCCTCGTAGTAGAGCTCGACAGGGACGTCTGGGCCATCTGGCCCCACCGGTGTCTCGCGGCGCGCGATGCCGCTGCGGGTCAGCACCGTGTTGTCTACCGTTTCCCCCAAGGCCGAACCCAGCCATCGATCTGCCAGTCCTCCAACCCGGCGATCAACTCGTACATGGTGGCGCCGTCGATGGTTTCCCGGATGATGTCGGCGTGTCCGGCGTGGCGGGCGAGCTCGTTGATCACGTGCAGGATCACCCAGCGCACCGACCAGGCCCGCTGGTTCTTGGGGAACCAGGGGATGTCCTGCGGAACTGGCACCTCCGCGTCGAGGTCCGAGGTTTCCACCAGCCGCAGGGATTCGGCGTTCTGGGCCGCGAAGGCTTCCAGCAGTCCGGGCAGCGTCGCGTCGGGCCCCATCACATGCTGATCACCGAACTCCCTGGCGATCTCCTCGAACGGCCGGGTGTCCTTGGGCGGCGCGTCCGGCGCGGCGGCGACGCGCGTCATCCAGCTGTGTTGCATCGCGGTGGCGTGCTTGACCAGCCCGCCGATCGATAGCGCGCTCACCGAAGGTGATGAGCGGGCCTGTTCGTCGGTGAGGCCGTAAGAGACCGCGAAATAAGCGCTTTGGTGGTACGCCAGGAATTCGCGCAGGGCGTTGCGTTCGTCGGTGACGGGCGGAGCGAGGGCGGGCATGGGCTGATCCTAAGCCCGGTCGCTCGGCGGAGCTGGCACGGCAAACCACTCAGGAGTCCCACCGGCCACATCCGCACCGTCGAGTTACCGGGTGACCGAAGCGCAAAGTCGCTAGCGCATGCGCTACCAAATTTTTGGACAGCCGCGCCCCGCTGCCGGGTTGGCTCCGCGCTGGCCGCGCACGTCGTAAAGTGCGGGCATGCAGCTGCTTTCGGCGGAGTCGGCGGAGCTTTTCGTCGGGCCTCCCGACGTGCCGCTGCAGCTGGCACGGGTCACCGTTTCCGGCTGCGCCGAGCCGACGCCGGTCCGCGTCGACGGCGAGGGTCTGAGCGGGGAGGCCGTCGCCGAGCCCGGCCAGCAGGTCATCGAGGTTCCGGTCACGGTCGACCGTCCCGTCGTCGGCGGGCGACGGGCTGCCCGGGTGCACGCCGGTCACGCCCGCGAGCCGTTCGAGTTCACCGTGGCCGAGCCGGGGTGGACGATGTTCATGGTCAGTCACTTTCACTACGACCCGGTCTGGTGGAACACGCAGGGCGCGTACACCAGTGAGTGGGTCCAGGACCCACCGGGCCGGCAGGCCAACGGCTTCGCATTGGTCCACGCGCATCTCGAGATGGCTCGCCGCGAGCCCGAGTACAAGTTCGTGCTGGCCGAAGTGGATTACCTCAAGCCGTACTGGGACGCCCGCCCCGAGGACCGCGCAGACCTGCGCCGGTTCATCGCCGAGGGACGCGTCGAGGTAATGGGTGGCGCCTACAACGAACCCAACACCAACCTGACCAGCCCGGAAACCACAATCCGAAACCTGGTGCACGGCATGGGTTTTCAACGCCATGTGCTAGGCGCTGACCCGGCCACCGCGTGGCAGCTGGACGTCTTCGGGCACGACCCGCAATTCCCGGGGATGGCCGCCGACGCCGGCCTGACGTCGAGTTCGTGGGCCCGGGGACCGCACCACCAGTGGGGGCCGACTCAGGGCGGTGACGTCGACCGCATGCAGTTCTGCAGCGAGTTCGAGTGGATCGCGCCCTCGGGTCGCGGCCTGCTCACCCACTACATGCCCGCGCACTATGGTGCGGGCTGGGGGATGGACTCGTCGACCTCACTCGCCGACGCCGAAAACGCCACCTATGCGCTGTTCGATCGGCTCAAGAAGGTCGCGTTGACGCGCAACGTGCTGCTGCCCGTCGGCACCGACTACACGCCGCCGAACAAGTGGGTCACCGCGATCCACCGCGACTGGGCCTCGCGCTACACGTGGCCGCGGTTCGTGTGCGCGATACCGCGGGAGTTCTTCGCGGCGGTGCGGGCCGAACTGGCGCAGCGCGGGTGCGCGCCGTCGCCGCAGACCCGCGACATGAACCCGATCTACACCGGCAAGGACGTGTCCTATATCGACACCAAGCAAGCCAACCGGGCCGCCGAGAACGCCGTGCTCGACGCCGAACGCTTCGCCGTGTTCGCCGGCCTGATGACCGGCGTCGATTACCCGCAGGCCGCCCTCGCCAAGGCGTGGGTGCAGCTGGCCTACGGGGCGCACCACGACGCCATCACCGGCTCGGAGTCCGACCAGGTCTACCTCGACCTGCTGACCGGCTGGCGCGACGCGTGGGAGCTGGGCCGCGCGGCGCGCGACAACTCCCTGGAATTGCTGTCCGGTGCCGTGGATACCCAGGCCGGTGACGTGATCGTGTGGAATCCGTTGACCCAGCGGCGCAGCGATATCGTCACCGCCCGGCTCGACCCGCCACCTGCCGCCGGTGTGCGGCTACTTGACGCCGACGGAGCCGAGACACCGGCGCACGTCGAGGACGACGGCCGGTCGGTGACCTGGCTGGCGCGCGACATGCCGTCGCTCGGCTGGCGGGCCTACCGGTTGGTCCCCGCCGACGAAGTGACCGGTTGGGAACCGGTGCCCGGGTTCGAGATCCTCAACGAGCACTACCGGCTGGAGGTCGACCCCGCCCGCGGCGGGGCGGTTGTCTCTTTGTTGGAGGGCGGTCGCCAGCTGATCGCCGAGGGTCGGGTGGGCAACGAGCTCGCTGTTTACGAGGAGTACCCGTCGCACCCGACGCAGGGGGAGGGCCCGTGGCACTTGCTGCCCAAGGGGCCGGTGGTGTGCTCGTCGGAATCGCCGGCGCAGGTGCAGGCTTATCGCGGGCCGCTCGGTCAGCGGCTGGTCGTGCGGGGCCGCATCGGCGGGCTGCTGCGCTACACGCAAACGCTGACACTGTGGCGGGGCGTGGCGCGGGTGGACGGTCGCACCGCCATCGACGAGTTCACCGGCGTCGACCGCTTGTTGCGCCTGCGCTGGCCTTGTCCGGTACCGGGCGCCATGCCGGTCAGCGAGGTGGGGGACGCCGTCGTCGGGCGCGGTTTCGCATTGCTGCATGACGGGCCCGAATCGGTCGACACCGGGCAGCACCCGTGGACGCTGGACAACCCGGCCTACGGCTGGTTCGGGCTGTCCTCCGCCGCGCGGGTCCGCGTTGGGAACGACGTGCGGGCGGTGTCGGTGGCCGAGGTGGTGTCGCCGGCCGAGGCGGTGTCCGGACCGTTGGCGCGCGAGCTGATGGTCGCGCTGGTTCGCACTGGTGTCACGGCCACGTGCAGCGGCGCCGACAAGCCGCGCTACGGCCACCTCGACGTGGACTCCAATCTGCCCGACGTCCGGATCGCGCTGGGCGGGCCAGCTACCAATGCCTTCACCAAAACCGTTCTGGCCGAAGCAGATTCATCCTATGCTGCCGAACTCGACCGTCAGTTGGCGAAGACGGGCCAGGCCAGGGTCTGGGTGCCGGCGGCGGCACCGTTGGCGGCCGCCTGGGTACCCGGCGCCGACCTGCGGTCGCCGCGGGCACTGCCGGTGCTGGTGATCGACGGCCGCGACGAGGGCAACCTGGCCGCCGCGATCGCGTCGGTGGTCGACGATCTCTCTGAGGGGCGTGACGCCGAGATCCTCGTCGCGCAGGAGCCACCGTCGGGTATCGACCGCTTCGAAGCCCGCACTGTCGCGCTGCTCAACCGCGGGGTGCCGAGCTTTGCCGTCGATACCGAGGGCACCTTGCATACCGCGCTGATGCGGTCCTGCACCGGCTGGCCGTCCGGCACCTGGATCGACGACCCGCGCCGCACCGCCCCCGATGGCTCCAACTTCCAACTCCAGCACTGGACACACGTCTTCGATTACGCGCTGGCCACTGGCGACGGCGACTGGCGGCACGCCGAAATCCCAAGCCGCAGTGCGCAGTTCTCCCATCCGCTGCTCGCGGTGCGCCCGAACCAACGACGCGGCGAACTGTCGCCGGTCGGGTCGCTGCTACACGTCGACCCCGCCGACTCGGTACAGCTGGCGGCGCTTAAGGCGGCCGGCAACCCGCTGGCTGCGGGCAGCGCCCAGCCCGTCGACCCGAGCGCGGTCGCCCTGCGCTTGGTGGAAACGACGGGGACGGGCGCCCGCGTTGCCATCGGCTCGGAGCTGGGCACGGTGCATGGGCTGCAACTCGCCGACCTGCTGGAAAAGCCCCGCCAGCGGACAAGATCGGTCGACCTGCATGGTTATCAGGTGGCCACCGTGCTGGCCCGGATCGAAATGCCAAGTGCGCTTGAGGTTTTCGGCCAGCTGGCCCCGGAAGCCGAGGCCGCGCAGCCGCTTTACGCGCGCTATTGGCTGCACAACCGTGGACCCGCGCCGCTGGGGGGATTGCCGGCCGTCGCCCACCTGCACCCCCAACGAGTGACGGCCACGTCGGGCAGCGAGCTGACGTTGCGCCTCACCGCGGCCAGCGACTGCACGGATGCCGCACTGGACGGCACGGTGACGGTGGTGTGTCCCGACGCCTGGTCGGCCACACCGGCCGAGCTGCCGTTCATGCTGTGCGGCGGCGATCACCGCGAGGCCGACGTGGTCGTATCGGTCCCGGCGGGCACGCGAGCCGGGCTTTACCCCGTCCGCGCCCAGCTGCGCGTAACCGGGGACAACGCGCCGGCGGCCTGGCGCCAGGTGGTCGAGGACGTGTGCGTGGTCGAGGTCGGTGCGGGCGAAGAGACGGAGTTGGTCTACCTTCTCGACGGGCCGGCCGACGTCGAGCTGGCGGCCGGCGAGACGGCCCGGCTGACTGTCACCGTGGGCACGCATGCCCGCGCCGACCTGGCTCTGGAGGCGCATCTGATCAGCCCCTGGGGTACCTGGGAGTGGATCGGCCCCGCCGCACTCGGCGCGGTCCTGCCGGCCCGCGGCAGCGTCGAGCTCGGCTTCGACGTAACCCCGCCGGCGTGGCAGCACCCCGGCCAGTGGTGGGCCCTGGTCAGGGTGGGCTGCGCCGGGCGGCTGGTCTATTCACCGGCGGTGAAGGTGACCGTGACATGAGCGCCCACCTCGCGGCCACCGTTGCCGGCGCCCCGGTTTCCGTCGCCGAGGTCGACGCGGCCGAGGCACGGCTGCGCAGCGGTCCGGGTGCGGCCGCGCTGCCGGCTAGCGGCACCAGCGAGGGCCGGCAACTACGGCGCTGGCTCACCCAACTGATCGTGACCGAGCGGCTGGTCGCCGCCGAGGCGGCCGCACGCCGTCTGACCAAGCGAGACGCGCCGACCGAGGCCGAGCTGCTGCCCGACCAGACCGCGCGGCTGGAGCTGGGCAGCGTAGCCGCTGCCGCGCTGGCCGATCCGCGCGCCCGAGCGCTGTTCGCCGACGTCACCGCCGGGGTCGAGCCCGGCGACGACGACGTGGCCGACTACCACCGCCGCAACCCGCTCCGGTTCGCCGCGCCGCGCCCCGGCCGTCACGGCTGGCGGGCCCCCTCAGCCGTCGGCCCGCCGCTGGGGGAGGTGCGGTCGGCGATCATCGACCATCTGCGCGGCGCCGCGCGGCGACGTGCCTTCCGGCTGTGGCTGGACGCGCGCCGGGCGGAGCTGGTCCGGCTCGCCCCCGGGTATGAGCATCCGGGCGACCCGCGCCAACCCGACAACACCCACCGGCACTGACCGCCATGCTCACCCTGTGTCTGGACATCGGCGGCACCAAGATCGCGGCCGGCCTGGCCGACCCCGACGGCGCGCTGGTGCACACGGCGATCCGGCCCACGCCGGCCGGCGTCGGGGCCGAGGACGTCTGGGCCGCTGTCGCCGCGACGATCGCCGACGCGGTGCGCGCCGCCGACGGTCCGGTCGTCGCTGTGGGCATCGGTTCGGCCGGCCCCGTCGACCAGCACAGCGGAAGCGTCAATCCGGTCAACATCCCCAGCTGGGACGGCTTCCCGCTGCGCGACAGGGTCGCGGCCGCGGTGCCGGGCGTGCCTGTGCGGCTCGGCGGCGACGGCGTGTGCATGGCACTGGGCGAGCACTGGCGCGGCGCCGGCCGCGGCGCGCGCTTCCTGCTGGGCATGGTCGTGTCCACCGGTGTGGGCGGCGGATTGGTGCTCGACGGCGTCCCCTACACGGGGCGCACCGGCAATGCCGGTCACGTCGGCCACATGGTGGTCGAACAGGACGGCCTGCCGTGTGCGTGCGGTGGCCGCGGCTGCGTCGAAACCGTCGCGGCCGGCCCGTGGCTGGTGCGCTGGGCGCGGGCCAACGGTTGGGCGGCGCCGCCCGCCGCCGGTGCTCGGGAGCTGGCGGCCGCCGCGTCGGCCGGGGATTCGGTGGCGCAGCGCGCGTTCCGCAGAGGTGCCACCGCGCTGGGGGCGATGATCGCCTCGGTCGGGGCGGTGTGCGACCTCGACCTCGTCGTCATCGGCGGCGGCGTGGCCAACGCCGGACCCCTGCTGTTCGACCCGTTGCGCGCGGCGTTGGCCGAATACGCCAAGCTGGACTTTCTGGCAGGCCTGCGTGTGGTGCCGGCCGAGCTCGGTGGCGAGGCCGGCCTGGTCGGCGCGGCACGGCTCGCGAGTTTTGGCTGACCGCGGGGGTCACGCTATTCTGGTTGCCGATCCACCAAAGACCGTCGGTCACCGAGAAATCGGTTGAAGGTCCGGGAACATCCCGGCGGCCCACGCAGGAGGACGAGGCAACATCGCCGGCGCGCGCCGGCGCATCTTCACGCCCCGGCCGTTCTGCGCCGGGGCGTTCGTCGTTCCAGCGGTGGTCGCAGACGACAAGTCGCAGGGCTTTTACTCGAGGAGGTTGCATGGCCAGGGCTGACAAGGCCACCGCCGTTGCAGACATCACAGAGCAGTTCAAGGAGTCGACCGCGACCCTGATCACGGAATACCGCGGTTTGACGGTGGCCAACTTGGCCGAGCTGCGCCGGTCACTGGCGGGGTCGGCCACCTACACGGTGGCCAAGAACACGCTGATCAAGCGGGCGGCGTCGGAGGCCGGGATCGAGGGTCTCGACGAGCTGTTCGCCGGCCCGACGGCCATCGCGTTCGTCAGCGGTGAGCCGGTCGACGCCGCCAAGGCCATCAAGACCTTCGCCAAGGACAACAAGGCGTTGGTCATCAAGGGCGGCTACATGGACGGCCACCCATTGACGGTCGCCGAGGTCGAGCGCATCGCGGACCTGGAGTCCCGCGAGGTGCTGCTGGCCAAGCTGGCCGGCGCCATGAAGGGCAACCTCGCCAAGGCGGCCGGCCTGTTCAGCGCCCCGGCCTCGCAGTTCGCCCGGCTTGCGGCCGCACTGCAGGAAAAGAAGGCCTCCGAAGCCCCGGCAACACCCGCGGAGGCGCCGGCATCGGCCGCCGGCGAGGCACCGGCAGCCGAGGCCCCAGAGGCACCAGCCGCAGAGGCACCCGCTGAAACCCCCGAGACACCGGCTGAAACGGCCGAGACACCGGCTGAAGCCGAATAAACCAACCCGCGAAAACTAAGGAAGGACCCAAACCATGGCAAAGATGTCTACCGACGACCTGCTCGACGCGTTCAAGGAAATGACCCTGTTGGAGCTCTCGGACTTCGTCAAGAAGTTCGAGGAGACCTTCGAGGTCACCGCGGCCGCCCCGGTCGCCGTCGCCGCTGCCGGTGGTCCGGCCGCGGGTGGCGCGCCCGCCGAGGCCGCCGAGGAGCAGTCGGAGTTCGACGTCATCCTCGAGGCCGCCGGCGACAAGAAGATCGGCGTCATCAAGGTGGTCCGCGAGATCGTCTCCGGCCTTGGCCTGAAGGAGGCCAAGGACCTGGTCGACGGCGCACCCAAGCCGCTGCTGGAGAAGGTCGCCAAGGAGGCCGCCGAGGAGGCCAAGACGAAGCTCGAGGCCGCCGGCGCCACCGTCACCGTCAAGTAGCGCCAGCCGAAAAGACGCAAAAGCTCCCGCACGCCCGGCGTGTCGGGAGCTTTTGCGTCTTCTCAGCGGGCGCCGAACGCCGCGCGTTGCGACCGTCGCACGCGCTCGGGTGAATCTCCCAGAGCCACAAAGAAGTTCGACGCCATTGCGCCAAGCACCGGCGCGACGGCCGTGCCCTCGTCGCCGTAGAAGCCAGCCAATTCGAGCATCACGAACCCGTGTACCAACGCCCAGAACTGAGCGGCTGTGGCGATAACGGTGGCATCGGGGGCTGCGGTGCCAACGGTGATTCGCCCCGCCCGCGCGGACCGCTGCACCGCGCGCACCACATGGGCGAAGCTGGGAATGCTCTGCTCGATCTCGGCGACCGTCAGGGTCAAGACGTTGCCCGCCGGCGCGTTGATGCCGTGCGCGCTGGTGCTGCCGAACATCAGTCGGTACATGTGCGGGCGCTCAATGGCGTAGCGCCGGTAGGCCGCGCCGACGGCCATCAGGTCGGCGACCGGGTCGTCCGTCTCTGGCACGCTCAGCGCGGCATCGAACTGTCGCAAGCCCTCCTCGGCGACCTCGGCGATGAGCCCTCGCATCCCGCCGAAATGGGTGTAGACCGCCATCGTCGAGGTCCGGGCGGCGCTGGCCACCCTGCGGGTCTGCAGCGCGTCCGGGCCCTGGTCGTCGAGCAGGCCGACGGCGGCGTGCAGCATCTCATCGCGAACGCTGCGAACACCGCGTTGAGTCTCCGAAGTCATCCTTGCCATCTTCCCATCGAGGGCGTACCGTGCCAATAACAGCGAAATAACAATGTTATAGGAGCTCAGACGTGACCTCAACGCAAATCGCCAAACCTCAGAACCCGTATCTCGAGGGCTTCCGGGCGCCGGTGAGCGCCGAAGTGACCGCGACCGACCTGGAGGTCACCGGGCGCATCCCCGAGCACCTCGACGGGCGCTATCTGCGCAACGGCCCCAACCCGGCCGAGGAGGTAGACCCGGACACCTACCACTGGTTCAGCGGCGACGGCATGGTGCACGGCGTTGCGCTGCGCGACGGGACGGCTCGCTGGTACCGCAACCGCTGGGTGCGCAGCCTGTCCGTGTGTGCCAGCCTCGGCGAGCCGGCGCCGACCCGGCTCGACCCGCGTGCGGGCTTTCTGTCCTTCGGCGCCAACACCAACGTGTTGAGTCACGCGGGGCGCACCTTGGCACTGGTCGAGGGTGGGGCCGCCAACTTTGAGCTGACTGACGAGTTGGACACCGTCGGGACCTGCGACTTCGACGGCACCCTGGCCGGCGGCTACACCGCGCATCCGCACCGCGATCCCCGCACCGGCGAATTGCACGCGGTGTCCTACTCGTTTGCCCGCGGGCGGACCGTGCAGTATTCGGTGATCGACACCCAGGGACGGGCCCGCCGCACGGTCGACATCGAGGTCTCCGGGTCGCCGATGATGCACGACTTCTCGCTGACCGACAAATATGTGGTGATCTACGACCTGCCGGTGACGTTCGACGCGGTGCAGGTGCTGCCGGCGAACATGCCGCACTGGCTGTCGATGCCCGCCCGGCTGGCGCTGCAGTCGCTGATCGGACGCGTCCGGGTGCCGAGCCCGATCACCGCGATGATGAACCGCGACCCGAAGCACTCCGACCGGATTCCGTATGCCTGGGACCCCAAGTACCCGGCGCGCATCGGGGTGATGCCCCGCGAGGGCGGCAACAAAGACGTGCGCTGGTTCGACATCGAACCGTGCTGGGTCTACCACCCGCTCAACGCCTACTCCGAGATGCGGGATGGGGCCGAGATTCTGGTGCTCGACGTGGTGCGCCATTCGCGGATGTTCGACCGCGACCGGCGCGGCCCCGGCGAGAGCCTGCCCACGCTGGACCGCTGGACCATCAACCTGACGACCGGCGCGGTGAGCACCGAATGCCGCGACGATCGCTCGCAGGAATTCCCCCGGATCAACGAGACGCTGCTGGGCGGGCGGCACCGGTTCGGCTACGCCGTCGGCCTCGAGGGCGGGTTTGCCGGCGTAGGTGGATCCGAAATGGCCCAAATGTCTACGCCGGTGTACAAGCACGACTACGCCACCGGATCTACGCTGGTCGCCCCACTCGATCCCGCGCTGCTGATGGGTGAAGTGTGCTTCGTGCCGAATCCGCCGACCAGAGGAGCCGGCGCCGAAGATGACGGCGTCCTCATGGGCTACGGCTATCACCGGGGCCGTGACGAAGGCCAATTGCTGTTGCTGGATGCCCAGACGCTCGAGTCGATCGCCACCGTCCACCTGCCCCAGCGGGTACCGATGGGCTTCCACGGCAATTGGGCCCCGGCGGGCTAACACGCGCCTGGAATAGCTCTGGAATAGCGTGGATCCCCCGCGGTGCGGCGGGATCTCAGGTCGGCCAATTTTTACCTGCGGTGCTCTACAACCCTGATGCTGTGCCCCACGCGTGCGCTACAGTGACTCAAGCCACAGAAAAGGGCAGGTGGCGGGGACCAGCGTCGACGGAAGGAATCCCCATGGGCGTCGCTATCGAGGTGACGGGACTGACGAAGTCCTTCGGTTCCTCGCGGATTTGGGAAGACGTGACGCTGGAAATCCCTTCCGGGGAGGTCAGCGTCCTGCTGGGGCCGTCGGGTACCGGCAAATCGGTGTTCCTCAAGTCCCTCATCGGTCTGCTGCGGCCGGAACGGGGCTCGATCGTTATCGACGGCACTGACATCATCGAATGCTCGGCCAAGGAGCTGTACGAGATCCGCACGCTGTTCGGCGTGCTGTTCCAGGACGGCGCGCTGTTCGGCTCGATGAACCTCTTCGACAACACCGCGTTCCCGCTGCGCGAGCACACCAAGAAGAAGGAAGGCGAAGTCCGTGACATCGTCATGGAGAAGCTGCAGATGGTCGGCCTCGGCGGGGACGAGAAGAAGTTCCCCGGCGAGATCTCCGGCGGTATGCGCAAGCGTGCCGGCCTGGCGCGCGCGCTGGTCCTCGACCCGCAGATCATCCTGTGCGACGAGCCGGACTCGGGCCTGGACCCGGTTCGTACCGCCTACCTGAGCCAGCTGATCATGGACATCAATGCCCAGATCGACGCGACCATCCTGATCGTGACGCACAACATCAACATCGCCCGCACCGTGCCGGACAACATGGGCATGCTGTTCCGCAAGCACCTGGTCATGTTCGGGCCGCGTGAAGTCCTGCTGACCAGCGACGAGCCCGTCGTGCGGCAGTTCCTCAACGGTCGCCGGATCGGGCCGATCGGCATGTCCGAGGAGAAGGACGAAGCGACCATGGCCGAAGAGCAGGCCATGATCGACGCCGGCCAGCACGCGGGCGGCGTGGAGGACATCGAGGGCGTGCCCCCGCAGATCCAGGCGACGCCGGGCATGCCGGAGCGCAAGGCCGTCGCCCGCCGCCAGGCCCGGGTGCGTGAGATGCTGCACACCCTGCCCCAGAGCGCCCAGGCGGCGATCCTCGACGACCTCGAGGGCACCCACAAGTACCGCGCGCACGAAATCGGCGAGTAACACACCCAAACGCCGGCCCCCGGTGAGCACGGCCCGCGGGGTCGGCTTTTCGTGCGTTCGTGCGGCCGCGACGTGAAAATTTTGCGATAACTTGACGCAACTTGCCGCCCCGACCTCTTGACGGCGGGGCGTAATCGGGCCAGTCTGTTGGGCAGCATGTGCCCACGGGAAAGTCGAGATGCCAGCCAGCGCCGATATCCCTTGCATGGGTAGTTGAGGAATGCGCGGTCCTGCGCTATTGTTGGACGTTGCGCTGGCTACTTCCTGCCCACCTCACCCGCCACTTGACACCGTGGTCTTAGCCTGGGTCCCCTCTGAGGCTCAGCTATTCAGTTGCGCGCGTGAGATCTGGGCAGTTCGTTCGCCAGCCTGACCGACAAAATTTGTTGCGGCGAACAGGTCCGGTGGCCCGGGTTCCCGTGAGTCGCACGAGGTGCTGGAAGGATGCATCTTGGCAGATTCCCGCCAGAGCAAGACGGACACTAGTCCCCGCCAGGGTCGCCCAAATAGTTCTGCTAACAACGCCGTGCCCGGAGCACCTAACCGAGTCTCCTTCGCCAAGCTCCGCGAACCGCTTGAGGTTCCGGGGCTTCTCGACGTGCAGACCGACTCGTTCGAGTGGTTGATCGGCTCGCCGCGCTGGCGCGAGGCCGCCGCGGCCCGCGGTGAGGGCGCAGCAGGAGTCAACCCGGTGGGTGGCCTGGAAGAGGTGCTCTACGAGCTGTCGCCCATCGAGGACTTCTCCGGCTCGATGTCGCTGTCTTTCTCCGACCCCCGTTTTGACGAGGTCAAGGCACCGGTCGACGAGTGCAAAGACAAGGACATGACCTACGCGGCCCCGCTGTTCGTCACGGCCGAGTTCATCAACAACAACACTGGTGAGATCAAGAGCCAGACGGTGTTCATGGGTGACTTCCCGATGATGACGGAGAAGGGCACGTTCATCATCAACGGGACCGAGCGCGTCGTCGTCAGCCAGCTGGTGCGGTCGCCCGGCGTGTACTTCGACGAGACCATCGACAAGTCCACCGAGAAGACCCTGACCAGCGTCAAGGTGATTCCCAGCCGCGGCGCCTGGCTGGAGTTCGACGTCGACAAGCGCGACACCGTCGGCGTGCGCATCGACCGCAAGCGCCGGCAGCCGGTCACCGTGCTGCTCAAGGCCCTGGGCTGGACCAGCGAGCAGATCACCGAGCGGTTCGGTTTCTCCGAGATCATGATGTCGACGTTGGAGAAGGACAACACCGCCGGCAGCGACGAGGCGCTGCTGGACATCTACCGCAAGCTGCGTCCGGGCGAGCCGCCGACCAAGGAGTCCGCGCAGACCCTGTTGGAGAACCTGTTCTTCAAGGAAAAGCGCTACGACCTCGCCCGGGTCGGTCGTTACAAGGTCAACAAGAAACTCGGCTTGAACGCCAAGAACCCGATCACCACGACGACGCTGACCGAAGAGGACGTCGTCGCCACCATCGAGTACCTGGTCCGCCTGCACGAGGGACAGACCACGATGACCGTTCCCGGTGGCGTCGAGGTGCCGGTGGAAACCGACGACATCGACCACTTCGGCAACCGCCGGCTGCGCACGGTCGGTGAGCTGATCCAGAACCAGATCCGGGTCGGCATGTCGAGGATGGAGCGCGTCGTCCGGGAACGGATGACCACTCAGGACGTCGAGGCGATCACGCCGCAGACACTGATCAACATCCGCCCGGTGGTCGCCGCGATCAAGGAGTTCTTCGGCACCAGCCAGCTGTCCCAGTTCATGGACCAGAACAACCCGCTGTCGGGGCTTACCCACAAGCGCCGGCTGTCCGCACTGGGCCCGGGTGGTCTGTCGCGTGAGCGCGCCGGGCTGGAGGTCCGTGACGTGCACCCGTCGCACTACGGCCGCATGTGCCCGATCGAGACCCCCGAGGGCCCGAACATCGGTCTGATCGGCTCGCTGTCGGTGTACGCGAGGGTCAACCCGTTCGGGTTCATCGAGACGCCGTACCGCAAGGTCGTCGACGGCGTGGTCACCGACGAGATCGTGTACCTGACCGCGGACGAGGAGGACCGCCACGTGGTGGCGCAGGCCAACTCGCCGATCGACGGCAGCGGCCGCTTCGTCGAGGGTCGTGTCCTGGTTCGCCGCAAGGCGGGCGAGGTCGAGTACGTGCCCTCGTCCGAGGTGGACTACATGGACGTCTCGCCGCGCCAGATGGTGTCGGTGGCGACCGCGATGATTCCGTTCCTAGAGCACGACGACGCCAACCGTGCCCTAATGGGCGCCAACATGCAGCGCCAGGCGGTTCCGCTGGTGCGCAGCGAGGCGCCGCTGGTGGGCACCGGCATGGAGCTGCGCGCGGCGATCGACGCCGGCGACGTCGTCGTGGCCGACAAGTCCGGGGTGATCGAGGAGGTGTCCGC
>Ga0306921_10002997_pt1 | contig 17031 bp, 21 predicted proteins | sample sta12Cox44000080_FD_203760 | JGI IMG/M metagenome (GOLD analysis project Ga0306921, IMG submission 203760) | Lab enrichment of tropical soil microbial communities from Luquillo Experimental Forest, Puerto Rico - statoxic.12C.oxic.44.000.080 (v2)... | ecosystem: Environmental > Terrestrial >... | reverse complement strand
TTCGTCGGCGCGCTTGCCGCCCGGCTGCTGTCGGGCGCGTCGGTCATCGACGCCGCCCGCTATGCCAATGCAGCGGCGGCCTGTTCCGTCGAGCGGCTGGGCGCGACCCCGTCCATGCCGACCCCCAAGGAAGTTGCGGCCCGACTGGCGAGGGCCTAAATCCCCTCTCATGGTTGAAGAACTCTTCCGTCAGGACGCCTATCTCAAGGAAGCCGACGCCATCGTGACCGCAGTCGAGGAGCGCGGCGTGCGGCTCGATCGCTCGATCTTCTATCCGACTGGCGGCGGCCAGCCGGGCGACACCGGCCTGCTGCGCTGGGACGGCGGCGAGGCCCGGGTCGTCGACTCGGTGAAGGCCGACGGCAACGACGTGCTGCACGTGCTGGCACCCGAGTCACCCAAGCCTCCGGTCGGCGCCACGGTCCATGCCGTGCTCGATTGGGACCGTCGCTATCGCCACATGCGCATGCACACCGCACTGCATGTCATGTCGGCCGTCATCAAGGGCAACGTCACCGGCGGCCAGGTCGGCGCCGACAAGAGCCGTCTCGATTTCAACCTCGAAGGCGACGTCCCGACCAAGGAATGGGTGACCGAGGAGATCAACAAGCTCCTGGCGGTCGATCGGCCGGTCGTGCCGCAATGGGTCACCGATGAAGAACTCACCGCGCGCCCCGAGCTGGTGAAGACCATGAGCGTGCGCCCGCCAATGGGCGCGGGCCGCGTGCGTCTGCTGTCGATCGACGGCGTCGACCTTCAGGCCTGCGGCGGCACGCATGTGGCGCACACGGCGGAGATCGGCCGCGTCGAATGCACCAAGATCGAGAACAAGGGCAAGATGAACCGGCGCTTCATCATCGCGCTGCCATAGGAAGCATCATGGAATACGCAAGACCTGACGCCCTCGTCAGCACCGAGTGGCTGGCCAAGCGCCTCGATGCACCCGACATCCGCATCGTCGACGGCTCGTTTTATCTGCCGGCGCAGAAGCGCAATCCCCAGGTCGAGTTCACCAACCAGCACATCCCGGGCGCGGTGTTCTTCGACATCGACGACATCGCCGACACCGCGAGCGCGCTGCCGCACATGCTGCCGCCGGCCGAGAAGTTCTCCTCGCGCGTGCGCAAGCTCGGGCTCGGCGACGGCAACAAGATCATCGTCTACGACACCACGCCGATGACCGGCGCCTGCCGCGTCTGGTGGATGTTCCGCGCGATGGGCCACAAGGACGTCTCCGTGCTCGACGGCGGCCTGCCCAAGTGGATGGCCGAGGGCCATCCGGTAACCGACGATCCAACGCCACCGCGCGAACGGCATTTCACCGCCCGCCTCGACAATACGCTGGTGCGCTCGCTCGACGACGTGAAGGGCCTGCTCGACAGCAAGCGCGAGCAGGTGGTCGATGCCCGTGCCGCCAACCGCTTCCGTGGCGAGGTGCCCGAGCCGCGCGCCGGCCTGCGCGGCGGCCACATGCCGGGCGCCTACAACCTGCCCTACAACGACCTGCTCGATCCCAAGGTCGGCACCATGCTGCCGGCCGACAAGCTGGCCGCCCGCATCAAGGCGTCGGGCATCGATCCGGCGAAGAAGGTCACGGCAAGCTGCGGCTCGGGCGTCACTGCATGCGTCGTCGGCCTTGCGCTTTATCTTACCGGCGCACCGGAGGCCGCGATCTATGACGGCTCGTGGACCGAATGGGGCGGCCGCGCCGACACCCCCATCGTTACCGGAGCCTAGTCGTGGCCGCCCGCCGTTCCGTCGTCGTCACCGGTGCCTCGACCGGCATCGGCCACGCCTGCGTCAAGGCGCTGATCGCCGGCGACTGCCACGTCTTCGGCAGCGTGCGCAAACAAGTCGACGCCGAGAAACTCTCGAAGGAGTTCGGCAACAGCTTCACGCCGCTGATCTTCGACGTGACCGACGAGGCCGCCGTCGCCGCCGGCGCGAAGCAGGTCGAGGCAGCGCTCGCCGGTGGCACGCTGTTCGGACTCGTGAACAACGCCGGCATCGCGGTACCGGGGCCGCTGCTCTATCTCAAGGTCGACGATTTCAGGCGCCAGCTCGAGGTCAACCTCATCGCCCAGCTCACCGTCACGCAGGCTTTTGCGCCACTGCTCGGCGCCCACCGAGCTCGACAGGGCGCGCCCGGCCGCATCGTCATGATCTCCTCGGTCGGCGGCAAGAATGCGCTTCCCCTGTCCGGCCCCTATGCCGCGTCCAAGTTCGGACTCGAAGGGTTCTCGGAGTCGCTGCGCCGCGAACTCATGGTATTCGGCATCGACGTGATCGTGGTGGCGCCGGGCGCCGTGGCGACGCCGATCTGGGACAAGGCGGAAGAATTCGACGTCACGCCCTTCGCCTCGACGCCCTATGCGGAGGCGATCAAGGTCATGCGGAGCTTCATGATCTCGCTCGGGCGCAAGGGCCTGCCGCCGGAAAGGATCGGTGAGACGGTCAAGACCGCGCTCACGATCGCCAACCCCAAGGTGCGTTACACCGTTGCGCCGAATCCAATGCAGCAGCTCATGTCGGCCGTGCTGCCCAAGCGCACTATGGACAGGCTGATGGCTCGGCGACTTGGATTGATGCCTCCACCGCGATGAGTGGTCCGTTCGCGCACCAGCCGCCGCCTCGTCCCGATGGCCGGCTGCCGGTGACGATCACACACCTCGAACTGATCCCAGCCGATTGGACGCGGCGCGGCCGGCAACCCGATCTCCCGGTCACGATCGAGCGCATCGCCCGACCAGGCGCCACGCTCTATCTCGACCTCTACGATCGCGTCGGCCGGCCGTGGCTGTGGTACGAGCGACGCCTGCTGGGCGATGCCGCCCTCGGCGCCCTGCTCAACAGACCAGGACACGAACTGCATGTCGCGCGCCATGACGGCGCGCTGGTCGGCTACTTCGAGCTCTATGACGACGAGATCGTGTTCTTCGGGCTGGCGCCGGACTACCTCGGACGGCGTATCGGGCCGTGGCTGCTCGACCGGACGATCGAACGCGGTTTCGCGCGCGGCTCGTCGCGGCTGGTGCTGAACACCAACAGCGTCGACCATCCGCGCGCGCTCGACACGTATCGCAAGGCAGGCTTTCGCGTGGTGCGCAGCGAAAGTGCTGAATTGCAGGACCCGCGCATCCTGTGGCCGGACATCTATCGGTGGCCGCCGAAGTGACGGCTGTCCTATAGTGCGATTCATGACCGCGAAGAAAACTTATACCAAGCCCGATACCGTTTTGGCCGTTGCCGGCCGCGACCCCGCCAGCAATTTCGGCATCGTCAATCCGCCCGTCTATCACGCCTCGACCATTCTCGCGCCGACCATGGCGAAGTTCGAGAATCGCGTCCCGTTCGAAGGTTTCGGCTACGGCCGCAACGGCACGCCGACGCAGAAGGCGCTCGAGGACGCGGTCGCCGCGATCGAAGGCGCGCACCGCTCGATCGCCGTGCAGTCGGGCCTCGGCGCGGTGGCCGGCGCGATCGTCGGCTTCTTCAAGACCGGCGATCACTTCCTGCTGACCGACAACTGCTACGGTCCGGCCCGCCGCTTCGCCAACACCACGCTGAAAGGCTTCGGCGTCGAGACGACCTTCTTCGATCCCATGATCGGCGCCGGCATCGAGAAGCTGATCCGGCCCAACACCAAGGCGGTCTACCTCGAGGCACCGGGCTCGCAGACCTTCGAGGTGCAGGACGTCGATGCCATCGCCGGCGTCGCCAAGAAGCACAAGATCGCGGTGCTGATCGACAACACCTGGGCGACGCCGCTCTACTTCAAGCCGTTCGACCACGGCTGCGACATCTCGGTGCACGCCGGCACCAAGTACATCGTCGGCCATTCCGACGCGATGATGGGCCTGATCTCCTGCGGCACGCGCGAGATGTTCGAGCTGGTGAAGACCGCCTGCATGAATTTCGGTTTCCATGCCGCGCCCGACGACAGCTACCTGGCACTGCGTGGGCTCCGCACCATGGCGGTGCGGCTGCGTCATCACGAGAAGAGCGGCCTCACCATCGCCCATTGGCTGAAGGAGCGGCCCGAGGTCGACAAAGTGCTGCATCCCGCCCTGCCCGACTGCCCCGGTCACGACAACTGGAAGCGCATGTTCAAGGGCGCGTCGGGCCTGTTCTCGTTCACGCTGCGCGACGGCTACAGCAAGAACGCGCTGGCCGCGATGCTCGACGGCATGGACATCTTCGGCATGGGCGCAAGCTGGGGCGGCTATGAGAGCCTGTTGATCCCGGCCCATCCCGACAACTATCGCACCGCCGTGCCCTGGCCGAAGGACAAGCAGATCCTGCGCGTCCATATCGGCCTGGAAGATGTCGAGGACCTCAAGACCGATCTCGCCGAAGGCTTCGACCGGCTGAACCGCGCGCACAACGCCTGAGCTAAACGATCACTTCCGGCAGTCGGCGCAGGTTCCGGTCACCTCCAGCGTCATGTCGCGCGCGGCGAAGCCGCGGCGGCTGGCCGAGGCGGCGATCGTGTCGGAGACGCTGGTGCTTTCAAGCTCCTCGGCATTGCCGCATTCGCCGCAGATCAGGAAGAAGCCGCGATGGGCTTCCCCGGGATGGCTGCAGCCGATGAAAGCGTTCATGCGCTCGATGCGGTGGATCAGCCCGTGCTCGATCAGGAAATCGAGCGCGCGGTAGATGGTGGGCGGCGCCGAACCGAGATCCTCGTCCCTCAGCTGGTCGAGCAGCGCATAGGCGCCGACCGGCTTGTGGCTCGACCACACGAGCTCGAGCACGCGCCGGCGCAACGGCGTGAAGCGCAGGCCGCGGGCGGCGCAGAGCTTCTCGGCCGCCGTTACGGCGTCCTCGATGCAGTGCTTGTGGTCGTGACCTTGAGGGGCCTTGGTGGACTTTCTCACGGCTCGCGACTATACGCCCCGTTCCCCAACGAGGCCAAGCCGATGCCCGACGCTGCTGCCATGACCTATCCCAAGGCCGCGATCGACACCATGCTCGCGGCCATCCAGTTCGACGCCCAGGGCTTGGTGCCCGCCATCGCCCAGCAACACGGCAGCGGCGAAGTCCTGATGATGGCCTGGATGGATCGCGACGCCGTTGCCGAAACCATGCGCACGGGGCGTGTGTCTTACTGGTCGCGCTCGCGCAAGGCGCCGTGGCGCAAGGGCGACACGTCGGGCCACATCCAGACGCTGATCGATCTCCGCGTCGACTGCGACGGCGACACCCTGCTGGTCGAGGTCGAACAGACCGGCGTCGCCTGCCACACCGGGCGGCACAACTGTTTCTTCCGCGCGATCCGCGACGGCAAGCTCGAAACCATTGCGCCGGTACTGGTCGACATGGACAAAATGGAGAAGGACTAACGTTTGACCCAGCGTAGTTTTCGCCGGCGCTCCCTCCTCGGCGCCGCGTTCGCCCTGCCCTCAATCGTGCCGCTCGCCGGCTGCACCGACATGGCGACAATGTTCGGCCAGAAGCCGAAATACACGCTGACGCCGCGCGGCGACCGCATGGTGCGTTGGCTGCAGCACGAAGGCCGCGAGGTGATGATGGCGCCGGAGGCGCTGGCCGTGATGGGCATCACCAACGAAGGCCGCGACATCCCGGTGAAGCAGAAGGCCGAGGGCGAGCCGGACGACCGCTACGTCATCAGCCTGGTCAACATCCGCAAGATCCACGAGTTCGTGCTGCACCATAGCGATGGCAACGTGCTGATCTTCCATAACTGCGACACCAAGTTCGCGCGGCTGGTGAGCGTGCGCTATCCGCGCAACGGCAAGCCGACCTTCATCAGCGATGTCGCCTTCGCCGAAAACGACTTCCAGAAGCAGCTGGGCTTCTGGTTTGAGCGCATGCCAGGTCGGTAGTAATGTGACAGTGTTATGACAGTCGCCGCCCAGAGCACCCGATCCGCGCGCAAAACGCTGACGGTGTGCGGCGGGGCCCATGCGCTGCACGACGGCTTCACCGACCTTCTCAACGTCCTCTATCCCCTGCTGCAGGCCCAGTTCGGCCTGAGCTACGCCGCCATCGGCGCGCTGAAGGCGGTCTATTCCGGCGCCATGGCGAGCGGCCAGATCCCGTCGGGCTGGCTCGCCGGCCGCTTCGGCGGCGTCAGGGTGCTGGCGACCGGCACGGCGCTGATCGCCGTGGGCTACGGCCTCGCCGGCTTCACCGGCTCCCTCTATGGCGTGGTTGCCGGCCTGCTGCTCGCAGGACTGGGCGGCGCGACGCAGCATCCGATCGCCTCGACGCTGGTCTCGCACGCCTTCCCCGGCCTCAGCTCACGCACCGCGCTCGGCACCTACAATTTCACCGGCGACCTCGGCAAGGTGGCGCTGCCCGCGCTGTTCGCCCTGATCGCCGCCTCGCTCGGCTGGCGGCAGGCAATGATGGTCGCTGCTGCCATCGCGGTCGCCGGCGCCGGCCTGATCCTGGCCACGCTGCAATCAGCCGAGACGCCGGCCGAGACGGCGAAGAGCGAAGCCAAGGCCGTCGCCGGCCAGGACCGTCCGTGGGCATTCTGGCTGCTGTTCTTCATCCACATCGCCGACAGCGCGGTGCGCTCGGGCTTCCTGATCTTCCTGCCCTTCCTGCTGCGCGCCAAGGGTGCCGACCTGCCGACCATCGGGCTGGCGCTGTCGCTGCTGTTCGCCGGCGGCGCGGCCGGCAAGCTGGTGATGGGCTGGGTCGGCTCGCGGCTCGGTGTGGTGATGTCGGTGGTGCTGACCGAAGTGGCGACCACGGTCATGATCCTCGCTCTGCTGCCGCTCGCGCTCACGTCCGCACTCGTCCTGCTGCCGCTGGTCGGGTTGATGCTGAACGGCACGTCGTCGGTGCTCTACGGCACCATTCCCGAATTCGTGAAGCCGGAGCGCCGCACCCACGCCTTCGCCGTGTTCTACACCGGCGGCTCGATCGCCGGCGCGCTGAGCCCCTTCCTGTTCGGCGTGCTGGGCGACGCGATCGGCCTCTCGCCTGCGCTCGCGGGGGTCGCCGCGCTCGCGCTGCTCACCGTGCCGATGGTGGGTGCGCTCAGGCCGGCTTTCCGCTCCACACCGGTCCCATCGGCCTGAGGCGCATGCCCTTGCGCAGGTGCTTGTAGGGCATCTCGACCGGATCGGTGATGTGCGCGCCGGGCGACTGCACGACCAGGATGGTCTCGGCGATCGGCTGGAAGTCGGCGCGGAAGTGCACGGTCGATTTCAGGCCGAGGATCGGCACCTTGGCGGGCTCGATGCCGACATGGCGGAACATCTCCTGGTCGGCGGCCTGGATGCGCTTGCTCGCCAGCACGGCGGACACACCGCTCGCCTCGTCGGTGACCAGCGCCATCGGCCCGATCTGGAACCTGGCGCCGCCGTAGAACGGGCCGGTGCCGATGAACTTGCCGTCTCCCACCTTGACCACGCGCCAGTCGGCCTCGACCGGTGTCTCGCCGGCATAACCGACGACGGCGCCGATGCCGCGGCGCATGACATTGCCCTCGCCGGTCTCGACCGCCTGTTGGGCCGCGCCTTCATCGACGATCATGCCGATCACCGCGCCCTTGGCCTTGTGGCGCATCAGGGCGGCTAGGAGCCCGACCGTGTCCGACGTGCCGCCGGCGCCGGGATTGTCCTGCACGTCGGCCAGCACGATCGGCTTCCTGGCCTTCTTCGCCAACTCGATGGCGCGCAGCGCCGCCGCGTCGGGATCCAGAAGCTCGCCGGCGAACGCCTTCTCCTGCGCCTTCACCGCCGCGGCAAGCTTGTCGGCCGCGGCTTCGACCGCTTCCTTGTCGTGGCCGTAGACCACCAGCGCCGGCCCGCACTGGGCGATGTCGGCCGGCGGGAAGCCCGGCGTATGGGTCACGCTCACGATGCCCTGGTTGTGGCTCTTCTCGCCGGCCTCGAGCTCGCCCACCAGATCGAAGATGCTCTTGGCCGGCTCGATGAAGGTGCACTGCCAGACCAGCGGAATCAGGAAATCGAGCTGACGGTAAGCGCGATAGACCGGCCGCTTCTCCTTCAACAGCCGGTCGAGCAGCTCGACGGCGCGCTTGCCGGTCACCGCCATGTCGATGTGCGGATAGGTGCGATAGCCGACCAGCGCGGTGGCGAGCTTGGCCATCTCCGGCGTCAAATTCGCGTGATAGTCGAGGCTCGCCACGATCGGCAGATCGTTGCCGACGATCGAGCGGATGCGGCGCAGCAGCTCGCCCTCGCCGTCCTGGGTGTTCTCCGCGACCATGGCGCCGTGCAGGTCGAGGTAGATCGCATCGAACGGCCCGAGCTTCTTCAGGTCCGGCTCGAACAGCGCCCACATGCGCTCGTAGGCGTCCTTGGTGACGTAAGACGCCGGCGGCGCGGCCGCCCAGGCGAGCGGCACGATCTCGTGGCCGAGCTCGCCGAGCCGCTTCACCGCGCCCGAGATCGGAACGTTGTAGCCCTCGACGCTGGCAATCATCTCCGGCCCGTGCAGCAAGCCCGGCCAGGCATCGGCGCGCACGAAGTCGTCCCACGTCGCCTGCTGCGGCGCGAAGGTGTTGGTCTCATGCTGGAACCCACCGACGGCGATACGCGCCATACGCTTTCTCCCCTTCCCAATCCACTTGCTGAGGTGGACCATATCATCGCCATGCGCAAAGTCGTGCCCGTAACGCTGCCCGTTGCCATGCTGCTCGCAGTCGCTGGCTGTGCCACGCCCGAGCGCTGGGAGAAGCCCGGCGTCTCCGTCGAGATGACGGCAACGGATGCCGTCGAGTGTCGCCGGGCGGCCAATCAGGAGGCGTTCCTCTACATCCCCTCGCCGCCAGTGCCGTGGCCTTATCGCCGGCTCAACTGGCAGTACGACCAGACGGAGCGCTTCTATGCCGAGAACCGCCTGACCGCCTTCTGCATGCGCAACAAGGGCTACGAATTGGTGCCGATCCCCAGGGCACAAGGGTAAGATGGCTGCCATGCGCTCCGTCCTGAAAATCGCCCTGCTGCTCGCCCTCGCCGCCTGCGCCACGCCCACCCGCTGGGAGAAGGCCGGCGTTTCCGAGGAGACCAAGGACGCCGATCTCGACATTTGCCGCCACGCGGCCGCAAAACAGGGAATGCTCTATTATCCCACTGCGGTGAATGCGCCACCGGGCTGGGCCTATCAGGGACAGTGGGCCGCCATGGACACCTTCTCCGATGACTACCGCTATCATGCCGATTTCCAGCTGACCGCGTCCTGCATGCGCTGGAAGGGTTATGAGAAGGTGCCAGTCTCGAATTAGCTAGTCTCCAACTAGCTCTTGCCGTCCTCGATCGCCTTGATCAGGACCGGCCAGTATTCCTTGTCGAAGCCGAGCTCCTTGGCGCGCTCCATCAGCTCGCGCGCCACGTCGGCGCCGAGCGCCGGCACGCCCGCCTCCTCCGCCATCTGGATGGCGTAGCTGAGATCCTTCAGCGCATAGACCGTCGAGAAGGCGCGCTCGGGGAAGACGCCCGGCAGCATCGCCTTCATGCCGTGGTTGCGGAGGGCGAAGGAGTCGGCCGAGCCCTTGGTCAGCGTCTCGAACAGCACCTTGCCGTCGACGCCGTTGGCGCGTGCGATCGACAGCGCTTCGGCGAGCGCCACGCCGGTCTGGAACAGGATCATGTTGTTCAGGATCTTGACTGCCTGCCCCGCGCCCGCCTCGCCGCAATGCGTGACCTCGCTCGCCATGGTGCGCAGCAGCGGTTCGATGCGGGCGAAGGTCTCGCCCGTCGCGCCGACCATGATCGACAGCGTGCCGTCGATCGCCGCCTGGCGCGTGCGCGCCACCGGCGCATCGGCGAAGGCGCAGGCCTTGCCCTCGAACTCGGCATAGAGCCGGCGAGCGAGCGACACCGGCGCGGTGCTGCAGTCGACGATGGTCCAGCCCATCTGCAGCTTGGGCAGGATGCCGTCGGCACCGAGGCACACCTCCTCGACTTCCTTGCCGCCAGGCAGCGACAGAAAGATGATGCGGCAGTTGGCGACGATCTCGTCGAGCGACGCCGCCTTGACGCCGTCCGCCGCCAGCCGCTTCAGCGGCGCCTGGTCGCGATCCGCTGCCAGCACCTGCAGGGCGCTCTTCTTCGCGAGATTGCGGCACATCGGTTCGCCCATGGTGCCGACGCCGATGAAGCCGATCTTGTCCGTCATGTCAGATCCCTCGTTTTCCTCCCCATTCATATGGGAAGGTGTCGGCCTCTCAGGCCGACGGAGGGGTCATGGGCATCACGACTGCTGCTCATGACCCCTCCGTCAGCGTAAGACGCTGACACCTCCCCATCTGAATGGGGAGGGCAAATGAATCAATCCACGATGAAGAGTTTGGCGCCGACCGCCGTCTTGGAGCGATGGGCGAGATCACCGTCCGCCACCTGGTAGCTCTGGCCGGGCTTCAGCACGACGGTGCGGCCGTCGACCAGCTCGGTGTGCAGCTCGCCTTCCAGCACCAGCAGCACGTGGCCCTTCTGGCACCAGTGGTCGGCGAGGTAGCCCGGCGTGTACTCGACCATGCGCACGCGGATGTTGTTGAAGTTGCGGGTGCGCCAGAACGCCTTGCCGGTCTCGCCGGGGTGCTCGGTGCGCTCCACATCTGCCCAGTCGGTCGTGCCAAACGGTATTTCGAACATCAGCATGAGCGGCCTTCTAGCACAGTTTGCGCCTGCCGGTAGGCGGCCTCGCGCAGCGCGCGCGCCAGGCCGGGATCGTCGACATTCCGCGACGCGACCAGCCCGCCGATGCACAAGGTCACCAGCGTTAGCGCGCGTTCGCGGGTGTCACGACCATCGAGATCGGCCTCGAGCAACGCCAGCAGCTTTTCGAGCACGTCCTGGTAGGCCGCCTTCACCGTGGCGCTGCCGTGTGAGACCTCGGACGGCAGGCCGATCAGCGGGCAGCAGGTCTCATGGTCGTTGAAATGATCGCGTGAGAAATAGGCATCGACGATGCGGCGCGCCCGCGTCTTGCCGGCGGTGTCACGTCGTGGTCGCTGCCAGGGCTTGGGTGCCTCCGGGCAGAGAAACCAGCGCACCGCCTCGGCGTAGAGCTCGTCCTTGCCGGAGAAGTGCCGGTAGAAGCCGCCATGGGTAAGACCTGCCTCGGCCATCACCTCCTCGATCGACACTGCGGCGAACCCTTTGGCGTTGAACAGGCGGCGGGCACTTTCGAGGATCCTCTGGCGGGTCGCCAGCTTGTGCTGAGCGGTGTAGGGCATGGGGAACTCCGAGGGCTAGCCCTCCCCATTCTGATGGGGAGGTGTCGCGGTAATCCGCGACGGAGGGGTCATGGGCCGCGCGACGGTCAGCTCTGACCCCTCCGTCAGCCACGCGTTTTCGAGCGAAGCTCGAAAAGCGCTCGGACGCTGACACCTCCCCATCAGAATGGGGAGGGTTCTTCTAAAGATGAGGTTGAACATCTTTTGACGCACCCCACGTTCGAGCGCAACGCCTGCCTTTGGAGGATGCCATGCTCGATTTCATCGGCACCGTCGCGACGGCTGCCATGATCGTGTTCCTTGTCTCAGTAGTGGTGCTCGTCATGGACGCGCCACGTCCCGCCAAGCTGGCGCTGGCGGCGATCGCCGGCCTGTGGGCCGGCTTCTGCGCCGCTGCCGGTGCCGCGGGCTGGCTCGCCGCCACCAAGCCCTTCCCGATCATCGGCCTGTTCGTGGCCGCGCCTCTCGTTGCCGCCGCGATCGCCGCGGCCTTTCCCGCCGCGCGCCACGCCATGTTGAGCCTCCCGACGTCGCTGATCGTCGGCATCAATATCCCGCGCGTGCTGGGTGTCCTATTCCTGCTGCTGGCGGCGCAAGGCCGGCTGGCCGGTCCGTTCCCTCACTCCGCCGGCTGGGGCGACATCATCACCGGCGCATTGGCGCTGCCGTTGCTGCTGACGGGCATGAGGAGCACGGCGCTGATCGCCGCCTGGAACCTCTTCGGTCTCGCCGACCTCGTGCTCGCCATCGCCTTCGGCGTGATGTCGGGCCAGGGTTCACCCCTGCAGGTGTTCCACGACGCGCCGGGATCGGCGGCGATGCAGACCCTGCCGTGGGCGTTCGTGCCGACGGTGCTGGTGCCGATCTGGATGATCCTGCACGGCATCGTCTTCGCCCAGCTGCGCGTGCGCTATCGCGCACACGTGCGCGGAGTTAGCCCCAGCGTGCGAGCGCCTGGCTGAGGCTCTCGGGCCCGCGATAGAGCATGGCGCGCCAGCCGCACATGCGCGCGCCGTCGACATTGGCGGCGCGATCATCGACGAACAGGATCGACTGCGCCGCCGTCACACCCATGCGCGTCTGGGCATTGGTGTAGAACACGCGCTCGGGTTTCAAGACGCCGAGCGCCGCCGAATAGATGATCTCGTCGAAGTGCGGACCGAGCCCGGCCTGATCGCGCAGGTAGGCGACGCGATGGTGCTCCTGGTTGGAGGCGGCGAAGCAGCGCCCGCCAGTGCGCTGGCGCCAGTCGTCGGCCTGGGCCAGCACGGCGCGATCGATCACGGCATCCTTCTCGAACCAGTAGGCGACGAACTCCTCCATGCGGTCGGCCAGGCCGCGCGGCTCGAGATAGTTGTGCAGCGCTACGTAGAGGTCGAGCCGGCCCTGCAGCACCGACATGAATTCGCCGCGGAAGAAGTCGCGCTCGATCTCCTCGTAATCGAGCCCGAGATCCTGCTTCAGCGTGGCGTACCACGGCGTCGCCGATCCCGGCTGCGCGAGCGACACCACGCCGTCGATGTCGAGGACGAGGACAGGAGCGGAACTCATGCGGTCATGCTACCCTTCCAACTATGTCTCTGTCCCGCCGCTCGATGGTCATCGGCGCCGCGCTCGCGGCCTCTGCACCACATCTTGCCCGCGCCGCCGGCGAACAGAAGGTCCTGCGCCTGCAGACACGCCAGATCGAGGTCGGCGGCAAGGCGGCGACTCGGCTCGGCGTGGTCCAGGCATCGGGCGCCTTCGGCCTGACGCTGAACGAAGGCGACGATCTCGACGTGCGCCTCGAGAACGCGCTCACCGAACCGTCTGGCTTGCACTGGCATGGCCTGATCCCGCCCTGGCGGCAGGACGGCGTGCCCTACGTTTCCGCAGCCCCGATCCCGCCCGGCAAGTCGGCCGACTTCAAGTTCCCGGCACGGCCCACCGGCACGCGCTGGATGCATTCGCATTTTGGCTTCCAGGAGCAGGATCTGCTGGGCGCGCCGCTGATCGTGCGCGAGACCGCCGCCATCAAGAGCGGAATACAGGAAGCCGTGATCCTGCTGCAGGACTTTTCCTGGACCAATCCTCAGGAACTGTTTGCCAACCTGCGCAAGCCCAAGGCGGCGATGAACATGGCGAGCGGCGGCATGAACATGCCGAACATGCCCAACATGAACATGGGCAACGTGCCCACTATGACCATGTCCGGCCAGACTATGGGCGGCACGGGCACGGCCATGGCGAAGGCCGACCTCAACGACATCACCTACGACGCCTTCCTCGCCAACGACCGCTCGCTGGCCGATCCGCAGGTAGTCGATGTCGGCCGCAACGCCGACGTGCGGCTACGCATCATCAACGGCTCGTCATCGACCAATTTCTGGATCGACCTCGGCGCGCTCGACGGCACGCTGTTGGCCGTCGACGGCAATCCGGTGGCTCCGCTAAAAGCCCGCCAATTCCCGATCGCCATCGCGTCACGCGCCGACATCCTGGTGCGCGTGGCCGACCAGGCAGTGCCGGTGCTGGCGCGCGGCGAGGGCCGCACCTTGCAGACCGGCGTCATCCTGCGGCCGCCGGGCGCGGCGATCGCCAAGATCGGCAACGACGGCAAGGAGGCCGCTCCCGCGGTCGGGCTCATGCAGGAAATGCAGATCCGTCCCACCGAGCCGCTGCCGACCCGGGCGGTCGACCACTCGGTGCCGGTCGATCTGGTCGGCAACATGACGGGCTATGTCTGGGGCATGCAGGTCCACGGCATGGGCGGCGCGCCGGTGACGGTGAAGCGCGGCGAGCGGGTCGAGCTGGTGATGCGCAACACCACCATGATGTCCCATCCCATGCACCTGCACGGGCACAATTTCCAGGTGACCGAGATCAACGACCAGAAATTCCCCGGCGCGGTGCGCGACACCGTGCTGGTGCCGCCCCTGACCACGGTGAAGGTCGTGTTCGACGCCGACAGTCCCGGCCTGTGGGCCTATCACTGCCACAATCTCTATCACATGGAAGCCGGCATGTTCACGACGGTGGTCTACGAGGGGTTCTCCTGAGCGACCTGAAGCTTATCGTCCCGTCGCTCGACCGCCTCGACGAATACGCCGATGCGCTGCGCCGCGGCTGGTCGCCCGACAACATCCGCTTGGAAGAGGCGGCGCGCGAGCACCTCGAGATGATCGAGAAGGACGCCGCGGCCTTCGTCGCGCGCGCCGACGACCGCGACGCGAAGGGCGGGCCGATCACCCTGCCCGACGGCACCCAGATATCGCGCCTGCCGAGCTTCGTGCGCTGGCTGTGGGACGGCGCGTTCTGCGGCCAAATCGGCTTTCGCTGGCGGCCCGGCACCGAGGCGCTGCCGCCGTACGTCCTCGGCCACATCGGCTACGCCGTCGTGCCGTGGAAACGCCAGCGCGGCTACGCCACGCGCGCGCTGGCGCTCCTGCTACCGGAAGCGCGCAAGGAGGGGCTGGCCTGGGTCGAGCTCACCACCGATCCGGACAACTTCCCGTCGCAGAAAGTGATCACCGCCAATGGCGGCGTGTTCATCGAGCGCTTCAAGGCCGAGCAGGCCTACGGCGACCGCGACGAATTCCGCTGGCGGATCTTCCTCTAGTCCGGCACGCCGCCGGTGCGCACGACGGTCTCGGCCATCGCCGCCAGGATGGCGAGGCTGCGGGCTTTGAGCGCGCGCGAGGAGTCGCGCTCGCCGACCTGGCCTTCGAGCACCAGGGTGATGAAGCCGTGCACGGTCGCCCAGGCGAAGTCGGACATGCGCTCCTTGATCTCGCCCGAGGCCTTGGGGATGACGGCGTCGACCGCCGCGGTGTGCAGCCGATAGGCTTCCTTCGCCGCGGCGGCGAGCGCCGGCGTCTCGAAGCGGTCCGACTCGCGGTTGAACATCAGGCGGAACAGCATGGGATTGGCGGCGCCGAAGGCGAGATAGCCCACGCCCTGGCCGACCAGCCGCGCCGATGCGTTCGGCGCCGCCCGCTTGGCCTCGGCCATCATGGCCGACGTCAGCTCCTGGTAGCCGCGCGTGGCGATCTCGGCCAAGAGATCGTCCATCGACTTGAAGTGATGGGCGGGGGCGGCGTGCGAGACCTGGGCGCGCCGCGCGCATTCGCGCAGGGTGAAGCCGCGCAGCCCTTTTTCCTCCAGGAGCTTGCGGCCGGCCGAGACCAGCGCCTCCCTGAGCTCGCCGTGATGATAGCGCTTGCCCGCTTTGGCCATGCGCCCATCCGCGCCTTTTGGGCCCGAGTGTCAAGATTCCCGATTTAACTTGTCATTGTCTAGATTTGGAGTACCTTAATCTAGACATTGAAAAGATAGGAGTCGCCATGTCCGACGCCCCCTCCTCTGCTCCCAATCGCCGCCGGATCCTCGGCTCGACCCTGCTCGGCACCGCCGCCGGGCTGCTGACCGGCCTGATCGCCGGTGTCGCGGTCGCCCTGCCGCCGAAATCGCCGCCCGTCCCGCCCCTGCCCGGCCGCCGCCGCTTCGACGGCAAGTCGATCGTGATCACCGGCGCCACCTCGGGCATCGGCCGTGCCGCGGCGCTGCAGTTCGCCGCCGAGGGCGGTAAGGTCGCCTTCTGCGGCCGCCGCAGCGAGCTCGGCGCCGAGGTCGAGCGCGAGATCCGGCAGGCCGGCGGCCAGGCGCTCTATGTGAAGGCCGACGTGCTGATCGAACAGGAGGTCGCAGCGTTCATCGATCGCGCTGCAGCGGCCTTCGGCCCGCCGACCGTGGCCTTCAACAATGCCGGCATCACCATCCAGAAGCTGCTGCACGACTATACCGCCGAGGAATGGGATCGCGTGGTCAACACCAACCTGCGCGGCACCTTCCTCGCCATGAAGTACGAGATCCCGCACATGCTGAAGGCGGGCGGCGGCGCCATCGTCGTCACCTCCTCCTCCAATGCGCTGGCCACCCAGGAGAAGCGCGCGCCCTACACCGCGAGCAAGCGCGGCCTGGTTGGCTTGGTGCAGGCGGCCGCGCTCGACTACGCCCCGCAGGGCATCCGGGTGAACGCCCTGGTGCCCGGCACCACCGACACGCCCTTCCTGCGCAAGGCCGCCGGCATGGAGAACGCCCCCGACGCCGTATGGCGCGTCGGCCTCAACCAGTGGACCAAGAGCAACGTGCCCGGCCTCGGCCGCCTGGCGACGGCTGAGGAGATCGCCGCCTTCGCGCTGACGCTCGCCTCCGACGAGCACCCGTTCATGACCGCCGCGCAGCTGGTCATCGACGGCGGCAAGACGGCGAAGGCGGGGTGACGCCGCGAAAACTCTGTGGCTTGATCACCGCATGACCCTCGAACTGTGGGCCGCCTTCGTCGCGGCGTCGTCGATCCTGCTGATCATCCCCGGCCCGACCGTGCTGCTGGTCGTGTCCTATGCGCTGGGCCAAGGCTGGCGCACGGCGCTGCCGATGGCGATTGGAGTGGCGTTGGGCGACTTCACCGCCATGACGCTGTCCATGCTGGGCCTGGGCGCCCTGCTCGCCGCGTCGGCGACGCTGTTCACCATCCTGAAATGGATCGGCGCGGCCTACCTCGTCTGGCTCGGCATCAAGCTGTGGCGGGCCGGCGGCGCGCTCGAGGCGGCGCCGCGCACCGACGTGGTGTCGGCGGCGCGCATGCTGGGCCACGCATGGCTGGTGACGGCGCTCAACCCCAAGAGCATCACCTTCTTCGTCGCCTTCCTGCCGGCCTTCCTCGACCCGCACGCCGACTTTTTGACTCAGATGCTGGTGTTCGAGACCACTTTCCTGGTGCTGGCCTTCGCCAATGCCCTCACCTACGCCCTGGTGGCGAGCCGCGCGCGCGGGCTCGTAGCCCACCCGCGGGCGATCCGGATCATCAA
>Ga0306921_10002996_pt1 | contig 17033 bp, 14 predicted proteins | sample sta12Cox44000080_FD_203760 | JGI IMG/M metagenome (GOLD analysis project Ga0306921, IMG submission 203760) | Lab enrichment of tropical soil microbial communities from Luquillo Experimental Forest, Puerto Rico - statoxic.12C.oxic.44.000.080 (v2)... | ecosystem: Environmental > Terrestrial >... | reverse complement strand
AGAATCTGTGCCTCGGCGAAGTGGCCGATTCGGCACTTGGCCATCACCGGAATCGACACAGCGGCCATGATGTCGCGAATCTTTTTTGGCGAAGCCATGCGGGCCACACCGCCCTCGGCACGGATCTGTGCGGGCACGCGCTCGAGGGCCATCACGGCGACGGCACCCGCTCTCTCGGCGATCTCGGCCTGCTTGGCGTCAGTAACGTCCATGATGACGCCGCCTTTGAGCATTTCGGCGAGCCCGGTCTTCAGGCGCAGGCTGGTGGGATTTCCGTTCTTTGAAGCTCCGTTATTGTCTGACATGTTTCCTCTTTTCGTCGCGGCGATTCGATCGTCGAAAGGCCGCGTCTTGTGCGCTGCGAAGAGTATAGTTTTAGATTGGTATTGTCGAACAATCCAGTTATTCGATTTCGACCAGACCACTTCGAGAAGCTCGCTTTCAATGCCGCGCAAAGCAACCTCATTGCCGCTGAACCTGCCCGCTCCGGGCTCTGGGGTGAACCTCTACCGCTGGCTCTATGACGCGCTGCGCAAGGCGATTCTGGCCGGCCGCCTACAGCCCGGGGCGCGGCTTCCCGCAACCCGCGACCTGGCAAATGCGTACGGGCTTTCCCGCGCGACGATTGTGACGGCTTTTGATCAGCTGAAATCTGAGGGTTACGTGGACGGGCGTCCGGGCTCGGGCACGTACGTGAGCGCTGTGCTTCCCGAAGATCTGCTGCAGGTCCGCAAGGCTAGGACGGAGAAGAATCTGCCGCATCCGGCCTTTCGGCTCTCTGAATATGCGCGCCGGTTGCAGCGGTTTCGTGCGCCGCGACCTCGTACCATGCGAGCCTTTCGTCCGAACCAGCCAGCGCTTGACCAGTTCCCTACCACCTTGTGGGCGCAGGTCGCCGCGCGCCGTCTGCGGAAGGTCTCAGCCAATCTGCTAGCCGGTGGAGAGGCGCTGGGGTACCGGCCACTGCGACAGGCAGTCGCTGACTACCTGAATACCTCGCGCGGCGTGCAGTGCAATGCGGACCAAGTTTTGATCCTGTCGGGCGCGCAGGAAGGATTCGATCGCACGGCACGCATCTTTCTCAATCCCGGCCAGGCCGTGTGGATGGAAGACCCAGGCTATCCGGGCGCGGTCGCTGTGTTTCGAGCGCTCGGCGCCAAGATTCACCCGGTGCCGGTGGACGCGGAAGGACTCAACATGGATGAGGGCCGGGCGCGGGAGACGGTTCCGCGTCTGATTTACGTGACGCCGGCGCACCAGTTTCCGACCGGCGTCACCATGAGCCTGCGCCGCCGCTTGCAGTTGTTGGAATGGGCGCGTCACGCGCGGGCTACGATTTTCGAGGACGACTACGACAGTGAGTATCGCTACTCGGGCCGTCCGATTCCTGCCCTACAAGGAATGGATCGATCCAGGTCGGTGATCTTCGCGGGCAGCTTCAGTGCGGTGCTTTTCCCCGCGCTGCGGCTGGGGTATCTCGTGGTGCCGTCCGATCTGGTGGATGTGTTTGCTGCGGCCGCCTCGGTGAGCACCCACCATCCTCCGTTGCTCGAGCAGGCGATTCTGTGTGACTTCATCACCGAGGGACATTTCGCGCGGCACATCCGGCGCATGCGCGAGCTCTATGCAGAACGACTGCTGGTGTTGCTGGAAGCGGCACGGAGCCGCCTGGCGGGAATGCTCGAAATCTCGCAGGTGGAAGCCGGACTTCAGACACTAGGGTGGCTGCGCGGGAGAGGAGCGGAACGGATCGCCCAACTGGCGCGCGAACGCGATGTTGAGATCGTTCCCCTCAAGCAGTATGCGTGGGGAAGGGCGCCTCGCAACGGGATCGTACTTGGATTTGCAGCGGTCGATCCCCGAGAGCTAAGGCGCGGAGTCGAGGAACTTGCGCGTATCTTCGACAAGTCTCGCCCGAGCGAGAAGTCCGGCCCTAGCCCGCGAGAGTGAGTTGCGATGGGAATCGTCTGGCTAGCTCTCGGCCAGCTTCGCCATCAGCCGCTGCGGATCGACCGCGATAAACAGGCCCTCACTGCTGGCGAGTACTTCATTCTTCTCGTTGAGAATCTCGGCCAGGTTTGTGTGCTTGCGTCCACTGACGCGAACCTCCCGCGACTCCACACGCAGGGGCTGATACAACGGCACGGGTTTGCGGTACTCGACTTTGATTTCTTTGGTTAGCGCAATTACGTGGCGGAGCTTGTTTACCTTGCCCATGGCTTCATCGAGGATGGTCGCGATGATGCCGCCATGACAATGCCCCGGCGGCCCCGTATAGCGCTTACCAAGCCGGAAGTGGCAAACGAAGCAGTTGCGGTTCTCGTCATAGGTAAAGCGGAGGCGCATGCCGTCGGGGTTGTTTGTCCCGCAGCCGAAGCAGTGATTTTTTGGCAGGCGTACGTAGCGCGTGTCGTGGCCGTGTCCGGTGGTCTTGCGCGGCATAAGCGGATCGATTGTACCTTGGCGGAGATCGCCACTGAAATCTGGGAGAGTAAAGCTTGGCGCGGCTTGCGCCTGTTCAGCCGGCGAGTTTTTGGCTCGCAGGAGTTTTGCAACCGAGATTGTCTGAGCAGAGTCTAAAAAACGTGCGCCGCAACCCTCCCACCCTAGAATTTGGTTCTGGCCGTTCGAGCGGCGCGCTGCCCCCGCGAAACTCTGGCGATGGGCCCGGTGGACCGGACGGCTCTGCCCCGGATTACGGCGAGCGGCTGCGCCGCGCACGCCTGGGGCTGGCAGTGGGCCTGGTGCCGGTCGTCACTTTGTTTCTATCGTTCACTGTCGTGTATGCGATTCGTCAGGGCTGGATCCTGAGCGATCCCGGCAATGTGGCATTGCGGGCTGCGTTTCCGCAATACTTGCCCTGGAATTTGTTCCTGGTGAACACAGCGATTCTGCTGTTAAGTACGTTCACGATGGAGCGCGCCCGTCTTGACATCACTCGCCACGCAGCTCTTGCCCCTCTCAAGAATATTCCCGGGATTTCGTTGGGCGAGGAGCGCACGTTGCCCTGGCTCGAGGTCTCAGGTGTTCTCGGCTTGCTGTTTCTGGCCGGGCAGTATTGGGCGTGGCAGCAACTGCAAGCGCGTGGAGTTTTTGTTTCGACTAGTTCGGGCAGTTCGTTCGTCTACCTCGTCACTGCGATGCATGCCTTCCATTTGGTGGGCGGGCTGGCGGCCATCCTGTATTCGATCGTGTACGCGCTTCGCGACAAGCCGGTGGAGGCGCAACGCATTGTGGTGGACGTGAGCGCGTGGTTCTGGCATTTCCTCACTCTGCTCTGGGTGTATGTACTTGCTCTATTACTGCTGGCCCGCTGACTGCCGACGCAGTTCCCCTCCTGCCTTATAATAGAGAGATGCCTGCAGCGTCCTGACGCCTTCTGGGCGGCTGGGCGCGGGCTCCAAGGAAACGGGATCCGCTTTCAAGATGTCGAGTGACAGCATCATTGTCCGGGGCGCGCGCACCCACAATCTCAAGAACATCAACTTCGAGATTCCTCACAACACGCTCACCGTGGTGACGGGCGTGTCGGGATCCGGGAAATCCTCGCTCGCTTTTGACACGATTTATGCCGAAGGCCAGCGGCGGTACGTGGAGTCACTCTCGGCATACGCGCGCCAGTTCCTGGAGCGGATCGAGAAGCCGGATGCGGACTCGATTGACGGAATTGCGCCCGCGGTCGCCATCCGACAGAAGAACAGCACGCGGAACCCGCGCTCAACCGTGGCAACGGCCACTGAGATTTACGACTACCTGCGTTTGCTGTATGCGCGCGTGGGACGAACCTACTGCCTGAAGTGCGGGCAGGAAGTGCGCAAAGATACTGTGGACGAAGTCGCGGATCGCATTGTGCAGCTGCCGGAGGAGACGAGGCTGCAGGTTGTCTTCCCACTCGAGACTTCGCACAAACAGCCTGCCCCCGCGAAGAAGAAAGGGCGGCGGAAGAAGGCCGACGAGGAGGCCCGGCCCTCGGATCTTCTGAAGGGCCGCCTGCTCGACTTGCGCACGCGCGGGTTCAACCGGCTCTACCAGAACGATCAGATCTTCGAATTCTCCACGCCTGAATCGCTACTCGAAATCAACTTCGCGGAGCCCGTCTTCGTTCTGATGGATCGGCTGGTGGTCACGGGCGACGCTCGTCCTCGCATCGTAGATGCAATCGAGATTGCTTATCGCGAGTCCGGCGAAGTTCTGTTTGAAACTGCGCCGCGCGGCGAAGGTGAGGCGCCGGAGCGGCTGCGCTTCAGCCAGCACTTCGAATGCAAGAATGATGGCACGCGCTATGAGGAGCCTGAGCCTAGTCTGTTTTCATTCAATAATCCTTACGGCGCGTGCCCGCGCTGCCAAGGCTTTGGGAACACAATCGACTTCGATCTCGACCTGGTGATTCCCGATCCGTCGAAGAGCATTGCCGAAGGCGCCGTTGAGCCATGGACCAAACCGAAGTACCGGCCAGTGTTTACCGAACTGAAACGCTTCGCCAAGCAGGCGCAGATTCCCCTGGACGTGCCTTGGCACGAACTGAGCGCCGAGCACCAGAAGCTTGTCATCGACGGGGAAAGCCGGTTCGCTGGCGTGCGCGGCTTCTTCAACCACCTGGAGCGCAAGAAATACAAGCTGCACGTGCGGGTGTTTCTGAGCCGCTATCGGGGATATTCGGTTTGCTCAACTTGCAACGGTGGCCGGCTGCGTCCCGAAGCACAACAAGTGAAGATTCACGGCAAAAACATCTGCGAGTTGTGCAGCATGACCGTAGAGCAAACCGCGCAGTTCTTCGACAAGCTGCAGCTCACCGTGCAGGAAGCGGCCATCGCCGACAAATTGCTGGTCGAGATTCGCGAGCGTCTGCGGTTCCTGAACGACGTCGGACTGGAATACCTGACGCTTGACCGGTTGGCATCGACCTTAAGCGGGGGCGAGGCGCAACGCATTCAGCTTGCGACTTCTCTTGGCTCACGGTTAGTGGGCACGCTGTACGTGCTCGACGAGCCTTCGATCGGCCTGCACACGCGCGACACGCATCGGCTGATCAAGATCCTTCACGACTTACGCGATTTGGGAAACACGATTGTGGTCGTGGAGCACGATCCTGACATCATGCGCGCCGCCGACCGCATTCTCGATCTCGGTCCGGGCGCCGGCGAGAACGGCGGCAAAGTGATCGCCAGTGGAACTTACCCGGAAATCCTCGGCGCTCCTGCTTCCCTGACGGGTCGTTATCTTTCGGAAGATCTAAGAATTCAGTTGCCGACTGCTCGGCGCCGGCCCGGGACCCAGCAGATCAAAGTCATCGGCGCGCGCGCGCACAACCTCAAAAACATCAGCCTCAATATTCCGCTTGGCATGATCGTTGCCATCACGGGCGTCTCCGGCTCGGGCAAATCCACCCTGCTGCACGATGTGCTGTACCAGTCGCTGAGCCTGGCCATGAAGCAAAGCAACGGCAATGGGGCCATGCCGACCACGCCGTTATGGGACCGCGTCGAAGGTGCCGAGGCTCTCGATGAAGTGGTTCTCGTTGATCAATCGCCAATTGGCCGTACTCCGCGCTCGAATCCGGTGACTTACATCAAGGCATTCGATGGCATTCGCGACCTGTTCGCGTCGCTGCCCGAAGCCAAGAAGCGGGGCTTCTCGGCCGGGCATTTCTCGTTCAATATTCCGGGCGGCCGCTGCGAGACGTGCCAGGGCGACGGGACGGTGACCGTTGAAATGCAGTTCCTCGCCGACGTCGAACTGGTCTGTGAAGAATGTAAAGGGACACGCTACAAGCCGCAGGTACTCGACATCCGTTACCGCGGCAAAAACATTCACGAAGCGCTGAATCTAACCGTGAAAGAGGCGCTCAAGTTCTTCGCCGAAGCGCCGAAGATCACCGAAAAGCTGCGCGTGCTCGAAGAAGTGGGCCTAGGCTACCTGCGGCTCGGACAATCGGCCACCACGCTCTCAGGCGGCGAAGCACAACGCATGAAATTGGCCGCGCACCTGCAGCCGGCGAACCGCGACATCGGACGCCCAGCCGCCGAACTCGCCAAGCGCAAGCGCCGCATTCTTTACATCTTCGACGAGCCCACCACCGGGTTACACTTCGACGATGTCAGCAAACTCCTGTCAGCGTTTAGGCGTCTGATTGATGCAGGGGGCTCGATCCTGGTGATTGAACACAACCTGGAAGTCATCAAGACGGCCGACTGGGTCATCGATCTGGGGCCCGAGGGTGGCGATCGCGGGGGACGCGTGCTCGGAGCCGGTCCGCCCGAGGCGATCGCTGCGCTCCCCGATTCCTATACCGGAAAATATCTGGCTCGTCTGCTGAATGGTCATGTGCAACGCGCTGCGAACGACGACTAGTCGCGCTCTGCTCGTCTCCGGGATCGCATTTGGTCTCGCGGTACCAGTGTGCGCGCAGACCCACACCACGGTGCGCCATCGTCAGGTCGCAGTCGACGACCCTTCGCAGCCCCCGGCCCTCACGCAAGCCGAAGCTGCCATCGAGCAGCGCGATTACCCAACCGCCGAGCCACTTTTGAAAACTGTTGTGGAGAAAGACCCAAACAACTATCAGGCATGGTTCGATCTTGGCTTTCTCTACAATGCACAGAATAAGCCGGACGATTCGATCGCAGCCTACCAGCAGTCGGTGAAAGCGAACCCAGCGATCTTCGAGTCGAATCTGAATCTCGGCTTGATGCTGGTGAAGTACAACAAGGCCGGCGCTGAAGACGCCTTACGGGCGGCCACTCGCCTGAAGCCGACTTCGCACATCGAGGAGGGGCAAGCGCGCGCCTGGCTTTCTCTCGGGCGGTTATTGACCGCGACCAAGCCTAACGAAGCTCTCCAGGCGTTTCAACAGGCGGCCACGTTAAAGCCCAAGGATCCTGAACCACATCTCTCGGCGGGGTCCATCTTTGAACAACAAAACAAATTCTCTGATGCTGAGCAAGAGTACAAGCAGGCACTCGCGCTGGACCCAGGGTCCTCGGCTGCGCTGGTGGGCCTCGCGAACATCTACATGCGAGGGGCGCGCTTCCCAGAAGCGGAAGAGTTCCTGCGCAAGGTAGCCGCGCAGCGGACCCACGACGCTGTGCCTCGGATTCAGCTGGCGCGCGTGCTCGCGGCAGACGGCAAGAACGAGGACGCAATCGCAGAGTTTCAGGCGGCTTTGAAGCTCGCTCCCACGGACCGTTCCGCCCAGCGCGACCTGGCCGACGTGTATCTCACCGCCGGGCACTTCCCGGAGGCCGAAGCCGCGTACCGCGCTCTGCTCACATCGCAGCCCAACGACCCGCAGCTCCACTACTCACTGGGCCGCGTACTCATGAAGCAGAAGAAGTTTAGCGACGCCCAAGTGGAATTTATCAACGCGGCGAAGCTGAAACCCGACTGGGGCGAAGCCTATGGCGAACTGGCCGTGGCTGCGAACGAGAACGAGAACTACGCGCTCACCACCCGCGCCCTCGACGCGCGCGCAAAATTTATGTCTGAAACTCCCGTCACTTATTTTTTGCGCGCCACTGCTTACGACCACCTCCGCGATATGAAGCAGGCTGCCGCCAACTATCACCTCTTCCTTCAAATGGCGGGTGGGAAGTATCCTGATCAGGAGTGGCAGGCGCAACATCGCCTGATCGCCATCGAGCCACACAAGAAGTAGATTCCAGAACCAGCTCATGCGCACATGGCATCCCATCCTGATGGTTGTTTTGTCGGTCGCACTCGCCGCGGCTGGATCGAAAGACGTTTCGCTCGACGAACTTAAGGCCCGCCTCGACTCCGCGAAGCCCGACGAGCAGGTCCAGATCTGCGTGACCATTGCCGAGCGCCAGGTCGCCGCGGCCGACGCGCTCTTTAAGCAGAGCAAAACTGAAGAAGCGCAATCCGCCGTTCGCGACGTGGTCACCTATGCTGGGCGCGCCCGCGACGCCGCCGGCATCACCGGGCATCGCCTGAAGAGCACCGAAATCGATGTCCGCAAGATGGCGCACAAGCTCAGCGACGTGAAACGCCCGCTTTCGCTTGAAGAACAGGCGCCCGTGCAAGCCGCAATCGACCAACTCGAGAAGATCCGCACCGACCTGCTCAACAAAATGTTCAAGGGTGGCAAGTGAAGGGGCGCATATCGTTGCTCGGGTTGACGATTGTCGCGCTGCTGCTGACGGTCTGCCTCGGCGCCTCCGCGCAGCGCCGCACCGATCCGCTCACAAACGACGAGATCAACCAACTGCGCGACACCGCGGTCGAGCCCGAATTGCGCATGAAGCTCTATGTGGAATTCGCGCGTGCCCGCCTGGTCGCTCTGGAACAGATGCGCGCCGATCCAAAGAAAGCGCACGAACGGGGCTTCGAAACCCATCGCATGCTTGAAGATTTCTTGGCCATTTATGACGAACTCGATGACAACCTGGAGAATTTTGAGAAACGTCGCGATGACCTGCGTAAGGCTCTGCAATTCGTCATTGCTGGCGACACCGAGTTCCAGGCCAAGTTGCGCGCACTCAAAGACGCAGCCGCTGCCAAGCCCGACGAAGTGAGAGAGTACGAAGTCCTGCTCTCCGACGTCATCGAGACCGTCGACAGCGGCGCCGATGATCATCGTAAGCTGCTCGCGGAGCAGATCGAGTTCTACAAGAAGAAAAAGAAAGCGCCGAAATCGTAACAACGTTTCTGCCTGGCATTCGCAGGTTTGCGGGGTGCAGCCAGAGTTTCATGACTGGACGCTTTCTCTGCGACCTCAGCGAGTGCTCTGCGTCTCCGCGATCAGCTTTTTCGCTTTGGCACCGCGCAACACACTTGCCTCCTCGGCTTTTCCCCGTCTAAGCTGGATCCAGCCGTGCACCCAAACATTCAGGAGATCTTTCATCAGAGTTATCGCGAGCTGCGCGATGCCGCGCCGCCCGAGATGCGCATCGAGTTCTTCGCCTTCGCCAACCTCAACAACACTATCCGCCTGCGCGAAGGCAAGCTGTTAGTCCGGCTAAGTGATCTGCTGGAAGGCGCGCCGGAACCCGTTCTCCGCGCCCTCGCCCACATCCTGCTCGCCAAAATGTACCGCCGCCCCATCGAGCGCGCGCATGTCACGCGCTACCGCCGCTACGTGCACAGCCACGAGATCCGCGACAAAGCCCACTTAGTTCGCCAGATGCGCGGCCGAAAACACATCGCCTCGGCGAAAGGCCGCGTCTACCATCTCGACGAAATTTTCGAGGACCTTAACCTGCGCTTCTTCGGAGGTCTGCTCGCCCGCCCGCGCATGACCTGGAGCCAGCAGCACTCCCGCAACCGCCTCGGCCATTACGACCCCGCGCACAACGCGATCGTGATCAGCCGCATCTTCGACCACCCCGCGGTGCCACGATACGCTGTCGAGTACATCGTCTACCACGAGATGCTGCACTTAAAGCACCCCGTGCGCCTCAATGGCAGCCGGCGCTGCGTGCACAGCCGCGAGTTCTTGCTGGAAGAGCGGCAGTACCCGCGGCTCGAGGCGGCACGGAGATTTTTGCGGCGAGTGTGAAATATATTTCCCCGAGCGTACTTGGCGGAGTTTCTTTCTCGGCAAGGGGAGAACGCAAGAATTTACGCCTTCGACAAATTGGGCGTTACGCCCATCCGGGAAGGTTACGCGCACTTAGTGCAAGCACTTGGCCTCGATGCTATTGTCCTCCTCGATGGCGGGACCGATGTCCTGCTGGGTGGCGACGAGGCAGGTCTGGGCACGCCGGCTGAGGACATGGCAAGCCTCGCCGCAGTCGCAGCGATGAATGTGCCGACGCGAATCGTTGCATGCGTCGGATTTGGTGTCGGCGCCTACCATGGCGTTTGTCACGCGAACTGGTTGGAGAATGTGGCGGCCTTGACTGCGGACGGAGCGTTTCTGGGTGCTACCGCCTTGCTCGAGCGTATGCCCGAGGTTCGCATTTATCTCGATGCTGTCAACTCCGCAGACCTTGCGACCTCACGGCAACCCAGCATCGTCAACGGAAGCATTGTCTCCTCAATCGAGGGACGCTTCGGCGACTATCATCGCAACCGCGCACGCAGGGCACTACACTATTTATCAACCCTCTCATGAGTCTGCTTTGCATGTTTGACCTCGCCGCCGTGGCGAGGAGAAACCTCTACCCTGGACCGACGATCGGACACAGAGACAAGCTGGGACCTTCATCTTGCGATTGAACATTTTCGAGAGACAGTGCCCCGCCGCCAGTGGGCCGCGATACCTCATTGAGCAAACGCGGTGTTGTCTGCTTGGCCCCAAGGTCCATGCCGTTTTGTGATTCAAATCACGTCTGCGCGTGATCTCGCGCGTTGACGCCAGCGCCTCCCAACCGCTATCCTATAAAGTTGAAATTGAAATTCATTTTCAAAATGGTAAGCCATCATAGAACGAGGCCCTATCCCCATGCTTGAGGCTTTCATTATTACCCTGCGCGAGGGCGTTGAAGCTGCCCTGATTGTCGGCATCACGCTCGCGTATCTCGCCAAGATCGCCCGCAATGATCTTCGCCGCTCAGTTTATGCTGCGCTCGGCGCGGCGTTCGTTGGTTCGATCGGCGTTGCGGTGCTGGTTTCCCGCCTCAACTTGAACGAGGACATCGTGGAAGGCTGGGTCATGCTGATCGCCGCCTTCTTCGTCGTGACCATGATCGTCTTCATGATGCGCACTGGTCGCAAGCTGAAGGGCAAGATCGAAGGCAAGCTCGACAACCTTGCCACGCAGGGCTCCCGGCTCGGACTTTTCCTATTCGTTTTCCTGATGATCTTGCGCGAGGGCGTCGAGACCGTTCTGATCCTTTCCGCCGTGTCGCTGAACTCGAGCGCCCTGATGAGTTTCCTCGGCACGCTTGCCGGAGTGGGCGTCGCGATCGCGTTTGGCGTGATGTTCGTGAAAGGCAGCGTCCGCATCAACCTGCAAAAATTCTTCCGCGTTACGACCGTCATTCTGTTTTTCGTCGCGGCACAGTTGCTGATCTCCGGACTGCACGAACTCTCGGAGAACGGCGTGCTTCCCTCCTCCAAACAGGAGATGGCCATCATCGGCCCGATCGTGCGCAACGATCTGTTTTTCTTCATCACCATTCTCGCCCTGGCTGCGCTGATGGTGTTGTTTGAAGTGAAGCGCCGCCAGCCAGTCACGACTGCACTCTCGCCTGCCGAGCGCCGCAAAGCCGAATGGAGCGCGCGCCGTGAGCGCCTCTGGATGGGCTCCGTCTACGCCAGCGCATTCATCTTCATTGCCATGGTGACCGCGCAAACCATTTACGCCAAGAGCGTCAGCACGCTCTCCCCGGCGCAGCAAGTCACATTTGTGAACGGTGAAGTGAAGATTCCGCTCACGCAGGTTCAGGACGGCGATCTCCATCGTTACGTGGCCACCGAGAACGGCACCGACATTCGTTTCTGGCTCTACCAGAAGCCAGACGGCAAAATTGCGACAGTCTTTGACGCCTGCGAGATCTGCGGCGCCGTCGGCTTCTACAAGTCGAGTACCGGTGTGGTCTGCAAAAATTGTGCGGCGCCCATCAATCCACAATCGGTCGGGACAACGGGCGGCTGCAATCCGGTGCCTCTGAAAGCCGAAACCACGACCGACTCGATCGTGATCAGGGAAGCGGATATCGCGACTGGCGCACACATGTTCCAGCAGCAGTAAGGCCTAGCCCAGACATAGAGATGTTCGCCCGTCTCCTCTACGAATCGTTCCGCCGGCAGAAACGGCGCAAGCTACTCGCCGGAATCGCGATCACTTTAGGTGTAGCGGTCGCAACTGCCATGATCGCTGTCGCCACCGATATCGGCGACAAGATCAGCCGCGAACTGCGCAGCTACGGCGCGAACCTGCTGGTCACGCCGCAGGAAGATTCGCTCGACGTGGAGATTGGCGGCCTCAACCTCAAGCCGCCCAGCGACGGCGCATTCCTCAGCGAAGCCGATCTGCCCAAAATCAAAGGCATGTTCTGGCGCAACAACATCGTTGGCTTCTCGCCCATGCTGCCCGCGACGGCTGCTTTGGGCGAGAGCGGCTCAGGCACCACTGCTCCGCTGCTCGGCACCTATTTCGCCCACGACATCACTTTTGGTAAAGAGAGTTTCACTACGGGTGTGCGCACCACGCATCCCTGGTGGAAGGTGCAAGGCAAGTGGCCGTCCGACGATTCGCAAGATGTTCTCCTGGGTGACCGGCTCGCTGCCAAGCTGAACAAGCACGCAGGAGACTCCATCGCACTGGCGGGAAAATCGCATCGCATCTCGGGCACTCTCTCTACTGGTGCCGGCGAAGACGACGAAATCGTCGCCCCCATCGCGCTTGCTCAGCAGATCATCGCCAAGCCCGGCGCTGTGCGCCGTGTGTACGTCAGCGCGCTCACCAAGCCGGAAGACGCGCTCGCCCGGCGCGATCCCAAGACGATGAACCCCGAACTCTTCGATCGTTGGTACTGCTCGCCCTACGTGCAGTCGATCGCTTATCAGTTACAAGAAACAATTCCACACTCCCACGCCGAACAGATTCGTCAGGTCGCACAAAATGAAGGCACGGTGCTCTCGCGCATCAAGGGCCTGATGCTGCTGGTTACGCTCGCCGCGCTCTTTGCCTCTGCACTCGCCGTCTCCGCTGCAATGGCCACCGCAATCTTCGAACGCCGCCGCGAAGTTGGACTGATGAAGGCTTTGGGCGCAGGCAACCTCGGTGTGGCCGCGCTCTTTTTCGCGGAGAGCGCAGTGCTCGCAATCCTCGGAGGCGTGGCTGGCTACGCAATAGGCATCACACTCGCCCGCCAGATTGGCCGCTCCATCTTCGCTGCCGACATCAGCATCCAGCCTGTGCTCTTCCCGGTAATCCTGGCAATTGCCATCATCGTGACCTTTGCCGGAAGCGCTGCTGCGATTCGCAAGGCCGTGCAATTTGATCCGGTCTTCGCGTTGCGAGGCGACGCATGAGCGCTCCGACCTCTCCCGCAAACTCCGCAACGCCCGATGTCTCTGCTCGTCGCGCCAGTGCTCCGCACGCTTCGATGTTCTTGCGCATGCTGTTGCGTGCCGCGGTCCTTCGTCGTGGTCGCGCCGCCTCTGCGCTCCTCGCCATGGTGGTCGCCGCGGCCGTCGCTACCGCCATGATGAATCTCTACGTCGATGTGCAAGCGAAGCTGCGCACCGAGTTCCGCAGCTATGGGGCGAACATTGTTATCGCGGGCAAAGACGGCACTTCCCTGCCGCCCGAGGCCCTTGCTCACGTCGATCAGACACTCGCCGGGAAAGGCCTCTCTGTCCCGTTTGCTTATGTGGTCGCTCGCACGCACAACGGACAATCAGTCGTCGTGGCCGGCACCGATTTCGCACGCGTGCAGAATCTCAATCACTGGTGGTCGGTCACGGCGTGGCCCAGTGCACCTGCTCAGGCGCTGGTGGGAACGCGCGCACTTAACAATGTCTCGCCCGACGGCAAGCCGTTCGAACTCACCTTCCAGGGCAGCAAACTCGATCTCACTCCGGTAGGCACGGTGCAAACTGGCGCCGCCGAAGATGGGCGCGTCTACATCTCGCTCCCCGAATTCAAATCCTGGACCAACCTCGAGCCTTCCACCATCGAAGTAGCCGTCAACGGTTCACCGACCGAAGTCAACGCCGCGCTCCAAACGCTCTCCCAAACGCTGCCCACCGCGGACGTTCGCCCGGTCCGCCAGATCGTCGAAGGCGAGGCCCGCGCTCTCGGCAAGACGCGCGCCACGCTCTACGCTGCCGCGGTTCTGATCATCCTGACCGCAGCGCTCTGCGTGCTTGCAACGCTTACCGGGTGGGTTTTCGACCGCCGCAAAGACTTCGCCATCATGAAAGCCCTCGGCGCTTCAGAAACGCTGGTCAGCGGATTCTTCGCCGCGGAAGCGGCTGCCTTGGGAGCCGTAGGTGCGATCGTCGGCTTCGCGTTGGGCATCGGACTAGCCGTCTGGATCGGTCGTGCCAACTTTCACGCGCCCGTAGTTCCACGCTTCAGCGTGCTCCCCTGGGTTATGCTGGGAAGTATCGCGGTCGCATTACTTTCAGCCTTATTACCGATGTCGTTACTCCGCAGAGTCGAGCCTGCGATCATCCTCAAGGGAGAGTGACGTGATCAAGCTCAGGAACGTCAGCCGCTTGTACCCGGCGCAGGCCGAAGAGAGCACCACCAACATCAAGGCCCTCGATGATTTCTCGCTCACCGTTGACCCAGGCGAGTGGGTCTCCATCATGGGCCCATCGGGCTCTGGTAAATCAACACTGGTCAATCTGATTGGCTGCCTCGACCGACCCTCGACCGGCGAAATCTGGCTTGATGGCGAAAACGTCGCCAATATCTCCGGGTCCGAACTGAACCGCGTGCGCGCCGAAAAGATCGGCTTTGTCTTCCAGCAATTTCACCTGATCCCCTATCTGACGTCCGTGGAAAACGTCATGCTCGCGCAGTACTTCCACAGCATGACCGACGAGCAGGAAGCACTTGATGCCCTTGAACGTGTCGGCCTGAATGAGCGCGCTCATCACCTGCCCTCCCAACTTTCCGGCGGCGAGCAGCAGCGCGTCTGCATCGCGCGGGCGCTCATCAACGATCCGAAGATCATCCTCGCCGACGAGCCCACCGGCAATCTCGACGCGCAAAATGAAGAAATCGTTCTGCGCCTCCTGCGCGAGTTTCACCAGCAGGGTCGCACCATCGTGATGGTCACACACGACCCGGTGGTGGCGCGACTCGCCGACCGCCGCATCGAGCTGCATCACGGCAAGATCGCCGCCCAGGAAGTTTTCTCGATGGCGGACGAAGAACAATTCGACGAGATCCTCGAAGAACTCTGGGTGCTCGAAGAGCATGGTGAGATCGCCGAAGTCGGACGCATGGAAGTCCATGGCGCGCTTCCGGTCTCGATCGCGATCGAGAAGATGCTCGACATGGAGCTTGTGTCTTCCACTCCGCATCCGCCCGAACCGCACCAGCACAAGCCATTCACCAACCCGTGCCACGAAGCGCTCCGCCCCGACGGCATGTCGCTTGGCGACGGCAGCCTCATCGTTACGCTGACCACGCGTGGCCGTAGTCGAGCCGGCAGCATCATCCGTCGCCATCGCCTGGCCGAGCGCTTGTTCACTGACAGCCTGGCCATGGACAGCGAGTCCGAAATCGAGCAACAGGCTTGCAAGTTCGAGCACATTCTCTCGCCCGGAGCGACCGACAAGATCTGCGCGTTTTTGGGACATCCGCGCACGTGCCCGCACGGCGCCCCAATCCCGCCTGGCCCCTGTTGCGCTATGGCGCGTCAAGACAAGCTCACTGCCGAGTTGACGCAAGCCGTCCCTACTCGACGAAGCTAGGGCGGAAGTTGCGTTTTCTTCGCAGAGAACCTCTTCCGTCAGGACTATCTTCTGACATCGGCGAAGAAAGTGAGCAGGGGCTGAGCTCCGCGAGACTCCGCGCAGTCTCCGCGTGTCTGCGTTTTCGCTTTTGATTTAGGCACGGAGCCATGCCACTAATCTCGCCGGCACCCAACCCGTAACCTGTCCCAGCGGCCCACTTACTCTATGATGATGCTCTGACAAACCCATGCCTCGCAGACCTACCATTGGCGTATTCGACTCCGGCTTCGGCGGACTCACCGTCCTCAAACAACTGATCAAGCTGATTCCGGCCGCCGATTACCTCTACTTCGGCGACACGGCGCGTCTGCCCTACGGCAGCAAGTCGGCGGAGACCGTCGCTCGTTACGCGGTCCAAGCCACGCGTTTTCTGGAGGGCAAGGGTGCGAGGTTTCTTGTGATCGCGTGCAACACCGCAACCGCCCTTGCCTTACCCGAGATCATCGCCGCCTCTTCCGTTCCCGTGGTCGGCGTAGTTGAACCCGGAGCGCAGCATGCCGCACAGCACAGCCGCGCTCGAAAAGTAGTTGTCATCGGCACCGAAGCCACCGTCGCCAGCCACGCCTACCGTCATGCACTCGAAGCCCGTGGAATCCATGCCCACGAGAAGGCGTGCCCGCTACTGGTTCCGCTGGTGGAAGAAGGTTGGATCGACCATCCGGTGACCGAGCAGGTCGCAAGTATCTACCTTGCCGAGGCTTTTGCCGACGGCTTTCAAGACGCCGACGTACTGGTTCTCGGTTGTACGCATTACCCGCTGCTGCAGCCGCTGCTGGCACGCGTCGCCCCACCGACCGCCAGGATTGTCGATTCAGCTCACTCGACGGCCGAGTTCGTCGCCGCGCAACTTCCGCCGCCGCAGCCTCCAAGGGCAGTTCCGGCCATCCTTCCTCCGCCCGGAGAAGCCGACGCGGCCGCTTCCACGTTGAAAACCGCTGCCGCCATTGCGGTCGCAGCCGACGTCGAGCGTCGAGGTCCAACCCGGATGCGATTTTTCGCCACGGACTCCGTCGAGAAGTTCCAGCATCTGGGCGCGAGGTTTCTCGGCTATCGCGTCAGAGATGTGCAGCACGTGGACTTGAAGGAGTAGTAGGAGGGCATCGGACATCCGCGCACGACCTGACGCGGCGGCCTCGAGCAAATCGAAGGCTGTGAGTGTGGTTGGGCAGAAGTAAGAGTGCTAGAGAGAATCGGCACGCAGCCTTTGTCGAAGATAACCCGAATCGAGGGAAGAGGGCAGGCAGACCGGGGAAGTCTTGTTCGACCCTCAGCAGAAACGGCCGCCCACGGGCGGCCGTTTTCAGTAACTCTTGCTTGCTGGATTCTCAGTACAACCGGAATTCCACTTCCACGCTAATCTGCACGGCGACCGGCTTGCCATCTTTCATCGCAGGCTCGAACCGGTATTTGCTCACGGCTTCGATCGCCTTCTCATCGAGACCCATACCCAGACTGTTGACGACGCGAATGTCGCGCGTCCGGCCATCGGGGCCCACCACCAGCGCCAACACGACCGTTCCCTGATGCTTAACCTTACGGGCTTCTTCGGAGAACTCGGCGTCCGCTTCGTAGAGCAGGCGAGGCGCGGAAACTCCGCCGCCTACGTGAAACACGCCACCGCCAATGCCTCCACCTTCACCGGGTCCAACTCC
>Ga0306921_10002992_pt1 | contig 17041 bp, 15 predicted proteins | sample sta12Cox44000080_FD_203760 | JGI IMG/M metagenome (GOLD analysis project Ga0306921, IMG submission 203760) | Lab enrichment of tropical soil microbial communities from Luquillo Experimental Forest, Puerto Rico - statoxic.12C.oxic.44.000.080 (v2)... | ecosystem: Environmental > Terrestrial >... | reverse complement strand
ACGGGTAGTTCCAACGCGTCGAACTGCAACGATCGCTCCCAGTGGCACAGGTCCATGTTGGGCTTCCCAGTTGGCGACGTCATCGATAGAGATTTCTGCCGACGACGCATTCAATTCCATCACTACCAGCGGTCCGATCAAGCGGTCAGCCGGAATCTGTGCTGCGCCCCAGGTTCCGGGAAGCAGGGCGGCCGGGGAAATGATGCGTGTGCCCGACCTTGCCTCTGAGCCCGTCCTCGACAGTGTAGTGGCGGTCAGGTCTACGACTTGGGAATAGCGGTTCTGGGGAGGAGGCGCAGGACGCCGTACGGCAAAGAGCAACAAGGCTGGTACGAGCGCGTAAGCGATGATGAAATTTCGAAATCGCATCTCAAATCTTAGGTTTTCAGCAACATGTCGGGACAACCTTGCCCGCTGGTCTTCGGCCATGGACTATCTTGATTCGAAGCCAATGGCAAGAAACATTGCCGATTGGATGCATCCGAAATTTCCAATTCGACTTTTGTGCGGCCGAACTCTCCAGCAGTATTCGTCCAGGCTGGGTGCGACGGGTTCTTGGAACGAAGGCGCCTGTCCTAAAGCCGTTTCGCAATGCGAGCACAGGGTTTGTCATCAATCCAAGGATTGGGACAAATTTTGGCAATCGTGCGATGCCACAAAAATTCCTGCCGCCATTCCAGAGCATCGGCAGCTGACAACACATCGCCCCCTTGGCTTGAGCGGGCTGGCGCCTTGGCCACTTTTGGTGCTGTGATTCGTTCGAGTCCTTTCACTTTTACTGCCATCAGGCCCACCCCAAGGACTACGAGGAAAAAAAAGGCAGAGATCGACTTAGCCAGGGAGTGTTTTCTGTACACCTTTATTGGTGTTGAGTGCGTGACGACTTTTGAACCTCGGGGTGCGTGATTTCGATAGAAGACTTGGATTTGTTCGGGGTTGGAGGGCTCCATGGGCTCTTCCCATTCCGCCCGGTCCGCCACCATGCCTTGGCTCCCGAATCGAGATAAGGACTGAGCACCGCAACGCTCCTACGCCGACTTCTTTACCCACACACCAAACTCGATCACTTTTCCGCGTCTCTGCGGAGGAACCCACGCCCCTCTTCTATGAAAGCGGCTCGGGATGTAGAACTCGATCACCTTCGCCATAACTCGCTCTTCCCTTGTGCTTTGAAATCGGTGCTCGGGCTTGCAACCGGACCGCTGCATTACAAGGGAGCAGGTTCGCTCCCATGTGCTCTGCAATACTTCCCGCCACCGCTTTGTAAATAGCAAAGCCAAGTTCGTCCATGGGAAGCTGTTTAGCTATCCCATAATCGTTTGATTCAAGGAACCGTGTCTCGCTTCAGCGCGGCTTGTAATCTAATTGTCACGGAATCGCTGATACGTCGGAACTACTGCACGTGCAAGGCCAAGGTCAACGCGCGCGTTCATTCTTTGCGAAACGCCTCACGGAACGAGCAGGTCGAAGCGACCATTTCGTCCAGCGCCAAAACGCACGTGACGAATAGAGGTCTTCGTGTCGTAATGACATCTCTCTGAGGCGCCTAAACTCCTCATACGAGTACCGTGATCTCGTCCGCCAGATTCTGGAAACAGTAGGGCAAGGGACGTTTCGCCTACTCAGCGGAACGTGTTCATTGGAGAAAGTCCTTACCTCGCCGCAATGGCCAGGCGATTACATCGTTCACGTTCTCGGATGTACCACCTGTGCACGCCAGTTCGGCTCTCGGCGGCATCGCCGGCCAGTCCGCTCTCCATGCATCAGGACCGGTAGCATTCGCGTACCTGATTCGGACCGGCATCGCAGCCAGCCGATCTGAGAGCCTAGCCTCGACTACGCATCTCGAACGGACAAAGCCGTAGCGAACACGAGTTGCATGACTGGGCGTGGACATGAGCGTTAGCGCACATCAGGCCGCGGAATAGCTGATGACATGACCGAACGCGAGCAGCAAGCTTTTTGTATTTGGTAGGGTGCTCTAGAGTGAATGCCAGGAGGGCGGCCAATTCGGAGAATTGTTTCCAACGTCGTTGTCTATTGGCTGCGGTTGTGTCATCACCGGTCTCAAGCTCGTCCTCGTAAGTCGACGCTTTTGCGTTTTCATTTGGATCTCCTCCTCAGTTTCGTAATCGATTCAGACGCTTGTCCAACGTGAATCGGTCAGGCTCCCAGAACGCCAGTAAGAATGCTGCAGCGGCCGCCGAGAAGACCGAATAGTCGAATGGCGTCTTGATGCCAAGACCTGTGGCCATGCCCATAGCAAATGACAAAAGGAGAAGACCGGAGAGGACGGAAGTCATTCGTATTTTGAAGCCTGCGATGAGCAATATCCCAAAGAGGGTCTCCGCGACGGTAGCTGCCCACGCAAACGACACCGTCAATGAACTGGGGAAGAGAGACATCACCGCGCCCGTGTATTCCACGAAATGAGCGAAATCTCCCCAGGATACGTTCTTTGCTCCATGTGGCCCCCATAAGCCAAAACGATCAGCCACAGCGGATAGAAAGGAAGCTCCTAGCGCAAACCGTGCGAACAGACCGACAATCTCTGTCCCATTCTCTCTGAGTTGCGCGGTTTTTGAATTCATACGAGCGTCCCCGAGCAGGTCGGGTCTTCACTACTCGCTGACTGCGCGAGCTGCCTGCTCTAAAGCTCTACTCCGGTCATCGTTGTTTTCAGTACGTTATGCTTGTTTCCAATTCATCAAAATTGAGCGGGCTTGCATTGCCGTCCAACCACTTCTTTAGAGCGTCGGCTTCAATCGTGCCTTGGGACGTCAACTCGCGAGCGAGAGATTCGATCAGCGGTTGATCCATCCGCAGAAGTCGCGAGGCCAATTTGTACCCGGTATGCGCATAGGGATTAGTGTCTTTCACTGCTTTGGCGACACCCCAATCGACCGCAGTCTGCCGCGCTTCAACCGCACTCGACATGTCGGATACGAGCTCCTTGCGCAACTCATCCGAAATCGGATCACTGATTGCCTGGTCTGCGATCGAGCCGACGTAGACGAAGGCGAAGGCTCTGCCTAGCAGCTTCTCGTCATTGTGAAACGAGTCACGCTGGCCCTTCCAGTCGCATACGATTCCGCTGGGGCGCTCGCTACTACTAGTTACCGAAAGCAGCGCGACTGGAAATCCCGCACGATATGCCACCACGGCTCGTGCAGAGAGATGTTTTGCGCTTTGTTGTTGTGACGCTAAATTTTCAGGCAGCGTAACTCTCAATTCCGGGTCCTTCCATTGCATATCCGATGGAGAGCACACAAAATCAAAAGAGATCTCTTGGCAACGCCCTTTGTATCGCGCGACAAGCGACTCTATCCCATTCTCGAAAGCATCCTAAAAGAACCGCAAGCACTCCGATCAGACATTGACGACTACCTTGCCAATCTGGGCGTTGGATTCGAGGAAGCGCGTCGCTTCTTGGATCTGTTCAAGAGGGAACGTGCGTGCGATAACGGGCTTCAGCTGCCCCGAAGCGAGCCTGCTGGTAATGAATGCTTTTGCACGCTCTAGGGCAGCGTCGTCGTTCGTGATCTCTCCGTTCAGATACCCCTTCAAGGTCAAGCTCTTGCCCAGTACTGTGAACAGAGGAAACGGTGTCGGCTCGGTGCTGAGCGCGCCATATTCGATCAAGATGCCGCCTCGTGCCATGCTGTCGGTGAGGGAAATGAAGGACGGACCACCGACTGGATCGAACACAACGCGCGCTCCGACACCGCGAGTGATCTCCATTACTCGTGAAACGAGATTCTCCTCATCCGTCACGACAACATGATCTGCTCCGTGGTCAATGAGCGCTTGCCTCTTGGCCCGGGTCCGAGTGGTTGCGATGACTGTCGCGCCCACGGCTTTTGCAACTTGGAACGCGGCAATGCCAACACTGCTTGAGGCCGCTGTGACGATGACGAAATCGCTCGCGGTGAGCTTCGCCTGCTCAATGAGGGCGCCCCATGCAGTGACATACTGCATCCACGAAGCTGCCGCCTCCTCAAAAGAGATGTTCCGCGGATGTTTGACGAGGTTGCGAGCGGGCACATTGGCCAATTCTCCGTATGTGCCCCACCGGGCTATATCGGTTGGCGGAATCAAACTGACAACATCGCCTTTGTTGAAGCTGCTGATGGATGTACCAACCGTTTTGACGATGCCCGCAGCCTCGAACCCGAGGCGGCTGGGAAATTGAGGCTCTTGCATATAAGCGTGCGTGCGGAACATGACCTCCGCTCGATTCAAGCCGATGCTCTTTACATCGATCTGGACTTCGTCGGCACCTGGCGACGGAACATCCAGATTCTCGATTTTCAGTACGCTTGCATCACCATATTCGTGGAAGCGAACGATGCGTGCCATCATTTCTCCTCTATTTCCGTTTGCGATTTCGTAACCATCAAACCAATGCCGCAAATCCATTTCGCGTTCGAGCACCTCGGGCGGCACCTTTGGGAGCCTTTATGTAACGCAATTCGAAATGCGCCGCAAGATCAGGAGGTGCCTTCCAGTTCTCATAAAGAATGCAAAACATCTGGATCGTCGTTCGAGCGGTCTAGGTCGTAACTGGTGTTGCCCGGTTCTACGCGCGCGGGACGACTAGAGTGGCAGGTCGACGTCCCTTCGTCGCCAAACCCCGCTTGGCGCGAATAAATGGCAACAAGGCTGAGCTAGCGACTTCCGCTTGCTCATTAGTCCCTTGCGAACTACTTTCGCTCCGTTCGTCCATCGCAAGGACTCGCGATGTTAAGCTGATCTTTACAAGAGAAATGCAACACGCAGAGTTTCCCAGTTGTCTGCGATTCTCCTTCACCAGGAACAAGCTGGAGAAATCGCGAAAACCCAGCTCCTCTGCGTGCGCATGCCTTCGCCACGATTGGAACAGAAACCGTGGCAACCCTTGTCAAAGTTAGGCGGATGCAGCTTTGCGCGTTTTTGTGTTTATTGTGCGGTCAAGAAACTCATGCATCAGCGAAGCAATCCGATCCACTTCTTCTTCCAACGCGAAATGGCCCGTGTCGAGAAGATGCAGCTCTGCACTGGGGATATCTCTTTTAAAGAGTTCCGCACCCTCCACCGTGAAGATTCCATCGTTTTTGCCCCACGTGATCAGCATAGGGGGCTGATGTTTACGGAAGTACTGCTGCCAATCGTTGAAAACATTCAGATCTCTCTTCGCATAGTAGAGGATTGAAAGCTGAATATCCTTGTTTCCGGGCCGGTCCTGGTAGGCTTGGTCGATCACCCAATTGTCAGGGCTGATCTTCGACGGATCGCTGGCCCCATGCAGATAATGCCACTTGGTTCCTTCGATGGTCAGAAGCCAGTCGAGTAGAACTTGGGCGTTCTTTTCGCTCCGTTCTTCCCAGTAGTAAGCTAATCCCGTCGAGAACTCTTTATTTCCCGTCAAGAACTCCTTATTTATGGCTTCAACATGGGCTCCTCCGTTTTGGATGATCATGGCGGTCACTCGTTCGGGATGCATGACAGCTAACCGGAAGCCAACCGATGCACCTATGTCCGAGAGGTATAGCGCGTACGAAGAAAGATTGAGTTTTTCTAGGAACTTTTCGGTCACAGACGCTAACCGCTCAAACGAATATTCGAAATCGTTGACCGACGGTGCTGAGCTTTCGCCATATCCAGGGAAGTCTGGGGCAATGACATGATATTTATCCGCAAGCATGGGAATCAGATTGCGGAACATATGAGAAGACGACGGAAAGCCGTGCAAGAGCAGAACGGCGGGAGCATCTCGGGGACCGGCTTCGCGATAGAAGATTTCCAGCCCCTCCACGTTAAGCGTGCGATAGAAAACGGTCAGCGTTCTAGAATCTGCCGCGTTTTCCCGATCCATTACAGAGTTTCCTTTTTTGGTTACCATGCTCCTTTATCCTTTTCATTAGATTTGGAATCGTGTTCGACATCTCTTCTTAAGCGCGTGAATTGCACCTTCGTGGGCGTTAGGCAATCCCCCGCGTCCTCACGGACGAGCGCGAATGATCGTCTTTCCCTTGATCCGCTCGGTCCGGTTGAAGGCGGCAACCGCATCGTCGAGGGCAGCTACGTTGCCGATGTTTGTCCGCAGCCGACCAACCCGGACCCGCTGGACGAGCTCGCTCAATTGGGCGCAATCTGGTATGACGACGAAGTCGACAGTCACGCCTCCAGAGGGCCGCGCCTCGGTCGGGCCGGTGACGGTCACCAGCGTTCCTCCAGCGCGAATCACGCCCGCAGACCGCTTCGCGATGTCACCGCCGAGGACATCGAAAACCAGATCGACCTTGCCGACGTCTTCCAGAGCGTCGTTATCGAGGTCGACGAACTCCTGTGCGCCGAAGTCGAGAGCCGTCTGACGGGCGGCAGCGCGCCCGGTGCCGATGACGTACGCTCCCGCCTCACGTGCGAGCTGGCTCGCCATCGAACCGACTACGCCGGCTGCACCGTGCACGAGGACGCTCTGCCCCGCGTGAAGGCGGCCGTGCTCGAACAGCCCCTGCCACGCGGTCAGGCCGGGCATCACGAGGGCCGCGCCCACCGTGAAATCAACGTCGCCCGGCAGCGGTGTGAGGCTGCGTGCCTCGACGGCCACATACTCCGCCAGCGTGCCGTCGCGATACCAGTCCGTGAGGCCGAACACCCGCTGTCCAATCGACAGCCCCGTCGTGCCATAGCCGAGAGCGGTGACCACTCCGGCCAGTTCGTGTCCGGGGATTGAAGGCGTCCGGTCACGGCCGACGCGATCGGTCCAGGTCGAGGGCCAAGTCAGCTCATCCCCGGTGAATCCCGACGCACGAATCTGAACAACTACGTCGTTTATCGCCGCCTGCGGTTCGGGCCGCTCCACCAGCTTCACCCCGGCCGTTCCCGCAGCCTGATCCGTCACCACAATCGCCTTCATCGGTCACCTCCCTGTGTCGAGTTCTTGCCTGTAAGGCAGCCGCTCCATCTGTTGTCCCTGAGCGGGTTGTCGGACAGAAACGGATCGATCAAAATCTTGGCCTCGCCCGCCTCGATGCGAAATGCGGAATGGCCGGGCCATGTCTGTTTCATAGGAATTGCTCCTCGGGAATGTGTCTCTTTACTGGAAATGTAAGTTATTTTCCCAGCTGCCTAACTGCACTTTTGATTCCGCTGCTCTCGATCGGGCTAACCAGTGCCTCCCATTGTTGCTCGAGTTGTTCGAACCATATGCGCCTCCTTGCTTCTTCGGGCGATCCACTACTTCGATTCACGAATCGTTACTGCAAGCCCGCAATAGCGTCCCGGCGGTATCGCTGCAATTCAGAGGCCGAGCATTGGCCAATTCCGAAACGAAAAAGAAATCATCATCTATCCGAGCTAGCGCTGAAACAGACTGCAGCGCTTTGGAACAAGATCGGGCCATGTCTATATGCCGCCATTGAAGTCGTTCAATTGACATTGGCCTTTGACAGATGCCTCACAGGCCGCGGACTAAGGCTGAGTCTGACAAGGAAGCCGTCGCCCCTTGCCATGGCACTGTGCGTGCAATTCGTTCGGCGGGCGAGACAAACATAGGGGTGAAACAGGGCTTTCCCCGTTGACTCACAAACCGTCTTGCTCGCCGAAGTGCCAGCGCGAGCCGTTGCTCGGCCTCAATGCTCGCGCGAGGGGCAAGCTGCTGCATGAAATAGACCCGTGTCGATGTTGCTTTCCGCGGAGCTGCTCGCGTTTCGGTGTGGATTCTATTCCCTCGAGGGACATTCATTTGGGAGCGGACGTGCGGCACGATAGCAGGGCTTAAGGACCAAACAGGAATCGCTTGGCGGCAAGTTGATCGCGGGGGAGGCACTGCAGCAGAGAAGCTAAGAGGGTTTCGTTTCAGCTTGCGCTTCAACCACCAACGAATCCAGATGGCAAATGCAGAGGGCAAACTGACTTCCGGTGACCGATCAAGAAACCTTGCTCTAGACATGTCTCTCGACCAGCTAATTAAGAGTTGATCGAGGAGTGAAGAATGGCCAACGAAGAAATGATTCTGGGTTTACATCGCCACCAATAGCTGGTTGCTTCAGCGGGAACTAGCGGATCTTCTTGGCGATGCGGGAGTCGCAGTATTCAACTTCGCACTGGACTCCTGGCTCTTCTGGCCTATTTCCAGTTGTCTGCAGGCCTCCATAGCACTTCATTGCGGCACCGGCGGAGATGAATATGAACTCGTCAAAACGCTACCTCTGGGGCGGCGGAGTCCTCTCCGTCATCGCAATTGGGTTGATGGTTGGGGAGATTCGCCCATACAAACGTGCGTCAGCTGCATTGCCAGGGACAGCCCCGGACGTCGAGGTGCTTCGAGTCCAGCAGCAGGACGTTCCAATCGTCCATGAATGGATCGGCACGTTCGACGGATTAGTCAATGCAGATGTCAGGGCGCAGGTGACAGGGTACCTGCTCAAGCAGGGTTATCAGGAGGGTGCCTTTGTCAAGAAAGGACAACTCCTTTTCCAGATCGACCCACGGCCGTTTCAGGCAGCACTGGACCAGGCGGAAGGTCAGCTAGCGCAAACCAAAGCCCAGCTTGCCAACGCCGAAGCCGTACAAGGCCGCACCGAGCTTGATGTCAAGCGGTACACTCCTCTGGCCAGAGAGCAGGCAGCTCCCCAACAAGATCTCGACAACGCGGTTCAAAACAATCTCGCCGCCATAGCAAGCGTGGAAACTGCTAAAGCCCAGATTAAGACTTCTCAGGCTGCCGTCGAAACGGCGAGGATCAACCTCGAGTTCACCCGGCTCGTCGCACCGATCGATGGCATTGCAGGCCAGGCGCAACTCCAGGTGGGTGCTCTCGTCAGTCCGGCCACCGGACCCGTGACTTCGGTATCTACTGTCGACCCAATCAAAGTTTATTTCACGGTGGGAGAGCCTCAGTATCTCGCTTTCAGAAAACGATTCCCTACGGAAGCAAGTACGCGAGCGGATCAAAAGACTTTGCGGATCGAGCTTGTGCTGGCGGACGGCTCTACGTATCCGCATCTGGGATCGTTTGATTTTGCCGATCGCCAGGTGAATGAGAGCACTGGAACAATCCGCATCGCCGCACTGTTCCCGAACCCCAACAACATCTTGCGGCCTGGCGGTTATGCCAAAGTGCGAGTATTCGTCGACGTCCAACATGATGCATTGCTTGTGCCACAACGGGCAGTTTCAGAGTTACAAGGCGGCTACCAAGTTGCCGTAGTGGATCACGACAACAAGGTAGCAATTCGACCGGTCACAGTGGGGGCACAGGTCGATAGCCGCTGGGTGATTTCGGATGGGCTCAATCCCGGGGACCGGGTCGTCGCGGAAGGAACGCAGAAGGTTCGTCCCGGATCGCGAGTCAATGCCAAGCCGTTCAGCACAGACGCCGCGAGGAAGTGATCCCATGTCAAAGTTTTTCATCAATCGTCCCATTGTCGCGATGGTGATCTCGATCGTGCTGGTGCTGGTTGGCGCTCTGACCATCCTTAGACTGCCGGTTGCCCAGTTCCCCAAAATCGCTCCACCCGAAATCCAGATCCTCGCCACCTACGTCGGCGCCGACGCGCAAACTCTGGAACAAGCAGTGGCCACGCCTCTCGAACAGCAGATGAACGGTGTGGACAACATGAATTACATGTACTCCCTGAACGCCACGGGAAACTCGACCACGAGCTTGATCGTGGATTTCGATACAAAAACCGATCCAAATAATGACTTCATCCTGGCCCAGTCGCGTGAAACGCAGGCCGCTTCGCAGCTTCCGTCGGATGTGACCAACTTCGGGATCACGGTACGAAAATCGGTGACGGCTCCCCTCATGTTGATCGCCGTTTACTCGCCGCACGGAACCTATGACGCGACTTTTCTGGGGAATTACGCCTACATCAATCTCGTTGATCCCATCCTTCGGTCGCCCGGCGTCGGCAATGTCCAGGTGTTCGGCCCTGGCCAATACGCGATGCGAATGTGGGTGAACCCCGACAAACTGGCAAAGCTGGGGATCACAGTTCCTCAAATTATTAGCGCCGTTCAAGCGCAGAACACCGTGAATCCCGCGGGGAAGGCCGGAGGCCCGCCTGTCCCCAAAGGTCAGGAGCTGACTTATACCGTTTTGGCCCAGGGCCGTTTGGTGTCGCCTGAACAATTCGGTCAGATCGTGCTGCGGGAAACACCGGATGGAGGTACCGTTCGTGTTCGTGATGTCGCCCGCATTGAACTAGGGTCGCAGGATTACAGCGCTGCCAGCCGCTTCAACGGCAAACCTGCAGCAGTTATCGCGATTTATCAACTCCCCGGATCGAACGCGGTGGATGTAGGCAACGGTGTCAAGAAGCTGATGGCTCAGATGAAGCAACGCTTCCCAGAGGATCTCGACTTCGACATCTCCCTGGACACGACCCTATCCGTAACGCAAGGAATTAAAGAAATTGTTAAGACGCTGGTGATTGCTCTCATCCTGGTGATCCTGGTCGTCTATCTTTTTCTCCAGGGGTGGCGAGCCACCTTGATTCCGCTGCTTGCGGTGCCCGTATCTCTGGTAGGCACGTTTGTTCTGTTTCCGCTATTCGGTTTTTCGATCAATACGCTTTCTTTGTTCGGCCTTGTGTTGGCGATCGGTCTGGTGGTCGACGACGCGATCGTTGTAGTTGAGGGTGTCCAGCGCCACATCGAGGAAGGACTCTCGCCGAAGGCCGCGGCGTTGAAGGCGATGGAGGAACTCTCTGGTCCGGTCGTCGGAATAGCGCTGGTTCTGTCTGCCGTATTCGTGCCTACGGCGTTCATTCCCGGCATCACTGGACGTCTTTACCAGCAGTTTGCGGTGACGATCGCGATTTCGGTTCTCTTCTCCGCGTTCAATGCGCTTACCCTGAGCCCGGCACTGGCTGCGCTCCTGCTTCGTCCACGGGACGAAAGCCATGGGCTGCTACGCAGATTTTTCGATTGGTTTAACCGTGTATTCGAGCTCGCAAACGCCGGTTACGTACGTTGGAGTGGAGTACTCCTTCAGAAGACCCTTGTTATGGCAGTGTTGCTTGTCGCCTTCGGCGTGGCTGCCGGATTTTTCGCCCATCGCGTGCCGACGAGCTTTCTTCCCGATGAAGACCAGGGCTATGCCTATGTTTCCGTTCAACTCCCCAACGCAGCTTCACTGGAACGAACGACAGCGGTCGTGGACAGCGTAGAAAAAATCATCATGAATACGCCAGGAGTTCAAACCTCGACATGCTTCGTCGGCTTCAGTCTATTGAGCTTTGTGCGTACCACGTATAACGCGACCTTCTTCGTTACCTTCAAGCCTTGGGACGATCGCACGAAGCGCGCAGAACAATTTCAAACCCTGAAAGCCAATTTGAATCGTGAATTCAGCAGAGTGCCGCAGGCGGTTATATTCGGGTTTTCTCCGCCGGCCATTCCGGGGGTTGGCACAGCCGGCGGATTCACGTTTCTGCTCGAAGATCGTTCCGGCGGAGATGTTCAGTTCCTTGCGAAGAACGTCAACACGTTTCTTGAGGCTGCAGGCAAACGTCCCGAAATTGGCAGCATCAATACGACTTTCCTGCCGAGTGTTCCGCAGAAATTCGTTGATGTAGATCGTGACAAGGTTCTGAAGCAAGGCGTCAACCTGAGTGACGTCTATCGGACGATCCAAGCCTTTATGGGCGGTTATTTCATCAACTATTTCAATCGATTCGGCCGCCAATGGCAGGTGTATATCGAGGCCGAAGGTGAAGACCGTGCCAACGTCGAGAACGTCGGACGATTTTATGTTCTCAACAACAAAGGAGAAAGTGTCCCGCTGTCAACGCTAGTCAACATCAAGTCGCGCCTCGGCCCGGAATTCACTCAACGTTTCAACGAATATCGTTCCGCTCAAATTAACGGCAGTGCGGCGGCCGGATTCAGCGCGGATCAAGCGACGGCCGCTCTTGAAGACGTTTTCAAGCAAACGATGCCGCGTGAGATGGGCTTTGATTACGCGGGCATCTCCTTCCAGGAACAACAGGCAAGGCAAGGCGTGCCGCCTTCGGTCGTCTTCGCCCTGTCGCTATTGTTTGTGTTCCTGATCCTGGCGGCACTTTACGAAAGCTGGTCGCTGCCCTTCAGCGTCTTGCTTAGCATACCTGTAGCGGTGTTCGGAGCCTTTGCGGTCCTATGGTTACGCCGTGTGGTACTTGGTTGGTTCTTGCCGCCTTACTTGGTCCAGATTGAAAACGACGTTTATTCGCAGATCGGGTTGGTCATGCTCATTGGATTAGCGGCCAAGAACGCAATTCTGATCGTGGAGTTTGCGAAAAGTGAATTTGATAACGGCAAGCCGCTTGTAGACGCGACCCTGGAAGGCGCGAGGCTTCGACTGAGACCGATCCTGATGACCTCCTTTGCTTTTGTATTCGGCTGTATTCCTCTCTGGACTGCGAGTGGCGCAGGAGCGGTGGCGCGTCGGATCTTGGGAACCACGGTCATCGGCGGCATGGTGGCTGCCAGCGTTATCGGCATTTTTTTCGTACCGGCCATCTTCTACGCCGTCGAGAAATGGTCGAGCTCGGGCAAGAAACCCGCGTCCGGCACACTGCCGGCTCCTTCACCTGCTACAGGAGATTGAACATGCGCTCTCGCACCAAAATCACAAACTTGATCGCCGCCGTGCTGTGTTCAGGTTTTCTGAGCGCTTGCATGGTGGGCCCGAAGTATCACCGGCCAGTTGTCCAGACGCCAAACGCATTTCGTGATCTCGCACAGAATCCGCAGATACAGGCTCAAACAGCGTCCTACGCCGACCTGCACTGGTGGGAGGTCTTCAAAGATCCGAAATTGCAGGAACTCATCCGCACGGCGCTCAAGCAAAACTACGATTTTCAGCTTGCGACGGAACGCATCAACGCTGCGCGCGCTCAGCTCGCGGTTACGCGCTCCAGCTTGTTTCCGCAGGTGGGAGCGAATGCCAATTTCAACGGCGGCAAAGAGAATACCTTTCAATCGAAATACAATTTTCTAACCCTTGTCGGGGATGCTGCGTTTCAGCTGGATTTCTTCGGCCGTTTGCGACGCGCCACGGAGGCTGCTCGCGCTGAGTTGTTGGCTACTGACGATGCGAGACAGACGGTTGTCTTGACACTGGTCAGCGATGTGGCAAACGACTATTTCACCCTTCTACAGCTGGACCTGCAACTGCAGATCACGCACGAAACAGTCGCCACACAAGCGGATTCGGTCAAGCTGACGAAGCTCCGCCTTGAGCACGGCGTCGCCACGAAGCTTGATGTCTTGCAGGCGCAGCAGGTCCTGGACACTGCGAACGCTGACATCCCAAATTTGGAGCGCGAAATCGGCCAGGAGGAAGATGCCATCAATATTCTCCTTGGGAATTACCCGAACGGTGTGCCGCGTGGGCTCAGCTTGGTCGATCAAGAGCTTCCGCCGGAAGTGCCTCCTGGTTTGACATCGTCACTCCTGGAGCGTCGTCCGGACATTCGTGAAGCGGAGCAGATCCTGATTGCAGCCAACGCTGAAATCGGGGTCGCCAAGGCGCAGTTCTTTCCGCAGGTAGCGCTGACCGGATCAGGAGGAGGTTCGTTCGGACGAAGCTCCGCATTCCCGGGTACATATCCGACGCAAGTCGGGACCTGGTCCTATGGCGCACAGGTTATTCAGCCCGTTTTCACTGGAGGTGGTCTTCGCGGAAATCTGCACCTGGCCGAGTCTGAGCACTCGCAGGCTCTCATCGCATATCAACAAACGATCCAGCGAGCGTTCGGCGACGTTTCGGACACGCTGATTGCTTATAACAAGCTCCGTCAGGTTCGAATTCGCCAGCAGGACACGGTCGCTGACCTCCAGGAGACGGTTCGCATTTCTACTCTTCGCTATCAGGGAGGAACTACGACTTACCTGGAGGTCCTGGATAGTCAGAGGTCGCTCTACACGGCCGAACTTACGCTGGCGAGCGCACGAGGTGACGAATTTCGCAGCTTGGTCCAACTGTATCGGGCACTGGGGGGAGGGTGGCAGCAGTGATCTGGTTGAGACATCATCGCTAGGTCAGAAGTCATGAGCGCGGCTTAGCACTTTTCGTCGGCCTACTTGATTTAAGTGCAGGTCCCGAAACCGAAGACTCCATCTAGGGCTGAAAGTGTAACCGCAGACCCTCTATTGGCTGTGCTCACTGAGCTAGCGTTGAATCTGCGCTGGTGCTGGAATCACGCGACCCACGAACTCTGGACAGGGCTCCTCGTTTCCCATCACCGGACCGCACCGGGCCAAAGGAGATGACCTGCCCAGCACAGTGAAGAGACTTTGGCTCGTGTGCAGTCCGCCAGAACACATCGGCAGTTGTCTGCTGTAATCGTCGGTGTCCATATGGCGACTCCGCGACATTCGCTCGACACAGCTCTGACACGTTCTGCGATCCCCGCGATGAATCGCTCGCCAATCTCAGTGCCTGTATCTTTCGGGTCGTCATTTGTTCAGGCCGCCGCTTAACCGCGTGATCAGGCGTGTTTCACGCTCATATCCCAGGATGGCGACGGTAGCAGTAGACAGAGCGAAGAATTGTCCAGCCTCTGGCGGCAAGCCAAGCCAGCAGCACACAAGAATGCGGAGGACATGCCCATACGCGACCACTAGCGTATTGCCCGATGCCGACGATGCACGCTCAATAACCGCCCGCACCCGAGCGGCAACCTGCGCGAGGCACTCGCCTCCCCCGGAACTCCGTTACGCCACAAGGACCAACTTCAGGACGCATGTAACGAAGCTCATAGACTTCTCCTTGTCGAAATGGCCCTGCTCGCCAGTTTGCCTTGTGCAACTCTCGCCCGCTCACAATTGGTGGCGGGCGCCCTCGCTGCCGGATTTTTCTGTCATTTGCAAAAAGACGCCACCAGAAGTGCGCGATTTGTAAACACGAGAGCCCAAGTGCTCCCAGTCGCTTTTGTGTTGTCCTGGAGTCGTTCAAACGTCACCACTGTCAATAAGGCGTCAATATGACAACGCGAACCATTTGTGAGCGGAAATCTCTAAGTTCCCTTTTTGTACCCGTCGCGCGGTCTGAACGATGCGGGATGAGCCACGCACTGTGAAATTCCCCACTGCGGCGCTTTGGAATTGCAGTTGCTACTTTGTGGCACGTTGTCACACGGCAGCTGCCGAAGTTGGTACAAGCGGGAACATGACGAGCGATTCAATGCAGAACCGTACAATCGGTTTCCCAACAACTCCCTTTGGGATGACGGATGGGGCTGGGCATTCTTCTAAGCCGACGCACCCCATAAGCAGGTCGCGACTGACTTCAAGAAAGACTGCCTGGGTTGTCATATTCCGGCTCAGTCAACGGACTGGGTGTACGTACAAGGTTACCCGGTCCTCAAATCGAAATGGCCGCAACGGTCTCGTAGAGACTCATTCGAGAAATGCTTCAGGAGGAGAAGTGCAATGCAAAAGCATCTGTTGGCAATCATTGTTGGACTTGGACTGACCGCATCGGCTGTCTACCTATTGGTCGCGAAACCCGCCGCTGCCGCCCAGTCTGAACAGTCGAGCGCAGTCTTTGATTCTGACGGCAAACTGAAACTGCCAGACCCGCAGACTTTCCGCAGGTGGGTGTTTGTCGGCGCTCCGCTGACTCCGAATGCCCTCAACAACGGCAAGGCGAACTTTCCCGAATATCATCACGTCTACATTGAGCAAAAGAACGTTGAAGCATATCTGAAGACGGGCGATTTCCCCGAAGGAACGGTCATTGTTAAAGAATTGACTCGCGTTCTCAAGCCAACTTTTCCGGACGGCTCGCGTACAGAACCATCGGGACGCGGATATTTCAACGGTGAATACAACGGAATTGACGTTACGGTGAAGGACAGTAAGCGGTTTGCTAAGACGAACAACTGGGGCTTCTTCACGTTCGGGCACCATCCTTTGCCATATGAAAAGACCGCAGCTGAATCGCCTGTATACGAATGTGCAGGATGCCACATCGCCAATGTCGCACAGACTGACATGACCTGGATCCAGTTCTATCCGATACTTCGCGATAAAGATCCAAAATGATTGGGGGAGCGTACAGAGATCCTGCACCTCTGGATCCCAAAGCACGAATGAAACCTAGGTTGATTTTTCGGCGAGGGAATAGTCACGGATCCGCGGCTAATTGTCGCTACCACTTGGCCAGCTGTCAACAGCTCAAGTCACAAGGCAAGAATAGCTAAAACCAATGTGATGCAGTTGACGAGAGCAAAATAGAGGTGAACCATGAGAACGACAAAATTGATAATCATAACCGGAATGCTGTTAGCGATTGTGGCCGTTGCCGTCTCGCAATCTCCGCCCAACGGGCCAGTGTTCACGAAGGACGGGGACTTGGTCATTCCCTCTGGTTTTAGGAAGTGGGTTTTCATGGGAGGACCGATCACTCCCAACAGCCTGAACCACGGCGAAGCTCCGTTTCCGGAATTTCATTCCGTTTACATTCAACTAGAGAACTTACTCTATTACCAGAGTCATGGCACATTTCCGGAAGGGACAATTCTTGTTAAGGAGCTTACGCTGGCCCAAACAGGAAAGTATCCCGATGGTTCCGTCGACTCAGCTTCTGGCCGGGGCTATTTTCCCAGCGAACTACACGGACTCGACGTGATGGTCAAAGACAGTAAGCGTTTTAGTGATACGAACGATTGGGGGTTCTTTACCTTCAGTCATAAGGCTCCGCCGTATCCGCCAACTGCCAAACCAGCGCGGGCTACGGAGTGCGCATCCTGTCACATCGCTGGGGTCGCCAAGACAGATATGGTGTGGGTGCAATACTATCCTTTACTACGCGCACCATTGCAGTAATGCCGACGGACAAGGGATGGGACCGGCAATCCTGATCAGTGTTCCGTCGGATGTTCGATGGTGAAGCATCAAGCAATGTATTGGTGTCACACCTTCCGGCCAAAGTGACGCGTGTGATTACAGATGCATCGCCGTCCTAGCCTGGATTATTCGCTGAATTCTCTCGCCAAAAAAGAAAGGATGCTCTAAAAGGTAGATGAACACTGGGTTTGGTGGACCCGGCATTCCCTTTCGG
>Ga0306921_10002989_pt1 | contig 17050 bp, 19 predicted proteins | sample sta12Cox44000080_FD_203760 | JGI IMG/M metagenome (GOLD analysis project Ga0306921, IMG submission 203760) | Lab enrichment of tropical soil microbial communities from Luquillo Experimental Forest, Puerto Rico - statoxic.12C.oxic.44.000.080 (v2)... | ecosystem: Environmental > Terrestrial >... | reverse complement strand
CTCTTTACCGGCGCGCCCATCGACCAGCACCGCTCGCGCGGCTTCAATGTCGTCAGTCCAGAAGAGGGGTGACGGCAATTCGGAGCGGCAGGTCGTCGATGCCGAGCTTCGGGAGTTGTGCGACTTTGTCGACAAACTGCTCGCCGAGGACGGGGCGGTGCTCAATACGATGCGCTTTCGCAAGGGCGTGCTGGTCGCCTCGGATCACCACCTCGCCCGCTATTTCAAATATGTCAGGAGTTTCCGCGCGGCGCACCGCCCTCAGAGTGACCGGCCCGCGCCCCTAAGACCCCCTCCCTAACCCTCCCCCGCTCGCGGGGGAGGGAAGGGTGGGGGCGGCGAGAGTGAGGGGTGAGGGGGCCGTTGCGGTCAGGGCGAGGCGTGACCCATGAAGATCTGCGGGATCGGCTGGCCCCACGGGCCGCCCGCGCCCTCGCCGCGCTCGATTAGGTTGGGCGGCGTATGGGCGTTGAGCACGTCGGTATCGGCCCAGTGCTCGTGCACGCGGCCCCAGGGGTCGGCCCAGTAGTCGAACAGCTGGCTGCCGATCAGATGGCGGCCGATGCCCCACATGTGCTGATAGCCTTTGCCAACGAGATGCTCGTGACCGACCATGACGTCGTCGATATCGGCGGCTTCGTAAGAAAGATGGTTGAGGCCACTCTTGTCGCCGCGAATACAGAAGAAGGCGTGATGGTCGACAAAACCGTCACCGCGGTCGAGGCGATTGAACGAGCCGACGACGTTGCTCTTCGCCCCGGCATAGAATTCGTCCGAGCAGCGGAAGCCGAGCATCTCGCGGTACCAGCCGAGCGTCTTCTCGAAATTCTTCGACATCACGACGAAATGGCCGAACCGTTTGATGTGTGATGGGCCGCGCTCGATGCGGAAGAGTTGGCCCTTGCGGCGATACTTGTCATTGCCGGAATTGACCGCGGGTCGCGCCACCTCGATCGGTTCGAGCATCGCCATGCCGTGCACGACCTCGACCTGATACCCGTCGGGATCGGTCAGGCGCACGCGTTTGCCCCCGCCTGGTTCGTCGATGTCCTCGATCTTCGAGGCGCCCTCGACCCGCGACATTCTCTCGAGGTCCTCGTAACTCGCGGCGTGCACGGCGATGCCGACGTAGCGCGGCTCGCCTAATTCGGAGATGTGGATGTGGTGCGGCGGATCGCTCCCGCGCATATAGAGGGCGTTTTTGGTCCGATCGGCCCGAACCATGCCGAAATCAGTCAGGAACTCCTCTTGCTTGTCAAGATCGGGCGAGCGCAGCCGCCCATAAGCGAGATCGAAGGCTTTGATCACAGGCATAAACAACCTCCCTCAAGAGAAACGTGTCACACTAGTTTAGAACATTTCGCCGATCCGGGGGAATCCTCGATTGCCGCCGCCCGACCCGCTCGCGCCGAGGCGCGCCGAGCGGTAGAACACCTGAACCTGCAAAGAGAGGCGAAAATGAGCTTGTTCGAGGAATACGCCCAGAAATACCAGACTGCACGGATGGAACGCCGCAACGGCATCCTGCAAGTCACTCTGCATACGGAGGGTCAGTCGCTGCGTTGGGGCTTTCTGCCGCACGGCGAACTGCCCGCGGCCTTTCACGACATCGGCGCCGACCGCGAGAACCGCGTCGTGATTTTGACCGGGACCGGACCGGAGTTTTCCGGACCGCGTGCCACGCCGGGGACCTCTTCCTTCCCGTCACGCCCGTCGATCGAGCGGATCGACCGGATTCATTGGGAGGGCCGCCACCTGCTGATGAACCTGCTGAACATCGAGGTGCCGGTGATCAGTGCTATCAACGGTCCCGCCTGGCGCCATTCCGAAATTCCGCTATTGTGCGACATCGTCCTCGCTGCAGATACCGCGCAATTCCAGGACTCTGCCCATTTCAACTCGGATGTGGTGCCGGGTGACGGCATGCACATCGTCTACCCGCTGCTGCTGGGCATGAATCGCGGCCGCTATTTCCTGATGACCGGCCAGACATTGGACGCCGCCGAAGCACTGCGGTTGGGGCTGGTCGCCGAGGTGCTGTCGCCCGACAAGCTTCTGGCGCGCGCCTGGGAGCTCGCCGAGGATCTGACGAAGAGGCCGACATTGCTGCTGCGCTATACCCGGCTGCTGTTCACCGAATATCTGCGGCGCCAAATGCATGACCTCCTCGGCTACGGTCTCGCGATGGAGAGTCTGGCATTGTTCGAAAAGCCGGAAGCGCCCAGCGGAACATAGTCGGACGGCGGCATGAGCGAAGACCAGCTGCGCGCCTGGATGGAGTCCAACCGGCTGAACTGGGGCGACCGCACCGCCATTCACCTGCGCTCGGACGGGCTTCTATCCCATTGATCGGGTCAGGGCCGGAGACGATGCCTTTGGCGAGTGCGAGGACACCGAGCTCGGCGATGTGGCGGGGAAGCGGATCGTCCATCTGCAGTGCCATTTCGGGCTGGACACGATCCGCCTGGCGCGGCGTGGTGCGATCGTCACCGGGCTCGACTTCTCGACCGTGGCGATCGCTGCGGCGCGCGCTCTGGCCGCCGAGCTCGGCGTGCCCGCGCTCTTCGTCGAGGGCAATGTCTACGACGCGCCGGCTCTGCTCGATGCCCAATACGACGTCGCCTTTGTTACCTGGGGGTCGATCATCTGGCTGCCCGACATCCGTCGCTGGGCGCAGATCGTCGCCGGACTGTTGGCGCCCGCAGGCTGGCTCTACCTTGCCGAAGGACATCCTTCGACATTGGCGCTCGACGAGGTCGACGGCCGACTCGTACCCTTCCGACCGTGGCGGACCCCGGCAAGCGCACCTTTTGTCTATGACGATGATACGACCTATACCGACGATCCAACCCCGCTCACCCACACTCGCAGCTACGAGTGGTGCCATCCGTTGAGCGAGATCGTTGGCGGGTTACTGGAGGCGGGCCTGAATTTGGACTTTCTGCACGAGCACGAAAGACTCCCCTGGCGCCGATTTCCGATGATGGTAAAGGCAGACGACTGGGGTTATCGATTGCCCGACGGTCACCCGCCGCTGCCGCTGTCTTTTTCATTGCGGGCTTCGAAGCGCGTGGTCGACTGAGCTCTCGGCGTCTTCGGAGAGGCGGCGGTAGCGGGCTTGGCTGTTCGAGAGGTGCTGGCGCATTGCTTCGCGCGCCACTGCCGGATCGCCAGATTGGATCGCCGCGAAAATCGCCCGGTGTTCCCCTTGAATCATTTCGAGATAAGCGCGCTGGCCTTCGCCTTGGTGGGCGGCGACGCGGATGCTTTGACGGGGAATGATGAAGCGGCCGAGATAGTCGAGAAACGCCCAGAATTGCAGGTTGTTGGTTGCAGCCGCAACGGCTCGGTGGAATGCAAAATCCTCGTCGACAGCGGTTTCGCCGCGCTCAATTGCAGCATCGATCGCAGCGAGGGCCTTACCAACCTCGTGCCGCAGGGCCGGTGTGGCGCGCGCCGCCGCGAGGCCGGCCGCTTCCACCTCGACACTCTGCCGCAACTCCATCACATCGAGCACCTCTCTGATCGAGGGCAGGCCCCCGACGGCGAGGCGGAAAGGGCGCCGCCCGATCTCGGTAGCGACGAAAGCGCCGGCACCCTGGCGCGTGGTTACGACCCCGTCGGCCCGCAACGCAGCCACCGCCTCACGCACGACGGTGCGGCTGACGCCCATCGCAGCCGCCATTTGCTGCTCGGTCGGAAGGCGGGCGCCGGGCGGTAGCTTTGCGCTGATGATCTCGGCGGCGATCCGCTCGGCGGTCTCATGGAACAACTTCCGCGTGGGCTCGACCGGGCGCAGTACGGGGGGCTTGTCGGCGCGCATGGGCAATGTTATGAGGAGCCACGGTTGTCAGACAACCTGACAAATATCAGCTGTACGGATAGTCGGGCAAGGGAGACTGGAATGATCGACCGACGCGAGGCGCTGCAACTCGTCATCACAGCATCGCTCTTCACCCTGATCGGCCGCGGCGCGAGGGCGGCGGAGCAGAAAACCGTGCTCAAGGCCTCGGATGTGCATCCGGAAGGCTATCCGACGGTCCAGGCGGTGGAGAACATGGGCAAGGAGCTCGAAGCGGCGACCGGCGGACGGCTCAGTATTCAGATGTACGCCTCGATGCAGCTCGGCGGCGAGAAGGAGGCAATCGAGCAGGCGCAGGTCGGCGCTTTGCAGCTGGCTCGCGTCAGCGTCGGCGCATTGGGGCCGGTGGTCGATGATCTCAACGTCTTCAATCTGCCGTTCCTGTTTCGCGACACCGCGCATATGGAGACGGTGATCGATGGCCCGATCGGCCAAGAACTGCTCGATAAGGTCACCAACAATCCCAATACGCACGTCATCGGCCTCGCCTGGATGGATGCCGGCGCGCGCAGCCTCTACGACACCAAGAAGCCGATCAAGAACATAGACGATTTGAAGGGTCTCAAGGTCCGCGTCATGGGCAACCCGATGTTCGTCGACATGATGAACGCGCTCGGCGGTAACGGCGTCGCGATGGGCTACGATCAGGTCTTCAGCGCATTGCAGACCGGCGTCGTCGACGGCGCCGAGAACAACCCGCCGAGCTTCTACTTCGACAACCATTATCAGGTCGCCAAATATTACACCCTGACCGAGCACCTGATCGTGCCCGAAATTCTCGTGTTCTCACGTCCGACCTGGGACACACTGTCGAACGACGACCAGGCGCTGATCAAGAAGCTGGCCCGCGAGGCCCAGCTCGAAGAACGCCGGTTGTGGAACGAGAAGGAACAGCAGGCGATCGACAAGATGAAGGCGGCCGGCATCGAGATCATCACGATATCCGACAAGACGCCGTTTCAAAAGGCGGTGAAACCAGTCTGGGACAAGTATGGCGCCAAGTACGCCGAGCTGATCAAGCGCATTCAAACGGTCAACTGATCGATCCGGATTGTGTCGGGGTTGGAAGAAGCCCCTCACCCTCCCATCGCTAACGCGACGGGCCCCTCCCTCTCCCCGCTCGGGCGGGGCGAGGGTTGGGGTGAGGGGCATTTGCGCGCTGCGATGGACGCGCTTTACCGGCTCTGCGTCGTCGTTTCTGGATCGGCGCTAGTGCTGATCTCGGCGGTGATCCCATGGGGGGTTTTCACCCGCTATGTCCTCAATAGCGCCGCGTCATGGCCCGAGCCGATGGCCATCCTGCTGACGATCGTCCTGACCTTTATCGGCGCTGCGGCGTGCTATCGTGCCGAGACGCACATGCGCGTGTCCATTCTGGTGCGCGCACTGTCGCGGCCGTGGCAGCGCCTGATCGAGCCACTTGCCGAGGCGCTGACCGCGCTCCTCAGCCTGTTCATGGTGATCTGGGGTGCAAGGCTCGTCGTCGCGACCTGGCATCAATCGATCGCCGAGTTTCCGGCACTATCGGTTGGCGTGACCTATCTGCCCATTCCGATCGGCGGGGCGATCACTCTGCTCTTCGTCGCCGAGCGCATGCTAATCGGACGGCCGCCGCAACGAGGCGAATTACATGGCGCGGCCGCGCAGGACTGACTCCATCGGAGGGCAGGGCGGATGGAAATCCTGATCGTCATCGCGAGCCTGTTCGTCTGCATTGCCCTCGGCGTCCCGATCGCCTATGCGCTGGGCCTCGCGGCACTTGCCGGCGCGTATTGGATCGGTATTCCACTCGAAGCCATCATGCTTCAGGTGTCGAGCGGGGTCAGCAAATTCGCGATGCTGACGATCCCGTTTTTCGTCCTCGCCGGTGCGATCATGGCCGAGGGCGGCATGGCAAGACGCCTCGTGGCATTCGCCAATGTGCTGGTCGGAATGGTTCGCGTTCGCGGCGGGCTGTCCGCGGTCAACGTCCTCGCGACGACATTTCTGAGCGGCATCTCGGGATCGGCCGTGGCCGACACCTCGGCAATCGGGTCGGTAATGATCCCGCAGATGGAGAAGACCGGGTACCCGCGAGTATTTGCCACCAATGTGACGATCAGCGCTTCGGTCCAGGCGCTGCTCGTTCCGCCGAGCCACAATGCGGTGATCTATTCGCTCGCGACCGGCGGCACGATTTCGATCATCAGCCTGTTTATGGCCGGGGTCGCGCCGGGCCTATTGCTCGGCGCCTCATTGGTCGTGCTGTGTCTCGTCCTCGCCTACCGCAACGGCCACCCGCGGGGCGAGACCGTGGCATTGCGAGAGGCGGTCAAGATCGCGATAGACGCGCTCTGGGGATTGGTGACATTGGCTATCATTCTGGGTGGCATATTGGGCGGCGTGTTCACAGCGATCGAAGCCGGTGCCGTCGCCTGTCTCTGGGCCTTCTTCGTCACGATGTTCATTTACCGCGACTACAGTTGGCGCGAACTGCCGCAACTCGTCCACCGCACGATGCGCACGGTGGCGATGGTCATGACCTTGATCGCCTTCGCCGCGAGCGTCGGCTATGTCATGGCACTGATGCAGGTGCCGGCGCGGGTCACGGCAATGCTGCTGACCCTGTCGAGCGACAAGAATGTAATCCTGTTATTGATCAATGTTCTGCTTCTTGTGCTCGGTTGCTTGTTGGACATGGCGCCGTCAATCTTGATCTGCACGCCGATCCTGCTTCCGGTGGTCGTCAAATTCGGAGTCGACCCCGTGCATTTCGGCATGATCATGCTATTGAACCTCGGCATCGGATTGTGCCATCCTCCGGTCGGCGCGATCCTCTTTGTCGGCTGCGCCGTGGGCCGAGTGACGATCGAACAGGTCGTGCGCGAGATTTGGCCGTTCTACGCGGTCATGTTCATCGTGCTGATGCTCGTCACCTACATCCCGTCGATTTCGCTGTGGCTGCCGCGTCTGCTGTCGTTGTGACTCGCGACGGCATTGCCGCGGCCCAAAACCCGCTCCCATTCCGCGGCATTTGCACAATTCGTGGTTAATGTCTCAGATATAATTTGCAACCGGGGCAGAATTGTTGCACTATATTGGTTGCATCGTTACGTCCCCCAACGATGCACATTCGCCTGTCGGACCGGCACGCCGGCAAGGCGGCAGAAGCCCCGGTCGTCCCCGACCGGGGCTTTTCTGCTAGACCATCTGGTGCGTCCCTCGTCTAGATAAGTTCCCGGCGGTGACTGCGACATCATGAATGACCGCAGAAGCAATCTCGGCGTCACTACGAGCGCTCGCGGTCAGCCGCGCCGTCTATGCGAAAAATTGCCCGCTGATCGAGGGTTCAATGCCACGTTCGAGTTCGATTGCACCGAGCGCGGACGAGGCGAGTATGCAAGTATTGTCACGGAAAGCTCCAGTCATCTTGGCGAGGCATTCGTCCGCAGGTTGAGTCAAGGCGGACACGCGGTCCTTGGCCTCGACATCCGAGCGGGTCGGCTCACCACTCGCGTCGGCTCGATCACCGACCGCTCTTGCATCAGTCGTTGCACGGTCGGCGAGCAGGCGGTCTTCCACGCGGCGACCTTGCACCGGCCGCACGTCGACACTCAGAGCCGACTGGCCTTCGTCGACACCAACATTGCCGGCACGGTCAATCTGCTGGAAGCTGGCGCGGCGGCAGACGTCGAGTATTTGTCTTCACGAGCACGACGAGCGTCTTCGGGCGACGCGCCCGCCCCGCCCGTCGGAGCGCCGGCCGTTTGGATGACCGACGAGATCAAGCCCATTCCCAAACGCGGGCTACCGATAGGCCTTCGGCGCCGGATTTGGTGCCTAAGCATCCGCTCAATGACCCGCGGAGCCCTATCGACGACGGTGCGTGAGCGCTGTGGAACGGGCATAATTGCAGCAGCCGAGATCTGAGGACACGAATTTGGCCGCTACCGAACCGTCAACAACCTATCGTGAGCTGGGGCCGGGTGAGGGCGGCCCGCCGACGGCCGAACCTGGTCGACCGCTTCCGCCTGCCCTGCTCTACCGGCCCTGCGATCCGGCCGGGCTGCCGTTCGAGCTGGTCGGCGAGCTCGAGGATCTCTTGGAGCCGATCGGTCAGGACCGCGCGGTCGAAGCGGTGCAGTTCGCCGTCGCGATGCGGCGTAAGGGGTACAATGTTTACGCGCTTGGCGCCGGCGGCACCGGCAAGCACATGATCGTCCGGGATCTATTGAAGCGCCGGGCCGAGAGCGCGCCGACACCGCCCGACTGGTGCTACGTCAACAACTTCGCCGACCCGCAGAAGCCGCGCCGCCTGCAATTGCCGCCGGGACGCGGCAGCGGATTGCGCGAGGCGATGAAACGACTCGTCGAGGAGTTGCGCGCCGCCTTGCCGGCGGCTTTCGAACGCGACGACTACCGAGCGCGACGCGACGTCCTCGACCAGCAGTTCAAGGGGCGCAGCGAGCAAGGCTTTGGCGAGCTGCAGCGGCGGGGCGAGCAGAAGGGTATCACCATGCTGCGCACGCCGATGGGGTTGGCACTGGCCCCGCGGCGCGACGGCAAGGTGTTGACGCCCGAGTTGTTCGAGGCGCTGCCCGAGACGGAGCGCGAGCGCATCCAGCACGACCTGGAAGAGATGCAGGGCGAACTGGAAGCGGTCATGCAGAGGGTGCCGCAGTGGGAACGCGAGCACCGGGAGGCGGTCCGCGAGCTGAACCGTAACACCACGGGTGCCGCGATCGCGCTGATGATGGACGAGCTGCGTGCCGGCTATTGCGACTTTCCCAATGTCGTGCAGCATCTCGACGCGGTCGAGCAAGACATCAAGGAGAACGCCGACGATTTTCTGACCCCGGCGCAACCGCCGCAGGGGACGCCGATGCCGGCGCCGGTCGAGGAAGCCACGACCGAGGCGCGCTTTCGCCGCTACCAGGTCAACGTCATCGTCGACAATGGCGGCCAGCACGGCGCTCCGGTAATATACGAGGACAACCCGACCCATCAGACCTTGGTCGGTCGGGTCGAGTACCTGGCTCGCTTCGGCGCCCTCGTCACCGACTTCAATCTGTTGACGCCGGGGGCATTGCACCGCGCGAATGGCGGCTATCTAATGCTCGATGCGCAACGGTTGCTTGCCGGGAATTTCGGCTGGGCGTCGCTAAAGCGCGCGCTCAATGCCGGCGAGATCCGGATCGAGACGCTGGAGCAGCTGCTGAGCATGGCGAGCACGGTCTCGCTACAGCCTGAGCCGATCCCGCTCGAAGTCAAGGTCGTTCTGCTCGGCCCGCCATTGCTCTATTACCTGCTGAGCGGAGCCGACGACGACTTCAAGGAGCTGTTCAAGATCGCGGCCGACTTCGACGACCGGGTCGAGCGCACACCGGAAACGACACTGCTCTATGCGCGCTTCATCGCCGGGGTGATGCGCCGCGAAAAGCTGCTGCCGTTCGACCGCGGCGCCGTGGCGCGCGTCATCGAGCGGGCGGCTCGGCTCGTCGGCGATGCCGATCGGCTGTCCGCGGGGCTGCGCGATATCGTCGATCTCTTGCAGGAGGCCGACCAGCTGGCAGCCGGCGCCGGCAAGACCACCGTTACGGCAGCCGAGGTGCAAAAGGCGATCGATGCGCAGTTCCGGCGCGGCGATCGGATCTATCGGCGCATGCAGGAGGAGATCGGCCGCAAGACCATCCGCATCGAGACCGACGGCGAACAAATCGGCCAGGTCAACGGGCTTTCAGTGATGACCCTCGGCGGTCTCTCGTTCGGCAATCCGAGCCGCATTACCGCCCGCATCCGGCTCGGACGCGGCGAGGTCGTCGACATCGAGCGCGAGGTCGAGCTCGGCGGCCCGCTGCATTCCAAGGGCGTGCTGATCCTCGGCGGCTTTCTCGGCGGGCGGTTCGGCAACACCCGGCCGCTTTCGCTCAGCGCTAGCCTCGTCTTCGAACAATCCTATGGTGGGGTTGACGGCGACAGCGCCTCCGCCGCCGAGCTTTTCGCCCTGTTGTCGGCACTTGCCGAAGCGCCGATTAGTCAGTCCTTCGCTGTGACCGGCTCGGTCGACCAGCTCGGCCGGATCCAGGCTATTGGCGGCGTCAACGAGAAGATTGAAGGGTTTTTCGACACGTGCCGGATTACCGGCTTTACCGGGCGGCAAGGCGTGATCATCCCCATGAGCAATGTCAAGCACTTGATGCTGCGCCAGGACGTGGTCACCGGGGCAGCCGAGGAACGGTTCCGCGTCTTACCGATCGAGACCGTCGATCAGGGTCTGGCGTTGCTGACCGGCCTTCCGGCGGGCGAGCCCGATAAGAATGGCAATTACCCGGCGGGCACCATCAACCATCGCATTGCCGCACGGCTCGACGCCTTCGCCGCCAAGGCCGCCGAGCTGGCGCGCAATACCGCCGTCACCCAGGCGCACTGATGACACAAGAGATCAAGAGCGTCATCGTTCCGCTCGACGCCACATCGGAAACCAGAACCGCGATCGACACGGCCGCGCATCTGGCAGCGCGCTGGCGGGTCCCGTTGCACGGCGTCTTCATCGAGGACGAGGAGCTGATCGATCTAGCCGGCCTGCCCTTCGCGCGCCAAGTCACACTGGGTGCCGGGCTCGAGCCATTGACCAAAGACAATGTCGAGAACCACTTCCGTGCCTCCGCCGAGCGGGCGCGGCGCGAGCTCGCCGCGGCGGCCGACCGGCACGACGTCAAGTGGTCATTCGAGACCGTGCGCGGCCCGCTCGCCCCCGATACGCTCGGCGGCGCGCACGACTTTGTCGTCGCCGGTGCGGAGAGCCGCCCGATCGGCGACCATTTTCGCATCGCCCCACGCTGCTGGTCGTGGATGGCGATAGATCCGCAGCCTTTCCTGTTAGCGAGGCGCGAATGGGAAACTGGAGGAACAGTCTTCACCTTGCTGCGCCGTCGCGATCCGAAATCGGCGCGCACACTCGACATCGCCGCACAAATCGCCGGCTTCCGCAGTGGCATTTTGACCGTGGCTGGAGCCCCTGATCTCGCTGGGTCGGATGATTTCACCGCGTGGGTTTCGGGGCTTCTCGAAGGGCATTCACTGAAGCTTCAGACCGAACCCGTGGCGACCGAACCCGCTGCCTTGCGGCAGCGAATCATCGAGCTGGACTGCCGGCTCTTGGTCCTCGAATCGACCGAGCAGGACGCGCAGCCAGACGCGCTGCGCAACCTCGTCGAGCAGCTCGCCTGCGACGTCCTGATCATCCGCTGAAAGCGGAGGCTCCGACGAAGCAAGCTTCGACGGGGACGCTCGGCGTCAAGCCCCTGCAATGAGGGGTTTGCACCCGGCATCGCGTACTACGCAGGCTCCCGCCAATCGGTTGTAACGACCCGGACGTAAATTAATGCGGCGAGCGTGATGCATTCCTCGACGTCGATCGGACCCTTGCCGCTGTCCCGAGCAGCGATCAACGTGGCTGCAGCCTGTACGCATGCGGCCTTCATAGCGCTCTTCTCTTCGACGGTCATGAGGCACATCTCCCATTCAGCGTCCTCCCAACACGAAGCCGGGCGCCGCTAGTGCTCTTGTGATACGGGAGAGGCGTTGCTCAATGGTTACCAATGTGGCTTACCAACCAGATCGGAAAGCCCTGGGCGACGCGCTTGCCTGCTCGATCGCTCAATCGCTTTAGAATTTGTTAGCCACCATCTCGGAAGATCGTTCGCTGGGGTTCTTCAGGCAGGCGGGAATGCGCGCGCTGATCCTGGCGTTTGTCGGCGGCATAGCCTTGGCGACATCGGCACAGGCAGCCCCTCTCGCGCTCAGGCCGGTCGCGATCGAGCTTGGTGCGGCACCGCCGGTCGAGCTGGCAGCCCGGGACTGCTGTTGGGGGTGGCACCGCAGTCGCTGGCGCGACCCATGGGGCTATTGGCATTGGGGTGATTGCGCTCCGGACGCGGGTCCCCACGACGGCTGGGGCGCGGGGTGGTACTATCCCTACTCAGGTTGGCGCGTTGCACCCCCGCGGTGGGGCTGGGGGAATCCGTAGCGGCCAGATGCGCGCCGAACACCTCACCGACTTAGGCTCACGCTCGGCGCCGCAGCCACGATCGAGGCCATCGCGCTGCTACTGGGGCGGTGAGGAGCTCCCGAGGGCACGGCACCAAACGGACTTAAGTGGTGTTGATCGTTACGACGCCGGAGTGCTCTCCACGTTCCGCATGGACGAAGGTCGCGTCATGAAAACCGCAGCCGACCGCGCCACCGAGGTGATAGAAGCGGCAGAAAAAATGTTCGCCGACGAGTTGGGCGTCGTCCTGGACCTCAGCCCGGCCGCAAAAACGGCCCTGATCGTAAAGATCGCCGCCGCGATCCGGGCCGCCGTCGCCGAAGAGCGAGAAGCTCATATACGCGGAATGACCCTGCGTCCGTGCCGAGCCTAGGTGAGCGACGGCCAGTGTCCGCTCTCCGCCGGATCACTGAAGCATTGCGGCACGAATGCGCTCCCGCCAAAACTTGCTACGGACTACCCTAGCCATCATTTGGCCATCGCCAATCGGCGAACGGATGATCAAAGGCGCCGCCGGTAAAACCGTAGACCCAGTAAACAGAGATCCGTGTCTCTGAAAAAAACCGCCGCCAGGTGAGCGTGGACTCTTTCGGCCATGCGCTTGATGCTCTTCTTTGACGGCCGGTAGCCCAGGCGGTCTTACCGGTCGTTGGAGAACACCGCCCAAACGTATAGCACAAGAAGTCGAACTCCCCGTCCGGAACGTTGCAGATCCGTGTCGAGGGAGATGGGGGTGGCTGCTGGTGCTAGTGATCAGTGCGATCGCCATGATCGATCCCTCGCGCGATGACTGCCGTGAAGCGCAAGCATGATGCTGGTGCGGCCGCGCCGATCTAGGCCAGGATGAACCCCTCGTATCTGTTGCCGGCCACGGTTTCGCATTTCTGCACATTGGTCGGGAAGCGACCGCTATAAGGTATAAAGACGCGCGGCTTACCCGGCACATTGGCGCCGATACACCAGCAGCTGCAGTCGAGCGCAGTGAGCCACCGGCCAATTCGCGGACATGCGTCACCCAGCCCTCTTCGGCCCTCGGGCCCGCGCCTCGATGCGGCTGCGGTCGCGCAGATAACCGATACAATCGACGACCCATTCGACGTGCTGCTCGATCGACTGCAGCATGTTGGAGGGGCTGCCGGGGCCGGTGATCGTGAACAAGTTGGGAAACCCGCCGATCCCGAGGCCGAGATAGGTCTTTGGACCTTCGCACCGCTTCTCCTCGAGCGCCCGGCTGCCGGTGCCGCGGATGCCGATCTTTAACAGCGCCCCAGTGATCGCGTCGAAGCCGGTGGCAAGGACAATGGCGTCGACTGCGTATTCCCGATCTCGCACGTGGAAACCGGCTGGGGTTATCGCCTCGATCGGCTCGCGGCTGACATCGATGAAGGTTACGTTCGAGCGGTTGTACTTCGCCCAGTATCCTGTGTCGACGCGGAGCCGCTTGCAGCCGAGGACGTTCTTCGACGAGAGCAGCTCTGCGACCTCGGGGTTGCTCACGATTTCGCAAATTTTTGCTGTGGACGAACTCGGCAGCAAGGTCATTGGCCGCCTGATCCTAAAGCAGATCGCCAAAGGCGCCGAGGAAGGGGAGGCCGCTTTCGGCCCAGCGCGCTTCGAACTCGCGCCGACGTTCCGCCTCGCCTGCCGCCAAATGCCGACTTCAAGTCAAATTTGAAATCGAGGCCCGGGAAGGTCGCTTTTGCCCGCACCCGCATACCCTCGTAATCAGCCTTGCCTGGTAGTCGGGATCGAGCCGCTCGGATCACGGTGTCGGGCACTGCAGAAGGAGCATCTCGACGATAGGGCAACATGATGCAGGCGGGCTTCGCCATCGTCGGCGGCTTGTTCGGGCTCGCCACCTGAGTGAGCAACCCTGACTAGCGTTGTTTACTGGGAGCCCTCCCCTGCTCGCAAATTGGCCTTACACGATCTTCGTAATCATGCCGATCAGCAGGCGCCTCATGGACACGCCACCCGAAGCCCACACGGATGAATCGCTTTCTGTGGGCGCAGCCGGTGAGGCTACTTACCCCACCCGTGATCTCCTTGGTGGGATCCCCATGGGGATTAGCGGCGCGGGTATTGACGGGGAAGAACATATTTACCCCTCACCCTCATTGACGTGACAACCGGTAGTGGCGAGAGTTTGAGGTGCAGCGCAAGCCGGTGAGGGCGCACATGTTAAAGGCGATACGGAAATTCGTCTTCGAAAGAGGGAGAGATATTCGTCAGGCGGAGCAGCGGGTCGTTGAGGAACACGGCTCTAGCGATCCGTCGAGCAACTCCGACGTTGCGTTGGAAGTAGCCCGGCCTCAACCTGAGGAACCCTCCGAGATGCCGGCGCGTGGCAAAGTGAAATGGTTCAACCCGACTAAGAGGTTTGGATTCGTTGAGCTTTCGGACGGGTCGGGCGACGCCTTCCTGCACGCGACCGTGCTGTCACGGCTCGGCATCAGCACCGTACAGCCTGGCGAGACGCTCGAGCTGCGGGTGGCTCCAGGGGAGCGGGGTCGTGTGGTTACCGAGGTTACCGGTGTGGACAGCAGCACGGCGGTTGGGTTCAAGCGCCCGCGAACGAGTTTTCCATCCCCGTACGACCGAGCGGTCTCGGAGGCGAGCATCCAGGAAACGGGTACCGTGAGGTGGTACAACGCTGCCAAAGGGTTCGGCTTCATCGTTCGGGACGGCGGCGGGAAGGACGTCTTCGTCCACGCCTCGGCGCTTCAGCGAGCGGGTATCACGAGCCTCAGCGAGGGACAGCGCGTCGTTGTGGACATCGTCGAGGGCCGGAAGGGACCGGAAGCTGGGTCAATACGACTGACCTAGCCAAAGCGAAGTCAGAAACACGCCCCCAGCCACCCTCAAGCGGGCCGGCGGTGCCGTCGCGATTTGTGTTGGAATTTGCTCCGGCGCGGTGTCCGGTTGGATGAGGATATTGGATCAGGCAGCGAGGTCAATTGGCTCGCCAGCGAGCCTTTGGGTGAGAGTCTCCCATCTGTCGACTTTGCGCATCGTGATCTGACCGGCCGCGAGCAACGCCCAAAACAACATGGCTGCGGTCTCGGCCGAGGGCAGCACCGTCTGGGTTTTTATCCGACGCTTGAACTCATCATGGAGCCGTTCGATCGCGTTGGTGGTGCGTGCGCTCTTCCATTGGCTGCGGGGCAACCGGGTAAAGGTGAAGAGCCGGTCGCCGGCTTCCTCGAGGCTGTCGGCTACCGCCCTTGCATCTGAGCCGCCATTTGCGGACGAAGGCCCGTCGGCGCTCCTCGATTTCCGCAAGCGAGTCGGCATAGATCATGTCGGTGTAGTCGGCCGAGACCTCCTCATGCAGCCGCTGGGGAGCGTGGGCCAGCAGGTTGCGGTGCTTGTGGACCGTGCAGCGCTGGGTTGGCACGTCACCCCAGAGGGTGGCCAGCGCCTGCTCCAGCCCAGTCCCGCCGTCGACGATCAGGAACTCCGGCTTGCGCAGCCCGCGCCTGACGAGATCGTCGAGCACGGCGCGCCACGCCTCCCTGGTCTCACCAGCCATATTCTTGACGGCCAACAGCACCTCCTGGCCGTCCTCGCGCACCCCGAGCACGACCAGGAGCACGATCGAGGTAGCCTTTCGGTCGAGCCGAACCCGCACCACGGTGCCATCGAGGATCAAGCGGATGATCGGCTCGTCAGCCAGCGAGCGGGAGTTCCAAGCATCCCAAGTCAGTTTTGACCTTCCGCCACACCCGGCTCACCGTATCCTTACTGATCGCACCGCCAAACACGGCCGAAAGCGCCCGGCGTACCCGACGCGTATTGGTTCCGGCGAGATAGGCGCCTGCAATCAGCCAAACGGCCTGCTTGGTTCGCCGTTGGTAAGCCCGCAGCGCCGCGCTCTTCCACTCGCTTGTCTTGCCCTCCGCAGTATCGAGCCTGGCGCGCGGCACCGCGATCTCCACCCGGCCGAATGTTCCGAGCAGCGAGCGTGACCGATGTCCGTGCCGGTGGCCGGAGATACCGCTCGGGCCCCCGGCCTTCGCCGGGGCAGGCGTGGCATTCTCGAGAGCCGCCTTTGGCCGTCGGCCGTAGCGCGGCCGGGAGAGCGCCGCCTCGAGTTCGCCTTCGATCATCGCCTGGATGAACTCGCGTACCCGACCGCGCAGGCCGGCTTCGATCGGGTCAAACCAGTTATCGAGAAGACAAACCGCGGTCTCGGCTTCCAACTGCAGGGTCAACGACTTCGTGCTATTGCTGGTGATGGCGTGGTCTCCACCCGACGCGCGAACGCCGGGATCGTTTGGTTTCACCACCCGGAGACTACGCCACCTTCAATTCCAACCACACCCCGGACGGCACCGGGCCGGCCGTCCAGGACCCTCTCCTGAGATCCACGTAAATCTACGAGATCGTGCCGGGTGAGTTTGCGGGTAATGTCAGGATTCTTCGACCTGTCTTACTGATACCACTCAAGAATATGCGATGAAGTGGCGGAAGAGGCAGGAGTCGAACCTACCGAGGACGCCGAGCGCCCTCCAACGGATTTGAAGTCCGCGCGAGCCACCGGGCCCGATACTCTTCCGAGGCGCAGAATGCCTGAGTGTTTGGGGTATTGAAAGTTTTCACTGATCCCGGTTTTCCATCTCAGTCCGCCAGTTTCCATTTTTATGTTCTGCTTGCGTTCCGAGGCGCGAATCCAACGACCGCTCGGCGGCACCGGCCAACCTCTCTGGAATAGTGCGTCGCTGTCATAAGAGAGCGATGGCCAAGCATTGTCGCGATTGTCCGGATATCGCATCCCGGGGTCGGCGAGGCACTCGTAGCAGTCGCTTTTTGCGATCACAGAGACGGTTGGGGGTGGCGCCGGCCGGTTCTGCGCGGCATGGGATTACGCGAGTCTATCGTGCCGAGGTGGAGTGGACCTGCGGGTCGACGGCTCACACCTCCGAGCCGCCCTGGGACTCGATGGCGGTCAACCCGGCGGACGAGGACCTTCCCGCTCGGCGACGAGATCGAGCCGTTTGGCGAGGGGCGCGGCGCCTCGTTTCCCGAGCAGATCGCCGAAATTGGGCCTCCCGGCACCGGCGACTATGCCCCGCCAGATCCCGCGGCGGTCGAGCGAGACCTCGCCGATCACCGCGTCGAACGCGCGGGCGCGGGATGCCTGGGGGATAAGCACGTAT
>Ga0306921_10002988_pt1 | contig 17051 bp, 13 predicted proteins | sample sta12Cox44000080_FD_203760 | JGI IMG/M metagenome (GOLD analysis project Ga0306921, IMG submission 203760) | Lab enrichment of tropical soil microbial communities from Luquillo Experimental Forest, Puerto Rico - statoxic.12C.oxic.44.000.080 (v2)... | ecosystem: Environmental > Terrestrial >... | reverse complement strand
TACGGGCCGCGATAGCAGCCGAATCGCCCCCCGGCGCGGCCGGTGCGCGGCTTCTACGATGTGTTGAGCACCGTCGACGCTATTCGCGGCAAAAACGTCATCGTCTCGATGATCCTGCTGTCTGGCGGCGCCGCCATGCTGATCAGCCATGCCTATCAGCCGCAGATGCCGAGCTTTGCGCAGGACCTCGGCTACGGCGCGGCCGGCCTCTTTTACGGCATGCTGCTCGCTGCCGACGCCGGCGGTGCTCTCGTCGCCGGGGTCCTTCTCGAAGGCACTGGTTTGCTGCCGCCGCGTCCGCGTACGGCTTTCGTGCTGGTGATTCTCTGGTGCGGAGCGCTTGCGGGTTTCGCCATGACGGCGAGCTATCCCAACGCGCTGCTGCTCCTGTTCGCCGCCGGCTTCTTCGAGCTTTCGTACAATTCGATGACACAGACGCTGGTACAGCTGAGCGCACCCGCGGCGATCCGCGGACGCGTGCTCGGCCTCTACAGCATGGCGGGCCTCGGGCTTCGCGCCTTCAGCGGCATCACCATTGGTCTGGGGGGCAGCCTGATCGGAATTCATGCCTCACTGGCGCTGAGCGCTGGACTACTCTGCGCCCTCACGCTGCTGTTGTGGGTGCGCAGGGGCTCCGGCGCGGATTTCGCCTTTTGATCGCATAGTGCGTCCCGCGACAAGGTGCGATCAAATCTCCACTTCCAGGCCGAGCTCCACGACCTGGGCCGGCGGCACCCCGAAATACGCGGCCGGCAGGTTGGCGTTCAGATGCATGGCGGCGAACAGGGATTTTCTCCATAGCGCCATGCCGTTGGGCTTGCCGGTCGGGATCACCATCACGCGCCTGAAATAGTACGTGATGCTTTGCGGATCGATGCCGGAAAGCTCGCCCTCGCAGCAGACGCGCTTGAGCCCCTCCATGATGTTCGGCGTCTCCATGAAGCCGAAATGGAAGATGACGCGCGTCATGCCGGCGCCGATCGGCACCAGCTTGACGCGCTGCTCGGGCGGCACGCGCGGCGCGTCGATGCTGGTCGAGGCGATCAGCAGCACGCGCTCGTGCAGGACCCGATTGTGCCGCAGGTGATGCGTCAGCGCGAGCGGGATGCCGGTGCTCGCTGCCGTGAAGATCGCCGCCGCTCCGGGCAGCCGGATGGGCGGGTTTTCCAGCACCCAGGCGATGAACTCGTCCTCGCGCTGGCGCAGCTTCGAGCGCTCGTGCTCCAGGAGATTCCAGCCGGTTCTCCAGGTCAGCATCAGGAACGCAATGATCCCCGCCAGCAGAAGCGGGAACCAGCCGCCCTCGACCAGCTTGGTCAGGTTCGCGGCAACGAAGATGATCTCGATGATGAGAAAGAACCCGTTTACCGCCGCCACCAGGAGCGGATTGTAGCCCCATTTGAGCGCGACCAGCGCCGCCAGTACCGTCGTCACCGCCATCAGCATGGAAACGGCGATGCCGTAGGCGCCGCCGAGCGCATCGGAGGAACCGAACGTGAGCACGGAAGCGAGCGTGCCCGCGGCAAGGAGCCAGTTCACGACCGGAATGTAGATCTGCCCCTTCTCGTGGCTCGCGGTGTGCCGCACCCGCATGCGCGGCAGGAAGCCCAGTTGCATCGCCTGCTGGGTCAGCGAGTACGCTCCCGAGATGATGGATTGCGAAGCGATCACGGTGGCGATGGTTGCGAACGCGACCATGGGATAGTGCGCCCACCTCGGTGCGAGCAGATAGAAGGGGTTCTCGACCGCGGCTGGGTTCGCCAGCAGCAAGCCTCCCTGGCCGAAATAGTTGAGCATGAGAGCGGGCAACACGATCGCAAACCATCCGAGCTGGATCGGCCGTCGTCCGAAATGGCCCATGTCCGCGTACATGGCCTCGGCGCCGGTGAGCGCGAGAAAGGCCGCGCCGAGCACGGCGAAGCCGATGCCGGGCCCAGCCTGCGCGAGATAGGCAATGGCATGATGCGGGCTGATGGCGGCAAGGATGCCCGGGCTCTGCATGATGCCGCGCACGCCAAGCGCGGCGATGGCGACGAACCACACCAGCATCACCGGTCCGAAGATGTTGCCGATGAAATGGGTCCCCCTGCGCTGGACCAGGAACAAGGCAATGAGGATCGCAGCCGTGATGGGGACGACGATCGGCGCAAGCGCGGGCGCGTCGATCTTGAGGCCTTCGACCGCGCTCAGCACGGAGATCGCCGGCGTGATCACGCCGTCGCCATAGAGAAGGGCCGCCCCGATCAATCCGACAATGAGGAGCGAGGCCCGCCAGCTCCCGCGCGGCGCCCGCCGCACGTCAAGCAGCGCGAGCAATGCCACAATGCCGCCCTCGCCGTGATTGTCGGCGCGCAGAATGAGGATGGCGTATTTGAGCGCGACGATCAGAAGCAGCGACCAGAGAATCACCGAGACGATGCCCGTCACCGTATCGGGGGTGGGCGCCCCGCCGGCCTGGACCGCCTGCTTGAGCCCGTAGAGCGTGCTGGTGCCGATATCGCCGTAGACGACACCGAGCGCGGTCAGCACCGCAAGCGTGGGGTGCTTGCGAGTGTCCTCGTGGGCCGCGCCCGAGGTCTGAACGATCTGCGCCATCGGAACGTCCTTCCCCCTGTCTTCCGTTAGTCTGCACGAAAATGGCGTGCTGAGAAGCGCGCACTGGCGCGTGCCAAAACCGGCCCGATACGTTCAGTTGGGCTGTGGCAGCCTGATCGGGCACAGCTCCTCGAACGCGCGCGCGACTCGCAGCACCAGGGCGTCCTGATACTTGGCGGCAATGATCTGAAGCCCGACCGGAAGGCCCGCGCTGGTGAACCCGCAGGGAATCGAAGCCGCCGGTTGCTGTGTTAAATTGAATGGGAACGAGAACGGCGTCCACTGTGCCCACTCGGTTTGCGGCGTTCCAGGCGGCGCGAGGTAGCCTGTCTCGAAGGCTGCAAGCGGCAAGGTCGGAGTGAGCAGGACGTCGAATTCGCGGTGAAAGCGGGCCATGGCGAGACCGATCTCGCCGCGCGCGCTCACGCTCCGGGTGTATTCGCTGCGCGTGATGGTCTCGCCGGCGGCCGCAATCCGGTCGAAGCCGGGATCGAGCAAGGGCCAGCGTTCGCGCGGGATTGCCGCACGCACATCGGCGGCGCCGCTGAACCAGAGCGTCTTGAACACCTCGGCGGGATCGGAGAAGCCGGGGTCGCGCCGCTCGACGATGGCGCCGGCCTCGACCAGCTTTCCCGCGGCTCCCTCGACCAGCGCGGCAATCTCTGGATCGACCTTCGCATAGCCGAGATCGAGGCTGAGCGCCATGCGCAGCCCGCGTACGCCCTCCGCAAGCCCGATGACGAAGTCGCGGGGATCATAGGGCAGGCTGTGCCAGTCGCGATCGTCGGGTCGAGCAATGACGGTCAGCATGCGCGCAGCGTCCTCGACCGACGCGGCAATGGGGCCGACATGGGCGATGGTCCCGAACGGGCTCAGCGGCCAGGCCGGCACCCGGCCGAAGGTCGGCTTGATGCCGAACACCCCGGTAAATCCCGCGGGGATGCGGATCGAGCCGCCGCCATCCGTTCCGAGGTGAAGACATCCCATGCGCAACGCCGCCGCGCCCGCCGCGCCGCCGCTCGACCCGCCGGGGGTTCGCTGTTCATCCCAGGGATTGCGCGTGATGCCGGTGAGCGGGGAATCGCAGACCGCCTTCCAGCCGAACTCGGGCGTGGTCGTCTTGCCCAGCAGCACGGCACCGGCTTCGCGCAGGCGAGCGACGGCCGGCGCATCCTCGCTCCAGTCCTGCCCCTTCTCGATGGTGCGCGAGCCGCGCAACGTGGGCCAATCCTTCGTGAGAATGATGTCCTTGATGGTCGTCGGCACGCCGTCGATCGAGCTTTGCGCCTTGCCTGCGAGCCAGCGCGCCTCGGAAGCCCGCGCATCGCGTAGCGCGCGCTCGCCGTCGACAAGGCAAAAGGCATTAATTCGGCCGTTGTGTGCCTCTATGCGCTTGAGGGCGGCGCGCGCGGCCTCGACCGGCGATGCCTGGCGCCTGCGGAAGAGAGCAACCAGCTCGCCGGCAGTTTTTGCAGCAAGATCGGATGCCGCCGGCATCAGTATTGCCTCGCGATATCGATGATGTTCATGAGCGGACGGCCGCTCGCGAATGCCTCATAGTTGGCCAGGAAGTGCGGCACCACGTCCTCCGGCACGAGCGGCCCGCACACATGCGGGGTAATGGTGATGTGCGGATTGTCCCAGAATGGATGGTCCGGCGGAAGCGGCTCGGTCGCAAGCACGTCAAGCGTGGCATGCCCGACAACGCGCTTGCGGATGGCGTCGGCCAGCGCAGATTCGTCGATAAGACCGCCTCTGCCGACATTGATGACGTGCGCTCCGGGCCGGCAGCGGGAGAGGAGGTCGCCTGCAAAGAGTTTTCTGGTCTCGTCGGTGAGCGGCAATGCCAGAACGATCACGTCGCAGGCCGCAACGAAATGCGCCAACGCATCCCTGCCGCAGAACAGCTCGTCGACCAAGGCGCAATGCTTGGGCGAGCGGCGCCAGCCCACAACGCGCGCCCCCAGCGCGCGCAGCGCTTTCGCAATCATCGAGCCGATTGCGCCCAGACCGGCAACTCCGACGGTGAGGCCCCGGATCGTGCCGACCTCGAAATAGTTCCAGTGGCGCCGGTCCTGCTGCCGGCGCGCGGTATCAAACCGCATGCTCTTGTCGAGAATGGCGCCCAGCACGTACTCGACCATGCGCGGCGCGATCAGTGCTCCGTCAGTTCGGGTCAGGAGCACCTGCCGGCCGCAGCGCCAGTGCTGCAAGATGTCGTCCACGCCCGCGCCCATCTTCTGCAGCCAGCGCAGCTTCGGCATTTGCTCCAGCATGTCGGAAGGAAAGCCCCAGCCGTAGAGGATCACGGCGTCATCGAGATGAGACGCGGCCTCTTCGGGAGTGCTCGCGCAGGCAATGGCGACGTCCGGCAAGGCGCCTGCCAGCAGCCGCTGGAAACGCACGAGGTCCGATTGATAGATCGAGTAGATGAGGATTGGGCCGGGCCGCGGCATAATGAAATTTCAGGAGAGCCCGATCTTACGCACGACTTTCAGCAGACGATTGGTATCCGCCACGAGGAATTGTGCAAATTCCGGCCCGTCCAGGTAGGAGACCTGGCTGCCGGCGCTCGTGAAGCGCTCGATGACGGCGGGCTGCGCCATGAAGGCGCGGATTGCACCACGCAGGATGCCGGTGACGTGCGCGGGCGTCCTGCTCGGTGCGAAAACCCCAGTCCAAAGGATGTAGATCACCCCGGGGTAGCCTGCCTCCTGCAGCGTCGGCGCATACGGGAAGCTGGGGAGCCGTTCGGTGCCCCATTGCGCCAGGATGTGGATATTTCCGGCATCGAGCTGGCCCTTGGCGATGGATTCGAGCGTCGGAAGGACCGGCACCTGGTCGGAGAGCAGCGCGTTGAACGCGGGTCCGCCGCCCTGGTACGGCACGTGCACCATCTTGAGCGCCGCGGCATTGAGAAACATTTCCATGGCGAGATGGACGGTGCCGAGGTGGCCGGACGAGCCGTAAGGAATGCGGCCCGGATCCCTTTGCACCGCCGCCACGAAGTCGGCGAGCGAATGCCAAGACGAGGATTTCTTCACCGCCAGTATCATCGGATCGGCAAACAGGCGCGCCAACGGCACGAACTGCTCCATCTCATAGCTGACGGACCGCCCCGCCAGCCGGTTCGCCTCTGGGATGACTGCGAGCGACGGGAGCGCCGTCATGATGGTGTAGCCGTCGGGCTCGGCATGCGCGACATAGGCGTGGGCGATGCCGCCGCCGGCGCCGGCTTTGTTCTCCACCACGACGTTTTTCCCGAATGCCTCGGAAAGGTAGGCGGCAAGCGGGCGCGCGGCCAAATCCGCAGTCCCGCCCGGTGGGAAGGGCACCACGAGAGTGATGGTCCGTGCCGGCCATTGCGAGGCGCTGCGTGGCCCCTTTGGCTCTTGCGCGCGCACGCGGTTTGTCATGCGCGGGGATACCGCCGTCAGAAGCGGGAGCGCGATCGCCAGATTGAGGAGCGCCCGGCGATTGGTCATGTTCTTCCCCGCATGATTCTGAAAGGTGAAAGGGTGGGCGCCGCGGCATACCGATTTTCTGCGTCCCATTGTTAGGACCGGACAAGGCGGGTCAAGTGCTCCGCGCAGCGCCTCTCCCCAGTGCCGCATGGAGGTGATATGCAATGCCGGCCATGACCAGCTTCACCGTGCACGATCTGGAGCGACGCGTGCAGCAGCGCGCCGAGATGCGCGCGGACGGCTCCTATACGCGCCAGCTCCTCGATCGCGGCGTGGAATATTGCGCCAAGAAGCTTGGCGAGGAAGCCATCGAGACGGTGCTTGCAGCCGTCGCCGAGGATCGCGGGCGGCTGATCGCGGAGACCGCCGATCTCATCTATCACCTGCTGGTTGTGCTCAACGCGCGCGGGATTGCGCTCGCCGAGGTGGAAGCAGCGCTCGCCGAGCGAACCAGGCAGACGGGGCTCGCGGAAAAATTGTCGCGCAACCGCGGCTGAGCAGAATCAATGGAGCAACGCACCGACGACGGCCTTTCCCCCTACCGCGTCTTCTCGCGCGCGGAATGGGCCGCGCGCCGCGCGGACACGCCCATGACGCTCACCCCCGACGAGGTGACGCGGGTGCGCTCCCTCAACGATCGCCTGGACATTGAGGAGGTCGAGGAAATCTACCTGCCGCTCACGCGCCTGCTTTCGCTGTATGTGGCGGCCACCCAGCGCCTGTTCCACGCCCAGCAGCACTTTCTCGGCACGGAAGACAGCAAGATGCCGTACATCATCGGGGTGGCAGGCTCGGTGGCGGTCGGCAAGTCGACCACCGCACGCGTGCTACAAGCGCTCTTGGCGCGCTGGCCGAATGTGCCCAAGGTCGACCTCCTCACCACCGACGGCTTTCTCTATCCAAATGCGATTCTTGCGCGCGAAGGGCTCATGGAGCGAAAGGGCTTTCCCGAGAGCTATGACCTGCCGGCGCTGTTGCGGTTTCTGTCCGATGTGAAGGCGGGTCGCCGGCCGACGCGCGCGCCGATCTATTCCCACCTCACCTATGATGTCATCCCCAACGAGTGGGTCGAGATCGACCGGCCGGACATCCTTATTGTCGAGGGCCTCAACGTTCTGCAGACCGGGCTGCCGCCGCAGGGCGGCAAGGCCATTCCGTACGTGTCGGATTTCTTCGATTTCTCCGTCTACCTCGACGCCGACGAGGGCGTGCTGCTGAACTGGTATGTCGACCGGTTCCTCACCTTGCGCGGCACCGCCTTCCGGAATCCCAAATCGTATTTTCATCGCTATGCCACATTGTCCGACCGCGATGCGGTGGAAACCGCAACCTCGATCTGGCGGCGCATCAATCTCATCAATCTCAACGAGAACATTCTGCCGACGCGGCGGCGCGCCGATCTCATCCTCAAGAAAGGCGAGAGTCACCTGGTTGAGGAGGTAGCGCTGCGCAAATTGTAGAGCTTGTTGATCCAAACAGCCAAAATCACTGTGTCGATCCACTCAAACAATCACGCCGCCAGCGGTGTTGCTGAGGAAATCTTTGCGAGCACGTCGAGCAGCTGTGCCCGCTCGAGCGGCTTGACGAGAAAGCCGTCCATGCCGGCGGCAAGACAAGCCGCGCGGTCCTCCTCGAAGGCATTCGCGGTGAGCGCGAAGATCGGCAGACGCGGCGCGCGGCCCTGCGCCTCCAGTTCCCGAATGCGGCGCACGGCTTCGAGCCCGTCGCCGCCCGGCATTTGCAAATCCATGAGCAGGAGGTCGTAGGGCTCGCCTTGCTCGACTGCGGCAAGGCAGGCGTCCACTGCGGCATCGCCGCTTGCCACCACGCGCGGGCGATGACCGAGTCGGGTGAGCTGTGCCTGCGCAAGCAGCGCATTGATCTCGTTGTCCTCGGCCACCAGCACGGTGAGCGCCCTCGCCGCTTCCGGGAGGCCGGCTGCGATTGGCCGCGTGGGCTGGTGCGCTTCCCGCTCGAAGCGCTCGAAGTCAGCGTCGTTTGCCGTCATGCGGGCCAGGAGCGACTGTGCGCGTACGGGCTTGACGAGATATCCGGTGAACCCCGCGCCATCGAGCTCGGCAATGGCATGACGGTCGGAAGGCGTAAGCAGCGCGATCCTGCGGTTGATTGTCGATGCCGCCTGCGCCAGCCGCTCGCAGGCTTCGGCGCCGATGGCGCGGTCAAGGAGGATCGCGCTCCACGCCCGCTCTGCCAGGAGCGAGCGGGCCGTCGGCTCGTTGGCGACGAGACAGGTGCGTGCGCCCCAGTCGGCCAGGTATCGCGCCACCACTGACGCGCTCGACGCCATCGGCGCCACGATCAGCACGTCCATGACCCGCAGCGACGGCTGATCGGCCACGATATCGGGCGCAGCGACCGGCGCAAGCGCGAGCGAGAACCGGAAGGTTGAGCCCGCGCCCGGCACGCTCTCGACCGCGAGCGTTCCGCCCAGCCTCTCGATGATGCGCTTCGAGATCGCAAGACCGAGACCGGTGCCGCCGAACTTGCGGGACGCGCCGCCCTCTGCCTGCTCGAACTCGAGAAAGATCCGGCCCTGCTCGCTGGCCGCAATCCCGATCCCGGTATCGCTCACGGAGAAGCGCAGTGCGGCGCCGTCCACGGATGGCTCGACCATGACCGCCACGGCGCCGGCCGGCGTGAACTTGATGGCGTTGCCGACAAGGTTGAGGAGAACCTGGCGCAGGCGCGCGGCATCGCCCACCACCTGTCGCGGCAGCCTGCGATCCATGTAGGAGCCGATATCGAGATTTTTCTGATGCGCGCGCGGCGCAATCAGCTCGACCGTCTCCTCGACCAGCGCGGGGAGGTCGAAGGGGACCGACACGATGTCGAGGCGACCGGCCTCGACCTTGGAGAAATCGAGAATCTCGTCGATCAGCGACAGCAGCAGATCGCCCGATGTCTTGACCGCCCTGGCATAGGTCGCCTGCTCCGCCGTGAGCGCGGTGTCGAGCAGGAGATCTGACATGCCCAGCATTCCGCTGAGCGGGGTTCGGATCTCATGGGAGATCATGGCCAGGAAGCGGGATTTGGCGCGGCTCGCGGCCTCCGCCTGGTCGCGGGCAGCGGACAACTGGCGTTGCGCCTCGACGCGATCGGTGACGTCGCGTCCTACGCTTTGCACCTGCGTCTGCTCGCCGGCGCGAACGATGACTTCCCGCCAGGCGATCCAGCGAACGCCTTCGGCGGTCTCGATCTTCTGGTCATAGCCGCGGGTGCCATCGGGAAGCAAAATCCCCTGGCCTTGCTCGATGAGGGGCGGATGAAAGCCGCTGCCCACGAGGGCATCGCGGTCGCGCCCGCAGAGCTTGCAGAAGGCATCGTTGGCGTAGGTGACGAGGCCCGATGCATCGCGGCGTACGATGACATCCCCTTGCGCTTCCAGGAGGCTGCGCGCGCGCTCCTCGGCCTCCTTGAGCTCCCAGTTGCGGTCGGCGAGGTCCTCCGCGCGGCGGTGCAGCGCGCTCAGGCTTTTCCGCGCGCGGCGCAAAGCGACCGCGAGCCATGCGATGGCGCCGCTTGCTGTTGCGCAAACCGCGCCGGCGATGATTGCGGCAAGCGGATTGTCGACCATCATCAGCAACGCCAATGCCGCGACCCCTGCTGCAAGCGCCCCCACGAGAAGGGCGGTCGCGCCTGGCAACAGGCGCCGCCCATGGTCAAAGACCATCCGCTTGCTCTCTTTGACGCCGAAGCCTTCTCGCATCTGGAATGCCGCTTCCAACCCGGCGAGCGCGGCCGATTGTACGGCACGCGCGCTTCCCCCCAGAGCAATCCTGCGGCACCAGTTTTGCGATTGGGTTGAATGGGGCGCGGCCTGGACGGCTCGATGCCGACAGGGTTGAAGCGGGCCTAAGCGGCTGCGCGCAATTTACTGACGGTACTCTACGGTCGATTAATCCTGATCAGCTCATTCGCCTCACGCTGCGCGCCTGATCTCATCGGCGAGCGCGCGGTAGGAGAGCGCCTCGGCGAGATGCACGCGGCCGACCTTGTCCGCCTCGTCGAGGTCGGCGAGCGTGCGCGCAACCCGCAGCACGCGGTGATAGCCGCGCGCGGAAAGCCGCATGGCGTCGCTCGCATCGCGCAGGAGCGCAAGGCCCGCCGCGTCCGGTCGCGCCGCCAACCGCTGCGGCATTGGTGTGGATATGCGGCAGTCCCATCGCCGCATAACGCTGCGCCTGCCGCGCCCGCGCGCGCGCTACGCGCGCGGCGACCTCGCGGCTTCCTTCCGCCGGCGGTGGCAGGATCAGGTCGGCGGCGGTCACCGCCGGCACTTCGATATGCAGGTCGATGCGGTCAAGCAGCGGGCCGGAAAGGCGCATCTGGTAGTCGGCGGCGCAGCGCGCATTTGCTCCGCGCCGGCAGGTGAAGCCGGGATCGCCGGCGCGACCGCAGCGGCACGGATTCATGGCAGCAACGAGCATGAAACGCGCCGGATAGGTGACCCGGTGGTTCGCCCGCGCGATGGCGACCTCGCCGCTTTCCAAAGGCTGGCGCAGCGCTTCGAGCGCCTGCGGCTGAAACTCCGGAAGCTCGTCGAGGAACAGGACGCCATGGTGCGCAAGCGAGGCCTCTCCCGGCCGCGCCCGCAGCCCTCCGCCGACGAGCGCCGGCATGCTGGCGGAATGATGCGGGGCGCGGAACGGCCGCCGGTTGGTCAGCGCGCCATCCTCGATCTCGCCCGCCACGGAGGCGATCATCGACACTTCGAGCAGCTCCGCCGGCGCGAGCGGCGGAAGAATGGTCGGCAGCCGCGCCGCCAACATCGATTTCCCCGCCCCCGGCGGGCCGACCATCAGGAGATTGTGGCCGCCGGCCGCGGCCACTTCCAGCGCGCGTTTGGCGCTTTCCTGTCCCTTGATGTCCTTCAGATCGACCGCCGGCTCGGAGAATTCGCGAACCTTCGGCTGCGGGCGGGCCAGCACCTGCGTGCCGCGGAAATGGTTGGCGAGCTGGATGAGCGAGGAGGCGGCAATGATCTCCATCTCGGGGCTGGCCCAGGCGGCTTCCGCGCCGCAAGCGCCGGGACAGATGAGACCCTCGGACCGCGCATTGGCCCCGATCGCTGCGGGCAGCACGCCCGCGACCGCGGCAATGGAGCCATCGAGGCCAAGCTCGCCCAGCACGGTAAAGCCCGCGAGTGCATCCGCGGGAATGGCGCCGATCGCAGCCATCAGCCCGAGCGCAATCGGCAGGTCGTAGTGGCTGCCTTCCTTGGGAAGGTCGGCGGGGGCAAGGTTGACCGTGATCCGCCGCGCCGGAAGTGCCAATCCCGAGGCGACGAGCCCCGCACGGACCCGTTCGCGCGCCTCGGAGACGGCCTTGTCGGGGAGGCCCACCACATTGAACGCGGGAAGCCCCGGCGCGACCTGGACCTGGACATCGACGGCGCGCGCCTCGACGCCCTCGAACGCCACGGTTGCGACCCGTTGCACCATGCCAGCCCCTGCCTTGCCGGACGATGTTAGCGCATGGACGGGCAAAGAACAATACGGGAACAGGCTATCTCCGGCGTTTTGTCTCGATCCGGTCCCAGATCATGGCGGCAACGTCCGGCCCGCCGAAATTCTTGACTGCCCGGATACCGGTGGGCGAGGTCACATTGATCTCGGTGAGATAGCCGTCGATCACGTCGATGCCGACGAAGAGAAGCTCGCGCTCGCGCAAGGCGGGGCCGATGCGCGTGCAGATCTCGCGTTCGCGCACGGTGAGATCGGTCTCCCTGGGTGTGCCGCCGCGCACCATGTTCGAGCGCAGGTCATCGGGCGCGGGCACCCGGTTGACGGCGCCGGCGAACTCTCCATCCACCAGGATGATCCGCTTGTCCCCGTTCCGCACGGCAGGAAGAAATTTCTGCACGACCCATTGCTCGCGAAAGGTCACCGCAAACAGATCGTAGAGCGAGCCGAAATTGAGGTCCTCGCGCGCAAGCCGAAACACCGCTTCCCCGCCTTTGCCGTAGAGCGGCTTCATGACGATGTCGCCGTGCTCGGACCGGAACGCCTTGATCTCCGCGAGGTCGCGGGTAATCAGCGTCGGCGGCATCAGGTCGGGAAATTCCATCACGAACATCTTCTCCGGCGCGTTGCGAACCGCGGCCGGCTCGTTCACCACCAGCGTGGTGCGCCGCAGGCGCTCGAGCAGATGGGTGGTGGTGATGTAGGCGAGATCGAATGGCGGATCCTGCCGCAGCAGGATCACGTCGAAGCGCGCAAGCTCGACGCGCGCGGGCTCGCCGAGCTTGAAATGGTCCCCCTCGCTGTCGCGAACCGCGAGCGGCTGCACGGCCGCAAAGACCTCGCCTCCGCGCAGCGCCAGCCGGTCCGGGGTGTAATAGGCGATGTCGTGGCCGCGCGCCTGCGCTTCCAGCAGCAGAGCGAATGTGGAATCCCCGCGAATGTTGATCCGCTCGATCGGGTCCATCTGCACGGCGACGTTGAGACGCATTGATCCCCCGCAGCAGGGCTTTGGTAACGCAAACGGGACATTAACAATTTACCCGCAAGCTCGCCCGCACAAACGGAATAATCGGCGGAGAGCGTCGTGAAGCTGCCGAACCTGTCGATCGCGACCAAGCTCTACTTGATCTTCGCGCTGCTCGCCACGGTGACGGTGGCGCTCGCAACGGTTGCTGCGCTCAACGCGCGCCGGCATGCCGCCCTCACCGACGAGTTTCGATCGGCATTCGAAGGGGCGATGAATGTCGAGCTGGTCAACGGGCTCATCTATGCCGTGGTGATGGAATCGCGCGGCATCTACATGTCCCCGGATATTGCGACCGCCAAGGTCTACGGCGACGGCCTGCTGGTGTTCAACGATCGGATCGGAGAGGTGGTGAAGGACTGGCAGCGGGCGGTGCGGTCCGACGACGAGGCGCTGTTCGGCGCCTTCTCCCATCGCATCCGGCAATTCCAGGAATTCCGGCGCGAGCTGGTGCGGCGCGGGGTGGAGGTCAGCCCGGTGGCAGGGCGAGAATGGGGCGACAACGACGCCAACCGCAGCGTGCGCAAGGCGCTCAATGAGGACCTCACGAGGCTGGGCCAACTCTACGCCTCGCGCTCCCAACGCGTCTACCGCCAGATCGATGCTGGCATCGAGCGCTCGGCCTGGCTCATGGGCACGATCGCGATCATTGCCGTGGCGCTCGCAGCGCTGGGGGCGCTGATCATCGCCCGCGCGGTGGCGCGGCCACTGGCGAGGATCACCCGCATCACGCAGGCGGTCGCCGCGGGCAAGGTCGAGCGCGTGGTTCCCTACGGCGAGCGCCACGACGAGGTCGGGGCGCTGGCGCGCTCGATCGAGGTCTTCCAGCAGACCATGCGGAAAAACGAGGAGCTCAACCGCACCGTTCTCGACGATGCGCAGGCACGTGCGCGACGCCAGGAGGACGTGTCGGCCGAGATCAGCCGCTTCGGGGGCGAGGTCGAGGCGACGCTGGCGGAGCTTGGGCGCATATCCGATCAGATGCTCGCAGCCGCCGGACGCCTCACCGCTGCGGCGGATAACGCGTCCACCCGCACCACGGGTGCGGCAGCCGCCTCCGCCGAAGCGTCCGCCAATGTGCGCGACATCGCCTCGGCCGCCGATGAGCTTGCAGCCTCGGTGACGGAGATCGATCGCCAGGTGGCGCAGTCGAACGCGATTGCCGGCAAGGCGGTGAGCGAGGCCGAGTGGACCAATGCCATGGTCAAGGAGCTCGACGAAGCCGCCGGTCGCATCAGCGACGTGGTCCGCCTCATTACCGACATCGCCGAGCAGACCAATCTCCTGGCGCTCAACGCCACTATCGAGGCAGCCCGCGCCGGCGATGCCGGCCGCGGCTTTGCCGTGGTCGCGAGCGAGGTGAAGGCGCTCGCCGGTCAGACCGCCAAGGCGACCGAGGATATCGGTGCGCAGATTTCCGGCATGCAGCATGCGACCATGCGCTCGATCGAAGCCATCGGCGCCATCGAGCGGACCATCCGCAACATCGGCGAGATCAGTGGCGCCATCGCCGCGGCGGTCACCGAGCAGGGCGCCGCCACGCAGGAGATTGCGCGCAGCGTGGAGACGGCAGCCGTGCGCACCAGCGAGACGGCGCCGGAGGTTGTGCGCGTCGGCGAGGCGACGGCCGAGACGCGCGACAGCGCGATGTCGGTGAAGACGGTGGCCGACGACCTCGGCGCCGTCGCAGGGCGCATTCGCGGCCAGGTCGATCGCTTCTTTGCGAAATTGCACGCGGCCTGAGAAGCCCGCCGTCTTCATCTCGTCGCATCGAACGCTGCGGGAATGTGGCGCGGGATGCGGCCTGGAGCGACCAGCACGGCATCGAACCGGATGTCGCGAATGCGCTCAGGAGGGTTGCGCGCCAGCCAGGCCTCGGCGGCGCCGATGATTCGGCCGCGCTGACGCTCGGTCACGGACCAGGCGGCATCATCGAGGGTTTGCCTCGCCTTGACCTCGACAAACACCAGGAGGCTGCGGCGTCTCGCCACGATGTCGATCTCGCCGAGCGGGCTTTTCCAGCGGCGCGCCAGGATGCGAAAGCCCTTGGCGATGAGATAGGCCGCTGCCCGACTCTCGGCCGAGATGCCGGTGCGGAAGGCGACGACCCGGTCTTCATCCCTGCGTTCGGGCTTGCCGGATGGGAGCGGTCTCGCGCGCGTCGTTTCATCAACCAATGTCACTCTCCCCGCCATGCGCAGCGCGCAGCGCCAGCGCGCGCTGATAGATCGTGCGTCGCGGCACCGCGCTTAGCGCAGCGATTTCCTCGACGGCTTCCTTCAGCGAGAGGCGATCAAGAGCCGAGCGCAACAGCGCATCAAGATCGTCCGTCTTCATCTCGGGTGTCGGCGGTGGCGGCGCAATGACGATCACCATCTCTCCCCGCATCTGTGCCTCCCCTGCGCAATCGCGCGCAAGGCTGGCAAGGTTGCCGCGCAGCACCTCCTCGTGCAGCTTGGTGAGCTCGCGGCAAATGGCGGTCTCGCGCGCGCCCAGCCCTGCGGCAAGATCGGCGAGTGCCTCCGCCAAGCGCGGGGCGGTCTCGAACAGGATCAGCGTTGCTGGGATGGAACTAAGTGCGGCAATGCGCGCGCGACGCGCAGCCTGCCTTGCAGGCAGGAAGCCATCGAAAAGAAACCGGTCGCTTGCAATCCCGCTCACCGCGAGGGCGGCAAGGACCGCAGAGGGGCCGGGTAGTGTGGTGATGCTGATTCCTGCAAGGTGCGCTTCGCGCGCAAGCTTATAGCCGGGGTCGGAGACGAGCGGGGTGCCGGCATCGCTGATGAGCGCAACGGCAGCTCCCTGCGCAAGCCGCTCGATCAGGCGCGGACGCGCGGAAACCGCATTGTGATCGTGATACGGGGTGAGCGGCGTCCTTATGGCGTAGGCATCGAGAAGCTTGCGGCTTCTGCGGGTGTCCTCGCAGGCGATGAGGTCGGCTGCGGCCAATGTCTCCAGCGCCCGCACCGTGATATCGCCCAGGTTTCCAATTGGGGTCGCCACGAGATAAAGCCCCGCCTGCAATGAAGGCGCGGCGAGCCGATGACCCTTGATAGAATATTGGCGCGCGGCGCCTTCCGGCTCACGCAGCCCGAGAGATGAAGCGCGATGTACCGGGGCTGCCGGTGTGGCCCTTCGCATGATCCACCAATTTAATCGAGTTCTGCCGCGGCGTCATTTTATCGTTGAAAACACTAATCTTTTTCGCCCAGAAGCCATTTCTCCAGAGTAGCCAAGGATTTGTCCTTAAAAATGCCTGTTGCAGGCCGATACCGTCGATGACATCGTGGAACTCTCGCGGAGAGACCGGTTCCGATGTTCCTCTTGCAGGTGGTTCGACTTGCCCCCGGTCTGCGCGCGCTCACTGTTCTGACATCGGCAATTCTGCTCGCCGGCTGCTCGGGCAAGCTCGGCGACCTTCTGTCTTCATCCTCCTCTCCCACTCCTGCACAGCCGGCCAGCAGTATTGGTTCCGGCGCGGTCAAGGTCGCCCTCATCCTGCCGCTTTCCGGAACAGGAAACGCGGCCGTTGCCGCGAAATCCATGCGCAATGCGGCTGAGATGGCGCTCACGGAGTTTTCGAGCCCCGATATCCAGTTGCTGGTGAAGGACGACGGAGGCAGCGCGCCCGGCGCCCAGCAGGCGGCCCAGCAGGCGCTTGATGAGGGCGCCGAGATCATCCTGGGTCCACTGTTCGCGCTGACGGTAGGGCCGGTGGGACAGCTGGCCCGCGCCCGCAACGTGCCGGTGATTGCGTTTTCGACCGACGCGAACGTGGCCGCCCACGGCGTGTATCTGCTGAGCTTCCTCCCCGAATCCGATGTCGAGCGCATCATCAGCTATGCCGTGAGCCAGGGCAGGCGTGCCTTTGCCGCGCTCGTTCCCGAGAATGCCTACGGCACGGTCGTGGAGGCCGCGTTCAAGCAGGTGATTACGCGCCGCGGCGCGCGCGTGGTGGCGCTTGAGCACTATCCGCTCGACAAGGCGGCGATGGCGGGCCCGGTGAGAAACGTGGCGCAGGCGGCGGCGCGTGCGGATGCCATTTTTATTCCCGACGGAGCGGACGCAGTGGCGACAGCCGTAGCAACGCTCGCATCGAGCGGCGTGGACACCAAGCGCGTGCAACTCCTCGGCAGCGGTCTCTGGGAGGATCCGCAGATCTTCGCCAATGCCCAGCTCGAAGGCGCCTGGTACGCAGGGCCGGAAGCGACCGGCTTTCGCAACTTTTCCGGCCGTTACCGCAGCCGCTATGGTCAAGATCCCGCGCGCACCGCCTCGCTCGCCTATGACGCGGTGGCGCTCGTTGCGGCCCTCGTGAAGACCCAGGGCAAGGCACGTTTTACCGAGGAGACGTTAACCAGCTCCTCGGGCTTTGCCGGCATCGATGGGCTGTTCCGTTTCCGTCCTGACGGCACCAATCAGCGGGGTCTTGCAGTGCTGCGCGTCACCTCGAGCGGCGGCCAGTTGATCAATCCCCCGCCCAAG
>Ga0306921_10002987_pt1 | contig 17055 bp, 14 predicted proteins | sample sta12Cox44000080_FD_203760 | JGI IMG/M metagenome (GOLD analysis project Ga0306921, IMG submission 203760) | Lab enrichment of tropical soil microbial communities from Luquillo Experimental Forest, Puerto Rico - statoxic.12C.oxic.44.000.080 (v2)... | ecosystem: Environmental > Terrestrial >... | reverse complement strand
TGCCTCGTAGCGGTCGAGCTGGCCATCGTCGAAGCCGGCGAGGTGGGCATCGGCAAAGCGGCCGAGGATCAGGTCGCTCTCCCGCGTGCCGCGATGCCAGGAACGGAACGAGAGCCGCTTGCGGCGGATGTCCGATGATGCAGTCAACAGGTGCTCTTGGCGGTATCCCCGCGGGGATATAGAGATCCCTTGTGCGTCCCGCCATCCTCGATCCGCTGTTCGCGCCGGTGACCACCTTGCCGGGCATCGGCACGCGGCTCGCCAAGTTCTTCGAGCGCCTTGCCGGTCCGCTCGTCGTCGACCTGCTGTGGCACCTGCCGAGCGGCATCGTCGACCGCCGCGCCTCGCCGCCGATCAAGGACCTGCAGCCCGACCAGATCGTCACCGTCGCGGTGCGGGTCGAGGCGCATCAGCCGGGCCGCGGCCCACGGCCCTATCGGGTGATTTGCGCCGACCCGACCGGGCGGCTGACCCTGACCTACTTTAACGTCAAGGGGGACTACCTGTCGCGTCTGTTGCCGATCGGCGCCGAGCGTGTGGTCAGTGGGCGGGTCGAGTTCTACAACCGTGCGCCCCAGATCACCCATCCCGACCTCGTGCTGCGGGCCGACGAGCTCGACCGGCTGAAGCCGATCGAGCCGGTCTACCCGTTGACCGCCGGGCTTTCCCCGCGGGTCGTGCAACGGGCGGTCGAGGCCGCCGTCGATCGGGCCCCCCAGCTGCCCGAGTGGACCGAGCCAACCTTAGGCGGACGCCGGAACTGGCCGTCATGGGCCGAGGCGGTACACAGTGTCCATTCCCCGACCGCCGAAGCCGATTTGTCGCCTACCGGTCCGGCGCGCGAGCGCCTCGCCTATGACGAGGTGTTCGCCAGCCAGCTCGCGGTGGCCCTGGTGCGGGCGCGCCGCCGCCGCCGCAAGGGCCGGTCGCTCGCCGGGTCGGGCACGTTGACCGGCCGGGTCGAGACGGCGCTCGGCTTTGCGCTGACCGGCGCGCAGTGCCTCGCGGTCGCCGAGATCGCCGCCGATATGGCGCAGCCGACCCGCATGATGCGCCTGTTGCAGGGGGATGTCGGCAGCGGCAAAACCGTCGTCGCGCTTTTGGCGATGCTGGCCGCGGTCGAGAGCGGCGGCCAGGCGGCGCTGATGGCGCCGACCGAGATCCTCGCCCGCCAGCATCACGCGACCCTGCAGCACCATGCTGCGGCGGCAAATGTCGAGATCGGCTTTCTGACCGGCCGTGAGAAGGGCCGGGCGCGCGCCTCGATGCTGGCGAGCCTCGCCTCCGGTCTGACCCCGGTCGTTGTCGGCACCCACGCGCTGCTGCAGCCGGATGTCGAATTTCGCGACCTGGCGCTCGTCGTCATCGACGAGCAGCACCGCTTTGGTGTCGAGCAGCGCCTGGCGCTCGCCGCCAAGGGCCGCGACGCCGACACCTTGTTGATGAGCGCCACCCCGATCCCGCGCACCCTGATGATGACCGCCTATGGCGATCTCGACGTATCGCGGCTGACCGAGAAGCCGCCGGGCCGGCGGCCGGTCGACACCCGGACCGTGGCATTGGAACGCCTCGACGACGTCGTCGCGGCGGTCGGCCGCGCCTTGGCGCAAAAAGCCAAGGTCTACTGGATTTGCCCGATGGTCGAGGAGTCGGAGACCGCCGACCTCGCGGCGGTGAAGGAGCGCCATCGGGAGCTCGCCCCACTGGCGCCGGGCCGCGTCGGCCTGGTGCACGGCCGCATGAAAGCGCACGACAAGGACGGTGTGATGGCCGCTTTTGCCGGCGGCGAGACCGACCTGTTGGTCGCGACGACGGTGATCGAGGTCGGCGTCGACGTGCCCGACGCGACGGTCATGGTCATCGAGCACGCCGAGCGCTTTGGCCTCGCTCAGCTGCACCAATTGCGCGGCCGCATCGGCCGCGGCGACAAGCCCTCCACTTGTCTCTTGCTCTACCAATCGCCACTCGGTGCGGTCGCCAAACGGCGTCTCGGGATCCTGCGCGAGACCGAAGACGGGTTTCGCATCGCCGAAGAGGATCTCCGGTTGCGCGGGGCCGGCGAGGTGCTGGGAACGCGGCAGAGCGGGCTGCCGAGCCTGCGCCTCGCCGATCTCGCGGCGCATGAGGAGCTGATCGCGATTGCCCATGACGATGCGCGGCTGGTGCTCGAGCGCGACCCGCAGCTCGACAGCGAGCGCGGCCAGGCGCTGCGGGTGCTGCTCTATCTCTTCCGCCGCGACGAAGCCGTCCAATTCCTGCGCGCCGGCTGACCCCAGGGGTTGCGCGGATGTAACAGGGTGCGCGACCCGACGCAGTTCGCGTCGGCCGAGGTTCTATGCTAAGCACCGATCATGACCGGCAGAGACACGATGGAGATCCCGGCCGATACCCGGTTGGCGGAAGAATTGGCCGAGGACGACGTCATCGAGATGGCGAACCTGACAACGGCCCAGACCGGTGTCCCCGGCACGATTTTCATCTCGACGGCGATGGGCGGACACGGGCCGCGGGTGAAGTATTTCTTACAACCGGGACGGTCGCAGCCAAGCTTCTCGGTTGCGGTTGGCGACATTCCGACGGTCATCGCCAACAGCCTGCCGGTCCGTGTCGTCCGCCAGCGGTCGCCGCAAGTGATCGCCTGGGTATCGCACAACAAGGATGCGCTGCTCGGTTTCTGGTACCACGGCGACACCTGGACTCAGCCAGAAGTAAACGATTTTATTCAAAGACTTCAGCGAGTTTGACGGCTCCTCTGTTTTGCGGGGATAAGGCTCAGCCCGCTGCGCGAGCGGACCCTGCCGCAGGCGAGCGGCGCCTGCGGGGCGCCGCTCCGGAAACGCACGAAAGGCCCGTCTACGCAAGCCCGCGGCGGCGCCGGGTGCGCATAAGGCCGAGGCCGGCCAGGGCGGGCAGCAAGAGCGCGAGCGAGGCGGGTTCGGGAACAGGGACGCCGTCGCCGTCGCTGATCAGGTCGTAAACGACCGGCGCGGCGGCCCCGGCGACGAAACCCGGCTGGCCGGCGAGCGGCGTGTAGATCGCACCGTTGTTGATCTCGTTGCCGACCTCGAGGATCGTGATGTTGTTCGGGTAGAAAGCGCCCGGCGGGCTCGGCGTATCGCCGAGGCTGTCGAAGCCGTCGACATTATCCGAATAGAAAACCAGGCAGCCTAGGGTGCCGCCGGCACAGACTTCATTTGGGTTGAAACGGACAACGTCGAGGATCGGGCCGCCCGGCCCGTCCTGCAGCAGGACGTCACCCGCCACCAGGCCGGGCGGATTGGCCAGGGAATAGGTCAGGACGCCGGCAAGGCCGCCTGGCCCGGGATCGTTCTGCAGCGCAAACGGCAGCGGCTGCAGACCCAAAAAGCCGTTGATCGTGCCATTGCCGTTCTCGTCGACCGTGGTCACGATGTTGCCGTTGACCAATCCGTTGGCGCCGATAAAAGCCCCAGCGAAGGCCGAGCCGCTTCCGCAGAGCAGCAGGGTTGCCCCAATTAGCGCCGCGCGGGCAGTTGTTGTCTCCTTCATCGCATGTCTCCCTGCAATCGCGGAAACCCCGCGAGTATGGTGGTTGCAAGATGCTCTGAGGTCGGGCAATTTTTATGCCATTCTCTCAACCGCCTGAGTTTCCGCCGGTTTTGGCCTCTGTTCGAATCGTGTTCACCCTATTTGTAAAAAATTTCGACACATGTGTAACCGACTTGCGCCACCCCCGAGAGGGCGCTACTCGGCTTGGACAAATGAAATCCTTCAAAACACATAAGAAATTGTTTTTTCACCGTGGTTCGGGAGTGTAAAGAAATCCGACAGGTTCTACGGCCTGCATCGCCACCTCTCGGGACGCGCAGATGCGACCCGCCCAGCCTTGGTGAGAAATCCGCGACTGCTGTGTCTCAACCAGAAGGAGGATCGATCTTCTGGGCGCTGAGCGCGCAAAACCAGTCGAGCGCCTTCTGGAAGCGGACGACCTCGCCGACGACGACGATCGAGGGGGCCGCGACCGCGGCCGCGGCAGTCGCGATCTCGGCCAGGCTCGACACGACGACCCGTTGCTCGGCGGTCGTCGCCTTGCTGATGACCGCGACCGGCTCCGCCGGCCGGCGGCCGGCCGCCATCAGCCGCTCGGCGATGCCCGGCAGATGTCGCGATGCCATGTATAGCACCAGCACCGGGGCGCCGCGCGCGATCGCCGGCCAATCGAGGCCGTCCGGCACCCCTCCGTCGCTGCCGTGACCGGTGAGGAAGGTGACGGCGGAGTTGGTATCGCGATGGGTCAGCGGGATCCCGGCATAGGCGAGCCCGCCGATGCCGGCGGTGATCCCCGGCACGATGCGGAACGGGACGCCGACGGCGGCGAGCGCCAACGCCTCCTCGCCGCCGCGCCCGAAGACACAAGGGTCGCCGCCCTTGAGGCGCAGCACTCGCTTGCCCGCCCGAGCGAGGTCGATGAGCCGCGCCGAGATGTCGGGCTGGCTCGGCGACGGCCGGCCCCCGCGTTTGCCGGCAAAATCGAGCACAGCACCCGGTCGTGCCAAGCGCAAGATCCGCGGGTCGACGAGCGCGTCATAGACGACGACATCGGCACCGCCCAGCGCATGCAGCGCCAGGACCGAGAGCAGACCGGGATCACCAGGACCTGCCCCGACGAGCCAAACCTGGCCGGCTGCGAAATCCGGAAGACCGAGGAGCGGGCTGTCGATCATGTCGTCCACCAGAGATGACACCCGGAGCCGTACGCCGAGCGGGCACCAAAGTAGTCATCGACGCGGGTTTTGCTAAGATCGGCCGATGGCAGGGCAGCAGAGCAGAGCGCTGCGGCGCGGCTGGACAACCGGCGCCTGCGCCACCGCCGCGGCGCGCGCGGCCTTTACCGCCTTGCTGTCGGGGCGCTTCCCCGACCCGGTCGCGATCCGCCTGCCCCGCGGCACCTTGGCGAGCTTTCGCCTGGCGCTTGCCGAATTGGGCGAAGGCCGTGCCCGCGCCGGCATCGTCAAGGATGCCGGCGACGACCCCGATGTCACCCATGGCGCGTTGATCGTCGCCGATGTCGCCTGGGCCGCTCCTGGCTCGGGCATCGGCTTTGCCGCCGGCGAGGGGGTCGGCACGGTGACCCGCGCCGGTCTGGCGCTCGCCGTCGGCGAGCCGGCGATCAACCCGGCGCCGCGAGCAATGATCGCGGCGGCGCTCAATGAGGTGGCCGAGGAGAAGGGCGCGCCGCTGCCCGACCTCACCGTGACGATTGCCATCCCGGGCGGCGCGCGGCTCGCCGAGAAGACCATGAACGCGCGGCTCGGCATCGAGGGCGGGTTGTCGATCCTGGGGACGACCGGGGTCGTCATCCCGTATTCGTGCTCGTCATGGATTCATTCGATCCGGCGCGGGATCGATGTCGCCCGCGCCGCCGGCCTCGGCCATATCGCCGCATCGACCGGCGCCACCTCCGAGCGGGCCGTGCAACGCCTCTACGAGCTTCCCGACCACGCGCTGATCGACATGGGTGACTTTGCCGGCGGCACGCTGAAATACCTCCGCACTCATCCGGTTGCGCGGCTGACCATGGCGGGTGGCTTCGCCAAGCTCGCCAAGCTCGCCGCCGGCGATCTCGACCTGCATGCGGCGCGCAGCCGCGTCGACACCGCCGCACTCGCCGAGATGTTGGGAACGCTCGGCGCCGATGGTGCGACCGTCGCGGCGGCGCGGGCCGCCGCCGGAGCCGGCGAGGTCCTCGCCCTCGCCGAAGGCCGGCACGGAGCTCTCGCTCGCCTCGTCGCCGCACGGGCGCGCGAGGTGGCGCTCGCGACATTGTCCGGCAAGACGGCGGTCGAGGTGGCGGTCGTCGACCGCGCGGGCGAGTTTCTCGCACGGGTCGGCTGGTGACCACGCAGGAGCTCTTGATCCTGGGTGGGACCGCCGAAGCCGCCGCCCTCGTGCGGGCGGCCCTCGCCCGTTTTGGCGCCGCTCTCAAAGTCACCACCTCGCTCGCCGGGCGAACCCGGCAGCCCGCCGAGCTTCCCGGCTGCGTCCGCGTCGGTGGTTTTGGCGGGGCGGCAGGCCTTGCCGCCTATCTGACCGAGCACCGTGTGGATCGGCTGATCGATGCGACCCATCCGTTCGCGGCGCGGATCTCGGCCGAGGCACGGCTCGCCTGCGAGGAGGCCCGGGTGCCGCGATTGCTATTGTCGCGCCCGCCGTGGAGCCGCCACCCGCTCGACCGCTGGATCGAGGTCGACAGCGTGGCGGCGGCTGCCGAGATTGTCGGGCAATTCGGCGAGCGCGCCTTCCTGACGGTCGGCAGCGGCGAGATCGCCTGCTTTGCCGCGGCGGACGGGATGCATTATCTGGTTCGGCTCGTCGATCCGCCGGCCCGGGGGTTACCGCTGAGGAGCCACGAGGTCGTTGTCGGACGCGGGCCGTTCGCCCTGGCCGACGAGCGCCGGCAGCTCGAACGCCACGCGATCGACGTGCTCGTCTGCAAGGCGAGCGGCGGTGCCGCGACCGTGGCGAAGGTCATCGCGGCGCGCGAGCTCGGTCTGCCGGTTGTCATGGTCCGGCGCCCGCCGCCGGAGCCGGGCGAGGCGGTGGAGACGGTCGAGGCGGCGGTCACTTGGATCGCCCGCGAGCACCCGTTGCCAAGGGGAGAGAGGGGCCAAGGGTAGAGGGGGTATCATGAATGCACGTCGTACCGCGGCATTCGCCGCAATCGTGGTCGCCGCCGCAGCGATCGGCGATAGCGGCGCCTCGCGCGCCCAAGGGCTGCAGTTCAACCCGTTCAGCAAGTACTACGAGAATGTGGCGCGCGCCGCCAAACAGAACGACGCTGGTACCGTCAGGTCGATCATCGCCAATGGCGGCTATCCCGATCAGGCCGACGAAGAGGGTCGAACCGGGATGCATTATGGCGCGATCAACGGCAATCTCCAGATCATCGCGATCCTGGTCAAAGGTGGCGCCAAGCTCGATCCCAAGGAAAAGCTCGGCAACACGCCATTGCACCTGGCGGCCGATCGAAACCAGACCGAGGCGGTCAAGCTCCTCCTCGACGTCGGGGCAACCGTCGATGCCGAAAACAAGGACGGGATGACACCGCTGATGGTCGCGGCGACCCGCGGCAATATCGAGATCGTGCAGGCGCTACTGGCCAAAGGTGCGAGTGTCACAAAGACCGACTACACCGGACGCGACGCCGCGGGCTGGGCGGCCGAAAGCCACCGCCCGGCGGTCGTTCAGGCGATCCAGCGGGCGAAGAGCGCAAAGAAATCGTGAAGCGGCGAGGCCGGGAGCCTAATCTAAAGCCGTGTTCCGCGGCGGCCGGCCGCGTGATCCACGGCTCACGGCGACGGCGAACAGGGTTGTGGACGGAGGAACACCCTCGGATATATCGGCGGGAGGGCGGCGGATACCCGAGCGATCTGAGGGATGCGAGGTAGGCGCAGTTAGAGCCCCTGATCCACGAGGCATCGCCGGGCGGGCGACCCCGCAAGACCGATATGCTGAACGCCATTCTCTGTTTGCTGCGCACTGGCTGCCGGCGGCACCATCTGCCCCGCGACCGCTTTCCACCGCGATCGACGGTCTACAAGATCTTTCGCAAGTTCCAGCGTGATGGCGTTTCGGAGACGATCCGGTCCGAACCGCACATGGCGTTGCCCGAGCGGACGGCCAAGAGGCCAGCCGCGCGGCTGCGGTTCTCGACAGCCAATCGGTCAGATCGGCAGAAAAGCGAGCCGCAAAGACAATCAGATGGGTTCGGCGCCCGCAAGCAGGTGATGGGCCGCAAAAATCCACGCCTCGGTCGACAGCGAAGGGCTGCCGATGCGTTCGTGACCCTCGCCTCTATGCAGCTGGCCCTCAGGCGGCTCGCCAGGGCGTAGGTTTGCGGTCCGCGATACGACGAAGGTCGGCAAATCGGATGGTGAAGGGACCTTCGCCGGGGCGTCCGGCAATGACGAGAATGCGCCGTTAGCGGGCCATTCGGGTCGATCACTTTTCCGGACCCGCGGGTCGATGGCGAACCCTTGAGAGCTCGGCGATCATGCGTCATAAAAACGTCATGTTTCAACTAACGCGGAGATGTCGTGCCCGAAGCCCGACTCGAACTCTCGACCGATCCGAGCCAACTTCCGTCTCTTAAGGCGGTTCTCGAAAAGGCGGGCTCCACACCAGGCGAACCCTCGCTGATCACCAGCATCTATTACGACTCGCCCGATCGTAAGTTGCACCGCCATGGCCTCAGCCTGTGCGACGAGCAACTTTACGCGCGTCGGGTCCAGATCTTGAGACGCGTGGACCCAGCCGCTTACAACAGCCAATGGCGCGATATCATCACGAGCGACGGACCCGATCCTTCGGCGCCTGAGACCGGTGCTCGTTTGCGCGGGCTCATCGATAACGAACTGCGCCCACTATGCAGCACGCGGGTCCAGCGGACCTGTCTGACACTCGGTGTCGAGCCCGCGGTCGAGATCACGGCGACACTCGACGAGGGGCAGGTCTCTACGGTTATCGGCGGCACCACGGAGCGATTGTGTGATCTCGATCTCGAAATGACGGAGGGAGATCCTGCGGTCCTTTATGATGTGGCGCTGCAGCTGCTCGATGCGGCGCCGGTTCGGATCAAAACCCCCGGCAACGCTGAACGCGGCTACCGGCTGCTCGGAGGTGCGATCGAAGCTGTCACAGCCGAACCGCTCACTCTCGTTCCGTCCATGACGGTAGAAACGGTTCTCCAAACTACGTGCCGTGAGTGCCTGTGGCACCTGCTGCGTAACGAAGGGGCGGCGCTAGCCGGCAATGCCGAAGCCATCCACCAAATGCGCGTGGCCGTGCGGCGACTTCGCGCGGCGCTTACGGCCGTGCGGTCGATGCTCCCGGCCCAGCAATTTCAATGGCTGAAAGACGAACTGAAGTGGTTTGCCAGCAGCCTCGGACCGGCACGCGATTGGGATGTGTTCGCCATGAGCCTGCTGGCTCCGGTTCGGACTGTCCCTCAGACAGGATCTGATTTGGATAACCTTGCCGAGGCGGCAAAACAGCGGCAGCAAGCGGCCTACGAAGCAGCGAGAACAGCGATTGGGTCACGCCGATATACCGAAGCCATGCTCAAGACGGTGCGTTGGTTCGAGACCAACGGCTGGCGGGACCAGCTGGTATCGGAACACTCGGCACTGCTATTCTCGTCCATTGCGACGATTGCGCCGAGCCTCATCGAGCGACGCTGGCGCCAGGCGATGAAGCGGTGCAAGCACTTTGTCGCGTTGTCGCAGGACGAACGCCACCAAGTCCGCATCGCGCTCAAGAACCTGCGATACATGATCGAGTTTCTCGAGAGCCTGTTCGACCCTGCCCCGGTCAAAGCTCTGACGAAGCGGCTGAAGGGATTGCAGGAAGATCTCGGGTATCTGAACGACGTACGCACCGCGCAGGGACGTATCAGAGAGCTCGCTTGGTCTGCCGAGCATGAGGTTACCGACGTCGGCCTTGCGGCCGGAGTGGTCATTGGCTGGCACCTCCGCGAGCTGACGAACGTGGAAGCAAAGCTGTGCGAGGACGTCCGCCGCTTCAGGAAGGCCAAGCCTTTCTGGCGGCCGGGGACTCTTGCCCCAGCCGCTTCGATGGCGTGATGGCTGCGCAGCCCACTTTTGGGCCGCTGGCCACCCAATACAATAGCGGTGGAAGGAACAGCCTCCGCTTATCGAGCCCGACTATCGACACTTATGCGCCCGTGAAGGTCGCCTCTAGAGCAAACCCCGGCGATTCCAGGGCGCGGCGTATTGGCAGGATCGCGCCGGAAGCTGCCATTCCGGTGTCCACCCGAAGTCGAGACCGGGCGATGTGCGCGTAATCGGGAACCCTATAACGCGCCCGCTTTCGAGCTCACGCTCGATCCAGTCGTTTGATCCGTTATCGGCGCTGTTGCACAGCCGTCACCAAATTGTGATATCTCGGGAAGTGCAGTTCAGGCAAGCGGTCGAAAGCGGATTTGGGGGAGTCGACCGTCACCCCAGGGGAAATCATGAGGATTCTCAGGCAAAGTCGTCGCCGCTTTCTCAAATCGGCCACCGCGACCGGGACCGCCGCGCTTCTCGCGACGCGCTTCGGGCCACCGCTGCGGGCGGCGGCACCGACGGCGTCCGACCTCCAAGGGCTGCGCGAAAAGATCGACCATATCATAGTGATCTATCAGGAGAACCGCAGCTTCGACCACTATTTCGGGGCATACCAGCCGCCTGGCGGCGGCGAGGTGGCGGGCCTTCTGGACAACGATGGCCGGGTCGATGCGCGGTTTATTGGGCTGCAGAAGAACGCGGCCGGCGTGCCCTACGGCCATCTGCCGTTACCCTGGCAGCTTCCCGGCTTTGCCAATGCGACGATCGACAATCGGCCGTTTCACCTGAGTCCTTACATCCCGGCAGACGACAACGTGCCGTGGGACCCGATGCACCACTTCTTCCGCATGTTCGCACAGATCAACCATGGGCAGATGGACCGTTTCGTAGCGCTGGCGCTGCTCGGCAAGCACATCTTCTTCGACAAGGAACCCGACGGCGACCCAGCTCAAATGATGTTCGCCAACTCGACCCCGTCCGGCGCCGTCCTCGGCTTCTATATGCGCGAGGATCTGCCCAGCTATTACCACCTGGCAGACGAATACGTCCTGTTCGACCATTTCTTTCAGGCGATGTCGGGCGGCTCGACCGGAAACGCCCTCTATCTCGTGGCGGCGCGCTCAGCCGAGTGGTCAAAGGCGCCCGCGACCAAGACCGGCAGCTTCGACCCGCCAGTCTTCGGTAAGCCTTACGACAAGAACGGGATGCTCATCAACGACGTGCCGCCGGTCAACGGGCCGACGGAAACATTCATGGGATCGATCGATCTGTGCCCGCCGCCGGCGGAGCAGACTTATCCGAACATCGGCGACCGACTCGACGCCGCTTCGCTCTCCTGGGCCTGGTACAACGAGGGCTGGAACGCGGTCAAGCCGTGGGCCTCGAAGACGGCTTTCGGCGCCGGTGACGGCTCGGTCGTTGTCGACACGCCGGCCCTATACCTCCCGCACCACAACCCGTTCCAATATTTGCCGAGCTGGTTTGCCAATGTGCAAGCCGGCCATATGCGCGACAGCACGGATTTCCTCGAGGATCTGAAGACCGGCCGGTTACCGTCGATGTGCTTTCTGAAGGCGACCGGAGGGCGTGACGAGCACCCGGCGAATTCGACGCCACGCTGGGGCGAAGAATGGGTCCTAGGGTTGCTGAAGGCGCTCGGCGAAAGCCGCTTATGGGAAAAGAGCGCAGTTGTCATCACCTACGACGAAGGTGGCGGGTTCTGGGACCATGTGGCGCCGCCGAACCCCGACGCCTATGGCTGCGGCACCCGCGTGCCGGCACTGCTGATTAGCCCCTGGGCGCGGCGCGGCTACATCGACCGGCGCGTTGCCGATACCACCTCGATCCTGGCTCTGATCGAAGCACGCTTTGGCCTGCGCCCGCTGCAGCAACGCGACGCGCAGGCCTACAACCTGCTCGACGGTCTCGACTTCACGCAAAAAGCTCGGCCGCCCGCTTTTGGTTAACCCAGCAAAGCGGTCTCAGTCTACTTGGTGCCCGTACCGCAGCGGAATAAGCGAGGTAGCTATGAGAATGTTGCGGGCCCATTTCCGGGTGCGGGAAAAAGCCCGGATCTGCCGACTGCGCGCAGGGATGCGCCGGTGAATTCGGATCGACAACTACACCGAGATGGGAAGCGGCCATCGATGTTGGTATTGAGTGGCGGCTGATGCCAGTGAGGAAGCCTTGTCGCGACACTCGCGAATTTCTCTCGTCCGAACCGCCACCTTCGGGGTGGTGATTGGCAGCATCCTGCTCTTGCCATGCCTCGCCTCGCTTGCGAGAGCTCAAACAACGTTGCCAAATGCACAGCTTGGCGCGGATCACGAGCCGCCGGCGTGCGTCGTTGAGCCAGGGCGTGACGCGCTGTGGTCGCTCGCGCAATGCTGTTCAACAGGTTTGCAGACCCATCCCGATTGCCGATACTATAATGAGAAAGCTGAATACATTATTCTTAAGGATAACAGTCCAAAGAAGCCTGCCGCATATTTAATCATTCCCACCGTCCGCGTGACAGGAATCGAAGACAAGCAGATTTTCTCATCCCCTGTGGTCGATTTCTGGGAATACGGGTGGCAGGAAGGACAGCGGTTTGTCGATAAGCCCGCTGCCGAGATGGCGCTGGCGATCAATTCGGAGCATCGGCGGACACAGAACCAGCTCCACATTCATATCGCCTGTGTCCTTCCGGCCGTCGCTCAAAACCTCGCCGGCCACGCGGCGGAGATCACGGGCGATCCAGCCAAGCCAATTAATCTTTCCTTCGGCCCAGCTCGCCGTATCTACCGGGTGATTGCAGCAACCGGCCTAAACGGAGCCGACAGCCCGTTCGGCGTAGTTGCAGCGATGCCCGGCGCAAAAGCCGCGATGGCCGACCACAGCATTGCCGTCGTGGGATCGACTATCCCTGGCACGTATTACGTCCTGGATACTCTTGCCGAGGGCGGCAATCCGGGCGCGGCTGAGGAGTTGCTTGACCAAAGCTGCGGCGGCTAAGGCCGTTACAGTGCTCGGAAAACCTGATGGGCTTTAGCGCCTGGATCCCGGCTTTTCCCGCTAACTTGGGGCTCGCCAACCGGCAGCGATCTAGACGAAATGTGGTTCATCAGGTGGCACGCGAGCGGCTTGGCGGTGAGTGTTGCAAACCAGTCGACAAGAATTTCCTCAAAATTATCGCCGTAATTTTTTACGGGAAATTTGGTCAGGGGGTCCTGGCCCGTGGCGCGCCGGTCGCCGTAATGCGCACGTTTCTGCGATTGCTGGGCGTAGGCTAACTGTCAAGCCAGTAAATACCTGATCGTCGTTTCGAGCTGAGCCGGGTCCTCGGTCCAGTCGCCGTAGGTTTCCCACGAAGCCTGCGCGATTTTCCGATTGTTCGCGAGGCACCAGACGTGGATTGCGTCGTGGGCATCGGCCAGTCGATCGTAGGGACCGACGTGAACCGTCTTCGCCACCTCTCCCGCTCCGGTTTGAACGGGCGGACCACCTGGACACCGAAGTCGATATCCATCGCTTCATGTCGATGCGCCGAGTGATGATAGAGGAACAGGTTGTGTCCGGGGACCAGGTCGCGGCGCGTCTTCAGGAACGCCCATACGCGATCGAGCGCCGGCTTCCATGTTCGGGGGATATCACCGAGGGGGATCGTGGCGCGGGTTGCCGCCACAAGTTCAGGCCGCGCAATCTCCACGAGGACATCATATTTCATTGGGCTGGAGTCCTGTCGCACGTGCTCGCCGATCACGGTTGGCAGTATTGCCATGCGAACATCAGAGCGCCAACAAATCCTCGGGCGCCTCAACCGGCGATCATCGTAGCGGTTTGGCAATGGCCGGACTGCGCCGAGAGCGGTCATTCTCCCTTAGCGCCGGCCGCTGGCAATTCGGTGGCTTCCGCCTCGACTTGCCTGCCCCGCGTCACTCTGGATCCGTCGCGCTCGAAAACCTTCAGTCGGACACCCTTACGGTGCGATCTCGCAAAGGCGTTTGCTGCTCCGAAAGAACCGGCAGCCCTTCCGTTGGCGCCCCGCTCCTACCAGCCGAAGTCATCATGTGACCCGGTGAATTTATATCTTTTCAGGCGAATTTACATCGTTTTACTGGCCACCCTCAGTCCCCGCCCCATGTCTCCGGTAGCCGCCGCGCTGCCGCGGTTCAGCTGCGTCCTGGAGGAGGACTCATGAGCATCAGAGAGCATCTTTTGAATGGCCCGCTCGGCTTTGGCACTGCGCCACTGGGAAACATGTTCCGCAATGTGCCCGAGGAAGAAGCGACCGCGACGGTTGACGCGGCATGGCAGGCAGGCACGCGATATTTCGACACCGCACCGTTCTATGGCGCTGGTGTTGCCGAGATCCGGCTCGGCAAGGAGCTCGTTAAACACAAGCGCAATGAATATGCGCTGAGCACCAAGGTCGGCCGCATCATACTGGATGAGATCGAAAGCGGACCGCGCGAGTTTGGCGAGAAGGGAGCCCTCTTCGCGTCCGGTCGGCCTAACAAGATCATCTACGACTATTCGGCCGATGGCGCGCGCCGGTCTATTGACGACAGCTTGAAGCGTCTCGGCGTCGACCGCATCGACTTCGTTTGGGTCCACGATGTGGCCTAGGATTTTCACGGCGATGCGTGGCTCTCTCAATTCGAGACGGCACGGACGGGCGCGTTCCGCGCGCTCACGCAGCTGCGCGAGGAAGGGGTCATCAAGGGCTGGGGATTGGGTGTGAACCGCATCGAGCCGGTCGAATTGATGCTCGGGCTGTCGGATGCGAAGCCGGACGGCACATTGCTGGCTGGCCGATACACGCTGCTGGATCACGAGCGCGCGCTGCAGCGTCTGATGCCAACCGCCGAAGCCGAGGGCGTCGATATTGTTGTCGGCGGGCCTTACAGCTCCGGCATCCTTGTCGGCGGCAAGCACTTCGAATACGCCGATGCACCGCCGGCCATTGTCGCCAAGTTCGAAAAGATCAAGGCCCTTACCGAGCGTTATCATGTGCCGATGAAGGCCGCAGCGCTGCAATTCTCGCTGGCCCATCCGGCGGCGGCAGCAGTAATCCCCGGCGCGACCAAGCCCGAGCGTATCAGGGAAGACCACGCGGCGTTAACGGCTGCAATCCCGGACGATTTCTGGCGCGAGTTGCGGCAGCAGGGCCTCGTCGCCGCCAACGCGCCGCTGCCGATCGACCACCTGGCGACAGCAGCTGACGTCACCGAGGCGGCCGCAAGCATCGACCTCCCGGCTCCGCCGGAGCAGGTCTGGCAGCTGATCGGCGGTTTCGGCTCGCTCCCCGACTGGCTCCCCTATATCCCGAAATCGGAGCTGAGCGAAGGCGGAAGGGTGCGGCGCCTCGCCAACCCCGATGGCACGATCATCGTGGAACGCCTTGTCACGTTTGATCAACCGGGCCGTCGCTACACTTACGTCATTCAGCAGGCGCCATTCCCGGTGACAAACTATCTCTCAACGCTGTGCGTCAGGGAGACCGGCACTGGCAACGGTTCGCGTGTCGAATGGTCCGGCCGCTTCACACCGACCGGCGTGAGCACCGCAGACGCCGCGAAGCTGTTTCGCGGCATCTATGAGGACGGCCTCAAGGCCTTGGCCGCTCGGCTCGCCGCCACGGCCCCGTAAATCGGATCGGGACCGGGGGCTCAGACGGCTCGGTCGCAGGAATATCGCGCACCCACAGGACTGGAGACCATCACATGTCATATGCAGCTTCGGATGCGTCGCCGACTCGCGCGCGGATCACGCTTCGGCGTGCGCATAGGCAATGAATGTAGCGAAGCGGGAAAGACCGCGCACACCAAGCCCGAGTAGTAGTGGTAGAGCACTTGTTTGGCGCTTCGATCGCGTCTTTGCTGAGGCCACCCGAAAATGATCACCGTGACGATCAACGGTCAGGATTATGAGGTCGCGGTCCCCGCCGAGATGCCGCTGCTCTGGGTGTTGCGCGATGTGCTTGGCATGACCGGCACAAAATACGGCTGCGGCATCGCCCAATGCGGCGCCTGCACCGTGCATATCGACGGGCAAGCGGTCCGCTCCTGTGTTCTTCCAGTCGGTGCGCTGGTCGGTCGGGCAGTGACCACGATCGAGGCCATCGCCAAAATCCCTGCGGGAAAGCGCATCCAAGACGCTTGGCTCGACATCGAAGTCGTGCAATGCGGCTACTGCCAGTCCGGCCAGATCATGAGCGCCGCCGCGCTGCTCACCCATATCCCCGACCCAAGCGACGCCGACATCGACGCGGCGATGTCGGGGAATATCTGTCGATGCGGTACCTATGTCCGTATTCGCCAAGCGATCAAGCAGGCCGCGACCGGCAAGACCGTGGCCATGCAGACCGTCGCCAATGGGACGCCGGCAACGCCCGGCGACGCAGCGGGGCGGCCGCGATGAAAACGCTAGAGCACCCCGCGCCGAGCCGCCGCGCGGTTCTGCGTGGCGCGGGCGATTTTGCCCTCGGTTTTCTCCTTGTTGGGCGCGTGGGCCTAGCCCGGGCTTCGGTTTCGCCCTTTCCGCAGCCCGGCGATGCAGCGGCAACCGCCGCTGACGGGACCCCGGCTTTTGCGCCGAACGGGTTCATTCGTATCGACCGAACCGGACCCGTGCGTCTCGTCATTCCCAATGTGGAGATGGGTCAGGGGATCTATACCGCCGAGGCCGCGCTGATCGCCGAGGAACTGGATCTGGGGCTCGACCAGGTTGTCCTCGAGCACGCGCCGCCGAACAACGAGCTCTACGCGACGGCGCTTCTGGGCGAGCAGGCGACTGGCGGGTCGACCAGTTCGCGCGCGAACTGGCTGCTGCTGCGCAAGGCCGGCGCGGTTGCCCGAGCGATGCTGGTCGGGGCGGCGGCGCAGAAATGGAATGTCGAGGCGACAGCCCTCACGGTCGAGCGAGGTGTCGCGCACCACGCGGCGAGCGGCCGTTCCGCCGCCTATGGCGAATTGGCCGAGGCCGCCGCGCAGCAACCGGTTCCCACCCAAGTCAATCTCAAAAGCCCCGCGGATTTCCGCCTGCTCGGCAAACCGTTGCGCCGTCTCGACACGCCGCAAAAAGTCGATGGGGCGATGCAATTCGGCATCGATATCCGCGTTCCCGGCATGATGGTCGCTTGCATCGCCGCGTGTCCGACAAATGGCGGCCGGGTTGCCTCGGTCGATGACGCGGCGGCCCGTGCGATCACTGGTGTGAAGGACGTCGTGCGGTTGGAAGACGGCATCGCCGTCATCGGCGAGCATTTCTGGGCGGCAAAGAGCGGCGTCGACGCACTCAAAATCGTTTGGGACCGCGGGCCGAACGCAAATTTCTCAACCTCCCGTCTCTTTTCCGAGTTGGAGCAGACCTCCCGCAGCGGAAAGCCCATCCTCGCGCGGCAGGTCGGCGACGTGAAGCAATCGGGCAAGGCGATTGAGGCGATCTACCAGCTGCCGATGCTGGC
>Ga0306921_10002986_pt1 | contig 17058 bp, 17 predicted proteins | sample sta12Cox44000080_FD_203760 | JGI IMG/M metagenome (GOLD analysis project Ga0306921, IMG submission 203760) | Lab enrichment of tropical soil microbial communities from Luquillo Experimental Forest, Puerto Rico - statoxic.12C.oxic.44.000.080 (v2)... | ecosystem: Environmental > Terrestrial >... | reverse complement strand
TGCAGCCGGCCGCTTGCCTGGATCCCTCTGGCCCGGGCGAGCGGAATTTTGCGTTGCCCAAGCCGGTCAAAGGATCGATTCTGGCCTCGCAACCGTTGGGAAGCCGGCAAATGTCGGTTGAGGGGGGAGGGCCGCGATGAGTGCAGCGCCAGCGCACAAGCCGATCGTCCATTTCGTCGGCAGCATCCCGTTGCCGGATGCCGAGACGGTGTTCCGCACCCTGGCCGCGGCAGCCGGACCGCACCTGAAGCGCCTGCCGGACGGCGAGACCGGTATCCGCAAGACCTGGATCCGCTTTCTGCAGCAAGTGCTGGCGGATAACCCTGCGATCGAAGTGGCTAGCGATGTACCGCCGTTCAAATTTACCCAGTGGGACGGCAAGTTATTGCGCGAAATTCCACGCCTGCGCGTGAAGCCGGGCGCGCGGCTCGACCCAGCGACCATCAAGACCGGTTATGCCGACATGGCGATCGAGTCGTTTCGACTGTTCGACCACCTGCAGCAGGAAGGCGCGATCAATGGCGGCGTCAAGTTCCAGATCTCGCTGCCGACTCCAATCGCGCCGACCTACAACAACATGGTGCCGACCGACCGGCCGGCGCTGATTCCAGCGTTGACGACGCACATGCTCGGCGAGGTCGCGGCAATCGCGCAGGCCTTGCCCAACGAGCGCATCGCGCTGCAATGGGACGTGTGCCAAGAGGTCATTGCCTGGGAGGGCTATTACGAGCCAGGGCCGGTTGATTTCCGGAAGGAGACTATCTCCGAGCTGATCGCGATCGGTAATGGTGTGCCGGCTGCGATCGAGCTCGGCTATCACCTGTGCTACGGCAGCCCGGCCGACGAGCACGTGATCCAGCCGAAGGATGCCGGGATCATGGTCGAGATCGTCAATGCGGTCTCGGCTGGGGTGCGGCGGTCGATCCAGTTCTTCCACCTGCCGGTGCCAAAACCGCGCACCGACGATTCCTATTTCGCACCGCTCGCCGGGCTAAAGTTGCACCCGGAAACCGAGCTCTATCTCGGCCTCGTTCACCGCGACGATACGGCCGGCAACGCCGCTCGCCTCGCCGCCGCCCAGCGCCATGTCCGGGTCGACGGCGTGGCGACCGAATGCGGCATGGCGCGCGGCGATCCCGCGTGCTGCTCGCAGCGCACACGCAGACCGCCGAACTGGGCTGATGGGTTGTTGGAGGATGACGTCAGCCTCACCAACACGACGTCGGAGAAAGCCGATCTGTTCGCCGGCTCGGCCTCGCGGTTCTACCGACTAAGCAACAACGGTCTGTAGCGGCGGCCGGTTCACTGGAAGTCGGGTGGAGGATGCCATGGATTGCTGCGGTCTCGGCCACCTGGTTGCGCCCCCACCGTCGGTGTGGAGCACGCAGCTGGTCTCGGTCGGGGCAATGCTCGCCGGCAACGCTGGACCGCGCGGTTCGACGGCTGCGGCGCAGACCGCCGAGACCACAGCGGCCGCGCTCGCCATCCTGCGCAACTCGATTTCTGTTGATGTCCATAGCCACGGCGGCAAGACCGGCATCATCTCGAAGGCGCCGCCGAGCAGCGATCTTGCCGGCGCGATGCGGGCCGGATCGCTCGCGGTCGCCTGCTTGGCCGACGTTCCGGACTGGCCCGTGCTCGGCCGCAGCGCTGAGGGGGCTCTTGCCGCAATCCGTGCGCCGGAACCGGGCGCGCTCTACCGGTACCACCTCGATCGCCTCGGCTGGATGGACGAGCTGGTCGCCGATCATGGCGTGCGCCGCGCGCTGAATGCCGCCGATCTCGAAGCGGCGCACAAGGCGGGAGAGCCGGCGATTATCGCCGATGTGGAGGGGCTCGACTTTCTCGAGGGAAAACTCGAACGGCTCGAGGAGGCGCATCGGCGGGGCATCCGGCATGTGCAGCTCGTGCATTACACACCGAACGACATCGGTGATTTCCAGACCGGCGCAATCACGCATCAAGGTCTGACTGGATTCGGCGCCGAAGTGATCCGTGCCTGTGACCGGCTCGGCTTTGTCTGCGATATCGCGCACGCGACCGAGGACATGGCGAAGCAGGCGGCAAAGGTCGCGAGAAAACCCCTACTGCTGTCGCACACGGCGGTACTGGGATCGCGGGCGATGGGCCCGACGCCGCTCAGCGGCCGGCAGGTTAGCCCCGGCTATGCGCGGGCAATCGCCGAGACCGGCGGCTCGGTTGGCATCTGGCACTTCTTTCCGAGCATCGACCGATACGTCGACGGCCTGAAGGAGATGGTCGAGATCGTCGGCGTCGATCACGTCAGCATCGGCACCGACCAGTTCGATGCGCGGGGTTGCCTCGAGGATTACATGCGCTGGGTGCACCTCGTCGCGGCAATGCTGCGCGGCGGCTTCACCCCCGAAGAAGCCGGGAAGATCGCCGGAGGCAACTACATGCGCATCTTTCGTGCTGCGGTTGGCTGACGTTCTCCGGCCCAGCACGGTCCCTGAAATTTCCACCGGAGAGAAAGCAACGACCGCGATCGACCAGACTCAAGCACAACCTAACGAGGCTGCTGTAAGCGCGGCGCTCGCTGTACTTGACCGCTTCATGGCCGCGCTGAATGCCGGCAACGAACCAGCCTTGCTCCCAACACTACACTTCCCGCATTACCGGCTTTCCGCCGGCAAGATACGGATTGGGGATCAGCCCGGTGCCTACCTTGGCGACTTTCTTCGCTCTTGCCGGCCCGGACTGGCACCACAGCGGATGGGGTTTTTGCAAGGTTATCGCGGCCGGCGCCACCGAGGTCCACTTGGACGTGCAATTCACCCGCTATCGCGCCGACAAACTCGGTGATCGGCTCCTTTGGCTCGTTGTGGATAGTAACCAGGACGGCGGACGCTGGGCCGTGGCGGCGCGGTCGAACTTCCTGGATTAGTCTGCAATACCAGCACGCCAATTTCAAAGCGGCCGACGAACCCGAAGGCTTCTAGCGGAGGCGACTACGCCTTGGCCGAAAGAGCACCTTGCAAATGCCATCGCGCGGCATGAGCAGATAGCGGCAGAGGTTGAAAGAGCATCCGATCCCGAGGCGCGTGCCACACGACAAATCCGCAAGCCTTCAAGGCAAACCCGCGGCTGATCTCTGAGCGTGGGCGATTCGCTAATCCGTACCCAAAACGCTATGACGTTACCGCAATCACGAAATCGGCGTTGCCCTTCAACGCAGCGTTTGTCGCGACGGCGCGTACCCGCACGGAATAAATGCCCACCGGGATCGACGCGCGTCCAGTAACAAGGTTGTTGCCGGAAACAGTGAAAAAGCCAGCAGAATTTTTTGTTAATCCAAACTCGCTTTTCTGTGCCGTGCCGGTTGCATCGCTGAAGGTCAGGACGCCAATAGTCGATCCAACTGCCGCCTTGGTCGAAATGGACGAATTACTAATGCTTACTGCCATCAAATTCTCCGCTTTGGCAGGCTGTACATAGCAGATGTTTACAAAAATGTCAATGAAGAAATACGCAATTTCGCACGGCAAGGAAGCCTCGGGTAGCCGGCGCTGTGGTTGCACCGTACGATAGACGCGGTACGCCTAGCGCCGCCATTATCGCGACCCGAACCGGCGCCCGCGGAGGCGAACACGGCGGGGTTAGGGATCGGCGCGACCCGGTGGGCCACTCGGCAGGGCGGTACTACAGCAATGACGAGATAACCGCCCAAAGGCCCCACCGGAGCGCAACCGTGGCGAGGAGGACAATGCTCCAAGCCACGACTGGATTGTTGCGGCGCGGCATTCAGCTCGGAATATCGCAACCAGGGCGATTGGAAGACGACACCGGCAAGCCCCTCAAGCAATCGCGCCTAATTTAGCAATTCTAGATTGACAATTTTGCATTCAGGTGGTATACGAACCGGATATCGCCTTCTATTTCCGACTTTACAGCGGCAAATATAGCGCGCGGACTATCTTGGGTATTGGAACAATGCAGCTTGAAGCACGGCATATCACTAAAAACAAGCGACGCTGGAAAATCGTTCGCACTGACGATTATTCCGACACGCCGACCGGCCTCCGCGGGATCAGAGTCGTCGCGGGGCTGAGGTGAGCGACCAAAAATTGGGCGACAGTCTACCGTGCAACACTTGCGCTGTGTCTGATCCTCTGTCAGTCAGGATCGCGTTAATGAAACGCGACATCAATGATATTCGTGACGCGCTGTATGGCGGCGGAACGAACGGCCAAGCGCTCATCCACCAAGTCGAGCAACTCGTTAGGATTGCTGATCGCGGGCGCTTCAGCCTTCGCGTCGCGCTCTGGCTTGGCGGCGGTATCGTTGCTGCGACGACCGCGATCGCCCAGTTCAAGCAAGCGATTTTGGGTATTTTCCACCAATGATGCCCGTCAGTTTCGCTAGCGAAATTCGGTCATCGTGAAGCTCGGCAAATTTCACACGCTTCAGGGCTAATGGTGTAAACGATTGCCGTTTTTGGGGAATTTCCTTTCGGTGCCACCGCCTTTGGTCTACCCACATTTACGTGGCTGCCCCGTATAAAATGCCCGATTATAATCAAGCTTTCATGAATTACTGACTCCCAGGAGCAAATGCATAATGACGAATAATATTGGCGATTTGACGGTCGGCAATACTGCAGCATCTGAAGCGTCGTCTGCCACTTCCATCTTAGTGAACGGCTCAACAAGCGCCACGGTTGTGGTTGGATCGACAATCACAATCACTGTGGCGGACGGCCCAGGGAATCCGAGGGACTGGATCGGCTGGTATGCGCCAGGCTCGCTGATCGAGTCGGGTGGCGCGCCGGGCGGCCCCTGGGTTTACGTCAACGGTACGCAAGTGGCGCCCAATACAGGTTTGAGCTCGTTCGACGTCATGATGGCGGCCCCGGCAATGTCCGGATCTTACGAAATGCGTTTCTATGCCGACGATAGCTATAACATGGTAGCACACGTTCCATTTGCGGTCAGCGCGCCGCCCCCGCCGCCGCCTCCGCTACCCCCACGGCAGCGGGCCTGACTTTCTCGATGAGCTGGCGTGGGCCGACGCGTCGGCAAAACAGGGTGGATGGACGTTAGAGCCGGGGTAGGGGGTCCCGACAACCCGCGAGACCCCCTCAGCGGCCTCTAGTTAGTCGAGGGGTTGACTGATCTCCGAGCCAGCGACATCGATATCAACTATCGCGATCGACGAATTGCGGACTCCGGTAGTCATCTATCGTCGTGGTCTCCGAAGTGCATCCGCTAACGCGCGCGTTGCCCGCTTTGGCATGAACGGCCCAGAATTGAGAAACGGAATGACGGGGCGAGGGTGTCTTGGACGAGGCCAGAGGCAATCCGCTCCAATAGCACTACACATAGTCCTCTGGCTTTTAGCCCCTAGCGGCTTGGTTATGGACGACATTGGCGGCCTGGATCCCAATAGTGTTCGGCATTTAATTCCCTCGACCGATCTTTAGATAATGCGGTTAGGACATCGTGCATCTCTTTAAGAAACTGGCCGTCAGGGATTACGTGGCAGCGGCCAAGGCCGTCCCGATCATCGACTATGGCCCCTATTTCGCCGGCAAGACCGGGGCGCTCGAACGCGTAGCCTGCCAAGTCGCCCACGCTTGCGAGAACGTCGGGTTCTTTTACGGGCTGAATCACGGAGTCCCCGACGCACTTGTCAAGCGCGCCTTTGCTGCTTCGCGCTGCTTTTTCGAATTACCGCTCGAAAAGAGGCTCGCGCTTATGCTCGACGAAAATCATATCGGTTATTTGCCGCTCAACGCCTCGGTGCAGGCAGCCTCGGCCGTTCAGCAGACGACCAGGCCCAATCGCAACGAGAGCTTTTTCGTCGGCCACGACCGCAGCCCCGCCCATCCCGACGTGGTCGCGGGGAGACCCTTGCGCGGGCGCAATCAATGGCCGCCGGATATGCCGGGTTTGCGCGCCGATATGATGGTGTATTTCGATGCCATTGGCGCAATGTGCGACCGCATGCTGCCGCCGTTCTCCCTCGCGCTCGGCATGCCGGCGGATTTCTTTGCTCCCTATTTCGCCGAAGAATCACATGCCAGTCTGCGCTTCCTGCACTATCCGCCGCAGGATGCGGCCGAGGACAACGCCTTTGGCCAGGCACCGCACACCGACAACAGCTTCATGACAGTATTGGCGCGAAAGGCGGTGCCCGGGCTGGTGGTGCGGTTGCCATCAGGAGAATGGTTTGCGCCCCCGGTTATTCCGGGCACATTTCTGATCAATGTCGGCAATATCCTGCGTCGGTGGTCAAACGACCGCTTTCTATCGAGCCCACACGGTGTCCTGAACGATTCAGGCGTCGATCGCTATTCAATCGCCTATTTCCACAGCCCAAACCCGGACCGGGTCATCAAATGTCTGCCTTCCTGTGTCGGTCCCGGCAACCCGCCGCGTTATCCGCCTGCGGTCTACGGCGATCTCGTTCTCGAATTCTACAGGGTGAACTATTTCCGCCAGAACGGCCACCGGTCTAGCGCGGCGGTACCAGCAGCTGGGATAGCCCAGGGGAAGCTAAGTAGTCCTTCTGACGGCGCGCCTTGCCGGTGAGATCCAGCGACGACCGTTTTGCTAAAAGCGGTGCAGGCTTTGCCTATTTGCGCGGAATCGTGTGCAACAAATCCACCAAATCGATGACCTCGCCGGCCTGCGGTTTAGCGGTGGGGACGAGGCGTTCGCCACCGCCGTCGCCACGGATAGGGATCACCCACCCATGGGCGCAATCGATGACGAGATCACAGAGTTCGGGCAGGTTCACGCCCTGAGCCGGCTGGAAAGCGTAAACTGTAAAGGCGTGATAGCTCTTCTCGTCGCACGACATCGCGCTTCCCAGGCTACGACCAAGAACTTCAACGTCAATCATTTTTGCCATGTTCTCTCAAATCCGTGAAAGTGCGAATTGCAGGTTTTTGAATTCGGAAAGCTACGAGCAAGTATTGGCTATAAAGCACCAATTTACCAAACTCATGCCTAGCCTGTCAATATCCAAAATAGCAACGAGAGCGCGAGGTCGAAACCCTCGGTCGACCTGGTGGGATATAGCGTGGGACTAGTCCAAGCCGGCTGCGCGCAGACCGTCGAGGATGTGTTCGACAGAGGCCTCATCGTTGTACAGTCGACGCAGGTTGCCCGCGATGAAGGCCAAATTCGGGTTAAGTAGCTTTAATTCTTCAAGCGCCGCCTTAGCTTCCTCAATTCGGCCGAGCTGGGCCAAGCCAGCGACGACATAGCGCAGCCCGGCCGGCCAGTTCCGATTGAGCATCCACGATCGTCGCCCGATTTCGACCGCCTGCTCATAGTGTCCTAGCTGATAGTGCGCGCCTGAGAGAGCAGGTAGCCAAATAAAGAGGCGTGGATCCTTGGGGCTGAGACTGATCCCCCTTTCGGCAAGCGCGATCGCCTCCTCTGGACTGCCGCGGTAAAGGTGGATCTGCCCAAGGAGAACATGGGCGGCGGCATAGCTGGGGTGAAGACCGATCGCCTGCTGGAACGACGAAATCGCAAGATCGAAGCGATGCGTCCACATGCAGACGAGGCCGAGCGCGAAATGAGCTGCCGGATACCGGGCCTCGAGACCGACCGCGCGTTGGGCGATCTCATAAGCCTCGAGATAATTGTGCGCAACGTCATCTACCCAACCCAGGTAGGCTGCATTGCAAAGTGTAATCGCTAGTTGTGCGGTGGCCTGCGGATATTGTGGGTCCATCGCTAGTGCGCGGCGAAATAAGGCCTGCGCTTTGCTATTGTCCTCTTTGGTATAGCGGTAAAAGTGCCAGAGGCCGCGCTGGTAGAATTCGTAAGCGTCTTCTGTCTGTCGCGGCCGACGGGCAATACGATTTCGCTCTGATTTGAGCAATTCGGGCTCGATCGCGCCGGCGATAGCAGCGGCGACCTCGTCCTGCCACTCGAACAAATCCGAGAGGTGACGGTCGAAGCGCTCTGCCCACAGATGCGCGTCGGCTTCGGCATCGATCAGCTGGGCGTTTACGCGGACCCGTTCGGCCCACCGGCGAACGCTTCCCTCCAGAACGTATGTTATCGCCAACTCACGACCGATCTGCCTCGTGTCCCGCAGTTTATCCCGGTAGGTGAATGCCGTATTACGCGAAATCACTCGCATATCTGCGAAAAGAGATAGATTCGCCGTCAGATCCTCAGTGATCCCGTCAGCAATATATTGCTGGCCCGGGTCACCGCTAAGGTTGTCAAAGGGCAGGACGACGATTGACAAGCGCGGCCTGGGGTGTGTGGCGACACCGGCGATTGCTGGAGAAGCGGACTGCCCATCGGCGCTGAGCCGGGTCACGGGTGCAACAAAGCAGTAGCCGCGTCCGGTGATTGTTTGGATGCAGCTCTCCTGATTTCGGTTCTGATCAAGTATTCGGCGCAACTTCGAAACCTGCACGTTCAAATTGGCTTCTTCCACGATCCGTCCTGGCCACACGGTCCTGATGATCGTGTCTTTAGAGACCACCTCCCCTTGGCGTGCGGCCAGCAAACCGAGCAAACGAATGGATCGCGGGCCGAGCACTACCGGAGCGCTCGAGTCCTTCTGACCCAACCGGTATAAGACGCCGCCGGGCAGGTCGAGGCGGAAACCCTCAAACAGAAGGGTTACGGCTGAACCGGGTTCGTCCACGCGACTACTCCCGATGCGGTCGGCCATGCTCTCGCATCTATTTTCCGGATCCATCGAAATACGTCGGGAACCTGCCCCGCAATTATACACACAAAGGACCGAGTCGGCGGTCTGAAAAGCGCTGCAATTTAAGAAAACGTTTGGATCGACCGCATGAAAAAATTTCGGTCGGCGACATAGCGTCAACGCTCGCGGATTTCCGATATTTGCCGTCGAGAGGCAGTGCGAACAAAGGAGGTGTAGGTTCGAGGCGGAGCTCACCTCGAAACCTCCCCAACATTAGCACCTGCAGGGTTCAGGGTTGAGGCGGATTTAGTCGATTTATGCCCGCCTAGGCCCGCGCGGATATTAGGCTATAATGAGCACAGTCGCCGCGCGGGGCACCGTGGAGATGCTCGGCGCACCCGAACGGGTGAAAGTCTCCACCGATGTGCCGACTCAACCCTGTTCTCCGCTGGCCGACCCACGACTTGGACCAAATATCGATCCTATCGGGCGTTCCCGCCTCCTTGTCTCCTCGGTCTGGAACCGAAATCGCTCAGATGCGTTGCTTCAGCTTGATCTGCCTGCGAGTACCCGGCGGAAGGCGCACATAGGCTCTGGGATAAGACGGCCGCACGCCATTGACAAGCCGGCTCGATCTCCATTGATTGCTGCCCCTATTTCAAGTGGGACCGCTTCGCATGACCACCCCCGTTGACGTTGTGATCATCGGCGCCGGCGCCTCGGGAGCGGCCGTCGCCTGGAGCCTGGCCGAGACGAAGATGCATATCCTTTGTCTCGAGCAAGGCGACTGGATGAAGCCCTCCGAGTATCCCAGCACCGCGCGCGATTGGGAGGCGCGTCAGTTCACCGATTTTCACATCAGCCCCAATCGCCGTAACCGCGATACCGACTATCCGATCAACGATGCCGCTTCGCCGATTAAGATCGCCAATTTCAACGGCGTCGGCGGCGGCACCGTGCTGTACGCGGGTCACTTCCCGCGCCTCCATCCGTCGGATTTCCGTATGCGCACGCTGGACGGCGTCGCCGATGACTGGCCGATCGACTACGCGACGCTGGAGCCGTTCTACGCCGAGAACGACCGGATGATGGGCGTGTCCGGCCTGGCCGGCGATCCGGCCTATCCGCCGCATGAACCGATGATGCCGCCGCTGCCGCTCGGCGAGTCGGGCGCAACGCTGGCACGCGGGCTCAACAAGCTCGGCTGGCACTGGTGGCCGTCGGACAGCGCGATCGCCTCGGTCGATTACGAGGGCCGCGCGAAGTGCATCAATCTCGGCCATTGCACTTCGGGCTGCGCGCAGGGTGCGAGGGCAAGCACCGACATCACCTACTGGCCCGCAGCTATGCGGGCGGGCATCGAACTGCGCACGCGCTGCCGGGTACGCCGGATCACCACCAACGAGCACGGCATGGCCTCGGGTGTGGTCTATTACGACGCGGACGGGGTCGAGCAGTTCCAGCCCGCCGAGGTCGTCATTCTCGCTTGTAACGCCGTCGGCACGGCCCGCATTCTGCTGAATTCAGCGACCGCACGCTTTCCTACGGGCCTTGCCAATTCCAGCGGTCTGGTCGGCAAGAACCTGATGTTCCATCCCTATGCACGGATCGCCGGCTATTTCGACGAGACGCTGGATGGCTATCGCGGCCCCGGAAACTGCATCTGGAGCCAGGAATTTTATGAAACCGACCGTTCGCGCGGGTTCGTGCGCGGCTACACTTTCGAATTCTCGCGCGGCCAAGGGGCGGTGATGGCCGCCGTGCACGGCATGCAGATCGGCCGCCTGCCCTGGGGCGCCGAGCACCACCGCGCCTATCGTAAGCTGTTCTGCCACCGCACCGGTATGGTGGCGATCTGCGAGGACCTGCCGGAGGAGCACAATACCGTCACGCTCGATCCGGTGCTCAAAGATGCCAATGGCATCCCGGCACCTAAGATCGCCTATACGCTTAGCAAGAACAGCCGCCGCATGCTCGATCACGCGGTGGCGCGCGCGACCGAGATCCTGCGCGCCGCCGGCGCCTACGATGTCTGGCACGAAGCGCCGATCCCGGAGGGCGGTTGGCATTTGATGGGAACCGCACGGATGGGCACCGACCCGGCGCGGTCTGTCGTCAATGAATGGGGGCGCAGCCACGACGTGAAGAACCTGTTCATCGTCGATGGCAGCATCTTCGTGACTTCCGGCGGCGTGAACCCGACGCGCACGATCCAGGCGCTGGCGCTCTACGTCGCCGACAGCATCAAGCAGCGCCTGGCCACCCTATTTGATTGAGGTGACGATGTTATCGGCGGATCAATGCCGCTCGCTGCGATGTCTCGCCGAGATGATGATCCCGGCCAGCGCCGAATACGATGTGCCGGGCGCTGGCGATGAGGCGATCTTCGGCGAGATTCTGCGGAGCCTTGGACGCGATGCGGGGCCTGTCACCGCAGTGCTGCAAACGCTCGACGCCGACGGCCCGTTCGCCGATCTCGACCCGCAGCGCCGAGATGCCGTTGCTACCCAGCTGCGCGAGGCCGGCGGCGGTGCCCTGGCGGACCTGACCCGGATTATTCTGCAATGCTACTACCGGGACGACCGGGTCATGCGGTCGCTGGGCTTGGAACCAAGGCCGCCGTATCCTAAAGGCTTCGAGGTGGAACAAGGCGACTGGTCCCTTCTGGATCCGGTGCGCGCGCGTCCGAAACTTTATCGCGACGCAGGTTGACAGCAATTGCTGCCTGCTGCGAATGGCAAATTCGCGGGGTCCTAACCAGCTTCTTCAATCGGCAATGCGCCATTGCCATTGCCACGCAAACGGGTTGAGGCCGTCGCGGGAGCGGGCGGTCTTGACGAGGAGATGCCCATCCAATATTGGGGCGCGACAGCGGACGCCCTTTCCCGGAGAAGCCGTCGATCCAGCCCTGGCAAGAGAGGCCTCCCATGGCGAACGATCCCTTCGTTGATGTCGCTGCACTCGCGTCGCTCGGTCCAATACGCTATCTCGACGCCCGCGATCAGGCGACGTTCGAGGGCCGCCACGCGCCCGGTGCAGTGCGAGTGCCGGTCGATGAATGGGATAAAGCCGCCAAGGAGGCCGGCGTAGGATTTGACAACACCGCGTATTGGGATCACGCGCTCGGGTCGCTCGATGTCGATCCTTCGGCCGTCGCCGTGACCTACGATGGCGGCCAAATGACCGACGCCGCGCGCGTTTGGTTCATCCTGCAGTATTTTGGCGTCAAGGCGGTCATCCTGAATGGCGGATGGCCCGCGCTTTCCGCAGCCGTCGGACTGCCCGCGGGCGGCGGGCCGGCGGAAGGCCCTTTCCACGCCGTTCAAGGCTCAGGCTCCGTAGGCTCGATCGATCGCGAGACCCTCAAGCGTCAGCTCGACGGCGCTGCGCATGTGTTCGACACCCGTACGCGCGCCGAGTTCGCCGGAGAGGACGCACGCAACCGTGCGCGCAGCGGGCATCTCCCTGGTGCCCCGCCACCTGTCCCATGTCGATCTGCTGGACAATGGCGTCGTTCGTCCGGCGCCGGCGCTGCGAAGCATGCTGGAGCGCGCAGGTTTCGGCCCGGGCGACCACATCGTCACCCATTGCGAAGGCGGCGGGAGAGCGGCGTTGGGCGCAGCCGCAGCCGTGCGCGCCGGATTTGACGACGTCCGGGTGTACTACCTCAGCTTCGCCGATTGGGTGCGCGACGAGAGTTGCCCGATCGTACGCGATTAGAACAACTGCTCCGAGTGATCTCGCCAAGCCGCCCAGGGCTCTCCGGTTCACAATTCTTGATGAGGTGGACCCTGTTCCGATCGCAGGGTCGGCTCAGGGGATATCCATCCCGTTTGAGTTGCAGCAGTTCGTGGCACTGGTCACCGGTCTCGCGCTGGGCTATGTTGCCGCAGTATTGTTGGACGCGCTTTCTCGATGTACAGTCCTGAAACTCACTGCTGAGAGAGACCGTGCTGATGGAACGGGTTTCGAAACCCGTTGGTCAGCTGTGCGACGCCGGTGTCGCCACGGCACCAGCTAATCTGAGAGCAGGATCGGCGCCGTGCTGCCGTTGCTCGATCCGGTCGGTTTCCAATCGACTCTCCCCCGTCTTCGGCACTGAGGGCCTCCCAATGGGAATGGTTTGTGACGAGCGTGCGAATTACTATTATCTCCCCATCTCGCATAACCGGACATACAGTGTAACAGTTCAGGCCGGCCCGGGTATTGGGGGCCGCGGATCGGCCCTGCACTCGCAATACTCCCGCCAATCCGGTGGCCTCATCTCGACGCGGCTCTCCGGCGCATCGCCGTGCGGTCGGGAGAATCGGTTCAGCCGTCGGACGAGGCCTCCGCCGGAACTACGCTCTCGGCCAGCCCATAAACCGGTTCCTCGGAGATGTCACGGTTCGTGTAATCCGGCAGTGGGATCGTCGCAACGATGCTGACGACACAGCTCAACAGGACATACCACGCGACCGCATATCCCGATCCGGTCCAGGCGAGGAGCGCGGTCGCGATAATCGGCGCCGGACCGCCGGCGATGATCGAGGCCAGGTGGAAACCGAGCGAGGAGCCGCTATAGCGCAACCGTGCCGGGAAGCACTCGGCGACCAGCGCCGCCTGCGGCCCATAAGCCAAATCGTGCGGAATGAAGGACAGGATGATGGCGACGAAGATCACGGCGGGAATGGCCGTGTTCAACAGCGCGAAGTAGACAAACGTGAAAACCCCGATTGCCGAGATGCCAATGAGGTACATCCGCTTGCGGCCGAAGCGGTCGGAAAGGTGTCCGGCGAGCGGGGTGGTGACCGCCGACAGCGCGGTGGCACACATCACCGCAGACAGCAGCAGGTTGCGCGAGCTGTGCAACATCGTCGTGCCGTAGGTGAAGACAAAGGCGGCGAAGATGTAAAACGGGCCCTGTTGACCCATCCTGACCAGGGCCGTCAGCGCGACTAGCTTGGGATGCCGTTTCAGCACCTCGACGACCGGCGCACGCTCGACGCGCTTCTGCTCGACGATGCGGGTGAAGGCTGGGGTCTCGAGAATGCCGAGCCGAATGTAGAGTCCGATCCCGACCATGACGATGCTGAGCCAGAAAGGCACGCGCCATCCCCAGTCGAGAAACTGGTCGCCAGAGATCCAGCTGAACAGCAGCACGATTACATTGGCGAGGAACAGCCCGGCCGGACCGCCCCATTGCGGCCACGAGGTAATAAACCCGCGATGGGCATTAGTCCTGGCCCATTCCATCGCGATTAGTGTCGCTCCGCCCCACTCGCCGCCGATGCCCACGCCCTGGATGAAGCGCACGACCGTGAGGATCACCGCGCCCCAGATGCCGATCGAGGCGTAACCCGGGACGAAGCCGACGGCGAAGGTCGACAGGCCGGTCAAGAGCAGGGTCGCAATCAGGGTCACCTTGCGCCCGATGCGGTCGCCATAATGTCCGAACAGCGCCGCGCCGACCGGGCGCGAGACAAACCCGACCGCGTAGATGCCGAAGGCCTGTAAGGTTCCAACTAGCGGGTCGGATGACGGGAAGTACAGCTTCGCGAAGACGAGCGGCGCGACCTGCACGTAGAGCAGAAAATCGTAGGCTTCGATAATGGTCCCGACGGTGCCCGCGACGACCGCGCGGCGCAGCTGCACGCGTTGTTGCGCGTCTGACAGACCTATTGCGGAAGATATTGCCATCCCGTGACCTCCCTAAGTCGCGCTCTCTTGGCGGACGAACCGATCGGGCACTGTTCAGAAAGCCGATGCTATCAGCCGTGGCAGCGCGCAAACATGCTGCTCTGAAAGCATCGCGCGGGCAATTTGGATTTTTGCGCTCCACGCCACCGCGCCGGCGCCCCGACCTGGTCGGGCAAGCAGCTATAAACGACCTGCTGTCCATCCTCGCGCCGCCGCTAGGGCCGACCCGGGGAGCGATTGAAGTCGCGCCGGGACGATCGACTTGCCCAAAGCAGTCGGTTGCCGCGGTCCCTCTGCTACTCCAAGAATAGCGCCATGGCGATTGTCACCAACTCGGGCCGGAAGCGATAGGCGACGTGCCACGGTCCAAGGGGGCGCCGACTGCCGATGATCGGGCCGGCATCCGCACCATGCGGGAGGAACGTCCCTTGCGCGGTGTTCTTTACGCCGCCCTCGGCGCGTTCACCTTTGCCCTCAACAATGTGGCGATGCACCGGGGGCAGGACGGGTAGCGTGCTGCAAGGCATGGCCATGACCGTGCCGATCGGTGACCTTTCCTTCCTGGTCATGACCGTCGCCTTTCGCGAGCTGGGTCAGCTCGTGGTGTTCCGGCGGTGCGCTCGCATGGCTGGCGGGCCAGGGTATCTTGCATTTCGTGGGCTCGGCCACTACTGCAACTACAAATCCAACAAGCTGATGGGCGTCAACCTCGCCGCTCCGGTAGCCCAACTGCAGGTGCCGTTCGCGATGCTGCTGGCGGTCGCGACGCTGAAAAAAAAGAAAGCGGCGGCCTTTTAGCGGCTTACCTAATTTAATTGGTCTTCGGATCGATCCGCTCATCTCGCGCGCACTGAAATTGTCGGCGTTTGTCGGGTCGCCAACCGTATATCGAGAAACCTGCGGTAACGGACACAAAGGGCCGGTGGAATTGGATGCCGTTTGCCGGATTGCTGCCTAGACAACGCGTCGCAACAATCTTATTCGGCGCAACGCCCTTCTGCTCCCTCCCTTGGGTGTCTGGCTCCGTCCCGGTGCCGGTGGGGAACCCATTGCCGGGTCGATCGGTGACCTGACGCTGGGGCTCCAGCACGGACGGCCTCACGCCGTCGATGGACGGGTGCCTCCGTCTTCGATTCCCCGTCCTCAATCGTCGTCACCTTGCGGTCAGCTTGCTCCTCATCGCGCTCCTGCAAGTACCGGCGCATTTGGGGTCAGCAGCTCGCTTGCTCTGGTATTTTCTGCTCGTCTCAGCGGACCGCCACGTTAGGGTCCCACCAGTTATTCGCGGTAGCATCGCCGGGTCCGGGCTGCAATGCCCACCCTTGGGTATTGTGGGCGTAACGCGCGAGAATATTGTTGAGTATGGCGGACGCTGATGGGAAGATGTTTCCAAGCGACTGGTTGATATCGACAAGTGCGGTGACTGATGAAAGGGAATACGGAGCGTAGGCAGGGCTGAGGAAAAACAGCCCAGCAGTCGGAGCTGTCGCCGCCACGCTCGCGTCCCAACGGACGAACGCGTTGCAAACGTGGCCGGTGTACGGCTGACCGCTCCTGGTGAATGGCCCGAGCGGGGCGCCGCCAGGCCTTGCCGAAATTTGAAACTGCTTTTGCGCCGCCGTATTATTGACAAGATAATACCACATCCCTTCGGTAATCTGGTCGGGCAATGGATCGCATGTTCCACTAGAGGATGCGTCCGTCGATGGCCATGTCCAGTTGAAGAATTTGATCTTTGCCGTGAAAGCCTGGTTCAAGAGAAAGTACTGCATGTCACTCTGGATGACCTGAGATCCTGCGGTGAAGGTTGAGGTGTTACCAAGGTTGGCGTCATAGCCATAGTCCGATCCGTCAGTGGTGTTAAGGACTGCTGGTGTCAATGTGTGGATGGCAGGCATATAGTAGTAAGTCGCACAGAACATTGAGGACGGCGCGTTTGCAATACCGGCAACGCCGTCGCCACACATCATGGAGTAGAGCCGATACTGCATCGACAGGTAGCTCCTGCCGAGAGGCGCGTGCAACATCGCCCAGGCCATGTACGAGGCTTGCGTAATATAGCCGTCGATGAAAACCGCATTTGGCGACCCCCAAGCAGCATTGGTGGCAAGACCGCTTTCTTGCGCTCCAATTGTTGGGCCAGATGTCGGCGTTGGCGGATCGATCATGCCACACGGCAAACCACACGCCACATTAAAATAGAACGTCTCGTTGAGAACGTCGTTGAAAAACTGGCGTTCAGAACCGGCGAAATTGTCGCCACCAAAGGCGGCGGCAGCGGCAACATCTCTAATCGCCCACGCCGAGCCGCGCCGCTGGTCGCCCGGTGCGACGAAGGAGTACCATGTTACGCCGTTGGGCAGAGTGCATATCTGATTGCCGCCCGTTGGGTTATTGCCGCCAAGTATTACCTGACAGCCCCCACCGCTGGCGTAATAGATCGCACGATTTGCGGCATCCCCCAGCGCAGCAAGGTGCATCTCGCTGCCGGTGAACTGGTATAACCCGAACGCATATGCGCTTTGATGCGTATTGTCCTGCAGGCCTGAGAACGGATAAATCGCCCATGATTGGCACGCTTGGCCTACGACGCAATCATTATAAGGGTAAGCGCAACGTTTCGGCCATTATCGCAGGGGGTTGACGGGCTTGCTTTACTTGGGGGTGACGATCAGCGGTGTTGGGCGGCCCAGGCCCAAGGCGTCAGTTCCGCGAGCCGGCTGTTGGGCCAGT
>Ga0306921_10002985_pt1 | contig 17059 bp, 11 predicted proteins | sample sta12Cox44000080_FD_203760 | JGI IMG/M metagenome (GOLD analysis project Ga0306921, IMG submission 203760) | Lab enrichment of tropical soil microbial communities from Luquillo Experimental Forest, Puerto Rico - statoxic.12C.oxic.44.000.080 (v2)... | ecosystem: Environmental > Terrestrial >... | reverse complement strand
CGGCGATCGGCCCAAGCGCGTTCGCCAGGCGATTGCGGCGGGCAAGCACATCCATATCGAGAAGCCGACGGCGCCGACGGTCGACGAAGCCATGGAGCTGGCACGGCTGGCGCAGCGTGCCGGCCTCAAGCACGGCGTCATCCAGGACAAACTCTTCCTGCCGGGCTACGCCAAGCTGTTGGAGCTCAGCAGGTCGGGCTTCTTCGGCCGCATCCTGTCGGCGAAGATCGATGCCGGCTCGTGGATCTTCGACGGCACCGAGCACGAGTGCCAGCGCCCGAGCTGGAACTACAAGAAGAGCGAAGGCGGCGGCCTCGCGCTCGATATGATGGCGCACTGGCGCTATATGCTCGACCGGCTGGTGGCGCCGATCACTGATGTGTGCGCGTTGATGACCACCGCCATACCGGAGCGGGTCGACGAAGCCGGCCAGCGCTACAAGGTCGATGCCGAGGACACCAACTACGCGCTGCTGCGCATGCAGGGCGGGGCGATCGGCGTGATCAGCAACAGCTGGGCGTCGCGTCCACGACGCGACGACACCATGGTGGTCCAGATCGACGGCACTAAGGGATCGGCGGTGGCGGGCCGCTTCCGCTGCTACACGCAATCGGCTGCCGCCACACCAGAAGCCTTCACCGCCGCCGCCAAGCCTGGCGGTGTCGACCTGATGGCACACTGGCAGGAGATGCCGGACACACCGGCCAAGAATCCCTTCCGCCAGTGCTGGGAAATTTTTTTGCGGCACGTCGGCGAGGACGCGCCCTACCTTCCGACCTTGGTCGAGGGCGCCAAGGCTGTGCAGCTCGCCGATCTCGCCTATCGTAGTGTCGCCGAGAAGCGCTGGATCGATGTTCCCGAGCTCAAGCTTTAGGGATTGTTGTGGAGAACACTTCTTCACCTCTCGACGCCGACGACAAGGACACACCGCTCCGCTACGACATCCGTCTGCTGGGCCGCATCCTGGGCGAGACGATTCGCGCCCAGGATGGCGGCCAGACCTTCGACCTGGTCGAGCAGATCCGCCAGACCGCGCTTAGGTTCCATCGCAATGCCGACGAGGCGGCGCGTCAGGACTTGCAGGCGATCATCGCCGCCCTGCCGATCGGCCAGGCGATCCGCATCATCCGCGCCTTCGGCCATTTCTCGCACCTCGCCAACATCGCCGAAGATCAGCACCATGTGAGGCGCACGCGCGCCCATGCCCTGATGAAGGCGGCGCCGCGCCCGGGCACGCTCGCCCACGCGCTCGGCCAGACCAAGAAAGCCCGGGTATCGCGCGAGCGCCTTCAGGCGTTCTTCGACAAGGCGCTTTGCATGCCGGTGCTGACCGCACACCCGACGGAAATCCGCCGCAAGAGCGCGATCGACCGCGAGATCGAGATCGCCGACCTGCTCGACCAGCGCGACCGCATCCCGCTCACGCCTGACGAGCTGACGGCCAACCGCAAGGCCCTGCGCCGCGCCGTCCTGACGTTGTGGCAGACCAGCATCATCCGCAGCACGCGGCTGCGCGTGATCGACGAAGTGGCCAACGGGCTCGCCTATTACGACTACACCTTCCTGCGCGAGCTGCCGCGGGTCTACACCGACATCGAGGAGCTGCTGTCGGGCATGGATGCCGACTGGGCGCAGATCGACGTGCCGTCCTTCCTGCGCATGGGCTCGTGGATCGGCGGTGACCGCGACGGCAATCCGTTCGTGACCGCCGACGTCCTGAACCAAGCGCTGGTGATGCAGAGCGCGAAGGCGTTCCAGTTCTATCTCGGGGAGCTGCATGTGCTGGGCGGCGAGCTGTCGCTCGACAGCCGGCTGGTGCATGTCTCGGCCGAGCTCGCCGCACTTGCCGAGCTCTCGCATGATCCATCGCCGCACCGCCAGCTCGAGCCCTATCGCCGGGCGATTGTCGGTGTCTATGGACGGCTGGCGGCGACGGCACGGGAAAAGGCAAACGTCGAGGCGCCACTTCCTCCGCTCGACAATGCGGTCGCCTACCAGAACGTCAGCGAGTTCGCGCAGGATCTCAAGACGATCTACGAGTCGCTCGAAGCCAACGGTTCGGCCGCCCTGGCGCACGGCCGATTGAGGCATCTCAGGCGCGCCGTCGATGTGTTCGGCTTTCACCTGGCGTCGATCGACTTGAGGCAAAACTCGGACGTGCATGATCGGGTGATCGCTGAGCTCGCCAAGGCAGTGTCGGTCGCGGCCGACTATCGCGGTCTCTCGGAGGCAGAGCGGCGGCGCCTGCTGGCACAAGAGATCGAAAGCGGCCGGCCGCTCGGCTCGCCGTATCTGCCCTATTCGCAGGAGACACAATCGGAGCTGGCCATCGTGCGCGCGGCGGCGGCCGGCCGCGCGCGTTACGGGGTCGAAGCGGTCACGCGCTACGTGATCTCCAAGGCCGACGACGTGTCGGACATCCTGGAGGTGGCGGTTCTGCTGAAGGATGTCGGCCTGCTTCATCCGGAGGAGAAACGCCTCGCCGCCGATATCGTGCCGCTGTTCGAGACCATCGCCGACCTGCAGCGCTGCGGCGAGGTCATGGACGCGTTGTTCTCGACGCCGGCCTATCGGCGCCTGCTGGAGTCGCGCGGCAGCGTGCAGGAAGTCATGCTGGGCTACTCCGACAGCAACAAGGACGGCGGCTATCTCACCTCGACCTGGGAGCTCTATCGCGCCGAGCTGGCGCTGATCGAGGTGTTCGCCCGGCACGGCGTGGGGCTCAGGCTCTTTCATGGCCGCGGCGGGTCGGTCGGGCGCGGCGGCGGGCCGAGCTATGAGGCGATCCTCGCCCAGCCGGCCGGGGCCATCCAGGGTTCGATCCGCATCACCGAGCAGGGCGAGGTGATCGGAGCGAAATATTCCAAGGCCGACGTCGGCCGGCGCAACCTCGAGATCATGGCTGCCGCCACGATGGAAGCGACCCTGCTCGAGCCGACCGACGCGCCGAACGACGCCTGGCGCGCCGCGGTGGGCGAGCTGTCGGCCGATGCCTATCGCGTTTATCGCAGCCTGGTCTACGAGACCGAAGGATTCGAACGCTACTTCCAGGAGACGACGATCATCGGCGAGATCGCCAGCCTCAACATCGGTAGCCGGCCGGCGTCGCGCAAGAAGTCCCAGCGCATCGAGGATCTGCGCGCTATCCCCTGGGTGTTCAGCTGGTCGCAATGCCGCCTGATGCTGCCCGGCTGGTATGGCTTCGGCACCGCGGTCAAAGCGTGGCTGGCGCGCAATCCCGGCAACGGCTTGGCGCTCCTGCGCACGATGTACGCCGAATGGCCGTTCTTCCGGACCATGCTGTCGAACATGGACATGGTGCTGGCCAAGAGCGACATCGCGATCGGCTCGCGTTACGCCGAGCTCGCGTCCGACCAGCAGCTTGCCGCCACGATCTTCGGACGGCTCAGGGCTGAGTGGAACGATGCCATCGAGGCGGTCCGGTCGATCATGCAGCAGGGCACGCTTCTCGAATGCAATCCGCTGCTCGCGCGCTCGATCCGGAACCGCTTTCCTTATATCGATCCCCTGCACCACATCCAGATCGAGCTGCTGCGCCGCCTGCGGTCGGGCGACGACAGCCCCGAGGTCGTCGAAGGAATCCATCTCTCGATCAACGGCATCGCCGCCGGCCTGCGCAACAGCGGCTGAGCCTACTCCGCAGTCGCCTGTCGGGCCGGTGCCTCGGGCGTGCGGGCCGTCCGCTCGCGCAGCCGCTGGAACACGACATAAAGCATCGGGATCACGAAAATGCCGACCAGAGCGGCGGCGATCATGCCGCCGAACACCGGCGTGCCGACGGCGCGCCGGCTGATCGAACCGGCGCCTTCGGCGATCACCAGCGGCAGCAAGCCGAGGATGAAGGCGAAGCTTGTCATCACCACGGGGCGGAAACGCAAGCGCGCACCCTCGATCGCCGAGTCGAGCAGCTCCTTGCCCTGTCGTCGCTGCTCGACGGCGAACTCCACGATCAGGATGCCGTTCTTGGCGGCGAGCGCCACCAGCACGACCAGGCCGATCTGGGCATAGACGTCGAAGGCGAGACCCGCCAGGGCGACGCAGGAAATTGCGCCTAGCACGCCAACGCTGACCGACAGCAGCACCGGCAGGGGAATGTTCCAGCTCTCGTACAGCGCCACCAGGAAGAGATAGGCGAACAGGATGGCGAGCCCGAGCACGATCCCGGCCTGGCCGCTGACCGCCTTCTCCTGCAGCGCCGTGGCGGTCCATTCGAAGGCATAGCCCGGCGGCAGGGTGGACGTCGAAATCCGCTCCATGGCGGCGAGCGCCTCGCCCGAGCTGTAGCCCGGCTTGGGCGCGCCGTTGATCACCGCCGCGCGGAAGCCGTTGTAGCGCACCAGCACTTGCGGCCCCTGGACCAAGCGGGCCTGGGCGACCGATCGGATGGGCACCATGGCGCCCGCGCTGTTGCGCACGTAGACGCGATAGATGTCTTCGACGGCGTCGCGGAAGCGGCCCTGTCCCTCGATATTCACCTGCCAGGTGCGGCCGAATAGGTTGAAGTCGTTGACGTAGAAGCCGCCCAGGGTCGCCTGCAGGGCTATGAAGATGTCGCTCACTTTCACGCCTAGGACCTGCGCTTTGTCGCGGTCGATATCGAGATAGACCTGGGGCGTGTCGGCGGCAAAGGTGCTGAACACGCCAGCGAGCTCCGGTTGCTGGTTGGCGGCGACGATCAGCCCGTGCATGACCGCGGCGAGGTCCTGCGGCGACTGGCCCTGCAGCGCCTCCAGCACATACTGGAAGCCGCCGGTGCTGCCGAGACCGAGGATCGGCGGCAGATTGAAGGGGAAGACGATGGCGCCCTGGACGGCGGCGAGCTTGGGCCGCACCTGCGCCAGGATGGCGTCGACCTTCTGGCGCGGGTCAGTGCGCTGTTCGTAGGGTTTCAGCCGTACCACGAAGAAGGCGCTGTTCGACGACACCACGTAGTCGATGAAGTTGAGGCCGACGACCGACAGCACGCCTTCGACGCCCGGGATCGGGCGCAGGATGCCCTCGACTTGCGCCACCAGCTCTTCCGTCCGGTTGAGAGAAGCGCCCTCGGGCAATCGCATGGCGGCAAAGAACGCGCCCTGGTCCTCGGAGGGCAGGAAGCCGCGGGGTGTGGTCTTGAACAACCCGAACGACGCTGCGATCACGACCGCCACGCCGACCACGCCGAAGATCGCCACCCGGACCAGCCGGCGGACGATGGCGACATAGCCGTCGCGCATCCAGTCGATCGCCAACAGCACCCGGCGCATCAGCCCGCCGCTGCGCTCGCCGCGCCGCAGCAGCACCGAGCACAGCGCCGGGCTGAGCGTCAAGGCATTGATCGCCGAGATCACCATCGCCGTGGAGACGGCGACGGCGAACTGGCGGAAGAGCTGGCCGCTCACCCCGGGGATGAAGGCCACGGGCACGAAGACCGACAGCAGCACCAGCGTGATGGCAATGATCGGCGCGGTGATCTCGGCCATCGCCTTCTTGGTGGCGGCCGGGATCGAGAGCTCGGGTTCCTCCTCGACCACGCGCTCGACGTTCTCGATCACCACGATGGCATCGTCGACCACGATGCCGATCGCCAGCACGAGCGCCAGCAGCGACACGGTATTCGCGGTGTAGCCGATGGCCAGCAGCACGGCGAAGGTGCCGATGATCGATACCGGCACGGCGACCAGCGGAATCAAGGTTGAGCGCAGCTTGCCGAGGAACAAGAACACCACGATGGCGACCAGGACGAAGGCGATCGCCAGCGTGCGGATCACCTCCTCGATGGTCGACTTCACGAACACCGTGGTGTCGAAAAACACGTCGTAGGCCAGGTCGTCCGGAAAGCGCTGCTTGAGGTTCTCCATCACCGCGCGGACGTGATCGGCGACCTCGACGGCATTGGCGCCCGGCGACTGGTAGATGCCGATCGCGGCCGTCGCCGCGCCGTTGAAGCGGCTGTGGCGTTCCTCCGACTTGGCGCCCAGGTCGGCGCGGGCGACGTCCTTGATGCGCACGACAGAGCCGTCGGGATTGGCCCGCACGATGATGTTGTTGAACTGTTCGGGCCGGGCGAGGCGGCCCTGGGTCTTGATGGTGAGCTGGAATTGCTGCGCTTCGGGAGTCGGCGCGGCGCCGATGCGGCCAATCGCGGCCTGGATGTTCTGGTTTGCGACGGCGGCCACGACGTCGCTGGGCGTGAGCTTGAGCGCGGTCAGGCGATCGGTGTCGAGCCACAGACGCAGCGAATAGTCGAGCGCGCCGAACAGCGACGCCTGGCCCACGCCGCGCACCCGCGACAGCGGGTCGAGCACGTTGATCGTGGCGTAGTTGTTGAGATAGAGCGCGTCGTGGGTGCCCTTCGGCGAGTAGAGCGTGATGATCTGCAAGAGCGCCGCCGACTTCTTGCGGATGGTGAGGCCCTGGTGCTGCACTTCCGCCGGCAGCAGCGGCGTCGCAAGCTGGGCACGGTTCTGGACGTTCACGGTATTGATGTCGGGATCGGTGCCGAGCGCGAAGGTGACGTTCAGCGAGTAGCTGCCGTCGGCGCCGCTGGCCGATTGATAGTAGAGCGCGTTGTCGACGCCGGTGATCTGTTGCTCGATCGGCTGGGCCACGGTGGCTTCCACGACCTCGGCATCTGCGCCGGGATAGGACGTGGTCAACGACACCTGGGGCGGGACGATGTCGGGGAACTGCGCCACCGGGATCTGCGTGATGGCGAGCAGACCCGCCAGCGTAATGACGATCGACACGACGAAGGCAAGCCGCGGCCGATCGATGAAGACGCTTGAGATCATGGCCCTAGCCGCTGCTGGCAGGTGTCGGCAGCACGGTCTCCTGGACGACCTGGCCGGGCCGCACCTTCTGGATGCCGTCGACGATCACCTTGTCGCCTTCCTTGAGCCCTGAGAGCACGACGACATCGGTGCCGATGTTGGGGCCCGTCTTCAACCGGCGGGGCTCGACCTTGTGCTCGCCGTTGACCACCAGCACGTAGTAGCCCGACTGGTCGACCTGCAGCGCCGTCTGCGGCACGACCAGGCGCGGCTCCTCCTTGCGCTCGCGGATGATGGCGGTGATAACCTGGCCGTCGGCCAGTGTCCCTTCGGGGTTCAAGATGGCGGCCCGCATGATCAGCGTATCGGTCTGTTGGTCGACCTGGGGATCGGTGAAGTTCCAGATGCCGGGATGGGCGTAGAGCTGCCCGTTGGCCAGCCGAACCAGGATGTCGATCTTGTTCAGCCCGCCGCCTTCCTTGCGCCTTGCCTCGCGGATGGTCTCGAGATCGCGCACACTGATCGGGAACAGGACGTAGATCGGATCCTGGCTGACGATGGTCGCCAACACGCCGCTCGCCGGGTTGACGAGATTGCCGATCGTGTAGGCGGTTTGCCCGATGCGGCCAGCGATCGGCGCACGAATGTCGGTGTAGTCGAGATTGACCTCGGCCTGCCTGAGCGCGGCTTTGGCCTGCATGATCTTGGCGGCCGCCGTATCCATTGTCGCGCGGTTCTGGTCGACCACCGATTGCGCGCTGTACTGCCGCTTGGACAGCTCGAGCTGGCGGCTGTACTCGAGCTTGGCGTTGGTCGATTCGGCCTCGGCGGCGGCGAGGTTTGCTTTGGCCTGCTCGACCAGGGCTTCGTACTGAACCTTCTCGATCTGGTAGAGCAGATCGCCCGCCTTGACGTCCTGGCCCTCACGGAACAGTCGCTTTTCGAGAAAGCCTTCGACGCGGGCGCGAAGGTCGACCTTGTCGGTCGCCTTGATATGGCCGACGAATTCGAAGGATTGGCTCACGCCCCTTTGCACCACCAGCCGTACGCCGACAGCCGGCGCGGGCACCGTCGCCGCAGCGGCTGGCGCGGATGTCCTGGTCTCCTTCAGCAGGAACCAACCGCCTCCCAGGACGACGACAAGGACGGCCGCGCCAACGGCCGGCAGCCAACGTCTCTTCGAGCCAGGAGCGCGCGCGTCTTCAGGCATTCCGTCCTCACCTGATCGCAGCAATCTAGGTACCGCCTGCCGCGGTCACGCGCAAATCCCTCTCATGACCGTGAGAGGTTTGCTGGCGCGTTTCAGCCCAGCGCTTTTTCGGCGGGTGCGAAAGGCAGGCCGAGGTCGTTCGCCACGGCCTCGAAGGTGACGGCGCCGGCATGGACGTTGAGGCCGTGCCGCAGGTTGATGTCGTCGAGGAGGGCCTTGCGCCAGCCCTTGTCGGCCAGCGCGACGACGAAGGGCAGCGTTGCATTGTTGAGGGCGAAGGTTGAGGTGCGCGCGACTGCGCCCGGCATGTTAGTGACGCAGTAGTGGACGACACCGTGCTCGACGTAGGTCGGCTGGGCGTGCGTGGTCGGCCGGCTGGTTTCGAAGCAGCCGCCCTGGTCGATGGCGATGTCGACGATGACCGAGCCCGGCTTCATCCGCTCGACCATGTCGTGGGTCACGAGTTTGGGAGCGGCAGCGCCCGGCACCAGCACGGCGCCGATCACCAGATCGGCTTCGAGCACTTCGTTCTCGATGTTCTCGACGGTCGAGAACAGCGTGTGGAGCTGCGAGCCGAATTGCAGGTCGAGCTCGTAGAGCCGGTGCAGCGACTTGTCGATCACCGTGACGTAGGCCTCCATGCCCATCGCCATGCGCGCGGCGTTGGTGCCCGACACGCCGCCGCCGATGATGACCACCTTGGCGGCCTTGACGCCGGGGACGCCGCCCAGCAGCACGCCCTTGCCGCCCTGTTCCTTCTCGAGGCAATGGGCGCCGACCTGGACCGACATGCGGCCGGCGACCTCGCTCATCGGCGCCAGCAACGGCAGGCCGCCGCGCGCATCGGTGACGGTCTCGTAAGCGATGCAGGTCGCGCCCGAGCGCAGCAGGCCTTCGGTCTGCTTCTTGTCGGCCGCGAGATGAAGATAGGTGAACAGGATCTGCCCCTGCTGCAGCATTGCGATCTCTGCGGGCTGCGGTTCCTTGACCTTGACGATCATGTCGGCCGCGCCGAAGACCTCGGCGGCGCTCGCCGCGATGGTGGCACCGGCGCGAACGTAGTCCTGGTCGTCGATGCCGATGCCCGAGCCGGCACCGCGTTCGACGACGACCTGATGGCCGTGATGGACGAGCTCGCGCACGCTTCCCGACACGAGCCCGACCCGGTACTCGTGCGTTTTCACTTCCTTCGGGACGCCTATACGCATTCACTACCTCCATCGCTGCTGTCCGACATCATAACGACCACTTGCGTGCGAGCCAGACCTTCACCAAATGAGCTAGGATCGGGCGATACAATTTCTGGGAGGTCGTCGACAATGGCCCGCGACCAAGCTCGCGACTGGATGTGGTCGGAAGCGCTGCAGATGCTGGCCCAGGCCGAGCGCCTGCATCGCCAGGTCTTCAGGCCGGTGCCGAGCGCACACGGTGTCAGCTGGGAACCTCCGGTCGACGTGTTGGAAACCAAGGACGCGGTTCTCATCCTGGCGGCGTTGCCCGGCGTCGATCCCGATCAGGTGCAGGCCGTCATCGAGGACGGCACGCTGCTGATCAGCGGCGAGCGCAGCCTGCCGGACGAGGTGAAGACCGCCGTCATCCATCGCCTCGAGTTGCCGCAGGGCCGTTTCGCACGTCGCATCGACCTGCCGCCCGGCCGCTACGATGACGTGCGCAGCATCGCCTCCAACGGCTGTCTGGTGATCCGGCTGAGCAAAGCCGCACGGGGTGCGCGATGACTGCGCCCGACAATATCGGCGGTCCAGCCGCCACGGGCAGCCCAGCCTCGGCGCTGCCGTCGGACGCCCTGATCGTGCTGCCGGTCCGCGGCATGGTGCTGTTTCCGGAGGTCGTCCTGCCCATCACGATCGGGCGTCCGGCCTCCGTGGCGGCGATCCAGCAGGCCGCGCGCGAGCAGCGCCAGATTGTGGTGGTGCTGCAGCGCGATGCCGAGAAGGCCGAACCTGCGGCCGACGATCTCTATCGCTTCGGCACCGTCGCCAATCTGCTGCGCTACGTGACCTCGCCCGACGGCGGCCACCACATCGTCTGCCAGGGCGTGCAGCGCTTCCGCATCGACGAGTTCGTGCCGGGCTATCCATTCCTGCTGGCGCGCGGCCTGCACGTCGCGGAGCCGGCCGGCGCCGGCAACGACGTCGAGGCACGCTTCCTGGTGCTGCAGGGCCAGGTCCGCGAGGTCTTCGATCTGCTGCCGCAGGTTCCGCCCGAGCTGCGCCAGACCGTGGAAGCGACCACCTCGGCCGGCGGGCTGGCCGATCTGGCCGCGACCTACCTCGATTCCAAGCCGGAGGAGAAGCAGGAGATCCTCGAGACGGTCGAGCTGGTGCCGCGTCTCGACAAGGTGTCTCGGCTCCTGAGTCAGCGCCTGGAAGTTCTGCGCCTGTCCAACGAGATCGGCCGCCAGACCAAGACTTCGCTCGATGCGCGCCAGCGCGAGGTGCTGCTGCGCGAGCAGATGGCCGCGATCCAGCGTGAGCTGGGCGAGGACGAGTCGAACAAGCGCGAGATCGCCGACCTCGAGAAGGCGATTTCCGAAGCGCACATGCCTTCGGAAGTCGAAGCCGTCGCCATGAAGGAGCTGCGCCGGCTGAAGCGCACGCCCGATGCCTCGGCCGAGTACGGCATGATCCGCACCTACCTCGACACGCTGATCGAGCTGCCGTGGGCGTTGCCTGAGCAGCCGCCGATCGACATCGCCGAGGCCCGCCGCGTGCTCGATGCCGACCATTATGGCCTGGAGAAGATCAAGCAGCGCATTGTCGAGTATCTCGCGGTGCGCAAGCTCGCACCCGAGGGCAAGGCGCCGATCCTGTGCTTCGTAGGACCGCCCGGAGTCGGCAAGACCTCGCTCGGCCAGTCGATCGCCCGCGCCATGGGCCGCAAGTTCGCGCGCGTGAGCCTGGGCGGCGTGCACGACGAGGCCGAGATCCGTGGCCATCGCCGCACCTATATCGGCGCGTTGCCGGGCAACATCATCCAGACGATCCGCAAGGCCGGCGCGCGCAACTGCGTGATGATGCTCGACGAGATCGACAAGATGGGGAGCGGCATCCACGGCGATCCGGCATCGGCCATGCTGGAAGTGCTCGACCCGGAGCAGAACGGGACGTTCCGCGACAATTACCTCGACGTGCCGTTCGATTTGAGCCGCGTGGTTTTCATTGCGACGGCGAACCTGCTGGAGACGATTCCCGGGCCGCTGCGCGACCGCATGGAGATCATCGCGCTCTCCGGCTACACTGCCGGCGAGAAGCTGGAGATCGCCAAGCGCTATCTGGTGCGCCGCCAGATGGAGGCCAACGGCCTGAAGGCCGGACAGGCCGACATCGAAGACGCAGCCCTGCGACGGATCATCGAAGGCTATACGCGCGAAGCGGGTGTGCGCAGCCTCGAGCGCGAGATCGGCCGGGCGTTGCGCCACGTCGCTGTCGATATCGCCGAGGGCAAGGCGACGTCAGTGCATATCGCCGTAGACGACCTCGAAAAGCTGCTCGGTCCGACCCGCTTCGAGGGTGAGGTGGCGATGCGTACCAGCGTGCCGGGGGTGGCCACCGGCCTGGCCTGGACGCCGGTCGGCGGCGACATCCTGTTCATCGAGGCGGCGCGCGCTCCGGGGGGCGGCCGGCTGATCCTGACCGGCCAGCTGGGCGAAGTGATGCGCGAGAGCGCCCAGGCCGCCCTGACCCTGGTCAAGGCGCAGGCGGCCTCGCTGCGCATCGATCCGGGTCTGATCGAGAAAAGCGAGATCCACATTCACGTTCCGGCCGGCGCCACGCCGAAGGACGGCCCGAGCGCCGGCGTCGCCATGTTCATGGCGCTCACCTCGCTGCTCACCGGCCGCCCGATCCGCAGCGACACCGCCATGACCGGCGAGATCAGCCTGCGCGGCCTGGTGCTGCCGGTCGGCGGGATCAAGGAGAAGGTCGTCGCCGCCCACGGCGCCGGGCTGAAACGGGTGATGCTGCCGGCGCGCAATCGCCGCGACTACGACGACATTCCCGAGGAAGTCCGCAAGTCGATGGAGTTCATCTGGCTCGAGCGCGTCGAGGACGCGGTCGCCCAGGCGCTGCAGCCTGCGCCCGCCTAACGGCGCGCGCCTCCTAGATCACGAACACGCCTTTGCCGTCCGACTGCTTGTCGAACAGCTTGTAGGCGTCGTCCGCCTGGTCGAGCGACCATTTGTGCGTGAACAGCTTGTCGACATCGATCTTGCGGTCGATGCAGAACTGCGCGCACTCAGCCTGGATCACGGTCGAGAAGGTCCACGACGCCAATAGCGTCATCTGGCGCCGCAGCAGATGCGGGCTGACGTCGATGGTGATGTCCGAGCCTTCGCCGACGAAACACATCGTGCCCCAGACCTTGGTGCTGCGGATGGCGTTGAGGCGGGCCTCGCGATTGCCCGACGTGTCGAGCGTGAGATCAGCGTATTTGCCGTGCGTCAGGTCCTTGATCGCCTCGACTGGATTGTTCGAGCCGGGGTTGACCAGCTCGTCGGCGCCGAATTCCTTGGCCCGCTCCAGCCGCTGTGGGCTGATGTCGAGCGCAACGACGCGCGCGCCCATCGCCTTGGCGAATTGCGTGCCGGCCAGGCCGACCGGCCCCTGGCCGAAGATGGCGATGGTATCGCGGCCCGAGATGTTCATCCGTCGCAGCGCGCCGTAGGCGGTGCCGGAGCCGCAGGAGATCGCCGCGCCGGCCGTGAAGCTGAGCGCGTCGTGCAGTGCCACCATCGTGTTGGCCGGAACCTTCAGGTACTTGGCATGTCCGCCATGGGCGTTGTTGCCGTACACCTTGACCGGCACTTCCTGGCAGAGCTGCTGCCAGCCGGAACGGCAATGGCTGCACTGCGTGCAGCCTTGGTAGTGATGCACCATCATGCGGTCGCCAACCTTGGCTTCGGCACTCGTGACTCCGGCGCCGACGGCGACGACCACGCCGCACGGTTCGTGGCCGGCAATGGTGGGATCGGTGTTGGGCGGGATGCCGGTACCCGCCCGCGGCTGGCCCTTCGGCCGCCGGTACTGGTGGAGGTCGGATCCACACATTCCGGACGCTTTCATCTCGAGCACGACCTCGCCCGGTCCGGGCGTCGGGTCGGCGAAGTTCAGGGTCTCGACAGTCCGGTCACCCGGGAACACGACGCCGCGCATTGTGTCCTCCCTCAGCTCAGCTGTTCAGCACCTCAGGAATTCCTTGGCGTTTCCGTAGAGCCACTTCTCGATGACCTTGTCCTTGAGCGGCAGCTTCTCGTAGAGCGCCACGCTCTGCGGGATGGTGAGACCGAACGAATCCTTCGAGAAGCCGACCATGATCTTGTCCTGCAACAGCGTGTTGCCGAACTGGATGAACATCTCCCAGCCCGATCCGGCGACGCCGAAATAGTGCGGATGATGGGCCGAGGTGTCGCAGTAGAGATTGGGATGACGGCGCATCAGCCCGACCAGGTCGTTGACCCACGGCCAGCCGCTCAGCGCTGCGTCGATGCGCAGCTCCGGGAAGTCCATGGCGATCTGGTCGAGATGGCGCGGATGGCCGAGATCGTAGGGCCGATCGTTGGCGTAGTTCATGGTCGAATAGATGCGCACCGGCACGTCGAGCTCGACGCACTTGGCATAGAGCGGATAGTAGCGCCGGTCGCTGGCTGCCAGGTTGTTGTAGAGCGCGGCGACACGCAGGCCGTTCAGCTTGCGCTCCTTGATCAGACGCTCGAACTCGCGCACGCCAGCCATGCCGTCGAACGGACTGATGGAAGCAAGAGCAAAGAAGCGGTTGGGGAATTCCGCCACGACGTCGGCCAGAACGTTATTATCGACGCGTCCCAGCACCGACACCTCGGCGCCCTCGCGGTCGAGCTCCTCGACGAACTTCTTGATCGACTGGCCGGGTACCTTCTTCACCGAATCACTTTTGCCCGCGCTGTCGACGCGCTTGCGGAAGATGTTCTTGTAGTTGTCGAAGCCGTAGCCCGGGCGGGGCGGCAGGAGCTCGGGATCGCCGTAGCCGATGCGGTGCGAGGCCTGCTCGTGATATTGCCGCGGCTTGCCTTGCTCGTCCGGCGGCAGCAGGCATTCCAGATCGATAACCTTCCTCACCACGTCCTTGTCCCCCCCTCGCTCGATGCGTTGTGCCAACTCAGCACATTGGTTTGCGATTTGCATCACCCTATGATGCGACGGGGAAGGGGATGGGGTCGATGCTGCGGCACATCGCAGGACATTTGGCGCAGGCGCTGCTGCTGCTGATCGGCGTGGTGGTCGCGATCTTCTGCCTGCTGCAGCTCATCCCGGGCGATCCGGTGCAGGCCATGGTCGGCGACATGCCCGTGCCGCCGGCGCTGCGCGCTGCGCTGGAACAGCGCTTCCACCTCAACGAGCCGTTCCTGTCGCGCTTGTACGGCTATCTGGTCAATATTCTGCACGGCGATCTCGGCTACTCGATGAACTACCGCCGTCCGGTATTCGACATCCTGGCCGAGCGGTTCCCGCGCACCCTGCTGCTGGCCGGCGTCGGCTATGCCTTCGGCATCCTGATCGGCATCGCCATCGGCATTCATTCCGCGGTCACGCCACATCGCAGCGTCGACCGGGCGTGGTCGAGCCTGGTGCTGATCGGCTACGCCATGCCGACCTTCTGGGTCGGCCAGCTGCTTGTCATCGTGTTCTCGATCCAGCTCGGCTGGCTGCCGACGCAAGGCATGGGGCCGATGATCTCGCGCGCTTCGGGTATCGACTGGCTGCTCGAGCGGGCGACCTACCTGGTGCTGCCGGTGGCGACCTACACCATCCTCGAGACCACGCGCGTCGCCCGCTTCATGCGGGCGAGCGTGTCGGAGACACTCGAGCAGGGCTACATCGTCACGGCGCGCCAGAAGGGCCTGTCGCGGCACGAAATCATCATGGGCCACGTGGTGCGCAACTCGATCCTGCCGGTCATCACCGTGATGGGATATTCGTTCGGCACCGCGATGGGCGGCGCCGTCCTGCTCGAGACCGTGTTCTCCTATCCCGGCGTGGGCTCCCTGATGGTCGAGGCGGTGCGGGCGCGCGACACCCAGGTGATCGTGGGCGTGGTCATCCTGGTCGCCTGTTCGGTGGTGTTCATGAACATCGTCGTCGACCTGCTGTACGCCTGGTTCGACCCCAGAATCCGCGTTTCGTCGGCGCAAAGCTGATGCCTGCCGAGCCCGGCGCAGTGCTGCCCGTGCCGTCGAACCGGTTCCGTACCGCCGCGCCGTTCGACCTGCTGCGCCGGCTGTTCCGCACCCGCTTCGGCGGGATCGGCCTGGTCATCCTGGTGGCGATTTCGCTGCTGTCGATCTTCGCCCCGTGGTTCGCCTCGAGCGGACCCGCCGACATCGGCTCGCCGTCGCTGCAGCCGCCGTCCTGGCAGCACCCGTTCGGCACCGACAGCTTGGGCCGCGACGTGCGCTCGGTGCTGCTCTTTGCCGGCCGCTCGTCGCTCACCATCGGCTTTTGCGCTGCCGCCATGGCGTTCCTGATCGGCGGCACGATCGGCGCGCTGGCCGGCTACTTCCGCGGCGCCTTCGCCGCCGTCCTGCTGCGCATCACCGATCTGTTCCATACCTTGCCCGCGATCATCATCGTGCTGTTCACCGTGTCGTTGATGGGGGCGAGCTTCTGGCTGCAGGTCGCCGCCGTCGCGCTGGCGATCTGGCCGATCGAGGCGCGCATCGTCTATGGCCAGTTCATCACGCTGTCGGAGCGCGAGTTCGTGCTGGCGGCGCGCGCCACTGGCCTCTCGACGCCTCACATCATCTTCAAGGAGATCCTGCCCAACGCCTTGCCGACGGTCATCGTTCAGGTGGCGCTCGATGCCAGCACGGCGATCCTGATCGAGGCCGGGCTCGGCTTTCTCGGGCTGTCCGACCCGGCCGTGCCGAGCTGGGGCGAGATGCTGAACCGCGGGCAGGAATTCCTCGAGCTGGCGTGGTGGATGAGCGTGTTCCCCGGCATGGCGATCTGCGTGGCCGTGCTGGGCTTCAACATGTTCGCCGACGGCGTCACCGAAATGTTCAACCCGCGGGCGTCGGCGACCGCGCCCAAGCTGGAGGGCTGATGACGACCGGTCTGCCCCTGCTGAGCGCGCGCGACGTGAAGGTGCACCTGCGCGTCCATGGCCGCATCGTCAAGGCAGTCGACGGCGTCGATCTCGACGTCCATCCCGGCCAGTGCGTCGGCATCGTAGGCGAATCGGGCTCGGGCAAGAGCACGCTCGGCCGGGCGATGACCCGGTTGCTGCCCAATGTCGAGATCGCCGAGCTGTCGGGCTCGGTACGCTTCGGCGGCGAGGACGTGCTGGCAATGGCGCCCGAGACGCTGCGCGCGCTGCGCCGCCATCGCGGCCTGTCGATGGTGTTTCAGGATCCGCTGTCCTATCTCAATCCGACCTTGCGCATCGACCGTCAGCTCGGCGAGGCGCTGCGCCATCTGGCCGACCGGCAGGCCATTCGTGAGAAATCGGCGGAGCTGTTGCGCCAGGTCGGGCTCGACGACACCGCGCGCGTCCTGCGGCTCTACCCCCACCAGCTGTCTGGCGGCATGCGCCAGCGCGTACTGATCGCCATGGCGCTCGCGCCCGAGCCGCAGATCCTGGTCGCCGACGAGCCGACCACCGCGCTTGACGCCACGGTGCAGTACCAGGTGATCCAGACCCTGCGCCGGCTCAACAAGGAGCGCGGGCTTGCCATGCTGATCATCACCCACGACCTCGGCATGGTCGCCGAGCTGTGCGACCAGGTCTACGTGATGCACGGCGGCAAGATCGTCGAAGCGGCTGACGTGTTCGCTTTGTTCGATGCGCCGCAGAATGCCTATACCGCCAGCCTCCTCGCCGCGGCCCGTCGTCTGCACCAGACCAAGGCTCTCGGGAGCGCCGCGCCGTGAACGCGATCCTGTCGGCGCGCTCGATCGTCAAGAGCTTCGGCGGACGGCGCTGGTTCGGCGCCGCCAATGACAAGCGCGCGGTCGACGGCGTCGATCTCGACGTCAACGAAGGCGAGACCCTGGCGATCGTGGGCGAGTCGGGCTCCGGCAAG
>Ga0306921_10002984_pt1 | contig 17061 bp, 20 predicted proteins | sample sta12Cox44000080_FD_203760 | JGI IMG/M metagenome (GOLD analysis project Ga0306921, IMG submission 203760) | Lab enrichment of tropical soil microbial communities from Luquillo Experimental Forest, Puerto Rico - statoxic.12C.oxic.44.000.080 (v2)... | ecosystem: Environmental > Terrestrial >... | reverse complement strand
AACGCTAGAGCCCATTCCGTTCGGCTGGAATCAGCCGAACGGAATGGGCCTGCTGCAACAACTATCCCCGGGCGCGCATTTCCGATCTGGTGGAACCGCAAGCGGTTCCACCAGATCGGAAATCGCCCTAGCCATAGATGTCCGAAAACCGCGAGCGTCGCCTCCCCACCCGTGGAAAGATCGCCGCCATGGAACTGATGGACCGCGAGGCCTGCTACCGGGCCTTCCAGACCCACGACGCCCGTTTCGACGGACGGGTGTTCGTGGGCGTGACCTCGACCGGCATCTATTGCCGGCCGATCTGCCCGGCACGCACGCCCAAATTCGAGAATTGCCGCTTCTTCGCCTCGGCCGCAGCAGCCCAGGAAGCGGGCTTCCGCCCCTGCCTGCGCTGCCGGCCGGAGATCGCGCCCGAGCTCGCCTTTTGGCGCGGCAGCTCCAACACCGTCTCGCGCGCGCTAAAACTGATCGCCGAGGGCGCGCTCGACGAAAGCGAGGCCGGCGTCGAGGCCTTCGCCGAGAAGCTGGGGATCGGCGGCCGCCAGCTGCGCCGGCTGTTCAGCCAGCATCTCGGCGCCTCGCCGATCGCCGTGGCGCAGACGCGCCGCGTGCTGTTCGCCAAGCAGCTGATCCACGACACCCAGCTGCCGATGACCGAGGTGGCCCTGTCGGCGGGCTTCGGCAGCGTGCGCCGCTTCAACGAGACCTTCGCCACGCTGTTCGGCCGGCCGCCCTCCTCGCTGCGCCGCCGCCAGGGCCCCGACAACTCGGCCCGCGAAGGCGTCACGCTGCGCCTCTCCTATCGGCCGCCCTATGACTGGCCGGGCATGCTCGACGCGCTCAAGACACGCGCCGCCAAGAAGGTCGAGCGGATCGAGGACGGCGTCTGGCACCGCCAGATCGAGCTCGACGGCCGGAGGGGCACGGTCGCCGTGGCCCACCTGCCCGAGCGCAGCTCGGTCGCCGTCACCATCCGCTTCCCCGACGTCCGTTCGCTGCCGGCGGTCGTGGCACGCGTGAAGCGCGTGTTCGACCTCGGTGCCGACATCGTCACCATCGACAAGCACCTGGCGCGCGATCCCAAGCTCGCGCCACTGATCGCCAAGCGGCCCGGCCTGCGCGCGCCCGGCGACTGGGACCGCGACCTGCCACCCGCAAATCTCGATACCCGGGCGCCGCCCGCCTGGCGGCCCTGGCACGCCTATGCTGAACAACATCTGAGGATGGCCGGACATGCTTGAATTCCTGATCGACCGAGTCGCCACCCCGATCGGCGAGCTGATCGTCGTCGCCGATGGCGACGGCAACCTGCGCACCATCGACTGGACCGACCACGAAGCGCGCATGAAGCAGCTGCTCGATCGCCAGTACGGCAAGGGCGGCTATACGCTTAAGCCGACACGCAATCCCGGCGGGCTGTCGAGCGCCATGCGGCGCTATTTCGACGGCGACCTCAAGGTGATCGAGACGCTGCCAGTGAAGACCGCCGGCACTGCCTTCCAGAAAAGTGTGTGGCGGGCGCTGTCGCGCATCAGGTGCGGCAGCACGATCAGCTACGCCGAGCTGGCCCGCCGCATCGGCAAGCCCAAGGCGGTGCGCGCGGTCGGCCTCGCCAACGGCCAGAACCCGATCAGCATCGTCGTGCCCTGCCACCGCGTCATCGGCTCGGACGGCAGCCTGACCGGCTATGGCGGCGGGCTCAACCGCAAGAAGTGGCTGTTGAAGCACGAAGGAGTGCCGGCATGAGCGAGAACGAGACTCTGGGGAAGCTCAACGCCGACTACATCAGCTCGGTGCAGAATTCCGACACCCGGCGTTTCGACGAGATCCTGTCGGACGACTTCCTCAACACCAACCCGGACGGCTCGCTGGTCGACAAGGCGGGTTTCCTCAAGCAGATCGCGCCGAAGGCCAAGATCTCCAATCTGGCCTGCCACGACGTTAACATTCGCGTGATGGGCGATTTCGCCATCATCCACGCCCGCACCAGCTACACCCTGCCCGACGGCCGGCCGGGCAGTGGCCGATATACCGATATCTGGGCCAGGCGTGGCGGCAAGTGGCTGTGCGTGGCGGCGCAGGTGGCGCGTAACTGACGCTTGTCGTTCACCCCGCGATCATCGTAGTGATTGCGGGAACATGCCTGTCCATTTCACGATCGATCACGACAAGCGCCACGTCGAAGCCAAGGCCGAAGGCGAGACCGGGCTGGAGGACATCGAGAAGTTCCTCGACGCCGTCGTGCTGCAAGGCGCCCTGCCCTATCGCAAGCTGTTCGACGGACGCCTCGCCATACCCAAGTACGTCGACCTCAACAACGATGTGATGATGCTGGGCGCCCGCATGAGCGCCTATGCCAGCAACCTGGAGCCACGCGGCGCAGTTGCCATCATCGCGCCCAACCAAGAAGCGTCGGATCTCGCCAAGCGCTTCATCAATCTCGCCGCGTCGAAGCGGCCAGCCAAGATATTCCTGTCCGAGGACGAGGCGCGCAAGTGGTTGGCCGCACAGCCGGAGATCTGATCTTGTGCCTATCCACTATCAAATCAATCATGACAAGCGCTACGTCGAGGCGCAGGCCGAAGGCGAGACGGGGCTAGAGGACTTCGAGAAGTTCCTCGACGACATCGTCGTGCAAGGCGCCCTGCCCTACCGCAAGCTGATCGACAGCCGGCGCGCCGTGGGTACGCTGAACGATCACGACATCATGATGCTGGGCGCGCGCATGAGCGCCTATAGCAGTGCCTTGGGGCGGCGCGGCGCTATCGCCTTCGTCGTCGCCAGCCCCGCGCCGCGCAGTATCCCTACGCGTGTGGTCAACCTTGCCCCAGCGGAGCGGCCGGCGAGAGTGTTCCGGTCCGTGGACGAGGCGCGCAAGTGGCTGGCGGAGCAGCCGGAAATCTAGCGCAGCTCTGCAATTCGAGGACTTGTCCGGCAATCGGCGGGCGTCGTAATGGTCGCCGGGCATGCCGGTTCGTTTCACGATCGATCACACCGAGCGTTACGTCACCGTCCGTGCCGAGGGGATCGTGGTACTGGACGAGATCCTCGATTACTTCGACGCGCTGGTGACCCAAGACGCGATGCCGTATCGCAAGCTGTTCGACGCCCGCGACGCCGAGCCGCGTCTCAGCGACGACGACGTCATGGTCCTGGGTGCCCGCGTCAGCGCCTACGCCGAGATGGAACCGCGTGGGCCGATCGCCGCGATCGCCTCGCCGGGCCCGGCTGCAAACGTCCTTCGCCGCTTCATGAATCTTGGCGGCGCCGCCCGGGCCATGAGGCTGTTCCACTCGGTCGAAGAAGCGCGCAAGTGGCTGGCGGAGCAGCCTGAGACTTGAGCTAGTCGGCGGTGACTAGTCGGCTGCCAGTGGCACCGTCGCGTTGCGGCGCTTCAGGCGCAGTTCGGCGGCCGTGGCGCGGCCGTCGCCGACCGGCTGGTAGACCACGCTGAACAGGGTGCGCGCCTTCTCCAGCGCCTCGCCAAAGCCCTTCTGGTCGCTTTCGAAGGAGCTGAAGCCGCAGCGCAGCAGGAAGGGCAGCTGGTCGAGGAACACCGCGCCGGTGGCGCGCAGTTCGCCCTGGTAGCCCAACCGCTCGCGCAGCAGGCGCGCCTGGCTGTAGGCGCGGCCGTCGGTGAACTTGGGGAAGTTGAGCACGATCAGCTTCACGCCGTGCAGCCGGGCGCCGAGCTGCAGCACGTCGTCGGTGTTGGCGAGCGTGAGCGCCGGCGCCTCGGGCGCCTTGGGGTTCAGCCTAAACAGCGGCATAGACCCGCTCCTTGAACGGTTGCGCGCCGATCCGCCGATAGGTGTCGACGAAGCGCTCGCCCTTCTCGCGCGCCTCGAGGTAGGTCGCGACCAGCGCGTCGACGGCTTCGACGACCTTGTCGGCCGTCACCGCGGGACCCAGGATGGTGCCGATCGCGGTTTTGCCGAAATCGACGTCGCCGCCCAGGCTGATCTGGTAGAGCTCGACGCCGTTCTTGTCGACGCCGAGGATGCCGATGTGGCCGACGTGGTGATGGCCGCAGGCATTGATGCAGCCCGAGATCTTGATCTTGAGGTCGCCGATGTCGTGTTGGCGCGCGAGGTCGGCGAAGTGGTTGGAGATGCGCTGGGCCACCGGGATCGAGCGCGCATTGGCGAGCGCGCAATAGTCGAGGCCCGGGCAGGCGATGATGTCGGTGATCTTGCCGACATTGGCCTCGGCGAAACCCAGCCGCTTCAGCGCCGCGTAGACCGACGGCAGGTCCTCGATGACGACATGCGGGAAGACGAGATTCTGCTCGTGGCTCACCCTCACCTCGCCCTGGCTGTAGGCGTCGGCGATGTCGGCCACGCCCTCCATCTGTACCGAGCTCGCATCGCCCGGCGGCGCGCCGGCGGGCTTGAGCGAGGCGGTGACGATGCGGTAGCCGGCCAGACGGTGCGGGTTGGTGTTGGCTTTCAGCCACAGCGCGAAGTCGCGGTCTTCGAGCCGCAGCCGCTCGACCTCGGGCACGATCGCCGAGCGGTGCGGCAGCGGCGGCGGCGCGAATTGGTTGGCGATCGCCTCGATGGTCTCGGGCGCGAGCTTGAGCGCGCTGTCCTTCATCGCGGCGTACTCGGCCTCGACCTCCTCGCGCATTTTCTCGGCGCCGATCTCGTGCACCAGGATCTTAATACGCGCCTTGTAGAGGTTGTCGCGCCGGCCGTAGCGGTTGTAGACGCGCAACGCCGCCTCGAGATAGGCCAACAGCTCTTCTTTGGGCAGGAATTCGCGCAGCGTCTTGCCGATCATCGGCGTGCGGCCGAGGCCGCCGCCCACGATCACCTCGAAGCCGACCTCGCCCGCCTCGTTGCGCCACAGCCTGAGGCCGATGTCATGCACGCGCACGGCGGCGCGGTCGTTGGGCGAACCGGTGATGGCGATCTTGAACTTGCGCGGCAGGAAGGAGAATTCCGGATGCAAGGTCGACCACTGGCGCACGACCTCGCACCAGATGCGCGGATCCTCGATCTCGTCGGCAGCGGCACCGGCGAAGTGATCGGCGGTGACGTTGCGCACGACATTGCCCGAGGTCTGCATGGCATGCATGTCGACCTCAGCCAGCGCCGCCAGGGCGTCCGGGGCGTCCTCCAGCTTGATCCAGTTCAGCTGCAGGTTCTGGCGGGTGGTGAAGTGGCCGTAGCCGCGATCGTACTTGCGGGCGATCTCGGCGAGCTTGCGCAGCTGGCGCGAGGAGAGCGTGCCGTAGGGGATGGCGATGCGCAGCATATAGGCATGCAGCTGCAGATACAGGCCGTTGGTGAGCCGGAGCGGCTTGAACTGCTCCTCGGTAAGCTCGCCGGAGAGGCGGCGGCGCACCTGGTCGCGGAACTGCTCGACGCGCTCGGCGATCAGTGTGCGGTCGAAATCGTCGTAGCGGTAGAAATGGGTGTCAGGCATAACGCACCGCCTCGGCGGCAATGGCGTCGAAGGTCAGGCCCGAGGCGCGGATCTTTTCGCGCAGAGAGAGCGGCGTGACCGTACCGTCATCGTCCTCGCTTACCGCGACCAGGAAGGGATCGACCACGCTCGCGCCTTCCACCCTGGCGCGCTCGAGCAGGATCTCGGCGCCGCGCCCGTCGCGGGCGAGCGCCGCCTGGTCGAGGCGCGGCGTCCACTGGCCGGCATCGTCGAGGAAAACCACGACGCCGTCGGACAGGCGGTTGGCAGAAGCGACCTGCAGCTCGCCGGAGAGATTCTTGGCCATCAGGACACCTCAGCGAGACGCGGTTCGTCGGCAGTCTCGGCAAGCGCCGCCACTTCGCCGACGATGATGAGGCTGGGACCGGCGTCGCTCCGCGCAGTGTGGAGAAGAGCGAGCCGCGCCAGGTCGGCGAGCCGGCCGACCGAGACCCGCTGGTCGGGCCGCGTGCCGTTCTCGACAATGGCGACCGGCGTATTGGGAGCAGTGCCGGCGTCCAGCAGACGATCGCGCACGGAAGCCGCTTCCGTGGCGCCCATGTAGATGACGTAGGTCTGGCCGCCGCCCGAGTTCGCCGCGGCATGTCCCGACAGGAAGGTGACGGAAGACGCGATACGCCGGTCGGTCAGAGAGATGCCGGCGGCGGCTGCAGCACCGAGCGCTGCGGTGATCCCGGGTACAACCGAGACCGGCAGGCCGGCGGCGCGGAGCGCGTCCAACTCCTCGGCACCACGGCCGAAGATGAACGGATCGCCGCCCTTGAGGCGCACCACGGTCTGGCCGGCGCGCACGCGGCGGATCATCTCGGCCTCGATATCGGCCTGCGCCCAGCTGGCGCGGCCTTTGCGCTTGCCGACCGGCACCAGCTCGGCCTCGCGGCGGGCGCGGTTCAGGATCGCCGGGGGCACCAGCTCATCGTGCAGGATGGCGTCGGCCTCCTGCAGGAGCTGCGCTGCGCGCAGGGTCAGGAGATCGGGATCGCCCGGCCCGGCGCCGACGATGTGGGCGCTGCCGATCGTCTTCAGGGCACGGCGCGCGTCATCAAGATCGGCGAGCGCCACGCGGCGCGCATCGGCCTCCTTGCCGGCCAGCACAAGCCGCGCTGCCGGGCCTTCGACCAGGTGCCGCCAGAAGTGGCGACGGGATGCAGGGTCACTGATGAGCGCCTTGGCCTGGGCGCGAAAGCTCTGCGCAAGACGGGCCAGAGCGCCGATGCGCTCGGGCAACAGTGCCTCGATCCGGCCACGCAGCAGCGTCGCCAGGCTGGGCGAGGTGCCACCGGTCGAGACGGCGACCACCACCTCGTCGCGGTCGATGATGGCGGGCAGGATGAAATCGCTGAGCGCCGGCCGGTCGGCGACATTGACCGGCACGCCGGCCTGCTTGGCGGCGCGACGCGCGTCGCTGTCGCGATCGAGGTCGCCGGTCGCCACGAATACCGCGGCGGCGCCTTTCAGGTCTGCGGCCGAAACGGCTTCGAGCTGGAACACCGCAGCGCCGGCTGAGCGCGCGAGTTCGGCCCGGCGGTCGGCCATGGCGCCCACGCCAACGACAACAACCCGGCGACCGGCCAAGTCAAAGAACAGAGGCAGATGCTTCACGAGACGAGGGCGCGAAGCAGCACGTTGAGGCCCAACATGGCGGCGCCCTGCAGAGCGGCGAACAGCCAGATGCCGGCGGTGGGGTAGCGCTCGATGAACTGCGACATAAACGGCTCCAGGACCCTGCCCTTTCGATCTGGGCCTTTTTGCCATGGCCGCCAGAGCGTGAATTTCCGAAGGTTTTCGGGCCCGGGACAAAATCTTTTGCGCAAGGGTGCCGGGAGGAAATTTTCCTGCCGCAGGGGCGTTTTTGACCCCCTTGAAGCCGGCAAAGCCCTTCCTAAATCCCGGTTGTTAGCCGTGCCCATCCCGGGGCGGCGACATCTGACATCGCTCAGCTAGGAGGATGATTATCATGCGTGGATTCGACTATTCGCCGTTCTATCGCGCCACCGTGGGCTTCGACCGTGTGTTCGACCTGCTCGATTCGGTGGCTGGCCAGGCCAGCTCCAACGGCTACCCCCCGTACAACATCGAAAAGGCCGGCGACAACGCCTACCGGATCGTGATGGCGGTTGCGGGCTTTGCCGAGAGCGAGCTGAACGTGACCCAGAAGGAGAACGAGCTTCTGGTCACCGGCCAGACGGCGCCGAACGGCGAAACCGAGAAGCAATATCTCTATCGCGGCATCGCCGGCCGTAACTTCGAGCGCCGCTTCCAGCTCGCCGACCACGTCAAGGTCTCGGGTGCGAAGCTCGCCAACGGCCTGTTGACGATCGACCTGCAGCGCGAGATCCCGGAAGAGAAGAAGCCCCGTGCCATCGAGATCGAGGCCGAGGCTCCGAAGGCTCTCACGCACTAAGACTGGGTCAGTGTAGCGGCCTGCAGCCAGGCCGCTCCTGGGAAGAAGGCGCCGCGGGAAACCGCGGCGCCTTTTTCCTTGCTTGTCCCGAGCGCAGCGACGGATCTTTTCTGTTGCCGGAAAGATCCCTCGGCCAAGGGCCTCGGGATGACGGCCTAAAAGGCCGTCACTTCGCGGCGTACTTGCCCGCCGTCTGCGGCGTGTGCGGGCCTTCCTTGCCGCTTTCCTTGTGCTGCAGCCGGGTGATGCGCGCCCAGGTCCGCTTGTGCTCGTCCTTCACGTTGAAGCTGAGCGTGCCGACCTTCTCGATGGAGAGCTCGATCTTGTCGCCGTCCATGAACGGGTTCAGCCCGCGATGGTTGGTGCCGGTGGCGACCACGTCGCCGGGCTCGAGGGTGTGGATCGACGACAGCCATTCGATGCAGCGCGGGATGTGGTGCGCCATGTCGCTGGTGTTGAACTTCTGCATCACGTGGCCGTTGTTGCTGAGCGTGATGTTGAGATGCTGCGGGTCGGCGATCTCGTCGGCGGTGACGATCCACGGCCCCATGGGTGCAAAGGTGTCGCGCGACTTCATCTGGAAGAACACGTTGCCCGGCGGCGGCAGGCCGCGCGCCGAGCCGTCGATGAAGCCGGTGTAGCCGAACACGTGCTTCATCGCGTCGGCTTGCGACACCCGCGTCGCCCGCTTGCCGATGATCAGCGCCAGCTCGGCCTCACCCTCGAACACGCTCGCCGGCGCGTCGGGCAGCACCATGGTGTCGCCATTGCCGATCACCGCATTCGACATCTTGTGGAAGGCGTTGATCTGCGGCTTCTCCTTGAGCGTGCCGTCCTCCATGTAGTTGACGGCCATGCAGTCGATGTTGCCGGGCTTCGGCACCGGCGCGCGCAAGCGCACGCCCTTCAGCGGCACGCCGGCCGCAGCGGCAGCCGCCTTCTCGACCTTGCCCTTGTGGGACTCCCAGCGCTCGATCAGGCCGATGACCAGGTCGCGGGTGTGCAGGTGCGGGATGTCCTTCACCGCGTCGGTGATGTCGACGACGTGGTCGCCTTTGACGACGCCCAATCGGAAATCATTGAAATAGCAGAGCTTCACTTGGGTCCTCCCTCGAATACCTTCTTGGCGACGTTGGCCGCCGACATGGAAACCGGCCAGCCGGCGTAGAACGCCAGATGGGTGATCATCTCGATGATCTCCTCCTTCTTGACGCCGTTGTTGAGCGCGCGGCCGAAATGGCCGACCTGCTGCTCGGTGCGATTGAGCGCAATCAGGGCAGCGCAGGTGATCAGGCTGCGGTCGCGCTTGGAGAGGCCGGAGCGCTCCCAGACGTCGCCGAACAGCACATCGTCGGTGAGCTCGATGAACTTGGGTGCGAAGGCCCTGAGCGCATCGCGCGCGGCCGAAGATGCGACGGGTGGTTTGGACATTGTCTCCTCCTGTGGTTCCTGCGGTTGATGGTCGATCTTACTTCTGGCGCTGCCAGCGCTCCGAGTTCGACATGAAGACATCGGCGCTCACCGGCTTGAACGGCTGGTCGACGGCCGACGGATCGTCGCTGGTTCGGCAGGCATCCTTGGTCTCGCACCAGCGAGTGACGACCAGATGAAGAAGTCGGCCGCGCACCTCGTAGCGGCCCGAGGCCACATGGCTCTGGGCGTTTACGTAGACGAAGCCGCCGTCGCGCTCGAAGGTGAGCTTGCGGGTCTCGCGCGGCTCATCGCGCTGCCACACCCAGGTGCCGACGACATAGTCCTCGGCCGACGCGTATTTGCCGTCGGCCAGCTCGATTGGATCGGCGTGAGCCGGCGTCGCCAACGCTAGGGCGATGGCAATCGCCGCCGGCTTGATCACGGGCTTGCCCGGCCGACGAACTTCTCGGGCGGGCGTTCGCCCCATTGCGACTGGAAGCCTTCCTCGGCGCTTATGAGGTTGCCGCCGTTCGCGGCATTGAGCCGATCGGTATCGGCCCAGCGCTCATGCACACGGCCCCACGGATCCTCCCAGTAGTCGTAGACCTGGCTACCGAGCAGATGGCGGCCGATTCCCCACATGTGCTCGTACTTGCCGAGCTTCTTGATGTACTCGTGGTCCTGGAACACCGCGTCGATGTCCTGCGCTTCGTAGGACACGTGGTTCAGCCCGGTCTTCGGGTTGTTCACGCAGAACAGCACGTGGTGGTCGACATATTCCTCGCCGCGGTCGAGCCGGCTGAAGGAGCCGACGACGTTGTCCTTCTCGCCGGCATAGACGTCGTCCGACCTGATCATGCCCAAGGTTTCGCGGAACCAGGCGACCGTCTCCTTGACCTTGGGCGTCGACAGCACGCCATGCCCGATGCGCTGGATGGTGGTCGGCGACTTGGAGAGGCGCATCAGTCGGCCGGCCCGCCGCGTCGGCTCGCCGCCGGTATTGATCGGGTCGCGGACGACCTTGATCGGCGCCACGGCCTGCATGCCGTGGATGACCTCGATCTGGTAGCCGTTCGGCTCCTTCAGGCGCACGCGCTTTCCGCCGCCCGGCTCGTTCAGGGTCTCGATGCCGGACGCGCCGGGCAGCTTGGCGATGCGCTTCAGGTCGTCTTCGCTCGCGGCATGGTAGGCGAAGCCGATGAACTTGGTGCCGCCCTTGTGCACGGCATGCAGATGATGGTGGCTGTCGGCGCCGCGCATGTAGAGCGCGTCCGGCGTGCGCTCGGCCCGCACCAGGCCGAAATGGGTGAGGAACTCCTCCATCGCGTCGAGATCCGGCGCTTCCATGCGCGGGAAAGCGAACTCGGCAACTTTGATCGCAACCATGTTGTCCTCCTATTTCTTCGCTTGCTGAATCGCACGCCATACGTTCTGCGCCGTGGCAGGCATGGCGACATCCTTCACACCGAGCGGCGCCAGCGCATCCATGATGGCGTTCATCACCACCGGCATGGCGCCCACCGTGCCGGCCTCGCCCGCGCCCTTGGCGCCCAGCGGATTGTACTTGGTCGGCACCGGGTTGGACTTGACCTCCATGTTCGGCACCATGTCGGCGCGCGGCATGGCGTAGTCGAGGAAGCTCGCGGTCAGGAGCTGGCCCGACTCGCGGTCCCACACCACCTGCTCGCTCAGGATCTGGCCGATGCCCTGGGCCACGCCGCCATGGATCTGGCCTTTCAGCCCGACCGGGTTCATCACCGTGCCGACATCGTCGACCACGAAATAGCGGTCGAGCTTGGTCTCGCCGGTCTCGGGATCGACCTCGACCTCGCAGATGTGGCAGCCGTTGGGGAAAGTGTCCTTCTCGCCCTTGAAGGTGGCGTTTTCGTACAAGCCACCCTCGAACTTACCCTTCGGCCACTTGGTCGGATTGAACGCCGCCTTCGCGACCTCCTTCAGGGCGATCGACTTGTCGGTGCCCTTGACCGTGAAGTTGCCATCCTTGAATTCGATGTCCTGCTCGCCCGCCTCCAGAAGGTGACCCGCCAGCATCTTGCCCTTGTCGATCACCTTGCCGGCGGCCGCGAACAGCGCCGAGCCGCCCAGCACCGTCGAACGCGAGCCGTTGGTGCCCATGCCGAAGGCGACGCGATCGGTGTCGCCGTCGATGTACTGCACCTCGTTGGGGTCGATGCCGAGGCGCTCGTGCAGGATCTGCTTGAACATGGTCTCGTGACCCTGCCCCTGCGCCTTGGTGCCCATCAGCAGCGCCGCCGTGCCGCTTGGGTTGAAACGGATCTCGGCATATTCCGGCTGCGCCGGACCCGCCGCCTGCTCGATCGCGTTGACGATGCCAAGACCGCGCAGCTTGCCGCGCTTCTTCGAGTCCTCGGCACGCGCCTTGAAGCCCGCCACATCGGCGAGCTTCAGGGCCATATCCATGTTCTCCTCGAACTTGCCGCAGTCATAGAACGGCCCGACCGGGCTCTGATAGGGCAGCGCCTGCTCGGGCAACATGTTCTTGCGCCGAAGCTCGATGCGGTCGATGCCGAGCTCGCGCGCCGCGTCGTCAATCAGTCGCTCGATCAGATAGATCGCTTCCGGCCGTCCCGCCCCGCGGTAGGGCGCGGTCGGGTTGGTATTGGAAAGCACGCCCACGACGTTGATGTAGGCGGTCGGGATCCTGTAGACGCCCAGCACCGTGCCGATCATGCCGAACGGTGACAAGAGATTGCGGTCCGAGCCGACATAGGCGCCGATGTTCGCCAGCATGTTGAGGCGTAGCGCCACGAACTTGTTGTCCTTGTCCAACGCCAGCTCGATCTCGCCGACATTATCGCGGCCGTGCTCGTCGGCCATTACCGTCTCGCTGCGCTCGCAGGTCCACTTCACCGGACGCAACAGCTTCTTGGCCGCCCACAGGGTCAGGCGGTGCTCGACGTACTGCCAGCCCTTGGTGCCAAAGCCGCCGCCGACATCCTGGGCGATCACCCGCATCTTGCTCTCGGGCACCTTGAACACGTTCTGCGCCAGCATGTTGCGCACGCGGTGGGGGTACTGCACGTCGGCGTAGAGGACCAGCCGGTCCTCGCCCTGGTCGTAGTATCCGAGCGTGCCGCGCGGCTCCATGTACTGGGCATGGACGCGGGTGATGACATAGCGCCGCTTGGTCACCTTGGCGGCCGACTTGATCGCCTCGTCGGTCTCGACCTTCTTGCCGCGCTCGACGTTGTTGGAGATGTTGTCCGGGCAGTCGTCCCACACCGCGGGCGCACCCGGTTTCACCGTGTCCTCGGTCAAGGTGACCGACCGCAGCGACTCGTACTCGACCTCGACCAGCTCGGCGGCATCCTTGGCCTCGGCCAGCGTCTCGGCGACCACCATCACCACCGGATCGCCGACATAGCGCACGCGATCGGTGACCAGCGGCGGCCGCTGCGGGGCGTACATCGGCTTACCGTCAGGCCGCTTGCGGGGCATGTTGGCCTTGGGCATGCCGAGCCCGTCGGCCTTGACGTCGTGGCCGGTCAGGACCGCGACCACTCCGGGTGCCGCCTTTGCCGCCTCGACGTCGATCTTCGTGATCTTGGCGTGGGCATGTGGCGAGCGTACGAACACAGCGTAAGCCTGGCCATGCAGGTTGACGTCGTTGATGAACTTGCCCTGGCCGCGCAGCAGGCGCGGATCCTCGAAACGCAGGACAGGTTGGCCGATACCGTACTTGCTCACGACGCTCTCCTCAGCGCTTTGCTGCGTTTGACTTTGTCGGTTCCGCTCAGGGTCAGGCCGGGCACTTCCGATGCGGCCTGCTCGACCGTGGTGCGGATGTGCTTCTCGATCAGGCCGCACGCCAGATCGACGTCGCGCGCCAGGACGGCGTCGCGCAGGTCGAGGTGCTCGTTGCGGCGGCGCGAGCGCGCATGGATCATGGTCAGCCAGTGGTAGCGCCGCGCCTGGTCGAACAGCTCGCTGCGGAAATGCAGCGACCACGGCGACGTGCAGGTCGCCACCAGCGAATCGTGGAAGCGCTTGTGCCGCTTGCCCCACTCGCGTTTGACGCCGACCGGGTCGTCCTGGCGCGGCGGCGCAAGCTTCGACAGCAGGAAATACGAACTGACGATCTCGGCCTCCCAGGCGTCGGTGCCATGACGAATCGCGTCGGCCAAGGTTCGCGTCTCAAGATAGACCCGCAACTCCGAAAGATCGAGGAAGTCGGCCAGCGAAATCGGCGCCACGCTGAAGCCACGCCCGGCCTCGGTTCGCGCCAGCCCTTCCGACACAAGGTGTGAAAGCGCCTCGCGCAAGGTGCCCACCGAAGTGTCATAGCGCTGACGCAGTTCGCCGAAGCGCAGACGCTGGTCGGGCTTTAGCACGCAGCACAGGATGTCCTCGCGCATGCGGCGCAGGACGTCGAAGGTCGCGGCGTCTTCGCTCAGCACGTCCTGTGGCGCGGTGGTCGCCTCGACGAGGGGCATTTTCAGGATCTTGGCCATCTTTGTCCTCACACTCCAAGATAGGCTTCGCGTATATGCGGCTGCTTCAGCAAGTCGGCTGGCAAGCCCTGTGCCACGATGCGGCCCTGCTCCAGCACATAGGCCCGATCGGCGGCTTCGAGCGCCTTCAGCACGTTCTGCTCGACCAGCAGCACGGCGGCGCCGTCGTCGCGCACGCGCTCGATGATGGCAAAGATGTCGTCGACGATCGATGGCGCCAGGCCGAGCGACGGCTCGTCGAACAGCACCACGCGCGGCCGCGCCATCAGCGCCCGGCCGATCGCCACCATCTGCTGCTGGCCGCCCGACAGCTCGCCGGCCGGCTGCCGGCGCTTGTCGCGCAGGATCGGGAACAGGCCGTAGACGCGTTCCAGCGACTGCGTCCGTGCCGACCGCGCCGCGCGCAGGTAGCAGCCGAGCTCGAGGTTCTCCTCGACCGACATCTTGACGAACAGGCGGCGGCCCTCGGGCACCAGCGCGATGCCGTGGCCGCAATAGTCGTGCGCCTTGACGCAGTTCATGTCGCAGCCGTCGAAGCGCAGCTCGCCGCTGCGGCAGCGCAGCAGGCCGGCGATGGCGTTGATCAGCGTCGTCTTGCCGGCGCCGTTGGGGCCGATCACCGACACGATCTCTCCGGCATCAACGTCGAGCGAAACGTCCCACACGGCGGACGCATCGCCGTAGCCGACATGCAGGTTGCGCGCCTCAAGCAGCATAGGCCTTGCCCAGATAGATGCTGACCACGCGCGGGTCGCGCATGACGTCGCGCGGCTGCCCCAGGGCGAACATCCTGCCCTCGTTCAGCACGGCGATGCGGTCGGAGAGCTCGACCACCGCCCGCATCAAGTGCTCGACGAAGACGATGGTGGCGCCCTGCGCTCGGATGGCGCGGACCAGCCGGATGGCGTTGTCGACTTCCGCCGGATTGAGGCCGGACAGCACCTCGTCGAGCAGCAGCAGCTTGGGCTTGGCCGCGAGGGCGCGCGCCAGCTCAAGGAACTTGCGCTCGTGCAGGTTCAGCCCGGCCGGAGCCACGTCCTCCTTGCCGGCGAGCCCGGTGAAGCCGATCCAATGCAGCGCCTCGTCGCGGATTTGCGCCGCACGCCGCGGTGGGCCGCCGAAAGTGGCCGCGAGTGCCACGTTCTCCAGCACCGTCATGTTCGCGAACGGGCGCGGGATCTGGTAGGTGCGGGCCACGCCGCGGCGGGCGATCTCGTGTGCCGGCAGATGGCCGATCTCGGCGCCATCGACCGCGATGCTGCCGCCGCTCAGCGGGTAGAAACCGGAGATCACGTTGATCAGCGTCGTCTTGCCCGAACCGTTGGGCCCGACGAGACCCAGGATCTCGCCCTCGCGGACATCGAGGTCGATGCCGGCCAAAGCCTGCAGGCCGCCGAAGCGCTTGGCGGCGCCGCGCACCTGCAGGAGCGCGCGCTGGCCGATCGGCCGGGCGGCGGGCACCACCGGCACGACCTCGACCGGGGCCCGCACCGGCGCCACGCGGCGCCTGGCCAGCCACTTCCGCGCGGCCGGCACGACGCCGTCGGGCAGCCACAGGATGGACAGGATCAGGATGACGCCGACGATGGCGCGGCCGACCATCGCCTCGCCGCCACTGATGAAGGCGTACAGCAAGGTGGTGATGAAGGCGGCGCCAATCGCCGGGCCGAACCAGCTGCGCGCGCCGCCCAGCACGCTCATCAGCACGACGTAGAGCGGCACGGTGAGCTCGAACGTGCCGGCGACGGTGATGAAGCCGACATACATCGCATGCACGCCGCCCACCGCCCCGGCGATGCCCGCCGACAGCGCGAACGCTGCGAGCTTGTAGCGGAAGGTCGGCACGCCCTTGGCTTCCGCCACGTCCTCGTCGTCGTGGATGGCGAACAGGCCCATGCCGAGGCGCGAATGGACAGTCCTCCAGGCGATGGCGAGCGTGGCCACGCAGAGCACGAAGCCCAGTGCGTAGATCGAGCCGGTCGGCGTCGGCATGATCGCGGGCAGCGGCACGGCGCTCATGAAGATGCCGCCGCCGCCGTCGATCGGCGTGTTGAGGATGATGGTCGCGATCACGAAGGTGACGGCGAGCGTCAACAGCGCAAACAGCTCGCCGCGCAGGCGACGCAGGCGAAAGACGATCGCGCCGATGACGACCGCCAGCAGCGCCGGCAGGATCGCGGCCAGCGGCAGGGTGAGCAGGAACGGCACCTCGAACTTGGTGGTCAGCGCCGCCGTGGTGTACAGGCCGACGCCGAAGAAGGCGGCGTGGCCGAGGCTGAAGTAACCCGCGAAGCCGCTCAGCAGCGCCCAGCTGGTGCTGAGCGAGACCCAGAAGAAGACGAGATAGAGAAAGGAATCGTAGAACGCCGGCAGCTTCGCCATGGGCAACAAGGCGAAGACGCCGACCGCGATCGCGGCAACGAGCTTCGGCAAGTCGCGGCTGGCGTTCATAGCCATTCCGGGTCCCACAGCAGGATCACGATCAGGATCGAGAACGACACGACCGGCGACCAGGCGGGGCTCAGCACCGCCTGGGCCAGCGATTCGCTCGCCCCCACCAGCATGCCGGCGAGCAGCGCGCCCAGTGGATTGCCGAGCCGGCCGATGATCACGACGGCAAAGACCACGCCGAGATAGGTCCAGATCTGCGCCGGCGCCAGCGTGGCGATCAGCGCGATGAAGGCGCCGGCGATGCCGGCATAGGCCGCACCGATGCCCGACAGCAGGTAGGCGAGCCTCTTGTGGTCGACGCCGTAGGCGGCGGCGATGCCTGGATCCTCGGCGGCGGCGCGCAAGGCCTTGCCGACATAGGTTCGCCTGAGCCACGCCCAAGTCCCCCAGGCGAGCACCGCGGCGACCAGGCAGAGGATCAGCTCGAGCGCCGGGATGTAGAACGGCCCGGCCTTCAGCGAGCGCGTCGAATACTCGGTCTCGTAGCGGCGGAAGTCGGCGGTCCAGTAGAGCTGGATCGCCACTTCGAGGATCACCGCGAAGCTGAAGGTGATCAGCAGCGAGGCGAGCTCGTTCACCCGGAACTTGTCGAACAGCCAGTGCTGGCCCGCGCCGATCGCGAACATTGCCGGCACGATCATCGCCACCGACCACCACGGCGCCACGTGATAGTTGGTGCCGAGCTCGTAGACGATGTAGGCGGCGAGGAAGGCGAGCGCGAAATGGCTGAGATTGACCAGCCGCAGCAGGCCCCAGCTCAGGCTGAGGCCCATGGCGAGCAGGCCGTAGAGGCCGCCGGCCAGGACGCCCGAGATCAGCGCCTGGCCAAGGAGCGTCGCGCTCGGCATG
>Ga0306921_10002982_pt1 | contig 17066 bp, 13 predicted proteins | sample sta12Cox44000080_FD_203760 | JGI IMG/M metagenome (GOLD analysis project Ga0306921, IMG submission 203760) | Lab enrichment of tropical soil microbial communities from Luquillo Experimental Forest, Puerto Rico - statoxic.12C.oxic.44.000.080 (v2)... | ecosystem: Environmental > Terrestrial >... | reverse complement strand
GGTCCGAAGGGTTGCGGGAAGTCTCATAAGTGTTTGAAAGGGCTGGTGGGCGCGACAGGGATTGAACCTGTGACCCCACCCGTGTGAAGGGTGTGCTCTCCCGCTGAGCTACGCGCCCGTTCGGCCCGCCGCATTTAGGAGGCCGGCCGAAAGCCTGTCAAGGCGCTCAGGCTTTGCGCGCCGGAGGTCGGCGCCAGCCGGCGGAGCAGCTCTTTCGTGTCGCGCGGCCGGCGGAGGCGCAGAACGACGAGATGGGCATGGTCGCTCCGCGCGACGCGCTCCTCGTATTCTCTGCGACGACGCCGCCACGTGCTCCACGCCCAACGGATCGGATGGCTCGGCCGCAACATGCGGAGCCATATCTCGCGGTTGCCGGCCCACATTTCGGTGCGCAGCGCTGCCCTCAGGAGCGAGCGGCGGATTACCCGGTGCATGACGACCGGCCTCTCGTAGTCGAGCCAGACCAGATGGGTCGCCCGGCGCCAGACGAGGTCGCGAACGAGGCCGTAATTGCCGTCGACCACCCATGCCTCGGCGGCAACCGCGCGGGTGACCCGTCGAATGAATTCATCGGGATCGGTTCGTGATAGGTCGCGCCAGCCGGCCTGCCAATTCACCGCGTCGAGTTCGAGATGCGGGAGGGTGAGCTGCGCGGCGAGCGCCCTGGCCAATGTCGTCTTTCCCGAGCCGGAGGTGCCGACGACAGCGATTCGCATGGAGAATGCTCGACAGGCTCAGCGCTTGCGCAGCTCCGACAACGCCTCGACCACTGCGCCCGGGGCCTCCTGCGGCAGGAAATGCCCGGCGACCGGAACGACGCGGCGCTGATAGGGTCCCGTAAAGAAGCGGGCGTGCCCCTCCGAGCTCTGCGGCAGGGAAACTCCGTCGCAGGCGCCGTGCAGGACGATCGCCGGCACCGTGATCGGCGGTTGTGCGGCAAGCCGGTCCTCGATCGCCTCGAGGCTCGGATCGCCGGGTGCCAGGCGGAAGCGATGGCGATAGGACTGGATCACCACCTCGACAAAATCGGGATTGTCGAAGGATGCCGCCGTCCGCTCGAAGGTCGCATCATCGAACCGCCAGTTCGGCGACCACAGCTGCCATAAGAGCCGGCACAGAGGCGTTCGGTTCGCCGCCAACCCCGCGCGGCCCCGCTCGGTATGAAAATACCACTGGTACCACAGCCGGTATTCGCGATCGGGTGCGGCCGGCTCGCCGGATCGGGCGATGTTCTGGATGTTGTAGCCGCCGATCGAGACGAGCGCGGCGACGCGTTCGGGCCACAACGCGGCAACGATGCAAGCGGCGCGGCCGCCCCAATCATAGCCCGCTAGCGCCGCGCGCTCGATGCCGAGCGCGTCCAGAAAGTGCAGGAGGTCCCGGCCGAGTGCGGCCTGCTGGCCGGATCGCAGTGTCCGCGGGTCGAGAAACCGGGTCGGGCCGTAGCCGCGCAGATAGGGGACGAGCACCCGCCAGCCCGCGGCGGCGAGTGCCGGTGCCACACCATCATAGGCGCGCACATCGTCGGGGAAGCCGTGCAGCAGGACGACCGGCGGACCCTCTGCCGGCCCGCTTTCCTCATAGGCGATCTGGAGCGTCGGGGTAAGCGCGGTCTTCATGACAGGCCCTCCATCGTCGTGAGGTCTCGACATCCAATTGGCCACCCCACTATCGTCCACCCTGTTTGGACCGGGATAACAGGGTGAAAATCGATTCCGGACCGGGAATCGAGCGAGATAATCACCAATTATACTCTTGTTATCAAATACTTAGATCAACTCTATTCGAATCCCCGAGCAGGGTGCGTTTTTGCCGCTCGCAGGGGGCCGAAATCGGCTAACAGGGGGGCAACAGGGGAGGAGCAAACTGCCGGCTGCCCAGCCGATCGATAACCGGGAGAAAGGCCATGCCTTCCAGCATCATCCGCGCCCGCACCGTTGTTACCGAGCCCGCCGACCGCCGGAATTGGCGGCAGATCGAAGACGGCGCGGTGCTGCAGCATGGCGGGCTCATCGCCGAGATCGGCCCCGCCGATGAACTGATTGCGAAGCACCCGGGCGTCCCCGTCCTCGGCAGCAGGCATAAGGTGATGCTGCCGGGATTTGTCAACGCCCACCACCATATCGGTCTGACCCCGGTCCAGCTCGGCTCGCCTGACATGCCGCTCGAGCTGTGGTTCGTGACCCGGCTGGTGATGCGGCGGGTCAATCTCTATCTCGACACGCTCTATTCCGCCTTCGAGATGATCGCGTCGGGAATCACCACCGTGCAGCATCTGCACGGCTGGGTGCCGGGCGGCCTGGACGCGGTCGAGACCGGCGCCGGCGAGGTGATCCGCGCCTACGAGGACGTCGGCATGCGCGTCTCCTATTCCTTCGCGCTCCGCGACCAGAACCGGCTCGTCTATCAGGACGACAAGGAGTTCACCGCGAGCCTGCCGGCCGAGCTGCGCCCGGCGCTCGAGCACCACTTCGCGCGCTTTGGGTTGAGCCGGGCCGATTACGGCCCGCTCTTCGAGCATCTCCATGCCACGCACCACAACAAGGAGCGGGTCAAGATCCAGCTCGCGCCGGCCAACCTCCATTGGTGCTCGGACGCGGCCCTCGAGCTGCTCGCCGATCTCTCTGCGCGCTACCAGGCGCCGATGCACATGCATCTCGTCGAGACCGCCTATCAGAAGGAATATGCGCGCGGCCGCGGCAGCGGCACCGCACTCGACCACATCGACCGCTTTGGTTTCCTCGGGCCGCGCCTGACCCTCGGCCACGGGGTGTGGCTCAACGAGGCCGATCTCGACCGCATCGCCGCCACCGGCAGCCACATCTGCCACAATTGCAGCTCGAACTTCCGGCTGCGCAGCGGCGTCGCCCCACTCAACGCGTTCGAGCAGCGCGGCATCAACACTGCGATCGGCCTCGACGAGGCCGGGATCAACGACGACCGCGACATGTTGCAGGAGATGCGCATGGTGTTGCGCGCGCACCGGGTGCCGGGGATGGTTGATGAGGCCGTCCCGAGCCCAGGCCAGGTATTGCGCATGGCGACTGCCGGTGGTGCCGTGACGACACCCTATGGCAGCCATATCGGCACCATCGCGGTCGGTAAGGCCGCCGATCTCGTGCTCATCGACTGGGACAAGCTCGCCTATCCCTATCTCGACCCGGAGACTTCGGTTCTCGACGCGATCATCCAGCGGGCAAAGAGCGAGGCTGTCGACCTCGTCATGGTGGCGGGCGAGGTGGTCTACGAAGGCGGCCGTTTCACCCGGGTCGATCGCGACGCGGCGTTGCGCGAATTGCACCAATCATTGCAGCAACCGCTCGCCGTCGACGAGATCGAGCGACGCCAACTGGCGAGGGCGCTCCTGCCGCACGTCCGGCGTTTCTACACCGGCCATTTCGACCCCGAAACCCACCAACCCTTCTACCGCCCGAGCTCACGGGTCTGAGGCGTCCAATTCCGCGCGATGTGGATCAACGCACCGATAGATCCGCCGGATCACCGCTACCGGCCTAATCCACGAGGTTACTCGCCATCGGTCACGAATACTTCAACGGCAACAGATATACGTCGTGATGACTTGCGACAATTTTACATAATGCAGAGCGTTTTTAGCGCGGCGTCGCGGCGCACGAATTCTCAGGGAGAGTGAACAAAGGGCTGGGCCGCGATGGTGCGCTAAAAACGCTCTGCATTATCTCATAAGGAGTTCACCGCGAGCCTGTCGACCGAATTGCAGCCGGCATTGCAGCGCCATTTCGCGCGCTTCGGGCTGGCCTTGGCCGATTACGGCCCTCTGTTCGAGCATCTCGATGCCGAGCACCACAACAAGGAGCGGGTCAAGATCCCGCTGGCGCCGGCCAACCTGCATTGGTGCTCGGACGCCGCACTCGAGATACTCGCCGATTACTCGGCACGCTACGTGGCGCCGATGCACATGCACCTCGTCGCCTTGTCGAGACCGCCTATCAAAAGGAATATGCGCGCCGCCGCGGCGGGGGCACGGCACTCGACTACATCGACCGCTTCCCTCGACAAGGCCGGGATCAACGACGACCGCGACATGCTGCGGGAGATGCGCATGGTGTTGCGTATTCAAGCATCGCCCGTTTGCAGGGCGTCGCATGTTTCGGCGTGCCGAAGATCCGCGCCTTGCTTGAGGACACCTATTTCATCGGCCTGCGCAAGCCCGGCGTGCCGGAGGAGTGACTGCCCGCGCATGGCCGCGACGGCCTGGTGAAGCGAAGCTTGCGGGCCGTCTCGGCCGAGCAGAGCGATCAGGCTGTGTGGAAATCCATTTCGATTTCGGCCGGAAGGCTGGTCAGGGCCGCGCGCACGTCTTCCGGAACGATTGGGGGTCGCGCTCCCGGGTCTCCATACCAAAAGCAGCTTACCCGCGCACTGACATGTTCTCCCCCCATCTCTTCGCGAAGCCGGTTCACGCGATCGGCATTGCCTGGCTCAGGATAAAGAAGCTCCACGATCCGGCGTAGATGATCAGCAAGATCTCTGCTCGACGCATCGCGCGTGTCGAAATACCAGATCCCGGTGCAGCCAGTCAGATTTCCTGCTCGCGGTCCGGCGTAGAATGTCTCGCCCTTGCGGTGGGTTCGCTTGGGTGCGACCGGCAGCATCGCGGAGATCGATCAGGATCGAGCCGGTCGCCGGCAAAACGCAACGTGGCATAGGTTGTCGGGAGCTCGTCAAAGCTCGTCATAGACATTCCCGATTACGTCGCCGCGGTCCTCGGTAACGGTGCCGTCGCGGTCGGCGCCTCCGAGTCCCGCCGCCTCCTTGATCTTGTGCAGGGCATTCGAGAAATCCCACTCCGATATACCAAGCCGTGCCGCCACCCATCTTGGCGGATTTCCCCGATGGCCCTACAGCCTTTGTGCCATACAATGCTTGCCCTGCGATTTCTTGCCGCGGTGCGTCTTCCCCGGTATCTGCAAACGGCAGACCGGGCCAGTACGACGCCGCTTGTCGGAGGCAAAGTCCGGATAAACCAGTCTTAAGCCGAAGGCACGTTTCCGTCAGCGGACGGGCAATAAGAGACCCACGCCAGAGCGCCAAGCGCTACGCCGACGAGCTACAGCTCCACGCCGCGTGTGTTCACGTCCACCGCATAGAGCGAGGTGGAGGCGCAGATGAACAGCCGGTTGTGGTCGTGTCCGCCAAAGCACAAATTGGCGGCGGTCTCGGGCAAGACGCGCCGGGATCGCTATTGGCGCCGAGGCATCTCGCGGCGATGTGTTGTTCTTCCTTCATGCAGACAGCACGTTGCCTCCCAGTGCGCTCGATCGGATCAACGAAGTGCTCTCGACGGATGCAAATATCATCGGTGGAAATTTTCGCCTCGTCTTCGACGGCGATACAGCCTTCAGCAGATGGCTTACCGGGTTCTGCGCGTGGATCCGGCTGCTCGGATTCTACTATGGCGACTCCGGGATCTTTGTCCGCCGCTCAGTCTACGAAGCCCTCGGCGGCTTCCGCCCGTTACCGGTGATAGAGGACTGGGACTTTGTGCGCCGCCTCGACGGGTTTGGACGGACTAGCTGCATCGAGGATCCGCCTCTTGTCACATCATCAAGGCGTTTCGAAGGTCGCCACCCTCTGGAAATCTTCTAGGGTGGGTCAGGATCCATGCGCTGTTTTGGCTTGGCGTATCGCCCGAGCGCCTCCTTCAAATCTATCGGACTCAAGTGCCGCCACTGCAAATCCGCACGCCACGGGCTCAGTAGCGATAACGTGGCGGTGGTGGCGTAGTGATCAGGCCGCTTACCGCACCCACTGCTCCGCCGACTGCAGCGCCAAGAGCAGCACCATGTCCGCCGGCAGCGGCGGCACCTATTGCCGCACCGCTGCCTGCGCCTATCAAGCCGCCACCGATCGTGCGCTGGACCGGATCATAAGGGTTTGTGCAAGCCGATAACCCTAGAAGCATGCCAACGGCGAATACGCCCGGAGTAATCCGTGATTTTGTCATTCGCTTGTCCGCCTTCAGGTGAGTAGCCATGTCTGATTCGATCTCCGGTCAGGCGCATACGAACGTCTAGCCGGGAGCGCAAATTCCGACGAGCAGGCAGATAGCGATGCCACCGACTGTGTCATTTTTGGCACCTAAGCGCGTCCGTCAGAGTCGACGAATCCGTTAACCGTGTCGAATCACGACCGCGCTCGGCCTCCAGCAGGCTCGAAAACAGCCAAAATTTAGGTGGGTGTTGGCCTCGACAGTCGGCGCTGCTCACCGGACCCATAAAGCACAGGCGCGTCGGTTCGGGACGAAGTCTGGTCACTGGATCGTTATTGACTGGGCGCCAAAGCCCGTTCTGTCGCAGGAGCCGAACGTGCGCGTAATCGGATTGTTCTTGGCCGGAGTGCTGATTTCAACTACCCCGATGGTGGCACATGCCGTTCCGCTCGGATCGGACATCGAACACGTCGGGACGATGGGAGCCGCCAGCATCATCAAAGTATGGGATGGCTGCGGTTGGGGCTGGCATCCGGTACCCGGTCATTGGAGCCAGTGGCGAGGAGGATGGGTTCCACCGCATTGCGCTCCCAACCGTTATTACGGCGCCTGGGTTCCCTCTGGTGGTTGGGAAGCGCCCTACTGGGGATGGCGTCCTTACGGTGGTCGGGAAGGCTCATACGAAGGCCGGGGTGATACCGGCGGTGGTTCATAATCCTCAGCAGCGCGCGCCGGGGCGATCCTCGTTATCTTACGCGCTGGCCATATCCCGGTGCGAGGCGTCAGGTTTCAGCGGCCTCGCATCGCCCAGATCACTTCAATGCTCGTGGGCCACCGCTCGGCGCGGCTTGCTGGCCTGGAGGTGCGGGATTACCTGCTCACCAAAGAGGCGAATGGTATGGAGCACCTCCTCGTGCGTTGCCGGCCCGACAGCGCACAGTAATATTGCTTCCTCGATACCCAAGGCTTCGTAGAGTTCGAGAAACCGGATGCAGTCGGCCGGCGTGCCGACGCAGAACTTCGTTCCCTGCTCACGCACCTCCTGCGGTGTGGGCTCGCCTGGATGCGGCCCGCTGGCGAGGCGCTGGTCGCGAGCGAAATAGCCCTGATAATCGGGCGGCACGGTGGCCGGATCATAGTCGCGCCACACCAGGCGGGCGCGCTCGCGTTGCTGCTCGATGTACCAGCCCACGAGCTCGGTGCCGCGCCGGGCGACGACCTGCGGATCCTCATGGCAATAGCCTGCCGTCATCAGCGCGGCGCGCGGCGCGGGCCCGGTCCCGTTGGTTGGGGCCGCCCGGAGCGCGTCTTGATAAAGTGCCATAAGCTGATGGACGCGATCCGGGCCGCCTTCGCTGCCGAAGAGCCCTCCCATCCTCAAATTTCCCGTCAGCCGCGCCGTCTCGTCGCTGCCGCACGCCGACCACAATGGCGGGTGCGGCTGCTGCACCGGCTTCGGCAGAACCTCGCGGCGCGGAATGTGGTAGTACGTCCCGTCATACGCGATTTCCTCTTGGGTCCAGATGCGCGGCAGCACATCGGCGAATTCCTGCCACATGCCGCGTGTGTCGCGCAGGTCGGTCCCGTACGGTGTGAGCTGGTAGGGATAGCCGGTGCGGCCGAGACCCACGTCCACGCGCCCATGGCTCAGGATGTCGAGCGTGGCCATGCGCGCCGCCACGTGCAACGGGTGGTGGATCGGGGCGAGCACCACGCCGATGCCGAGGCGGATCCGGCTGGTGCGTTGACTGACGGCCGCGAGGGTGAGGTCCGGGGCGCTGTTGTGCGACCACACCGGGCGGAAGTGATGCTCGGAAAACCACACGCTTTCAAAGCCCTGTTGCTCGGCGTAGGGGATCTGCTCCAGGGCCTCATGGATGCGTTGGGATTCACTGGACGGGGTCCAGGGCTTGGGAACTTGAATCTGGTAGAACAGGCCAATTCTCATGGGACTGTCTCCTGCAGCGCAGGCTGTCGCGCGTCACACGACCGGCGAGCGGCCGCCGTCGACGTTGATCGCGCAGCCGGTCACATAGGAGGCGGCGTCGGAAACCAGGAAGCAGGCGATGTTGGCGAACTCCTCGGCACGGCCCATGCGGCCCAACGGCACCGGCCGCCCGGCCTGCGCGATGAAATCTTCGAGCGATACGTTCGCACCCTCGCGGCGATGGCGGCGGACGATCTGATCGCTGACGATGACCCCGACATGCAATGAGTTGACCAGCACGTTGTAAGGCGCACCCTCGCCCGACAGCACCTTGGAGAACGCCATCTGCGCCGCCCGGCTGACCGAGGTCGGCGCGCTGTTTGGCCCCGGCGCCTTGGCGCCGATGTTGAGGACGTTGATGATCCGCCCCCAGCGGCGCTGCTTCATCTGCGGGAAGACCAGCCGGGCGAGGCGAATCTGGGCGAACAATTTGAGGTCGAGATCGGCCTGCCACATCTCGTCGGTCAATTCCTCGGAAGGGCCGCTCGTTGCCTGCCCGGCATTGTTGACCAGGATGTCGATCTTGCCGAGTTCGGACATCACCGCATCATAGGCCCGGCGGATGTCGGCCGCCTTGGAGACGTCGGCGCTGACCGTGGCGACCTTGCCCTTGGCGCCCGCCTGGATCTGCTGCTTGGCCTCGGCCAATGTCTCGGGGGTGCGGGCGAGGATCGCGACATCCGCCCCGGAGGCGGCAAATCGCTGCGCCATCGCGAGCCCCAGCCCCTTGCTGCCGCCGGTAATTACCGCGCTCTTTCCGTTCAGTCTGATGTCCATATGGGCTTCCTTCCTCAAGGGTTCTGAAGATCGTGGCGACCGTCACCCGGCGGTCAGCCGATCGATCTCTCGCATGTCCTCTTCTGTCAATGCCCAACCCGCCGCGCGGACATTCTCTTCGACCTGTTCGGGCTTGGTGGCGCCGGCGATGACGCTCGCCACCTGCGGGCGCCGCGCCAGCCAACTGACGGCGAGCTCCAGGAGCGTGCGGCCGCGCTCGGCCGCGAAACCCTCCAGGAGCTCGACAATCGCCCAATTGTCGTCGGTCAGATAACGACCGGCCGCGCGCTGCATATAGGTCAAACGGGCGCCTTCGGGCGGCGGCATATGGCGCTTGTATTTGCCGGTCAGCAGCCCGTTGGCGAGCGGTGCAAACGGGATCAAGCCGAGATCGTAAGCCTCCAGCACCGGCATCATCTCGCGATCGAGCCGGCGCGCCAGCAGGCTGTACTCCTCCTGGCACGAGACGAAATGGTGCAGGCCGTGGTATTTGGCCGTCCATTGCGCCTCGACAACCTGCCACGCCGGCAAGGTCGAGCAGCCGATGTAGCGGACCTTGCCCTGCCGTACGAGGTCGTCGAGCGCCCGCAGGCTCTCTTCGATCGGGGTCAGCGGGTCGGGCTGGTGCTGCTGATAGAGGTCGATCCAGTCGGTCTTGAGGCGCCTGAGGCTGGCCTCGACCTCGGCCATGATGTAACGGCGCGAGGCGCCCTGAAAGCGGCCCGACGTATCCATCGGCCGCGCGAACTTGGTCGCCAACACGATGTCCTTGCGGCGGTCGCCGAGGATTTCGCCGAGGCACGCCTCGGCGCTGCCGCGCGGGTCGCCGTAGGTGTCGGCCTCGTCGAAGAACGTGATGCCGAGGTCGAGCGCCTTGTGGACGACCCTGCGCGTCGCCTCAAGATCGATGCGGCCGCCAAAATTGTTGCAGCCGAGCCCGACGACCGAGACCTGCAGGCCGGACTTCCCGAGATTCCTTTGTTCCATCCCTTTCCCCGCTTGGTCGGATCAGTCGGCAAAGGCCGCGAAGATTTCGTCGAGTGCCGTCAGCTGGTTGCCGTTGACCGAATTGGGGACGAGCACCGGCGTGTTGAGACCCGCGGCGTACCACTCGGCGAGGCGGTCGCGAACCTTGGCGGCAGACCCGTAGAGCGCGTTGTCGGCGATCCACCGGTCGGTCAGGTAGCGCGGGATGTCGTCCCGGCGGTTTTCGGCGAGGGCCTGCTCGATCGCGCTCATCTCCGTATCCCGCTTCCTTCCAGTAATTGCGGTAGTTCGGCAACAGCACATAGCGCACCAGCCGGCGGCGATGTAGTGCCAGCGCGGCGCCTTCATCATCGGTGATGCAGACCGGCAGCATGTTGCCGATCAGGAACTCCGGGTCCCCGCGCTTGGCCGGCGGGACGACCGACAAAGACTCCGCCAGGTGCGACAGGCTGGCGTTGGCGAACAACACGCCGTCGGCGATCTCGGCGGCGAGCGCTACCATCCGCTTGCGCAGTGCCGCAAGCACGATCGGCGGCAAGGCGCCGCTGCCGTCATAGGATTTGAGCTTCTCGACAAAGGCTCGGGTATCGGCCAGAGGCTTGCCCGGGGTGATGCCGAGCCGCTGATGGGTCGGGCCGTGGGCTACGCCGACGCCAAAGCGGAAGCGCCCGCCTGAGACCTCGTGGATATAGGCCGCACTCGCGGCAAATTCCTCGGTCGTCTGGGCATAGATCGGCGCGATCGCCGTGCCGAACCGGATCCGCTCGGTGGCAAGCGTCAAACCCGTGCACTGCGCCATGTTGCCGTAGCGACTGGGCATATAGATGCCGGAATAGCCTCGCCGTTCGATCTCACGGGCGATGTCCAGCGTTTGGCGCCGCCGCCCGGGCACGGCGACGAGGCTGATCGCGGGTAGAGGCTGAGGCATCGGCGGCTCCGGTATCGGCGGTCGGCATGTTGTAACTCGTGCGTCCCCATCTTGCAGCACGGCCCGCATGACAGGGGAATTTTGCAGTGCTCGATCTCCCTCAGATTCCCTGCCGCTAAGCGAAATCACGCGGAAAAAATCGCGCCCGCGTCCGGAATCGACCGCGCTTCTCAACGATAAGCGTTCTGGATCAACGGCTTATAAAGCCGATTACGAAGCGGCCCGTGGGCCCTCTGAGACCCGCTCAGAGTTCACCGCTTGCCCTCGTTCGCGGCGGCCTTCGGGGACCGCGGACCAGATCTATCATCACGCTGTGAATGCGCGCCGCCGCGGAACTCGTCTATCATCCGGAGAGGCGAACACACCCGCTCCGCCACACGCTCCCGAAGGGCGACCCCGATCCCGGCTCGGAGCCGATCGGCTGGGACGAGGCCAAGGGTACCGACGGCTTGTTCAACTGACGGAAATACCATGACTGTGGATATCGGGCTCGGCAACTGGCTCTATCGAAGGGCGCTGCGAACCCCGCACCGCAGGGCCCTTACGTTCGAAGGCACGACTTGGACCTACGGAGAACTCCAGGACCGGATTGATCGCCTGGCCAGCGCCCTGCGCGCGCATGGCGTTTGTCATGGTGACCGGGTGGCTTTTCTGGGGTTCAACCAGCCCTCCTTTCTCGAGACCTTGTTCGCCGCCGCCCGCCTCGGCGCCATTTTCGTGCCGTTGAACTACCGGCTTACCGGGCCGGAACTCAGCTACATCATCAATAATGCCGGCGTGCATACCTTGGTCACTGACACGTCGCACCGGCCGGTGATCGATCCGATCCGGGCAGAGCTTCCTTGCCGCCGGTTCTTATCGGCCGACCAACCGGCCGAGGGATGGCCAGACATCGCCGGCATGCTCGCCGCGCATGACCCGCTCAGGACGGGGGAGCGTGTCGCCGAGGATGAGACCGCCATCATCATGTTCACCAGCGGAACGACCGGACGTCCTAAAGGGGCAATGCTCACGCATGGCAACATCTGGTGGAACAACATCAACGTGCTGCTTGCTTATGACCTCCTGGCGGACGACGTCTCGCTGCTCGTGGCGCCGCTATTTCACATTGGCGGCCTCAACGTGAATTCGCTGGTGATCTGGCAAAAGGGCGGGCACATCGTGCTGCACCGGACCTTCGATCCGCGCCGGTGCCTCGACGACATCGCGACTTACGGCGTCAGTACCATGTTCGCCGTCCCGGCGATGCTGCTGTTCATCAGCCAGCAGCCGACGTTCGCCTCGGCGGACCTTTCAAGCCTGCACACGATCGTTTGTGGCGGCGCCCCGGTGCCGGAGCCTCTCATGCGCCTTTACGCGGATCGGGGCATCCCGATCAATCAAGGGTATGGGCTGACCGAAACGTCGCCGTTCGTGACATTTCTCGCGCCGGAGTGGGGGATGGCGAAACTCGGATCGGCGGGCCGCCCGCCCATTTTCAGCGAAGTGCGGCTCGTCGACCCCGATGGACGCGACATCGCAATGCCGCGTGTGAATGGCGAGGTCATCACCAGCGGGCCAAATATCATGAAAGGCTATTGGAACAATCCCGAAGCGACGGCGGCGGCGATCGATTCCGAGGGCTGGTTTCATACCGGCGACGTCGGTTATTTCGACGAGGACGGTTTTCTATTCATCGCCGACCGCCTGAAGGACATGGTGATCACCGGCGGCGAGAACGTTTACCCGGCCGAGGTCGAGAGCGTGCTGTACGACCATTCGGCCATCACCGAAATCGCGGTGATCGGCCTGCCCGACGAGCAATGGGGTGAGGTGGTTGTCGCCGTGGTGGCACTCAAAGATGGTGCGACGGTCGATCTCGAGGAACTCAGGGGGTTCGCGACCGAGCGCTTGGCGCGTTACAAACTGCCGCGCCGACTGGAGATCGTCCCCGCGTTACCGCGCAACCCGGCCGGGAAGGTGCTGAAATTCGAACTGCGCGCACGGTTTGGCGCGGCCAGCCGAGCGTGATGTCGAGCCTGTCGATGGCTGGTTGAGTTCAATCCCGGCATGCCTCCGGAAGCGCGTTTTCGTGTAGGCTGTGCGAAGGCGGATTCGGACATCGGCCGATGATGGCCGGATTGAGCACGCCTTTGACGACCGGGAGAAGATCCGATGGCTGATCACCCCAGCCTGCAGCGCGTTCACGGCTATTGCGGGCTGTGCATCGCCCGGTGCGGTGCAGTCGCGATCGTGGAAGACGGCCGCTTCACCCGCCTCGAACCCGATCCCGCACATCCGACCGGCCAGGCGCTCTGCGCCAAAGGCCGCGCCGCCCCGGAACTCGTCTATCATCCGGAGAGGCTAAGGCACCCGCTCCGCCGCACACGCCCGAAGGGCGAACCCGATCCCGGCTGGGAGCCGATCGGCTGGGACGAGGCTCTGGACCTGACGGCTGGGGCGATGCGCCGCGTCGCTGAGCGGCACGGGCCGCAAGCGGTGGCCTTCACCGTATCCTCCCCCTCCACGACCACGATCGGGGACTCCACCGGCTTCATTCAGCGGTTGGCGAACGGCTTCGGCACGCCCAACGCGAACATCACCCTCGACATCTGCGGCTGGGGCCGCGGTTTCGCCACCCGTTACACCTATGGTGTGGGGAGTGTGGGCGTCGGTGGTGGGGGCGCCATGCCCGATATCGAGAACAGCGGCGTTCTGATCCTGTGGGGCTACAACCCCAGCTTCACCCGTCTGACCCATGCGACCGCAGTTATCGCGGCCCTGAAGCGCGGCATGCGGTTGATCGTCGTCGACCCGCGTCACGTTGGCCTTGCCGCCAAGGCCGATCTCTGGCTCAGGGTGCGGCCCGGCACCGACGGCGCGCTCGCCCTCGGCATCGCCAGTTTGATGATCGAGCGGGGCTGGTACGACCGCGACTTCATTCGCGATTGGAGCAATGGCCCGCTCCTGGTGCGCGCCGACACGGACCGCCTGTTGACCGAACGCGATCTGACGCCGGGCGGCGATGCGCGCCGTTTCCTTGCCTGGGACAATGCGGCGGCGCGGATGGTGCCCTACGACGCCGCGACAGGGCGGTACGACCGCGACGGCGCGAGCCTCGCGCTCGCAGGCGAATACCATATTACCACGGCGGATGGCGCCGTAGTGTGTCACCCGGCCTTCGAGCTTTACACGAGGCTCTGCCGGCGTTACCCGCCAGAGGCGGTGGAGGCGATCTGCTGGATCCCACGCGCCCAGGTCGAGGAAACCGCGCGGCTGATCTGGCAGGCGCGGCCGGCATCCTATTACGCCTGGAGCGGGCATGAGCAGCACGCCAATGTCACGCAAACGGCGCGCGCGATGTCGCTGTTGTATGCGCTAACCGGCTGCTTCGACAGGCGTGGCGGCAATGTGCTCTTTCCCGGGCCGCCGGCTGCGCCGATCACCGGCCAGGAGCTGCCCTCGGCACAGAACATGGCCCCGACCCTGGGACTCGCCGATCGTCCGCTCGGGCCGGCGCGTTGGGGCTTCGTCACCACCCGCGATCTTTACCGGGCCATTGTCGATGGGCAGCCCTACCCGGTGCGCGCCGTGATCGGCTTCGGCGCAAACATGCTGCTGGCTCATGCCGACGGCGCGCGCGGGCGCGAAGCGCTCAAGGCCTTGGATTTCTACGCCCACGCCGATCTGTTCATGAACCCCACCGCCGAAATGGCCGATGTGGTGTTGCCGGTCGCCTCGGCCTTTGAACGGGAGGGGTTGAAGATCGGCTTCGAGATCAGCGCAGAGGCGCAGTCGCTGATCCACCTTCGGCCGGCGGTCGTGTCGCCGCCCGGCGAAGCGCGCCCGGACACCGACATCATCTTCGACCTCGCTGGCCGCCTCGGCTTGGCCGAGCAGTTCTGGAATGGCGACGTCGACGCCGCCTACCGCCACCAGCTCGCCCCGACCGGTGTCACCCTGGAGCAGTTGCGCGCCACTCCCGGCGGCGTGCGCGTGCCGTTGCAGACGCGCCACGCAAAGCACGCCGAACCGGATGCAAATGGCGTGCCCCGCGGCTTCGCGACGCCGTCGCGCAAGGTCGAGTTCTACTCGCAAACGTTCCTCGATCATGGCTACGCGCCATTGCCCGATTTCCAAGAGCCGCAAATCGGCCCGGTGGTGCGGCCCGATCTGGTGGCACGCTTCCCGCTGATCCTGACGAGCGCGAAACCGACATTGTTCTGCCAGACCCAGCACCGCGCGCTGCCCAGCCTGCGCAAGCGCGCCCGAGGCCCCGAAGTGGAACTCCATCCCGTCGCAGCAGAGGCGCGCGGCATCGCCAACGGCGACTGGGTGTCGATCGAGACGCCAGAAGGCATGGTGCGCGCCCGCGCCCGGCTCAACGACGATCTCGACCCGCGCGTCGTAGTCGGCGAGCACGGCTGGTGGCAGGCCTGCCCCGAGATCGGCGCGCCCGGCTATGACCCGTTCGGGCCAATGAGCGCCAACTTCAACTTGCTTATCGGCAGCGCCGCGCTCGATCCGGTCAGCGGAACGGCATCGCACCGCTCCTATCTGTGCGAGATCCGGCCAGCCGCCTGAACGCGCGTCCAATTCACCACCTCGCCGGGCGGTTGGGCTGTTGATTCGGCGAGGTGGCGGGTAGAGGGCATGTCACCTCCCCGGCCGCTGAATCGACTACTCCGCGGCCGCCCGAACCTGCACCGAATTGGGGCCGTAGCGCTCGCGGAAGGGGGCGGTGTCGATCTCTTCGAGCTCAATCTCGCGGGCGAGCACCTGGCGTTTCCAGGCCTGCTGCGCGGGCTCGTGGGCGTGGAACTCGGGCATCACCTCGCGCGCGAACAGTTCCAGGCTCTCGCAGATGTGCTCGTGCGTGTTCTTGCCGGCCTGGTTCAACAGGATGACCTGATCGATATGCGAGGTCTCGAACCGCCGCAATTTACGCCGCAAGGTTTCGGGTGAGCCGATCAGCCCGCCGGAGAGCGCGCGGGCGAGCCCGTCGGGGTTCTCCCGCTTCCATTTCTCGTATTCGTCCCACAGATTGACCGTGCCGGGCTCCGGCCGTTTGCGGTTCGGGCTCAGCCCATAAAAGCGCAGCGCGAATTGGAAGAACGGGATGCCGTCGGCGCGGCGCCGCGCCTCCTCGTCGGTCTCGGCACACATGAAATAGCTGGTCAGCGCGATGTTCGGGTTGGTCACATAGTCGGCGAGCTTGTCGAGGCGCTTGGTGAAGGAGTTGTAGTAGGCGTGCACCCAGGCATGGGCGGCGTCGGCGCTCAGAAACTGGAAGGCGAGCGCACCCAAGCCGCGACGGCCGGCCATCTCGATCGTGTCGAGCTGCGAGCAGGCGACCCACAACGGCGGGTGCGGCTTCTGCAATGGCTTCGGCACGACATTGCGCAGCGGGAAATCGAAGTGGGTCCCGTGGTATTCCCAGCCGCCATCCCTGAACATCGGGATCACCGCGCGCACCGCGTCCTCCCAGACCGCGCGCTTTTCCTCGAAGCTGCGGTCGAAGGGTTCGAGCTCGGTGATGCTGGCGCTCTCGCCCATGCCGAATTCGACGCGACCGCGGCTCACCAAATCGAGCGCGGCGATCCGTTCGGCGACGCGCGCGGGGTGGACCGTGGTCAGCTGCATGATGCCGTGCGCGAGGCGGATCTGCCGGGTGCGTTGACTAGCCGCGGCGAGGAAGACCTCGGGGGCGGGTGAGTGCGAATACTCCTCGAGGAAGTGGTGCTCGACCTCCCAGGCGAAGTCGTAGCCGAGCCGATCGGCGAGCTCCACCTGATCGAGCGCATTCTGATAGAGCGTGAACTCGCCCTCCGGTGTCCAGGGGCGCGGCAATTGCAGCTCGTAGAATATGCCGAACTTCATCGCTTGTTCCTCAGGCCGGAATGACCGCCCATCCCGGCGGCGGTTCTTTTCCCGGATGCACACTACCGCACTCTCGGCACCTGCGCGCGCTCGGATCGGCATAGAAAGCCGCGAATAGCGGCGGCAGATCCTTGACGATGTCGGCGACGGCGATCTCGACGCGGTGGACGAGTGCGCCGCAATCGAAGCAGAACCACTCGAACCCGTCCCTGTCACCCGGCCCGCGGGCGCTTTCGACGACGAGCCCGACGGAGCCTGCGATCGGGCGCTGCGGCGAATGGCGCAGATGCGGCGGCAACAGAAAGACCTCGCCTTCGCGGATCGGCGCGTCGTAGATCCGGCCGGCTTCGGCGAGCTTCAGGACCATGTCGCCGCGGAGCTGGAAAAAAAGCTCCTCACTGGGGTCGTCGTGGAAATCGACCCGCTGGTTCGGGCCGCCGACGACCTGCACGACCATGCCGGCACCCTCGAACACCAATTTGTTGCCGACGGGTGGCTTGAGCAGATGGCTATGTGCGTCGATCCAACACGCAAAGTTGAACGGCTGGCGCAAGCTC
>Ga0306921_10002980_pt1 | contig 17071 bp, 17 predicted proteins | sample sta12Cox44000080_FD_203760 | JGI IMG/M metagenome (GOLD analysis project Ga0306921, IMG submission 203760) | Lab enrichment of tropical soil microbial communities from Luquillo Experimental Forest, Puerto Rico - statoxic.12C.oxic.44.000.080 (v2)... | ecosystem: Environmental > Terrestrial >... | reverse complement strand
AGCCGCTGGGCCACCTGCCGTCGAACCTCTTCGGATTTCAGCATCTTTCTCTTGCTCCAACCATTTCAGCATCTGCTGAAACCATACGGACCATTGAAAGTGCCTGTCAAGCGAAAACTTACGGGTCGGGACTAGAACAGCAGCCCGGTGATCGAAGGCTATCCTAGAGCCAGCGTTTCGAGGCTTCGGCGGAAGCGCCGGTGCCCGTCGAGCCGCCGCGAGTAGGCCATCTCGCTTCCCCCGCCCTTCGCACGTATCACGGCCGCGAGCGCGCGCAGGTCGGCGAGCGGCCACACCTCAAGATCCGGCACGAGGGCGGTGACGAGCGACAGGCGTTCGAAGGCGCGCCGCTCGCCAGGCGGCCACGCGGCCCGCCCGCGAACACCGAGCGCGCGCGCGACGCGCTCCGAGGACTCGCGCGTGGCGCGGGCGCGGTCGCCGCCGAACTCGCGTGCGACGTGGCGCGCGACCAGCGCCGCGACGTCGCTCGCGCGCAGCCGGCGCTCGGGCGCGGCGTTACCGCCCGGGAGCGTCAAGAACACCTCGGCCGCGGCCAGGCGCTTCAAGATCGGGATCGGCGAGCGATAGGCCGGATCGGCGGCGATCTTCGCGCGCTCCTGCGCGAGCGTCTCGACAACGCGCGGGTCGCGCGGACGAAATCCCAGGCGATGGTAGAAATAGAACGAGCCCGAGCGCAGCGCTTCGGCGCTCTCGTGGCCGAGCTGATAGCGGTCGATCACGACCGTGCGCATGCCGAAGATCCGCCGGTACGCGCGGAGCAGCTGCGCGGCCAGGTAGGCCGATTCGCCCTGTCGGAACGACGGGAAGACGTTGATGGCGAAGTCGAGCGTGCCGAAGAGCTCCCAACCGCCGCCGTAGCTCACCGGCACGCCGTTCTTCAGCGCCAGGAATCCGTAGTAGCCCTCGAGCGGCAGGCGGAAGTCCGGTGCGATGCCGATGAAGACGAGCCTGAGCCCCCGGCCCGCGTCCGCCGTCAGGACATCGTCGGGGTTCGGATACGAGAACGCGTGGAGCTCCCGCTGGCGCGTCGCCATCGCCACGCGCGCCGCCTCGATCATCGCCTCGGCGTCGGGCCGTGGCGCTCGCCGGAGCGGCAAGGGTCGCCGGAGCGCCTCGACGAGGTCGACATCGCTCCGGTCGAGCCCGCCGGCGTGGAAGAACGTGGCCCGCGCCGGGGTCCGCGCGAGCGTGCGCGAGCCGCCGGCGCCCGCCGGCCGCCAGAGGATGGGCAGGCTCAGGCTCTCGAAGAGCCAGTCGCGCGTCTCCTCCGGCAGCGGCGTCCGCGCGAACACCTCGACGATCAGCTGCAGATCGGTGAGCCGGCGGCCGCCCTTGGCGACGCGGATCCACTCGCGCCAGCCCATTCCCCCTTCGCTGAACGCGTCGCCCTCCGCCGTCGTCGCCAGCAGCGAGAGCGTCTCGTCGAGCCGATCCGGCTCCGTGAAGGCCGCCCAGGCGACGTCGGTCGCGCGCGGGAATCGCGCGGCGAGCCAGCGCGCCATCGGCAAGCCGAACGGATAGTCGAGCGTGCTCCCCGCGACGCCGGTGTCGTGGAGCCGCCGCCGCGCCGCGTGCGAGAGCCGGTCGACGCGCGCGCCGAAGGCCTCGAGCCCGCGGTCGACCAGCGCGAGGATCTCGACGTCGTCGGGGTGAGCCTGCAGGAAGCAGAGTGTCTCGTGCAGGCGCAGCAGCGCGCCGGCGTGGCGGACGGCCACGCCTTCGAGCTTCGCCAGGAGGGCGCGCTTTCGCTGCCGATCGTCTGGAGTGTAGCGAGGGGCGGCCGCTGCGAGAGCCGCGACGAGGCGACTAGGGCTCGTCCTCAATGCGCTCCATGGTCTCGTCGTCGAGACCGAAATAGTGGCCGAGCTCGTGGATGACCGTGTCGCGCACCAGCTCCTCCATCTCGGCCTCGTCGGCGCAGTCTTCCTCGATCGGCCCCTGATAGATGTGGATCGTGTCGGGCAGGACGTTGCCGTAGCTCGAGTCGCGTTGCGTGAGGTCGATGCCGCGGTAGAGGCCGTAGAGCGTGTCCGGCGGCTCGACGCCGACGTCGGCGAGGGTCTCGTCGTCGGCCCAGTCCTCGACCACCACGGCGATGTTGGCGATCTTGTCCCTGAACCGCTTGGGCAGGCGCCGCATGGCCTTCTCGACCAGCGCCTCGAACCGCCGTCGATTCAGCCTAGAGCCCTCGGACGCGCTCGACGTTGATGACGTCCCGGACGTCGCGGATGGCGGCGATGATGTCCTGCAGCTGCCGGAGGTCGGCGACCTCGACGACGAAGTTGTTGATCCCGCGCCGGTCGTCGGTCACCGTCACCTCGGCCTTGGTGATGTTGCCGTTGCGGGCCGAGATGGCGCCGGTGATCTCCGAGAGGAGCCCGGGCCGATCCTTGCCGATGTAGACCGCGATCCGGACCGGGCGCTTGCCGGGCTCCTCGACATCCCACTCCACGTCGATCAGCCGCTCGCGGTCGAGCACGCTCTTGGCGACCGTCAGGCACTCGCGCGCGTGGACGGTGAGGCCGCGGCCGCGGGTGATGAAGCCGACGATCGGATCGCCGGGCAGCGGGTTGCAGCATCGCGCGAAGCGCACGAGCAGATCGTCGACGCCGCGGATCCGCACGCCGTCGACCGGCGCCGGCCGGGTCGGCGCCGACTTCGGCTTGTCCGGCGTCTCCAGAAGGGCATTGGGGGCGAGCTTGTTCAGGACCTGGTGGACCGAGCTCTTGCCGTAGCCGAGCGCGGCCATGAGGTCGTCGGGGCCGGCGAAGCCGAAGTCGGCCGCCGCCTTCTTGATCTCCTCGCCGCCGAGGAGCGCCGTGGGATTCAGGCGATACTTTCGCGCCTCGCGCTCGAACAGCTCACGCCCGAGCTCGATCGACCGCGCGCGCTCCTCGACCTTCAGCCACTGGTTGATCTTGGCCCGCGCCCGCGTCGACTTGACGATCTTCAGCCAGTCGCGGCTCGGGTGCTGGTTGGGCGAGGTCACGATCTCGACGATGTCGCCCTGGCGGAGCGTGTAGCGGAGGGGGACGAGCTTGGCGTTCACCTTGGCGCCGACGCAGTGCTCGCCGACCTTGGTGTGGACCGCGTAGGCGAAGTCGAGCGGCGTGGCGCCCTCGGGCAGCGCCTTGACGTCGCCCTTGGGCGTGAACACGTACACCTCGTCCGGAAACAAATCGACCCGCACGGTGTCCATGAACTCGCGCGGGTCCTTGGTATCCTGCTGCGTCTCGATCAGCTGGCGCAGCCAGACGAGCGACTCGTCGAGCTTGTCCTTGCCGGCCTTGCGCTCCTTGTAGAGCCAGTGCGCCGCGATGCCCTCCTCGGCGATACGGTGCATCTCGCGCGTGCGGATCTGGATCTCGACCGGATCGCCCTTGGGCCCGATCACCGTCGTGTGGAGCGACTGGTACATGTTGACCTTCGGCATCGCGATGAAGTCCTTGAACCGCCCCGGTACCGGCTTCCAGAGCGAGTGGATGACGCCGAGGGCGCCGTAGCAGTCGCGGACCGAGGCGGTGATGACACGCACGGCCGTGAGGTCGTAGATCTCGTCGAACTCGCGGCCCTGGTCGTGCATCTTCTTCCAGATCGAGTAGAAGTGCTTGGGCCGGCCGCGGATCTGCGAGTCGATCCCGACCTCGGCGAGCTTGCGCTGGAGGATCGCGATCACCTGGTTGATGTCGGCCTCGCGCTCGAGGCGGCGCTTGGCGACGCGCTTCTGGAGGTCGACGTAGTCGGCCGGGTTCAAGGTGCGCAGGCCCAGGTCTTCCAGCTCGGCCTTCACCTTGGCCATGCCGAGCCGGTGAGCCAGGGGCGCGTAGATGTCGAGGGTCTCCTGCGCGATCTTCTTGGCCTTGTCGGACGGCAGGTAGTCCAGGGTGCGCATGTTGTGCAGCCGGTCGGCGAGCTTGATCATGAGTACGCGCAGATCGCGCGCCATGGCCACGAGCATTTTCCGGAAGTTCTCGGCCTGTCGCTCCTCCCGCGACGAGAAGGCCAGCTTACCGATCTTCGTGACCCCGTCGACCAGCTCGGCGATCTCGCGGCCGAACTCGCGCTCCAGGTCGGCCTTGGTCGCCGCCGTGTCCTCGAGCACATCGTGCAGCAGGCCGGCGGTCACGGTCGTGACGTCCATCTTGAAATCGACCAGGAGATTCGCAACTTCAAGCGGATGGCTCAGATACGGCTCACCGGAGGCCCGTTGCTGGCCCTGGTGGGAGGCAGCCGAGAACTGGTACGCGCGCGCGAGGACGTCGAGATCAGCGCCCGGCTGATACTTCGGAATTTCCTCGATCAGCGTTTCTAGTTGGGTCACGGGGCCAAACCCTATGATTGACCAACTAGTTTGACACGCTGGTCAGGCTTTTGCCACCGCTTTCTTCCCGCGACGCAGCCGACCTTCGACGTGGCTCGTCCAGTCGACGACGAGCGCGGCGGCCACGTAGGTGGTCGAATACGTGCCGGTGATGACCCCGACGAAGAGGACGAAGGCGAAGTCCTCGAGCGTCTTGCCCCCGAGGAAGAGCAGCACGGCCGCCGAGAAGAAGGTGGTCAGCGAGGTCAGGATGGTCCGCGACAGGGTCTGGTTGACCGCGTCGTTCATCTGCTGGGCGAACGTCCGGCCCTTCGGCATCGACCTGCCCCGGTTCTCCCGGAGCCGGTCGTACGCGACGATCGTGTCGTTGACGGAGTAGCCGATGATCGTCAGCAGCGCCGCCAGCACCGGCAGCGAGAACTCACGGTTGAACAGCGAGAGCGCGCCGAGGCACACGATGACGTCGTGCAGGACGGCGATCACGGCCGCGACCCCGCCGCGCAGGTCGAACCGGAACGCCAGGTAGATGGCGATCCAGATCAGGCCCCCCAGCACGAGATAGACCGCCTGGAGCTGGAGCTCGCGGCCGACCTGGGGGCCGACGAACTCGACGCGGCGGATCTCGAACTTGCCGAGCGAGGCCTCGGCGCCGAGCGCGCCCTGGACGCGGCGGGAGATCTCCTCGGAGCCGACCGCGACCAGCGGCAGCCGGATGATGTACTCGCGGGGGTCGCCGAACTGCTGGATGATGCTCTCGCCGAGCTGGATCGTGCCGAGGCTCGCTCGGATCTTGGCCACCTGCGGCGGCTGCTCGAAGCGGACCTGGATCAGGGTGCCGCCGGTGAAGTCGATGTCGTAGCGCAGCCCGCCCTTGGCGACGAGCGAGCCCAGCCCGATCAGGGTGATCGCGATCGAGATGATGTACGCCCACTTCCGCTTGCCGATGAAGTCGTAGTTCGGGTTCTTGAAGAGCTCGATCATATCGAGATCGCGTCGACCTTCCGCCGCCCCATGTAGAGGAGATCGAAGAGCAGGCGCGTGAAGAAGTAGGCGGTGAAGAGGCTCGCGCCCAGGCCGATGAAGAGCGACACGCCGAAGCCCTTGACGGAGCTGGTCCCGAACGACAGGAGGATGACCGCGGTCCCCATGACGGTCAGGTGCGTGTCGACGATCGTCCGCAGCGCGCGGCGGAATCCCGCTTCGATAGCGGCGCGCGGGGTCTTGCCGACCCGCATCTCCTCGCGGATCCGCTCGAAGATCAGGATGTTCGTGTCGACCGCCATGCCGATCGTGAGCGCGATACCGGCCAGACCCGGCAGGGTCAACGTCGCGCGGATCGCGGCCATGCAGGCGAAGAGGATCAGGAGGTTCAGGCCAAGCGCGATGTCCGCCACGAGCCCGGAGAGCCGGTAGTAGACGAGCATGAAGACGAAGACGACGATCGCCGAGCCGGCGATGGCGATCAGCCCCTGCCGGATCGAGTCCGAGCCGAGCGACGGCCCCACCGTGCGCTCCTCGAGGATGACGACGGGCGCCGGCAAGGCGCCGGCCCGCAGCACGATGGCGAGATCGCGCGCGTCGTCCACGGTGAACTGCCCCGTGATCACCGCGCGCCCGCCGGGGATGCGCTCGTTGATGCGCGGCGCCGAGTACACGGTGCCGTCCAGGATGATCGCCAGCCGCCGGCCGACGTTCTGCTCGGTGACCTCGCCGAAGATCCGGGTACCGGTCGACGTGAACTCGATCGCAACCTGCCAGTTGCCCATCGAGTTCGGGTCCGCCGAGACCTCGGCGCGCGTCAACTCGGCGCCGGTCAGCAGCGCCCGCCTCTGCACCACGTACGGGATCTTGCGCTCGGCCTTCGTCTGCTTGTCGACCTCGCGCCCGAAGAGGACCTCGGAGGTCTCCGGAAGATGACCGGCCAGGGCCTGATCGATCGGCGTCCGCTCGTCCAGCAGTTTGAACTCGAGCAGCGCGGTCTTCCCGATGAGGGCCTTGGCGCGCGCCGCGTCCTGGATACCGGGCAGCTGGATGAGGATCTGATCGGCGCCCTGCCGCGTGATCGTGGGCTCGCTCACGCCGAACTGATCGATGCGGTTGCGGATCGTCTCGAGGCCCTGGCGGATCGCGTCGTCGCGCAGCTGGCTGACGCGGCGATCGTTCATCACGAGCCGGAAGGTTCCCGCCGCCTGATCGTCGTCGCGCCGATCGAACGACGAGAACTCCGCGACGACGGTCCGGGAGTCGTTCCACGACTGCGGGCTAGCCAACTCGACCTTGATCGCGGTGTTGCCCTCGCGCGCGATCCGCTTGACGGCGATGCCTTTGCGCTCGAGCGCCGACTTGAGATCCTCGGCCGCCCGATCGGTCTGGCTCGCGACGTGCCGGTCGGCCTCGACGCCGAGCATCAAGTGGATGCCGCCCTGCAGGTCGAGTCCGAGGTTGATCGAGCTCTTCAACGGGTACAGGTACCAGACCGAGACGGCGATGACGGCGAGGACGAGGCCGATGCGGAACCGGAGGTGCCTAGGCATCCTTCTCGCCCTGCCCTGCCGTCACGCGGCCGATGGCGGAGCGGTCGAATTCGAGCTTGACCTGGTCGGCGACCCGCAAGGTCACGGTGTGCTCGTTGATCCCCGTCACGGTGCCGTGCAATCCGCCGGTGGTCACCACGCGGTCGCCCCTCTTGATCGACGCCAGCATCTGCTCGCGCTCTTGCTTCTGCTTCTGCTGCGGGCGTAGCAGCAGGAAGTAGAAGATCGCGAGCATGGACGCGATCATGATGATCGTCGGCAGCATGCTCTGCGAGCCGCCGCCCGGCGGCGACCCGGCTGCGAACGCGAGATCAGGGAAGAGCATCGACTCCAGCGCCTCCGGAAGTAGTGGTCGTCTGACGACCGGCCGCGTGAAACATCAACGGATGATACTGCATACACCGAGGTCGGTCTACCTCGGAGTGCCTTCCTTGACGGCGTCGGCGCGCGAAGGAGAATGGACGATATGGACACGTACGACGTTGTGGTGCTGGGTGGCGGCTCCGCGGGCGAGACGGTGGCGACGACGGTCGCGCGAGGCGGCAAATCGGTGGCCGTCGTGGAGCAAAAGCTCCTCGGGGGCGAGTGCCCGTATTTCGCCTGCATGCCGAGCAAGGCGATGCTCCACTCGGCGGAGATCCGCCACCAGATCGCGGGCGGCCCGGCGCACGGCGCGGTCAGCCGGCCGTTGAGTCTGGACGAGGGAAAGCTCGCGTATCGCGCCGCCGCTGCCCGTCGCCACGAGATCGCCGATCGCCTGGACGACTCCGCGCACGCGCGCGAGCTTCGCGCCCTCGGCGTCGCCCTCCACCGCGGGCGCGGACGGGTCGTTCGAGCCGGCGCGCTCGAGATCGACGGGCGAGTCATCGGCTGGAGCGAGCTGGTCCTCGCCGTCGGCACGGCGGCCGAGATCCCCCCGATCGAGGGCCTGACCAGGACATCGGCGTGGACGAGCGAGGAGGTCTATACCTCGTCGGAGCTTCCCGACTCGGCGCTCGTGCTCGGCGGCGGACCGGTCGGGTGTGAGATCGCCCAGCTCCTCGCCCGGTTCGGCGCGCGCGTGACGCTCGTCCAGCGAGCATCGCGACTCGTCCCCGCCGAAGAACCCGCCGTCACCGAGATCCTGGCCGGCATGCTCCGGCAGGAGGGCATCGACATCTACCTGAGCGCCAGGGCCGTCCGGGCTGAGGTGCGTCCCGATGTGGCCCGTCTCTTCCTGGACGACGGGACGAAGCTCACAGCCCAGAAGCTCATCCTCGCGGTCGGCCAGTCGCCGCGGAGCGACGGACTCGGCCTGGACAGCCTGGGCATCGAGCCGGGGCGCGACGGCTTTCTCCAGGTGGACGACCGGTGTCGGGTGCGCGGCCAGGAGCACGTGTGGGCGGCGGGCGATATCACGGGGATCGCGCCCTTCACGCACACCGCCAGCTATCACGGACGCGTCATCGCGGCCAACCTGCTCGGACGCGAGACGCGTGCCGACCATCGGGCCATCCCCCGCGGCGTCTACACGGAGCCCGCGATGGCGTGCGTGGGCCTCTCGTCGGGCAAGGCGCGCGAGAAGGGCTTCGACGCGGTGACCGCCTCGATGGAAGTCGGCCAGACGGCGCGCGCCCGCGCGACCGGAATGTCGTCGGGCCGTCTGGTCCTCGTCGGAGATCGCAAGCGCCGGACCCTGCTCGGAGCCGCCGCGATCGGTCCCCACGCCGAGGAGTGGATCGGCGAGGCCACGGTCGCGATCCGGGCGGAGATCGCGATCGACGTGCTGACCGACGTCGTGCATCCGTTTCCGACGTTCAGCGAGGCGTACGAGCCTCCGCTGCGGGAGCTGGCCGCGAAGATGAACGGGAGCGCGTGAGCGCGCCGGGAGCCGCGCCTCAGTCCGCGGCCGAGAGTCGCGCCGTGCCGCCGGGCTCCTCGGGAGTCGCCGCGACCGGGTAGCGCGAGAAGAATCGAGCCTGGAACGGCCCGAAGGCGCCGGCCACGATCGCCGCGCGCATCTCGCTCGCGAGCCGCAGGAAGAACGTGACGTTGTGCAGCGTCAGCAGCCGGTACGCGAGAAGCTCGCCGGCCATGAACAGGTGGCGCAGGTACGCGCGCGAGAAGCTCCGGCACGCGTAGCAGTCGCACCCTGCGTCGAGCGGCGCGCCGTCGCGGATGTAGCGCGCCTGCTTGAGCGTGACCGGCCCGTCGGCCGTGAAGGCCTGGCCGTTGCGCGCGTTGCGCGTGGGCAGCACGCAGTCGAACATGTCCACCCCGCGCGCGACCGACTGCACGAGATCGTCGGGCTTGCCGACGCCCATGAGATAGCGCGGCTGGCCGGGAGGCAGGAGACTCGCGACGAGCTCGGTCAGCTCGTACATCGCCGGCTTCGGCTCGCCGACCGCCATGCCGCCGATCGCGTAGCCGTCGAAACCGAGATCGACCGTCGCCCGCGCCGCCTGCCTCCTGAGGTCGGCGTCGGCGCTGCCCTGCACGATGCCGAACATCGCCTGACTCGTCGCACGCGTCCCCGCGTGAGCCGCCTTCGACCGGGCGGCCCAGCGCAAGGTGAGCGCGAGCGAGCGCTCGGCGTCGAATCGTGACACGGGGTATGCGAGGCACTCGTCGAGGGGATGGATGATGTCGGCGCCGAGCGCCTGCTGGACCTCGACAGCAATCTCGGGAGAGAGGAAATGGGGCGAGCCGTCGATCGGGGAGCGGAACTCGACGCCGGCGTCGGTGATCTTTCGGAGCTTGGAGAGGCTCCACACCTGAAAGCCGCCGGAGTCGGTCAGGATCGCGCGGTCCCAGCCCATGAAGCGATGGAGGCCGCCGAGCTCGCGGACCAGGTCGTGGCCGGGCCTCAGGAAGAGATGGTAGGTGTTGGCGAGCACGATCTGGGCGCCCGCCGCGCGTAGATCGTCCGGCGCCAGCGCCTTCACCGCGGCGCGCGTGCCGACCGGCATGAAGATCGGCGTCTCGACGACGACGCCGTTGCCCGTGGTCAGACGGCCGGCTCGGGCGGCCCCGTCGGTGGCGATCAGCTCGAACTTCACAGGATCAAGGTCGCGTCGCCGTAGGAGTAGAAGCGGTAGCCGGCGCGCACGGCGTGCCCGTAGGATTTCAGGATCGGCTCGCGGCCCGCGAACGCAGCCACCAGCACCAGGAGCGACGAGCGCGGCAGGTGGAAGTTCGTCAGGAGCGCGTCCACCACGCGGAAGGTGTAGCCGGGCGTGATGTAGAGCCCGGCGTCGCCGTCGACGGCGCGCAGCCGGCCGTCCGCGCCGACCGCGCTCTCGAGCGCGCGGGTGGTCGTCGTGCCGACCGCGACCACCCGGCGGTGCCCATCCCGTGCCCGGTTCACGGCGTCCGCGACGCTCGGCGGGATCGCGATGCGCTCCGGCGGAAGCGCGTGATCCTCGACCCGCGCGGTCTTGATCGGACGAAACGTGCCGGGGCCGACGTGCAGCGTGAGCTCGTGAAGCTCGACGCCGCGGCGCCGGAGCGAGTCGAGCACGGCCGGCGTGAAGTGGAGCCCCGCCGTCGGCGCCGCGACCGAGCCCGGCGGCCGGGCGTAGATCGTCTGGTATCGCTCGAGATCGGCCGCGGTGGGCGCGGCGAAGCGCTCGATGTAGGGCGGCAGCGGGGGCACGCCGCGCTCGCGCAGGAGCTCGTCGATCGAGCCGTCGAGCCGCTCGACGACCCGTGGCCCGTCCGCGTCTGCGCCCACGACGCGCAGCCGGGCTCCACCGGCCTCGAGCTCGGCTCCGGCGCGGCTCCGGCGGCCCGGGCGCGTCAGCGCGCGCCAGCGGCTCCTGTCAATTGCCTCGAAGAAGAGGAGCTCCACCTCGCGGCCGCCGGCGTCGCGCGCCAGGACACGCGCCGGGATCACGCGCGAGTTGTTGACGACGAGGCAATCACCCGGACGGAGCAGGTCGGGGAGCTCGGCGAAGCCGTGGTCCTCGAAGCCACCTCGCGCGCGGTCGATGACGAGCAGCCGCGACGCATCGCGGGACGGCGCGGGAATCTGCGCGATCAGCTCGGGCGGCAGCTCGTAGTCGAGATCCGAGAGCTCCACGAGCCGTCAGTGTACATGGCCACGCCGCCGCCCGGCACCCACGCTGAGAGCGCTCGGGGGCCGATCGCGCCTAGACGCTCGCGAGGGCTTCGCGCACCTTCCGCAGGCGGGCCAGCGAGCCGAGGACCTTCGGCTGCTCATTGGTCAGGTGGCGCACGATGACGTCCGTGTAGCCGAGCGCGGCGAGCTCAGCGAAGCGCTCCACGACCTGCTCGACGGACCCGGCGACCAGCGCAGCCGGCGCGATGCCGCGATAGCCGCTCGCCAGGATCTTCCCCTTCACCTCGTCGGCGTCCGCGGCCGACTCGCCGACATAGATGTCGCGGCGAATCGCGACCGTTCGCGGCGCCCGGCCGTGGGCCTTGCAGCGCTCCAGGTAGAACGTCGCCTGGTCGCGCGCCTCGTCGAGTATGAGCGAGGGCGACGCGAGGAACCCGTCGGCGAGACGCGCCGCGCGGTCGATGGCCGGGCGCGCGCTGGCGCCGATCCAGTACTCGACGTTCTCGGCCGGGCGCAGCGCCAGGCGGGCCTCGCGGAACTTGAAGCGGCCGGACGAGCTGACCGTCTCACCGCGCAGCAGACGCTGGACGATCGAGTACGACTCCTCGAAGGCCGACGGCCGGTACTTGAGGCTCGTGCCCATCGCCGCGAACTGCGCCTCGTCGTAGCCGAGGCCGCACTGGAAAATGAAGCGGCCGCGGGCCACGGAGGCGAGCGTGCCCACCTGCTCGGCCACCAGCACCGGATTCCAGAGCGGCAGCAGGAACAGGCAGCCGGCGGGAGCGTCGCCCCACTCGGCAAGGAGCCGGCCGAGGATCGGCACGTTCTGGTAGTAGGGCCCGGGTGTCGAGTGGTGGTCGCCGACGAACAAGGAATCGAGGCCCGACTGTCGCGCGGCCGCGGCGCGCTCGATCATCCAGCGCGCGCCCTCGCGCGGCTCCTTCACCGCGTGACTGCTCGTGAGCGAGATACCGACTCTCATCGTCAGGCCCTCCCGGCGCGCGGAACCCTGGTCGTCGGGCCGAGCTTAGCCGATCTTCGAGCCGGGCGCGACAGGCTGATCGGGGTTCAGGAGGATGACTTCCCCGGCCTCGTTGTAGGCGCCGAGGACGAGGACCTCCGAGACGAACGGGCCGATCCGCTTCGGGGGAAAATTGACGACTGCCACGACCCGGCGGCCGACCAGCTCGGCGGGCCGGTAGTGCGTGGTGATCTGGGCACTCGAGCGCTTGACGCCGAGGGGACCGAAGTCGATCCAGAGCTGGAGGGCCGGCCGCCGCGCCTCGGGGAACTCCCTGGCGTCGGTGACGACGCCGACGCGCATGTCGACCTTCTCGAAATCCTGCCAGGAGATCGTCATCCCGCCCGCCCGCTGAGCCAGCCGAGCGTCGTTCCGGGATAGTAGTACTCGAGGATCTTCTCGGCGGTGTAGCCCTGCTCGGCCATCCCCTTGGCGCCCCACTGGGACATGCCGACGCCGTGACCGTAGCCGCGTCCGGAGAAGCGGGCGACCGAGCCGTCGAGGGCGACGGCGAAGAGCGTCGACTTGATCGTCTCGTAGCCGACCATGCGGCGAAAGTCGTTGCCGCGCAGGCGAGCGGAGCCGCGTGTGCCGTGTACGGCCAGGCTCGCCACGCGGAGCGACTGCGTGCGCTCGGTGACCTCGATCGCGGTCACCGTGCCGACGTCGGAGCCGTTGCGCCGCAGGATACTGGACAGGTCGGTAAGCTTGAGATCGAGGGACCAGTAGAAGTGCGGAGCCGCGCCCGAGAACTCGTCGCGGACCGGCTTGAGCGCCGGCATGTTTCGGGCCGCGAACACCGAGCGCGGATCTTCGGTGTAGCCGCCGCTCGTCGAATGGTAGAACGCGGGGAACAGCTCGCCGTCCCACAGGAGCACCTGGCCGGCGGTGTCGCGCACGGCATCCCAGATCGGCGACGACGCCGGCACGTGCCCGGCGTAGACCTGATGCGCGGTCGTGGCCACGATGTGGTAGGGCTTGGTCCCGCTCGACGCGCGCAGGTACGCGGCATAGGTCCGGGCCACGATCGCCTGGGCACGCAGGGTCTCGGCCGGCCAGCGCTCGCTGGTCTCGGCCCGCAGCACGCCGACCACGTAGTCCTCCAGGCGGAGCTCGTTCACGATCGCGAGCCCCTCGCCGTTCCGGACGATCTCGAGCGTGGCCGGGTACTCGCGCCCGTTCATCCGGATCGGCGCGTCGCTCGTCAGCCGATAGCCGCTCGCCGAGCGGCTGCCGATCTCGACGCCCTGACCGCCCGCGGCCGCTCGCACCGTATCCGTTCGAAGGACGGTCCGCGGGCATGCCGCGCAGCCCAGCTCGCTCACCTCGATGTTGAGGCCTCGGATCTCGACCGAGCGCGTGTTCTCCGCGATCGCCACGCGGATCGTGTCCGCCGCGACCATCGCGGTGCTCGACAGCGCCAGCAGCGCCGCCGCCGCGAAGAGGCTGCTCACCGGCGGCCCAGCAGATAGAAGATGAGCGTCAGGATCACGCTCAAGAGCAGCGAGGTCGCGAGCGGGAAATAGAAGGTGAAGTTCCCGCGCTGGATGTGGATGTCGCCGGGCAGGCGGCCGATCCACGGCACGCGCCCGACGAGCACGAGGACCACGCCGGCGAGGACGATGAGGAGACCGAAGGCGATGAGCGCCTTGCCGATGTCGTGCACGTCATTCGAAGAGGCCCTGCTGGCCCGGGGCGGCAGCGGGGGGTTGCTTGCCGAGGTGGCGGTAGGCTTCACGGGTGACGCGGCGACCGTTCGGCGTGCGGACGACGAAGCCGATCTTCAAGAGATAGGGCTCGACCAGCTCCGAGAGGGTCTCGGCCTCGTCGTTGATCGTGGCCGCGATCGCCTCGAGGCCGACCGGGCCGCCGCCGTAGTGGTCGACGATCGCGGTGAGAAAGCGCCGGTCGAGCCGGTCGAGGCCGCGGGCGTCGACGCCTTCGCTGTCGAGCGCGCGCCGCGCGATGTCCTCGTTGATCAGGCCGTCTCCCTTCACCTGCGCATAGTCGCGTACGCGGCGCAGCAGGCGGTTCGCGATGCGCGGCGTGCCGCGGGAGCGGAGGGCGATCTCGTGAGCGCCGTCCGGGCCGATCTTCGATTCGAGGATCGCCGCCGAGCGGTTCACGATCCGGGAGAGCTCCGCCTCCGAGTAGAAATCGAGGTGATGGAAGATGCCGAACCGCTCGCGCAGCGGCGCCGACAGCATGCCGGGCCGCGTCGTCGCGGCCACGAGCGTGAAGGGCCGGAGCGCGTACTTCAAGGTGCGCGCGTGCAGCCCCTTGTCGATCACGAAGTTGACGGCGAAGTCTTCCATCGCCGGATACAGGAGCTCTTCGACCGCCCGCGGCAGCCGGTGGATCTCGTCGATGAAGAGCACGTCCTTCTCGCCGAGGTTGGTCAGGATGCCCATCAGGTCGGCGCCCCGCTCGATCGCCGGGCCGGACGTCGTCACGAGGTTGGTGCCCATCTCGTTCGCGAGGATGCCGGCGAGCGTCGTCTTGCCGAGCCCGGGCGGCCCGTAAAGAAGCACGTGATCCACGCACTCCTGGCGCATCTTCGCCGCGTCCACCGAGACCTTCAGGCTGGAGACCGCCTGCTCCTGGCCGACGTACTCCGCGAACGTGCGGGGACGGAGCTGGCGCTCGAACTGCACCTCCTCCGGCGCAGCCACGCGGCTCAGCATCTTTCCGTCGTCGGCGGTCGCCGCCATCACGCCTTCTGTCCGCGGTAGATCTCGTCGAACAGCTCTTCCGGCGACATGATCGACGGCCGGCGGCGCAGGGCATCGGTGATCAGCTGCGAGGCCTCCGAGGGTCGATGGCCGAGCTGCTTGACCATGATCTCCCACACGAGCTCGCGCAGGCCGTCGGCGTCGACCGGCGTCGGCGCCGCCGCGACCGGCTCGGCCGGGGCGCCCTCGCGCGCCAGCGCGAACTTCGCGACCTTGTTCTGGAGCTGTGCGACCATGTTCTTGGCCTTCTGTGGGCCCACCCCGGGCAGGCCGCGCAGGAACTTCTCGTCCTGGCGCGCGATCGCCGCGGCGAGCTCGCCGACCGGCAGCGCGAGCGCGCGCGCCGCGACCATCGGCCCGATGTCCTTCACCGTGATGAGCTTCTCGAAGAACTCCTTGTCGAGATCGGAGGTGAAGCCGATCAGGACCGGGCGGGGCTGGTCGCGGGTCGCGTGGTAATAGATGACCAGCTCGATCTCGCTCCCCTTCTCGCCCGGACCGGCGGTCACGTGCTCGAGCTGGCGCTGCGCGATCGGCGGCAGGAACACCTCGTAGCCGAGCCCGCCGCACTCGACGATCACGCGGTCCTCGAGCTTGCGCCTGAGCCGCCCCGCGAGGGTCGCGATCACGACAGCCGTCCGCCCAGGCGAGAGAACCCGGTGAGCGCCAGCGCGAGCGCGTCCGCGACGTGCGACGGCGTCGGGAGCGCGTCGAGCTTGAGAATGCGACGGACCGAGTGCTGCACCTGGTGCTTCGAGGCCGCGCCGGCGGCGGCGACAGCGCGCTTGACTTCGGCGGGCGCCAGCGCCAGCACCGCGACGCCGCACTGCCGCGCGGCCAGACAGATGACGCCGCGGGCGTGGGCCATCAAGAGGGCCGTCCGCGGGAACTTGTACTCGGCGTAGAGATCCTCGAGGACGAGCACCGTCGGCCCATGCGCCTCGAGCAGGCCGCGGATGCCGTCGTAGATGAGATGGATCCGCGCGTCGAGCGGCAGATCCGCGCTCGTCGAGAGGACCCCGCTGCCGAGCACCGCGACCCCGCGGGGAGCCGGCTCGATCAGCCCGTAGCCGGTTCCGACCAGGCCGGGGTCGACGCCGAGGACCTTGAGGCTATGCGGCGGAGATGGCCTCGAGAACCTCGTCGGGAATGTCGTAGTTAGCGTAGACGGACTGGACGTCGTCCATTTCCTCCAGCGCCTCGACCAGGCGCACCACGGAAGTCGCGTCCTTGCCCTCGACCCGCACCGTCGACTGCGGCACGAAGCTGACCTGGCTCTCCAGCACCGGAACCCGCGCGCGGCTCAGCGCGTCGCGCACGGCGTCCATTTCAGCAGGCGCGGTGACGATCTCGAAAACTTTTTCGGCCCGACGCATGTCGGTGGCGCCGGCGTCGAGCGCCTTGGCGAGCAATTCGTCCTCGTCGATCTTCGAGGAGTCGACCTGGATGATCCCCTGGCGCTCGAACATCCAGGCGACGGCGCCTGAGGAGCCCATGTTGCCCCCGAACTTCTCGAACGCGTGACGGATCTCGGGGCCGGTTCGATTGCGGTTGTCGGTCAGCACCTGGACGAGCACGGCGACGCCGCCCGGCGCGTACCCCTCGTACGAGATCTCCTCGTAGGACTCGCCCGGCAGCTCGCCCGTGCCCTTCTGGACCGCCCGCTTGATGTTGTCCTGCGGCATGTTGGCTTCCTTGGCGGACTCGATCGCGGCCTTCAGGCGCATGTTGGCCTTGGGGTCGCCGCCGCCGTTCTTCGCCGCCACCGTGATCTCGCGGAGGATCTTCGAGAAGAGCTTGCCGCGCTGGACGTCGGTCTTGCCCTTCTTGCGCTTGATCTGAGCCCACCGGGAGTGCCCTGACATCGTCCTACCCTCTTTCGTTGGCTAGCATCGCCTTGAGTCCCTTCACACGCTCGAGCCGCTGCGCCCGCCGGCCGAGCGCGGCCTCCCACCGCCGACGAGCGCCCGCGGTCGTCGGCGTGTACGGCGGACACGAGCGCGGGCGCAGGTCGGGCCCGAGGTGCACGTACGTCACGAAGGCGGTGCAGGCGTGCCGCACCTCGCCCGACCACGGGACCTCCGCCAGCACCTTCACGCCAACCTCGAGCGACGAGGTGCCGACGTGATTCAGCCCGGCCTTGAACGTGACGACCTCGTGCGTGTAGATCGGCGAGTAAAAGTCCATCGCGTCCACGCACGCCGTCATCACGAGCCCCCTGCAGTATCGCATCGACAGGATCCCGCCCGCCTCGTCGAGCGCCATGAGCATCTTGCCCACGAACATCGTGTTGCCGAACAGCGCGTCCTCCGGCAGCACGGTCCGCACCGATTCGAAGCGCCAGCCGACGTCGACGTCGCTGGCGTCCAGATCGGGCTCGGT
>Ga0306921_10002977_pt1 | contig 17078 bp, 15 predicted proteins | sample sta12Cox44000080_FD_203760 | JGI IMG/M metagenome (GOLD analysis project Ga0306921, IMG submission 203760) | Lab enrichment of tropical soil microbial communities from Luquillo Experimental Forest, Puerto Rico - statoxic.12C.oxic.44.000.080 (v2)... | ecosystem: Environmental > Terrestrial >... | reverse complement strand
GCATCATTATCCCTACGAGCTGTCGGGCGGTATGCAGCAGCGCGTGAACCTTGCGCGCGCGCTGGTCATGGATCCAAAGATCTTGCTGATGGACGAACCGTTCGCATCGCTCGACGCGCAAACCCGCGAAGTGATGCAGGAGGAGCTACTGCAAATCTGGGTGAAGGCGAAAAAAACCGTGCTGTTCGTGACCCATCAAATCGACGAAGCGATCTATCTATCGGACCGTGTCGTGATCTTTTCCGGCCGGCCGGGAAAGGTCAAGGAGACGATCGCGGTCGCCATCGAGCGCCCGCGCCGGCTGGCGGTGAAACGCGAGGCGCGCTTCCACGCAATCGAAGATCGCATCTGGAGCCTGATCGAGGAGGATGTGAAGGCCGACCGCAACCGGCGCAACGTTGACCGGAGCGGTCGCAGTTTCTAGAGCATGGTGGGTCCGCGCGATCGATAACGAGGGGCAGATGCGGGAGGATGCAATGCGGTCAGGCAGGTTTCGCATCACGGCGGCTTCGCTGTTCGCGTTGGCGCTGGGCGCGGCGGCGACGCCCGCCCGAGCCGCCGATCCGATCCCGTTCAAGATCGGCATCTCGGCCCCGGTCGTGACCATCTTTCCGGTCTGGATGGGGGAGGCCGGCGGCTTTTACGAAAAGGAAGGGCTCAAGGTCGACGTCATCAATATGGAAGGCGGCACGCGCGGCCTGCAGGTGCTGCTCTCCGGCGAAATCCAGGGCATGCATGTGGGGCTCGCGCCGGCCGTTCTCGCCAACAAGCAGGGAGCCGACCTGCGGCTGGTAACCTCGACTTGCAACACCATCCCCATCACCATGTTCACGAAGGCCGGGGTCGGCATGGGCGACCTCAAGGGCAAGACTTTCGGCATCAGCACCTTCGGCTCCGAGACCGACGTTGCCATCAGCATTCTGCTCAGAGAGCTCGGCCTCACCCGCTCGGACGTCACCGTTTCGCAGATCGGCGGCAGCTCGCAGCGCTTCGCCGCCCTCATCGCCGGCCGCATCGATGTCGCTCCGCTGATCGAGCCGGCCATCACGCTGGCGAAGGAACGAGGCTTCAATCCCATCGTCGATCTGGCGGCCGCCAAGACGCCGTGGATTTTCGATTCCGTCGTCGTCACCAACGGCTATCTCAAGGGCAATCGCGCCACGCTGACGCGCTTCGTGAAGGCGTACGTCGCCGGCGCCTACCTCGCGCTTGCCGACGAGAGCAAGGCGAAGGAGGTGATCGCGCAAAAGTTCAAGACCAACGACGCGAAGGTCATCGCGGCTACCTACGCCGACTTCAAGCGCCTGATGCCGCGCGATGCGGCGCCCTCGCTCGCGGGCGCAAAGAACGTGCTCTCCCAGCTCGAGGCGATCGGGACCGACGTCGGCAGCAAGAACGCCAACGACTACCTCGACCTCGGCATCATCGACACGCTGAAACAAGAGGGGTATTTCGCGCAGCTCGCGAAGACGTATCCAGTGAAGTAAGCCGTAGGGTGGGCAAAATCGCCTGTGGTACCGTGGCCGCGCGGGCCAGCAGGGCGTTTACGCCCGTCTTCGACGGGCTATGGCGTACGCGATTTTGCCCACGCGCCAATATCGAGCGTCGCGCCTTTGCCCACCCTACCGGTCCCCGTTAGACATGACGAGTTCGGATGTCGCGGAGCTCCGATTTGAACGCCATCGACCTCGAAGTCATCTATCAGTCCACCCTGCAGATCGCGCGCGAGCTCACGCTCAACATGTTGCGCACGGGCTATTCCACCATCATCAAGGAAAGCCAGGATTTCACCTTCGCCGTCTTCGACGGCGCAGGCCGCCTGGTGGCGCAGGGCATCCCGCAACCGCTGCATATCGGGCCGCTGGCAGCGCAGGTGAACGAGATCCGCCGGCGCTTCCGCGATGCGACCGAGCCGGGCGATGCTTTCATCGTCAATCATCCCTATGAGGCCTGCCAGAACCATGCCACCGACATCACCGTCATCTCGCCGCTGTTCGTCGGTGAGCGGCTGGTCGGCTTCATCGGCAACATCGCCCACAAGCCGGATCTCGGCGGCAAGGTCCCGGGCACCAACAGCGGCGACGCCACCGATCTGTTTCAGGAGGGATTGCTGATCCCGCCGCTCAAGATCCTGCGCCGCGGGAAGATCAATGGCGACGTGGAAGCGCTCATCTGCGCCAATACCCGCACGCCGGAAGTCACCTGGGGCGACATCAAGGCGCAGGTCAACACCAATACCTATGGCCTGAGCAAATTTGCCGAGCTGTTCGGCAAATACGGCGTCGATAGCGTGCTCGCCTGCTGGCAACGCTGGATGGACATTTGCGAGACCGAGCTGCGAAAGCAAATCGCCGCGGCGCCGGACGGGCGCTATGGCCCGCAGACCGACTATCTCGACGACGACGGTGTGGACCTCTCGACGTCGCATCGCATCTCGGCGTCGCTCGAGGTCAAGGGCGACACGCTGCATTTCATCCTCGACAGCGACCGCCAGGCGCGCGGACCCATCAACCTGCGGCCCTGCGTCTCCCGCAATTTCATCGAGTGCCTGGTGAAGATGATCTTCATTCCGGACCTGCCGGTGAACGACGGCTTGTCACGTCCGGTGCGCGTGTCTTATCCGCCCGAAGGTTCGCTGCTCAATCCCCGTTTTCCCGCGCCCGTGAACATGTACGTACGCCCGAGCCAGGTCACGACCGCGGTCATCATGCGCGTGCTGGCGCAGGCGCTGCCCGGCCGCGTGCCGGCCCCGGGCAGCGCGGCGGGCGGCTCGCTGTCGAGCGCGGGCCGTCATCCGAAGTCGGGCCGCTGGTATTCGCAATACGAAATCTTGACCGGCGGCACGGGAGCGCGGCCCGATGGCGACGGGGTGAGCGCCATGGACGAACTCGTTGTCAATGTCATGAATACGCCGGTGGAAGCGATCGAAACCGAGTTTCCCGTCCGCGTCGAGCGCTATGAGCTCGCCTGCGACTCTGGCGGGCCGGGGACGTTTCGCGGCGGCCTCGGCGTGCGCCGTCAGTGGCGAATTCTGGCGGAGGAATCGAGCGTGAACCTGCGCATGGACCGCTTCAAATTTTCCTCCCTCGGCGTGTTCGGCGCAAAGCCCGCGCGCGCCTCGAAGGCGGTGTTGAACCCCGGCAGCGGCGCTGAACGCGCGCTGACGTCGAAGGTCGCGGGCCTGCTGCTCAAGCGCGGCGATCTCTTGTCGGTGGAGTTCGCCGGCGGCGGTGGCTGGGGCGATCCCCTCGAGCGCGACGTCGGCCGGGTGCGCGACGACATCGCGCGCGGCTATGTTTCGCTCGAGTCTGCGCGGGCGGACTACGGCGTCGCGCTCGATCGCGAGCTCGGCATCGACGCCGACACCACCGCGCGGCTGCGCCGGACAAAGACCCGCCGATGAAATTGCGCGTCGGCATCGACGTCGGCGGGACTTTCACCGACGTCACCGCCTTCGATGAGGATCAGCGCGAACTCGTCGCCGTTCGCAAGTATCTCTCCGATCCGACGCAGCCCGCGGCCGTGATGGAGAACATCACGGCCGACTTGGCCCGCGACTTCGGCCCCAACTCGGTGTCGCTGGTCCTGCACGGCTCGACCGCCGCGCTCAACACCTTGCTCGAGGGCAAGGGCGTTCGGGTGGGACTGCTGACCACGCGTGGTTTCCGCGACGTTTACGAGATCGGACGGCAGTGGCGCGGCGAGGACGTCTTCAACATCTTCGCGCCCGCGCCGAAAATGCTGCTCACGCGCGATCGAATTTTCGAGGTCCGCGAGCGGCTGGGGGCCCAAGGCGAGGTGATCGAGCCATTGGTGGCGGAGGACGTGGGCGCCGCCGTCTCGAAGCTCGTGGCCGACGGCGTCGAGGCCGTCGCCGTGTGCTTCCTATTCGCTTACGCCAATCCCATCCACGAGAAAGCGGCAGCCGAGATCGTTCGCTCCGCAGCGCCCGATCTCTACGTGTCGCTGTCGCACGAGGTCAACCCGGAATGGCGCGAATACGAACGCACGGCTTCGACCGTGGCCAACGCTTATATCGGCCCGCCGGTCTCGCGCTACCTGCGCACGTTGGAGGAGCTTTCGCTCCGGCGCTTCCCGCGCTCCCGCGTCCTGATGATGAAATCCGACGGCGGGGCGGCGAGTGCGGGCATGCTCGCGCGCACGCCGATCCAGACCGTCATGTCCGGGCCGGTGGCCGGGGTGATCGGCGGCCGCCATCTCGGCGACGTCAAGAGCATCGACAATCTCATCACCTTCGATACCGGCGGAACGAGCTCGGACATGGCGGTGCTGCCGGGCCGGCCGCTGTTCAAGTCGGAGGTGAAGGTCGCGCGCCATCCGCTGCGGACCCACACCGTCGACATCGAGACCATCGGCGCCGGTGGCGGCAGCATTGCCGCAGTGCAGTTCGGCCACGTCCTCAAGGTCGGGCCGCAGAGCGCCGGCGCCCATCCGGGTCCCGCCTGCTACGGCCGCGGCGGGCGCGAGCCGACGCTGACCGACGCGCTCGTGCTGCTCGGCCATCTCAACCCGACGGCGCTGCTCGAAGGCGCCATGCCGATCGCCAGCGCGAAAGCGCGCGAGGCGATAGCGGCGTGCATCGCCCAGCCGCTGGGGATGTCACCGACCGAGGCCGCCTGGGGCATTCTGCGCGTGCTCGCCACCAATGTGATGGTGGCGATGCGCACCATCACGGTCGAGCGCGGCTACGATCCGCGCGAATTCACGCTGGTGCCGTTCGGCGGCATGGGCCCGACCATCGCGGGAATGATCGCGGCAGAGCTGGGCATCGGCCGGATTCTCATTCCTCGCGATCCCGGTACTTTCAGCGCGCATGGGATGCTGGTGACCGACGTGCACCAGGAGCGCAGCCTCACCCGGATCACGCCGGTCGATGGCACGACGCCCGCCGAGGTCGATGCGATCTTCACCGAGATGGAGACCGCCGCCCTGGAAGACTTGATGCGCGAGCAATTCCCGCGCGAGCGGCTGCTCACCCGCCGCCACGCCGGCATGCGCTATCGCGGCCAGTCCTACGAAGTGGCGGTGCCGGTGCCGCGCCTGCGCGGGCCGCAGGACATGGCCGATCTGATCACGCGGTTTCATGACGCGCATCAGCGGCGCTACGGCCACATGGCGCAGGCCGAGGCCGTCGAAATCGTCAATTTCCAGGTCACTGCGGTCGGACTCATCGCGAAGCCGGCGTTGAAGACGTTCGCGCGGACCGATGCGCCGGCCAAGCCGCACGGAGCGCGGCACGCCTATTTCAGCGCCGACGACGCCCGCGAGGTGTCGGTATTTCGCCGCAGCACCTTGCAGCCGGGCATGCGGATCGAAGGTCCAGCGATCATCGAAGAGAAAACCTCGACCACCGTGCTCTATCCGGGGCAGCGCGCGGACGTGGACGAATATTTAAACGTCGAGGTCGAGCTGCGGTAGCGTGGGAAAAGATCGTTCCCGGGTGGCGCTAAGACGTGCTGCCAAAGCAGGCGACCCTACCTCCCCAGTCCACCCTTGTCCTCGATGAAACGGGCGATCGTGTCGACACCCTCGCCGGCGCGCAGATTGCTGAACACGAAGGGGCGCGTGCCGCGCATGCGCTTGGCGTCGCGCTCCATGACCGCGAGCGAAGCGCCGACGTGGGGCGCGAGGTCGATTTTGTTGATCACGAGCAGGTCGGAACGTGTGATGCCCGGGCCACCTTTGGACGGGATCTTGTCGCCGGCGGCGACGTCGATGACGTAGAGCGTCAGGTCTGCGAGCTCCGGCGAAAAGGTCGCGGCCAGGTTATCGCCGCCGGATTCGATCAGAACGAGATCGAGCGCCGGAAATTTCTTCTGCATCTGCGCGACCGCGGCGAGATTGATCGAAGCATCCTCGCGGATCGCGGTGTGCGGACAGCCGCCCGTCTCGACGCCGGCGATGCGCTCGGGCGCGAGCGCCCCCGACCGCACGAGATATTCGGCGTCCCACTTGGTGTAGATGTCGTTGGTGATCGCCGCGATCTCGTAGCGGTCGCGTAACCGCTTGCACAAGGCGTCCATCAGCGCGGTCTTGCCCGAGCCGACCGGGCCGCCGACACCGACGCGCAGCGGACCGTGCGGACTGCTCATGCCTCAACTCCGAAACAGCCGCGTGTGCTGCGTCTCGTGGCGCATGCTCGCGAGGTCGGCGCGGAAGGCGGCGCCCCCAACGTCGTCGAGGGCGGTGGCGAGCGCGCGCGTGGCCGTCGCCGCCACCACCGGTTCGAGCGCCGCAAGCACGCGTTGGCCGTCCGTTTGGCCGAGCGGCACAAGCCGCACGCCGGCCGAAACGAGGTTCGCGGTCAGCGCGTGGAGGTAAGCCTGCAGCGCGGGCGCGAGCGTGATCTCGTGTCCCGCGCTCGCGACGGCGACCGCAACCGGCAACGCCACGGCTCCATCCCAGACCGCCAACAGCCGATCGAGCGCCGGCGTGGGCCAGGCGGCGCGCGTCGCATCGAGGAAGGCGCCGCCCTGGGCCGTGGTTTCCAAATGCCGCTCCTGCGACGGCGCAAAGGCCGCGGCCAGCTCGGCTACCGCGCGCAACGCCTTGTCGTCGCGCTCCGCGGCCGCGTGGTGGGCATGGGCAAAAAAAACCGCATCACAAAATCCGTTGCCCTCTCCGATCATCACCGCAAGCCAGCGCTCGAGCGTTGCCGCATCGGTGATGTCGCCGGCCTCGACCGCCCACTCGATGCCGCTGGAATAGGAGAATGCGCCGATAGGATAGGCCGGCGACAGCCACGCCATCAGCCGGTAGAGCGCGCGCGCATTCAAGTTGCCGGCAGCGCGGCTCGCGTCCTTCGCGACGCTGCGCCATCTCCGCTCGTTTCCGCGCGGGGCACCCTGCGACGCACGCGTGGTGGGGACCCGACCCAGTTGCTCCTGGATTGCCGTTTTCGCGGGAGTGAGCGGAGTAAGCCCGGCGTCTTGGGCCACACGGCGGGCGCGCGTGCCGCGCACCGTGCGACGACGCGATCGCTTAGTGCTCATGATCGTGGTTGTTTGCGTGCCCATAAGCACCATGCTCCGGGTCGAACGGCGCCTCGATCGCAGTGAGCCGCGCGCCTAGGCCGCGCAGCATCTCTTCCAGCACGCGATCGCGCCGGATGCGCAACCTGTCGCCCACCACCTGCACCTCGGTGTGGCGATTGCCGATGTGCCAGGCGAGGCGGGCGAGCTCGTGCGGGCCTGCGGCCGCGATCTCGAGCAGCGGCTCCGCCTTGCCGGCCACGCGCACGATGGCGCCGTCCTCGAGCACGAGGCCGTCGCCGTCTTTCAGCGCGGTCGCCTGCGGCAGATCGAGCAGAAACGCCGTGCCGCGCTCCCCCGTCAACGCGATGCGGCGGCGATGGCGCTCATTCGCATCGAGCACGACGCGGTCGATGGCGGTCGCTGCGTTCCAGCTGCCGGCCGTTCTGATCTCGCACGCCCGCCGCATCGCATCCTGCCTTCAGAACAAAAAGTAGCGCTGCGCCATCGGCAGCACCTCGGCCGGGGCGCAGGTCAGCAATTCACCGTCGGCGGTCACCTCGTAGGTCTCGGGATCGACCTCGATCCTGGGGGTCGCGCCGTTGTGCACCATGCTCTTCTTGGAGATGCCGCCGCGGGTATTTTCGACCGCGACGAACTCTTTCTCGACGCCGAGCTTGTTGCGCAAGCCGCGCTTGAGCGCCGCCTTCGATACGAACACCAGCGACGACGCGACGAGCGCCTTGCCGAAGGCGCCGAACATCGGGCGATAGTGCACCGGCTGCGGCGTCGGGATCGAGGCGTTGGGATCGCCCATCTGCGCGGCGATGATCGTGCCGCCCTTGATGATGCAGTCGGGCTTCACGCCGAAAAAGGCGGGCGACCACAGCACGAGGTCGGCGAGTTTGCCCTTCTCCACCGATCCGATATGCTTCGACACGCCGTGCGCGATCGCCGGATTGATGGTGTATTTGGCGACGTAGCGTTTGGCCCGCGCGTTGTCGTTGTCGCCCTTCTCCTCCTTGAGTCGTCCGCGCTGCTTCTTCATCTTGTCGGCGGTCTGCCAGGTGCGGATGATGACCTCGCCGAGTCGTCCCATGGCCTGGCTGTCGGACGACATCATCGACAGCGCCCCGATGTCGTGCAGGATGTCCTCGGCCGCGATCGTCTCCTTCCTGATACGGCTTTCGGCGAACGCGACGTCCTCGGCGATCAACGGGTCGAGATGGTGGCACACCATCAGCATGTCGAGATGCTCGTCGATGGTGTTCCTGGTGAACGGCCGGGTCGGATTGGTGGACGACGGCAGCACGTTCTTGAGGCCCGCGACCTTGATGATGTCGGGGGCATGCCCGCCGCCGGCGCCCTCGGTGTGAAAGGCGTGGATGGTGCGGCCCTTGAACGCCTTGATGGTGTCCTCGACGAAGCCCGACTCGTTGAGCGTGTCGGTGTGGATCATCACCTGCACGTCGTAATCGTCGGCGACCGCGAGGCAGCAGTCGATCGCCGCCGGCGTGGTGCCCCAGTCCTCGTGCAGCTTGAGGGAACAGGCGCCGCCCTCGACCATCTCCTCCAGCGCCGCCGGGCGCGAGGCATTGCCCTTGCCGGCGAAGCCGAGATTAACCGGTAAGCCATCGGCGGCCTGGATCATGCGGCCGATATGCCATGGCCCCGGCGTGCACGTGGTGGCGAAGGTGCCGTGCGCCGGCCCGGTGCCGCCGCCGAGCATGGAGGTGACGCCCGACATCAGCGCCTCCTCCACCTGTTGCGGGCAGATATAGTGGATGTGGGTGTCGAAGCCGCCGGCGGTGAGGATCTTGCCTTCGCCCGCGATCACCTCGGTGCCAGGGCCGATGACGATGGTGACGTTGGGCTGAATGTCGGGATTGCCGGCCTTGCCGATGGCTGCGATGCGGCCGCCCTTCAAGCCGACGTCGGCCTTGACGATCCCCCCGTGGTCGAGGATCAGCGCGTTGGTGATCACGGTATCGACCGCGCCCGCCTTGTTGGCGATCTGGCTTTGGCCCATGCCGTCGCGGATCACCTTGCCGCCGCCGAATTTCACCTCCTCGCCGTAGGTGCAAAAATCCTTCTCCACCTCGATGATGATGTCGGTGTCGGCGAGGCGCACGCGGTCGCCGGTCGTGGGACCGAACATTTCGGCGTAGACGGCGCGCTGCATCTTGGCGGACATCTTTCAGCTCCCTGCCGGCATCGTAACGGGCCGCGGCTGCGCATCGGCCGCACGCCAGCGATTCTCGAACGCCGGCCGCAAGATGTCGTGCGCGAATTTGAACCCGTCGCGGCGGCGGCGGTGCACGGTCTCCGGCGAGAAATCGCGCATTCCATCCTTGTCGTCGGCCGGATTCTGCGCCGAGGGCTCGAGCGTGGCGGCCGGATCCTGCATGTCGATGTTGACGATCGCGTCGATGATCTTGTAGCGCCGCGCCTCGTGCAGGCGGGCCTGCAGCCGCTCATCGAGCGCATCGGGTGGAACCAAGGCGGCAAGATCGTCGATGGTTTCCACCAACGCATTGACCCGCCGCGCCGTGTCGTGATCCTGGCGCAAGCGGTTGCCGAAGCTCAACTCGTGCAGGCGGTCCTCGACCGCGGCGAGGTTGCGCGGCAGCCGCGCGCGCAAGGGATAGAGATTCATCACCACGAGCATGCTGTCGACGTCGGCATCGGCGCTGAACGCGTCGATGGCCAAGCCGAGCGGGGTGTTGTCGACGAGGCCGCCATCCCAATGCGGCATGCCATCGATCTCGGTCCACGGGAATCCCGGCGGCAGGCTGCCGCTGGCGAGCACGTGGCGCGGTTCGATCTTCGTCGCCGGCACCTTTCCGAGCGGCCGGTTGACGAACGCCCGCAGCGCGCCGGTCACGACCTCGACCGCGGTCACCGCAAACGCGGTCGGGCTGGCGTTGAGCGCCGCGAAATCCACATGGCGCCCGAGCGTCACCAGCAGCGGGCGCGTATCATAGACATAGGTCCAGGTGGGAGCGGTCCAGAAATCCGGCCGGGGCACATAGAAGCCCGGCAGTCCGAAATAGGCGAGGTCGCGCTGCGCGGCTTGGGTCCAGAACGGCGGCGTTTCGAGCGTCAAATCGTCCCATAGCGCGTTGAGCCGAGCGCGCGCGTCGGCATTGCTCTTCGCGCCGACCACGCAGGCGGCGTTGATGGACCCGATCGAGACTCCGGTCACGACCTTAAGCGCGATTCGGCGGCCCTGCGCCGCGAATTCGTCCATCAGCTCGAGCAGCGCGTTCAAGGCGCCGCATTCATAGGCTCCGAGCGCCCCGCCGCCTTGCAGAACCACGCCGACTTCAACCAGCTTGCTCGATGACGCGGACATGTCTTGGCGTGCCTTCAGAGCTTTCCCATCACATCCTGCCTGAACCCGTAGATCGTGCGCTTGCCGACGAGCGCAACGAGCGTGACCTCGCGCGTCTGTCCCGGTTCAAACCGCACCGCGGTGCCGGCGGCGATATTGAGCCGCATGCCGCGCGCCTTTTTGCGGTCGAATTTCAACGCCGGATTGGTCTCGAAGAAATGATAGTGCGAGCCGACCTGGATCGGCCGATCGCCGGTATTGGTGACCGACAGCGCCACCGTCTTGCGACCGGCATTGAGCTCGATCTCGCCGTCCTTGATGAACATTTCACCGGGGATCATGGCGTCCCTTCATCGTATGGGCTCGTGCACCGTCACCAGCTTCGTTCCATCCGGGAACGTCGCCTCGACCTGGATGTCGTGGATCATTTCGGCGATGCCGTCCATCACCTCGCCGCGCGTGAGCACGTGCGCGCCCGCCTCCATCAGCTCGGCGACGGTTTTGCCGTCGCGTGCACCTTCGACGATGAAATCGGTGATGAGCGCCACCGCCTCGGGATGATTGAGCTTGACGCCGCGCTCCCGCCGCCGGCGCGCCACCATCGCAGCCATGGAGATGAGCAACTTGTCCTTTTCGCGCGGGGTCAGGTTCATGACTTGCCTTCAAACTTGCGTTCGCCTCAGTTGAGCCACAGCCGCGGCAACGGCGCGCCGCGCACCGCGGCGAGCACGGCAACGAGATCATGGCGCAGCGCTTCACCGTCGGCGGCGCAGAGCCGCGCGGCGGCGAGCCCGTTCCAGGCGGAGACGCCGACCTCGCCGCGGAAATGATCGCCGAGCGCGCGCACGCCGGCGGCGGTGCCTTCGTCGCCAGGCACGACCAGCACGGTTGCGACCGCGATGCCGCCATTGGCAACCGCGGGCTGCGCAAGCCGCGCCGCCACGGCGCCATCGAGCCGCAAGGCTTCGGCGTGGATGAGCCGGCCGGCCCGGTGCAGGCGCCAGCGATCGAACAGGAAGCTGTCGTGCACCGCCTCCCCCATGCCGGAGCGTCCGAACACGATCGCCTCCGCCAATATCAGCCGTGCATCCTCCGCCAGATCGACATCGATCGCGCGCTTGAGCCGCGCCCGATCGAACAGGATCGTCTCCTGTGGCAGCCAGGCGAGCGAGCCGCCAGCGGCAACGTCGAGCTTCACGTCGATCGTCGCCTGCGCTGCGAGCGCGCGGTAGACCTTTTCCGCCGCGGCCGTGGTGACGACGAGCCGCGCGCGGGGCTCGACGGTCACGTCAAGCGTGAAGCGGTCGCCGCCTGCGACGCCGCCGGCGGTGTTGACGATGACGGCCTCGAGCTCGCCCGATGACGGCCCCGGACACCGCACGCGCAGCGCGCCATCCTCGCGCACGCGCGAACGCCGCGTCACCCCGCCGCTCGCACGGACCGCAAGCGCGATGCCGCCCACGGCGCGGTTCGCCGCAAACGTACGAGCCACATCGGCTACCGCGTGTCCCACGTTTCGGCCCCTGTCGTCATCGCAAGCCTAATCCCTGCCCGCTGTGCCCTGCAATGCAGGCCGCCTCGACGCCGGGCGCGACGAGCAAAGCGCAGCGCTCAAATGGCCATCGCGCGTTTGAGCGCCGTTTCATCCATGGTGTCACGGCTGCAGGAATAGACGATCGCGCCGCGATCCATGACCGCGAAATGGTCCCCCAGCTCGCGCGCGAAGTCGAGATATTGCTCGACCAGCACTACGGCGATCTGCCCGAGACTGCGCAAATAGGCGATGGCGCGGCCGATGTCCTTGATGATCGAGGGCTGGATACCCTCGGTCGGCTCATCCAGCAAAAGCAGGCGCGGCCGCATGACGAGCGCCCGGCCGATCGCGAGCTGCTGCTGCTGGCCGCCGGACAGATCGCCGCCGCGCCGCCCCAACATGTCGTCGAGCACTGGAAACAGCGAAAACACGTCGTCGGGGATCGAGCGATCCTCGCGCTTGAGCGGCGCAAAGCCGGTCTTGAGGTTCTCCTCGACGGTGAGGAGCGGAAAGATTTCACGCCCCTGCGGCACGTAGGCGATGCCGCGCCGCGCGCGCTCGCTGGGCTTGAGCCAGGTAATGTCGGCGCCGTCGAAAGTGATCGCACCTTTGCTGACCGGATGCTGTCCGGCGAGCGCGTCGAGGAGGCTCGTCTTGCCGACGCCGTTGCGCCCCAGCACGCAGGTCACCTTGCCGGGCTCGGCGGAGAGCGACACGTTGCGCAACGCCTGCGCCGCGCCGTAATGCAGATCAATGGAGTTGACTTGCAACATCGCGCTAGCGCCCCAGATAAACCTCGACCACGCGCTCGTTCTCCGAGACCTGGTCGATCGTGCCTTCCGCCAGCACCGAGCCTTCGTGCAGGCAGGTGACCTTGACCCCGAGCTCGCGCACGAAGGTCATGTCGTGCTCGACTACGACCACGGTGCGGTCGCGATTGATCTCCTTGAGGAGCTCGGCGGTTTGCCGCGTCTCGGCGTCGGTCATGCCGGCAACCGGCTCGTCGACGAGCAGAAGCTTAGGCTCTTGCGCCAGCAGCATGCCGATCTCTAGCCACTGTTTCTGGCCGTGCGCAAGCGAGCCGGCGACGCGGTGGCGCACCGGTGACAGCCGGATGGTCTCGAGGATGCGATTGATGCGGCTCGCCTCTTCTTCGGTCTCGCGCCAGAACAAGGTCTTGCGCGCCCGCCGGTCGCCCTTGAGCGCGAGGCCGATATTGTCCTCAACCGTGTGCATGTCGAAGACGGTCGGCTTCTGGAACTTGCGGCCGATGCCGAGCAGCGCGATCTCGGTCTCGTCGAGACGCGAGAGGTCGTAGGAGCCGTCGAAGTAGACCTCCCCGGTGTCGGGTCTGGTCTTGCCGGTGACCACGTCCATCATGGTGGTCTTGCCGGCGCCGTTGGGGCCGATGATGGCACGCATCTCTCCCGGCTCGATGGTGAAGGAGAGGTTGTTGAGCGCGCGGAAGCCGTCGAACGACACAGTCACGCCGTCGAGATAGAGAAGCGCCGTGGTGGTGCGAGCATCCATCGATCACTCCGCCGCCCGGGGGGCCGCGTGCGGCACGCGCGCGCCTGGCTGCCGCCGCTCCCGCCATTCGCGCCAACGGTGATGGATCGTGCCGACGATGCCGCGCGGCAACAGCAGCGTCACGGCGACGAACAGCCCGCCGAGCACAAACAGCCAATAGGGCGCGAGAACGCCGCTGGTGAAATAGGTCTTGCCGTAGTTCACGAGCACGGCGCCGAGCACCGCGCCGGTCAGCGTGCCCCGCCCGCCGACCGCGACCCAGATCACGGCCTCGATGGAATTGCCAGGGGAAAATTCGCTCGGGTTGATGATGCCGACCTGCGGCACGTAGAGCGCGCCGGCAACCCCCGCCATGCAAGCGGACAGGGTAAAGACGAGGAGCTTGTAGGCCTCGACCCGGTAGCCGAGAAAACGAGTGCGCGCTTCGGCATCGCGGATGGCGACCAGGACCTTGCCGAACTTCGAACTCACGACGACGCGGCAGATGACAAAGCCCAGCATCAGCGCGAGCGTGGAAATCATGAACAGCGCCGCGCGCGTTCCCGGCGCCTGCACATTGAATCCGAGGATGTCCTTGAAGTCGGTGAGGCCGTTGTTACCGCCGAAGCCGAAATTGTTGCGGAAGAAGCCGAGCATCAGCGCAAACGTCATCGCCTGGGTGATGATCGAGAGATAGACCCCGGTGACGCGGCTCCTGAACGCGAACCAGCCGAACACGAAGGCGAGCAGGCCCGGCACGAACAGGACCATGAAGGCGGCGTAGGCGAAGTGCTGAAAGCCGTACCAGTAGATCGGCAGCTCCGGCCAGTTCAGGAACACCATGAAGTCCGGCAAGACCGGGTGTGCGTAGACTCCGCGCGTTCCGATCTGCCGCATCAGATACATGCCCATGGCATAGCCGCCGAGCGCGAAGAAGGCGCCATGGCCGAGCGAAAGAATGCCGCAGTAGCCCCAGATCAGGTCGATCGACAACGCCAATATCGCAAAGCAAAGATATTTTCCGAACAGCGCCACGAAATATGACGACAGATAAAACGGCGACGTCGCCGGTACGAGGAGGTTGAGCACCGGCACGAGAATCCCGATCGCCGCTAGCGTGGCGAGGAAAGCAAGCGCGCCGCGATCGAGTGCGCGCGAGACAAGGCTCGCGATCATGCCTCCACCGCCCGGCCCTTCAAGGCGAACAGGCCTCGCGGACGCTTCTGGATGAAGAGGATGATCAGCACCAGGATCGCGATCTTGCCGAGCACGGCGCCGGCATAAGGCTCGAGGAACTTGTTGGCGATGCCGAGCGTGAATGCACCGACGAGCGTTCCCCACAGATTGCCCACGCCGCCGAACACCACCACCATGAAGGAATCGATGATGTAGGCCTGGCCGAGATTGGGGCTGACATTGTCGATCTGCGACAAGGCGACGCCGGCGAGCCCCGCGATGCCCGAGCCCAGCCCGAAGGTAAGCGCGTCGATGCGGCTCGTGCGGATGCCCATCGAGGCCGCCATCGCGCGGTTCTGCGTCACGGCGCGCATTTCGAGGCCGAAGCGCGTGAAGCGCAACAGCGCAAGCAAGCCTAAGAAGATCAGCAGAGTGAAGACGATGATCCACAGCCGATTGTAGGTGATGGTGATTTGCCCCAGGTCGAACGAGCCGCTCATCCAGGACGGGTTGCCGACATCCTTGTTGGTCGGACCGAAGGCGGTGCGCACCGCCTGCTGGAGGATCAGCGACAGGCCCCAGGTGGCGAGCAGCGTCTCCAGCGGCCGGCCGTAGAGGAAGCGGATGATGCCGCGTTCGATCAGGATGCCGACGAACCCGGCGACCACGAACGCGAGCGGGATGGCAATGGCGAGCGAATAGTCGAACAGCGCGGGGTTGTGGGCCCGGATCACCTGCTGAACGACGAACGTGGTGTAGGCCCCGAGCATCACCATTTCGCCGTGCGCCATGTTGATGACGCCCATCACGCCGAAGGTGATGGCAAGCCCAATCGCGGCAAGCAGCAGAACCGAGCCGAGCGAGAGTCCGTACCAGGCGTTTTGCAGCGCGGTCCAAAGCGCGAGGCTGTTTTGGATCGAGGCGATGGCGTCGGCCGCGGCCTTCTTGACGGCGGTCGAGGCGCTCGCCGGCAATCCGCCGAGCAGCGCGAGCGCGTCCTGATCCCCGCGCTGGCGGATCACGGCGATGGCGTCGATCTTGTCGGCATCCGGCGCATTGTCGAGATAGAGCACGACCGCGGCGCGCGCCTCGGTCAACGCCTGCTTCACCCGCGTGTCGCTCTCCTTGGCGATGGCCTGCTCGAGCGCTGGAAGCGCGTTCGCATCCTTGGATTTGAGCACGGCCTGCGCCGCCTCGAGGCGCTTTCCAGGATCTGGGGCCATCAACGTCAAGCCGCCGAGCGCTGCCTCGACGATCCGTCGCAAGCGGTTGTTGAGGCGCACCGGCGCGAGGTCGGAGGGCGCGCTGCCGGCAACAGGCTCCCCCGTCGCGGCGTCGATCAGGCGGTCGGACGGCTCGCGAATGAAAACGCGCTTGCTGTCCGCGCTGAAGAGAAGCCGTCCCTCCTGCAAGGCGCCGATGACCGCGGCGGCGAGCGCGTTGCCGCTGGTGGCGACTGCGTAGATACCCTCGATCGTCTCGTCGAAGCTGTCGGCCGTGAAGCGGTGAAGCCCATCCTCGTAGGGTCCGGCGCGCGCCGCCGTCATCAGGGCGGCGAACACGCCAAGCGCACACACGAGCGCGATGAAGCGATCGCTGAAGGCACGCATCCCGATCGTCCCGGCATTTCGGGGCGAGGCGGCCCAATGTCCGGAATTTGGGCCGCCTCCATTCCTGCTACGAACACCACGCTATTCCTGTTACCAACACAACGCCACTCCTACGCACCACCGCACTTCTTGGTCACCGTATTGTAGTTGCCGCATTTGAGCGTCACCCAGTCGGCTTCCAGATCCTTCGAGCCCGGCAAGTACTTGGACCAGGCATCGCCCGGAACCAATGACGGCGTCTTCCAAACGACGTCGAACTGGCCGTCCGCCCGCACCTCGCCGATGAAGACCGGCTTGGTGATGTGGTGGTTGGGCAACATTTTGGAGGTGCCGCCCGTGAGGTTGGGCGCCTCGATGCCGGGCAGCGCGTCGATCACCTTGTTCGAATCGGTCGACTTCACCTTCTCGACCGCCTTCACCCACATGGCGAAGCCGATGACGTGCGCTTCCATCGGATCGTTGGTGACGCGCTTGGGGTTCTTGATGAACGCCTTCCAGTCGGCGATGAACTTGTCGTTGATCGGCGTCTTGATCGACTGGAAGTAGTTCCAGGCGGCGAGATGGCCGAGCAGCGGCTTGGTATCGATGCCGGCGAGTTCCTCCTCGCCGACCGAGAAGGCGACGCTCGGGATGTCCGTCGCCTTGACGCCTTGGTTGCCCAGCTCCTTGTAGAACGGCACGTTGGCGTCGCCATTGATGGTGGAGACGACCGCGGTCTTCTTGCCGGCGGAGCCGAACTTCTTGATGTCGGAGACGATGGTCTGCCAGTCGGAGTGCCCGAACGGCGTGTAGTTGATCATGATGTCGGCATCCGCGACGCCCTTCTGCTTGAGGTAGGCCTCGAGGATCTTGTTGGTGGTGCGCGGATAGACATAGTCGGTGCCGGCAAGCACCCAACGCTTGGCCTCGCCGCCATCCTTCGA
>Ga0306921_10002976_pt1 | contig 17079 bp, 18 predicted proteins | sample sta12Cox44000080_FD_203760 | JGI IMG/M metagenome (GOLD analysis project Ga0306921, IMG submission 203760) | Lab enrichment of tropical soil microbial communities from Luquillo Experimental Forest, Puerto Rico - statoxic.12C.oxic.44.000.080 (v2)... | ecosystem: Environmental > Terrestrial >... | reverse complement strand
AACCCCCCAGGAGCCGATGTCACAGGAGCCGGCGGCCACTCGCGGGGCGCCCGCGCCGGGCGCGTGCTAGTGTTGGCTACGCTCTACGCTCCGCGGTATCCATGGACCAGGACGGACGGTCGGCCGTGCGTGCTATCGTGAACGAGCGCCGCTCGCGAGGATCCGGAGCCGCGCGGTCGTTCACTCGGACGTCACGATCCGGATGAGCCGCGATCCCAAGGACGACAAGTTCCTCGAGTACGCGGTGGCGGGAGGCGCCGACTACCTGGTCAGCGGCGCCGAGGATCGTCCGGTTCTCGGCGAGGTCCAGGGAATCCCGATCGTCGATGTTTCGACGTTCAGGCAGAAGCTTCTCACGGGGGGTGTGAAGGAGACCACGTGTGCCTCGCTGTGTGTTGTGTTTTGTGTTGTATTGTGTAGGCCGCACGCGCGGGAGGCGATATGAGACGGCGCGATGTGATCGGTGTCCTGGCGACCTGTCTGCTCGTCGCGCCGCGTCGAGCGCTCGCCCAGCAATCCAGAAAAATGCCGCGCATCGGCGTGCTGGTGTCGGCATCGCCTCCGCATCCGTTCGCCGATGCATTCCGCCGCGGTCTCCAAAGCTTCGGCTACACCGAAGGTCAGAACATCCGAATCGAGTTTCTCTACACGGAGGAACGATCTGATCGCGCCGCGCAGCTCGCGGCGGAGCTGGTCCGCATGGGCGTCGATATCATCGTCGCCCACTTCACGCCGGCGATCCGGGCCGCGATCGGGGCCACCCGCACGATTCCGATCGTGATGGCGCCGGCCGGCGCTCCGGTGCAGCTGGGCTTCATCGCAAGCCTCGCTCATCCCGGCGGGAACGTGACGGGCTTGTCGGGCATGGATGCGGAGATCGGCGGCAAGCGCCTCCAGCTCCTCAAGGAGCTGATCCCGGACCTCAACTGCGTGGCGGTTCTCTCGGCGACCCCGGCGACCAATCCGTTCGGCCGTCCGTTCGTGGAGGATCTGCAGGCGGCGGCAGCGCGAGCGGGCATTCGACTCGTCCCTGCCATCGTCGGCGGCGTCAACGACTTCGAGAGCGCTTTCGCGACCATGGCGAAAGAGCGCGCGCAGGCGGTAATCGTCGTGGGATACTTCGATCCGCACCGGAAGGTGCTCCTCGACCTCGCGGCGAAGCGCCGAGTCGCGTACATGTCCAGTAATCGCGAGACCGTTGTCGCAGGCGCACTGGTGTCGCTGTCCGCCAACTACGCGGTCCTGTACGAGCGGTCAGCGTACTACGTCGACAAGATCATCAAGGGGGCCAGGCCCGCGGATCTGCCCGTCGAGCAGCCGACCAAGCTCCAGGCGGTGATCAATCTGAAAACCGCGCACGCGCTGGGGTTGACGATCTCGCCGGCGTTGCTCGCGCAGATCGACGAGATCATCGAGTAGTCTCGACCGCTTCAGCGGTACGGAGCGTAGACACCAGTGGACGTTCAGATTTAGCCCGCCCCCGAAGCGCTGGATCACCCGAACCACATCCGCGGAATAACAACCCTAGTTTGTCGTACCGATTTTGGCTGTTCTCTTGGTAAAACCACCGGACCCCGCTTCAGGAGAGTGAACCGATGTGGGGAATACACGATAATAGTCAACATTAGCAGGCGGGCACCTAGCGGTCGCCTCCCAGATGGCCCTCCGGTCCCCTGACGTAATCTGCCATTCTCAGACACCGCCCCTCCAGGAACCCCCAGGAGCCGATGCCACAGCCTCCTTCTCTTTGCGCCACTGAGCGCGTGATCTCTCTGTGGGGCACTCTATGCCACCACGTTGAGTCGGGGGTCAGCCGCTTCATCCCATCTATCCTCCATACGGTACCTAAGTTCGATTTGCTGTTCCCCGGGCCGCGGTCCTCAAATGCGATTACTGGGGGCCATGAGTCGTGGGCGGGAGCGGTGAACTCGGGGCTGCTGAGCACCGCCCCCGCCCGCGGGAAGGGCTGGGTCCTAGACCGGATCCGGCATCGGCATCGGACGGCCCGTTTCGAGCAGCGTCTTGAGGCTGGCGAGGATGATGCCCCAGCCGTTGACCACGTGCTTTGCCGTCTTGGGCGCGTGCTCGAGTTCGTGAACGACGGTCAGCTTGCAGACCTCGCCGCGCTTCTCGATCTCGTACGTCACCCGCGAGCTTTCGTCTTTCAGGTCCGGGTCATAGAGGACCTGCCAGGTGATGACGAGGCGCCGCGGCGCGACGGCCTCCAGCACCGTGCCCTCGACGTCGCGGGAGCCGACGGCACGTCCGTTCCGCGCGTGTTGCAACATGAAATGCCACGACGACCCCTTCTTCCAGTCCGAGACGATGGTCTCGCCGAAGAAGTATTGCTTTGTGATCTCGCCGTTGGTCAGTGCCTCCCAGAGCTTTTCTGGTGTCGTGTGGATCAGGATCTCGTAGACTTGCGTGCTTCCCATGGTGCCCTCCAGGTGTGATTTGAGATTCGCGAGTGCCCCCGCGAAGGGGGCGCGGTACTTGCTCACCCAGCGGTCGTGGACTAGCCGGACCGGCATCGGATTGAGGTAGTGGAGCTTCTCCCGACCGTTCTTCCGCGTGACGACGAGTCCCGCCTGCTCGAGCGCGCGCAGGTGCTTCATCACGCCGAAGCGGGTCATCGAGACGCCCTCACAGAGCTGCCCCAGGGTTTGGCCATCACGGCGAAAGAGGCGGTCGAGGATCCGTCGGCGACTGCGATCGGCGAGCGCCTTGAAGATCGCATCGTCACGCCGACCGGCTCCAGCTCCTCGAGATCTTCCGGTCACGCTCGCCCGTCGAGCGCGCGCTCGAGCTGGTCGAGATGGTTGGCGTCGTGCCAGGCGATGACGGCGAGCAGGTAGTCGACGCTCATGCGGCCGAGCGAGCCGAAGCTCCCACCACGCTCCCAGTCTTCCGGCTCACGGCCGCGGAGGAACGCCAAGGTGGCCGTGCGATGCTTCCGGAACACGCGGAAGGCATGGTCCGTGTCGTTCCGCAGATATTGCCGTTCCTCCGCCCACCGGTCGGCGAGATTGGACGGACCCCCGAACTCCGGCTCGTCCTGCTTGATCATGGCCTCGAGACACTGAAGGAAGAACTCCTCCGAGTCCCGGAGGTGACAGACCACCTCTTTGGCCGCCCAATTTGTGGCGTCGGGACGGCGGGACAGGGCGGTGTCATCTCCGTCTCTGATCGCCGCCGCGAGATCGTCCGACGTGCGCTGCAGTTGGTCGAGCCGCTCCTCCCGAGGCTGCTTCGCCACTTCTTCCAAGGTCGACATCCGCTGCTCCTTTCTCGTGCTGAGTGTGAACATGGCCCTGACTGGCAGAGTGAAGCATATGTGACTAAACAGTCACATGTCAAGAGGCCATTTCTGACGCCCGAAAGCTACCTCGAGGACCCATGTCTGGAGCCGTCTGGTCGACATCGTCACCGGAGCCGACGGCGCCCTCCACGTTTCCGGCGACCACGGCGGCAGCGTCTACCGGGTGTCGGCAGAGTGGTAACTTGTTCCAATGACCAGACTCATGTACGGCTTCCCACCGGCCGCCGACGCTCAGGTGACGCTGGCCAACTGGCGCACGTCGCCGTTCAACCACTGGGCGTTCCACCATGTCCGCGAGATCGTGCCATCGGCGGACATCCCGAACGATCCTGCGACCGCTCACGACCTCGGAGCCTCACCCAGGGACCTCAGCGCGGTGGGTATCGATGAACTCTTTCAGGCGACAAACACCGATGGCCTGGTGATCGTCCATCGCGCCCGTATCGTATACGAGCGCTACGCCAATGGGATGACCCCCGACCACCCGCACATATTGATGTCGGTGTCGAAGTCGCTCCTCGGGCTGCTGGCCGGTGCGCTGATCCCCCGAGGCGATCTCGAGCCCGACCGCCGTGTGACCGACGTCGTCCCCGAGATGGCCGGCACGGCGTACGAGGGCGCGACGATCCGCCATCTGTTGGACATGCGCGCGGGCATCGGCTTCGACGAGGACTACCTCGCAACCTCCGGGGCCATCGTCGCCTACCGCAAGGCGGCCAACTGGAATCCGCCTGCGCCCGGCGATGCGCCGTCGGACCTGCGCTCGTTCTATCGCGAGCTGACCGAGTCCTCCGGTCGGCACGGCGGCCCCGTGCACTACGTTTCGCCGAACACGGACCTCCTGGGCTGGGTCATCGAGCGCGCGACCGGCCGGCGCTATGCGGACCTGATGAGTGAGCTGCTCTGGAAGCCGATAGGCGCCGCCCATAGCGCCTACATCACCGTGGACCGCCTGGGCGCGCCGCGGTGCGCGGGCGGCGTGTGCGCGACCGTCGGTGATCTCGCGCGCGTCGGCCAACTGCTGGTCCAGGGGGGGCGCGTGCGGAAGCGCGCAGATCGTTCCGGAGAGCTGGATCGACGACATCACGCGCAACGGCGATCGCGACGCCTGGGCTGCCGGCGACCTTGCTGCGTACTTTCCCGGCCTGCCGCTCCGCTATCGTAGCCAGTGGTACGTGCGCGATGGCGCCGATCCGCTCGTCTTCGGCTACGGCATCCACGGCCAGTTCCTCGTGGTCGATCGCTCGCGCGAGGTCGTGATCGCCAAGGTGTCGTCCGAGGCGCTGCCGATGGACCCCGAGCGCATCGGGATGATGATACGAGCGGCATCGCGGATCACCGACTTCCTCGCGTCACGCTGACCTCGCGTGAGGCCGGCGGCCATGAACCGCCGGAACGCGCAGAAGATCGCGATGGGCGGCAGCGAATAGATGATGGCAGCCGCCATTCTGTGGTTCGAGTGCGACTCGTCGCCGTTGATGAACTGGGTGATCGCCACGACCGCGGTCATGTTACTAGTCGAGGAGAGCAGCACGTACTGGTACAGGTACTCATTCCGGGTAAGCAGCAGCGCTAAGGTGTCCACGGCGGCCAGCCAGCGGCGCTGTGGCATCGGCTTTTCGGGGGTCCCGAGGGAGCGGTGTCCGAGTCAGGGAAGTAATGTCGCCGGGATGGGCACGACGGGCCCGACGGACAGTGCGTGTCGGAAACAGTCAGGGGAACACTTAGCGCGGCAAACACGCATTTGGACTCAGCTCAAGACTCTGTCACCGAAATTGTCACCAACGTCGCGCAATGATTTTCTGAATCCTGCTGAAGACTTCCAAGTAGCGATGCGGCAAGGTAACACCTCCGGACCGCCGACTTACTTCCGAACTTCCACCATTCGCGTTACGCCTTGACTGAAGCAGCAGTACTACGTTCAGCTGGCCTCGGCCGTCCACATCGCCGTCTGGCACCGAACGCTCAAGAACTACGGCCCCAACCTCGGCTTCGACTGGGGCGGCCGCCTCGTGGCAACCTGGCTCGATCGGTGAGCGAGGAGGAATAGTTGCGCCGGCGAGCAGGCCAGCCTTATCCACGATGGGGTGAGAAGAGTCATCGGTCCACTGGGCCCGCTCCAGCGTACAATCTTCAACAGTGCGATGAATATCGTCATCACCGGAGCGAGTGAGGGGATTGGCGCCGCGCTGGCAACGCAGCTCGGTGCGCGCGGTGATCGGGTGGTGCTCGCGGCTCGCCGGGAGCGCGAGTTGAGCGAGATGGCGGCGCGCTCGGGTCCGCGGGCGCTGGCGGTGCCGACGGATGTGACCCGCCGCGCGCAGGTCGAGCGACTGCGCGTTCGGGCGATTGATGCGCTTGGACACATCGACGTCTGGGTGAACAACGCCGGACGCGGTGTCAGCAAGCTGGTGGCGGAACTGACCGACGACGAGTTCGATTCCGCCATGAGGGACAACGTGAAGTCGGCACTCTATGGGATGCAGGCTGTGCTCCCGCACTTCCTTGCGCGTGAGCGCGGTCACATCATCAACGTGTCGTCGTTTCTCAGCCGGGTACCGATGGTGTCGATCCGTTCGGCGTACAGCGCCGCGAAAGCGGCGCTGAACTCGCTGACGGCGAATCTGCGCACCGACCTCGCTGGATCCCATCCGGGCATTCACGTCACGCTGGTGATGCCAGGTGTCGTCGCTACCAACTTCCGCAGTAATGCGCTGCACGGCACGCCGGCGATCCGCCCAGGCACCGGGCCGCCCGGCATCCAGTCTGCGGACGAGGTCGCGGCTGCGATCGTGCGCGTCATAGATCATCCGGTTGCCGAGATGTACACGAACCCAGCGCACGCGGTCGTGGCACAGCGGTACTTTTCGGACGTCGACGAGTTCGAACGCGCCACCCGGCTGCCTTAAAGGCGCCACCACGGAGGACGCAGAGGTTTAGCATTCGTGCCCAAAAGAGCAGCAGTGTATAGGGGTTTATAACGGGCGTGCGGCCCCCCGAGCGGAGGTCCCGATGATGGATGTGGCGGCCTGGCTGCGGGATTTAGGGCTAGAGCGTTATGAATCGCTCTTTCGCGACCACAAGATCGATTGGGACGTACTGCCGAAGCTGACATCCGAGGACCTGAAGGAGATAGGCGTTCTCCCTATCGGTCACCGGCGCAGACTCCTCCACGCAATCGCCACGTTCGGTTCGAACCTGCCGCCGTCGGCAGCGCCAGCGGTGGCCCATGGTGAATCAGCACAAGTCGGCGAACGCCGCCAGCTGACCGTGATGTTCTGCGATTTGGTGGGCTCGACGGCACTGGCCTCCCGGCTCGACCCGGAGGATTTGCGAGAGGTGATCGGCGCGTACCAGAAGTGCGTTGCCGACGTGATCGACCGATTCGATGGATTTGTCGCGAAATATCTGGGCGACGGGGTCCTCGCCTATTTCGGCTACCCACAGGCGCATGAGGACGACTCCGAGCGGGCCGTGCGGGCCAGCCTTGCTGTTGTGAAGGAAGTGAAACGGGTGGCTTCGGCGCAAGCGCTGCAGGTGCGCATCGGGCTGGCGACGGGGGTTGCGGTAGTCGGCGACCTGATCGGCTCGGGAGCTGCCCAGGAGCAGGCAGTGATCGGGGACACCCCGAACCTCGCGGCACGGCTGCAAGCGCTCGCGGGGCCGGATGAGATTCTGATCCCGGAGAATACGCGACGACTGGTCGGCAGCCTGTTCGAATACGACGGCCTCGGCCAGGTCGAGATCAGAGGATTGGCAACGCCGGTCGCGGCCTTTCGCGTGGTTCGCGAGAGCCAGCCCGGCAGCCGGTTCGAGGCGCTGCGCACTGATGAGACGCCTTTAGTTGGCCGCGCCGAAGAACTCGAACTCCTTCACCGCCGATGGGCTCAAGTAAAGGCGGGGAACGGTCAAGTCGTCCTGATCTCCGCAGACCCGGGGGTCGGCAAATCGCGACTGGCGGAGGCGTTCCATCAGAGCCTCGAAGGTGAGCCGCACACCCGCTTGGGGTACTTCTCCTCACCGCACCATCAAGACAGCGCTCTGTTCCCGTTCATCGCCCAACTGGAACGGGCGGCCGGTTTCGAGCGCGAGGACACGCCCGCGGCCAGGCTCGACAAATTAGAGGCGTTGCTTGCCGCCAATGCGCCAATCGAGGGCGACGTGCAGTTCCTGGCCGAGCTGCTATCGGTGCCGCCCGATGGGCGCTACCCCACGCTCGATCTGACGCCGCAGCGCAAAAAGCAGAAGACGTTCGAGGCGCTGTTGCGGCAGCTCGCTGGTCTGGGCCGCTGCCAGCCCGTACTGATGATCTTTGAGGATCTCCACTGGGCCGACCCGACCTCGCGCGAATTGCTTGATGTCGCTGTGGAACAGATCGAGCGCCTCCCGGTTCTGCTGATCGCGACCTTTCGTCCCGAGTTTCAGCCGCCTTGGACGGGGCAGCCCCATGTGACAACACTTGCTCTGCGTAGGCTGGGACGTGAGGAAAGCTCCACGCTGGTCCGCGGGCTCATCGGGACTGCTCCGGTATTTTCGAGCGATCTACTCAACGAAATCGTTGATCGGACCGATGGGGTGCCACTGTTCCTCGAAGAACTGACCAAGGCTGTCCTCGAAACGGCGGCCAGCGGCGCTGACGGCATGGTTGAGGCTGTAAGCGCGATTCCTCCTGCCTCACTTGCCGTTCCGGCGACGTTGCACGCTTCGCTCATGGCGCGCCTCGACCGGCTGGGCCCGGTGGCAAAGGAGATCGCACAGGTCGGCGCCGCAATCGGGCGCGAGTTCTCCTACGAGCTGTTGGCCGCCACAAGCCAGCGCACAGAGGCGGAAGTTCGGGAAGCGATAGATGCCCTCGTCAACGCCGCTCTTGTGCTTCGGCGAGGAGCGATCCCGGAGGCGACATTTTCGTTCAAGCACGCATTGGTGAGAGATGCAGCGCACGGCACGTTGCTACGCGGCACCCGACAGCGATTGCATGGAAGGATCGCCGAGGTACTGCAGGTCGTTACGCCCAACGTGATGGACATCCATCCCGAGCTCCTTGCGCAGCACTATGAGGACGCTGGGCTGGATCCGAAGGCTATCGAATACTGGACCAGGGCGGGCAAGCTATCGGCGTCCCGTTCTGCATTGGTCGAGGCCGCAGCTCAGTTCGAAAAAGCTCTCGCACGGCTGAGACTACTTCCTGATGGCCGAGAGCGTCAGTGGGAGGAGCTCGACCTTCAGGCCAATCTTGGTGCGATCAGATTTGCTATTCGCGGCTGGGCTGCTCCCGAAACCGGTCAGTGCTACGCGCGCGCTCGCGCACTGTGGGAAGAGCTGGGCTATCCCGCGGAGTTTGTTCGCGTCCCGTGGGGTCAATGGATGTACCACCTTAATCGGGGGGACGTGGATCTGGCGCTTCGTCTTGCCGACGATTTGATGGGGCGCTGCCAGGAACGCGCGGATCTGCGGGGCCTGATCCTCGCCCATCTATGTCAGGGGGGTACGAGATTGTTGCGCGGGGATTTTGGTTCTTCCTGCGCGCATTTCGGAGAACTCGACCATCTCTACGTTGCCGACGTCCACCGTGAACTCGTTCAGCAGTCTGGTTTCGATCCTCACGTTATGGGTCTTAGCTTCCTCGGGTTTGCTCACTTCTGCCTTGAATATCCTGAGCAGGCTCTCGCTTACGTCAACGCCGCAATCGCCGAAGCTCAAACCGAGCAGCATCGGCCATCTATTGTCCAGAGCTTGGCCATCAAAGCCCGCTTGCTGTGCTTTCTCGGGGATGCGAACACCCTCACCGAGTGTGCGGATCAGCTCTCTGCGATCGGAATTGAGCAAGGATTTCCGTACTGGCGGACGACGGGGCTCATCTACCAGGGCTGGGCTCTCGCTCTGGTCGGAGATTTCGAGAACGGAGCTGACTTGATCCAGCAGGGGATCTCAGCTTGGCAAGCTACCGGCGCAATTACTTGGCTACCGTTCTTTCAGGGACTACAGGCTCGAGCCGAGGCAGCGCACGGCCAAACCGATCGCGCGTTCACCCTGCTCGCGGAGGCTTTGCAGACGATCCAAAGGACCGGTGAGCGGTGGTTCGCCGCGGAGCTGAACAGACACAAAGGCCAGTTGCTGCTGCGGCAAGGACATTCCGACGCCGCCGAGGAATCCTATCGCGAAGCGCTGAATATTTCCCGCACGCAGGAGGCCAGGCTCTGGGAGCTGCGCGCTGTCTCCAGCCTCGCCCAGCTTTGGCGTGACCAAGGCCGCCGAGCCGAAGCGCGCGATCTGCTCGCGCCAGTGTGGGGCTGGTTCACCGAAGGTTTCGAGACGCCCGATCTGAAAGAGGCGAAGGTGCTGCTCGAGGAGCTGGGCTCGGCAGGGTGATCTCTCGATCATGCGAATTGCCCTTGGGCGGCCCGTCACGATCACGCGCCTCTTGCGGACATCCGCGCCAGTATGGTCCCTGGCTGGCCTCGCCCTTTTTTCTGGTTTGCTTCCCAACCGTCGCTCGCCTGCTATAGTCGTCCGGCGATGACGCGGGCGGCTCGATGCGTCCTGTCGACCCGATCCAGATCACGTGCACTGGTGCGCGAGCACGCCCTGCTCGCCGCAGTCGCGCTCGGTGTTGTCGCATGTGCTAGCGAGCCGTCCGAGCGAGCCATCGAGGAACCGCTGATGGCGCACACGTTGCGCGAATGTCGCGTGCGGATCGCCGCCATTGGCAGCGTGGACCGGATCGATCAGCAGAGCGAAATCCGTGTCAGCCGAGCGCGCTGCGATCCCTACGACGCCCCGTTTCTCGCATCCGACCCCCAACCGGAGGCACAGGCGCTCGTCCCCTTGCGCAGTGGCAGCGTGGGGCCTGCCACCCGCTCGGCCGGCCGGATCTCGGTTCCCGTGCGGGTGATCGGGAACCTGGTGGTCGTTGCTGCCACCGTCAACGGCACACCAGCCACGCTCATGGTCGACACCGGCGCCAATGTCACCATTCTGAGCAAGGCGATCGCCGAGCGGGCCGACGTCACAGTGCCGGCCGACGCCCGCCTGCTGCCCGTCAGGGTCGCAGGCGGAGGCACGATCTCGGTGCCCTTCGTTCCCCTGAAGTCCCTGGCGATCGGAGCGGCGACGGTGGAGGACCTCGATGTCGGCGTCTATGACGTCTTGCCGGGCGCGCGGCGCATCGACGGCCTTGTCGGCGGCGACTTCCTCCGTCACTTCCGTGTTGCACTTGACCACGATGCCCGACGTCTGACGCTGGAGGTGCGCGCGGACGCGACGGCTGGATCGAGTGCGCCTTCCCCGCTGCCCGGAGCGCCGCCGGTTCCGGGTGACGTGAGTGCCCGCGATCCGGGGTCGGCGCCGGTGTGGATGATCGGCGATCGGTGGGCCTTCCGCTGGGAGAGCCCGCGCGGCTCCGGGACGTTTGTCTGGGCGGTGAACCGGGTGCAGACCGTGGATGGCTTCGAGTGCTACGTCGGGACGCCGGGAGATTTTTTACCGGCGCAGCGATCTGGCGTTCGTCGGAGAGCAGGTCGACGGGCAGGTCGAGCAACGAGCGGTCCCGCCGGCGCTGAACTATGCATGGCCGCTGGCGCCCGGCCGCACGTGGGAGGAGCGATATACGGCCGAGCGACCGCTCGAGCAGCAGACTGATAGCCGGTGGCTCCGCTCGAGCGTCGAGGGGGAGGAGACCGTGGCGGTGCCCGCGGGGACGTTCCGAGCGCTCAGGATCGTGCGACGCCACGCGGCGAGCGGGGCCATCAGTGCGGAGACCTGGTACGCGCCCGAGGCGAGGCAGTTCGTGCGACAGCGCCTCTAGCACGACTATGGCGTCCAGCAGCGCGAGATGACCTCGTACTCCGTGCGCTGAACGTCGACTCCGAGGGCCGCGTGTCGCCGTCGAGCGAATGCTGGGGAAAGTCGAGGCAAACAAAATGAGTTGGCAGCTGCAGCGGCCTCGGACGGGCTCCTGGCCAAGTAGGCGTAGAGGGGCGGTTCCGCCGTCGGCGTCGATTCGACCACGGCGGCGCGGGCGCTGCGCATCTTCAACGTCGCGATGGGTGCGCTCCTTGCCGCCTCGCTGATCTCGCTGCTCCGCTGAGCGGCCTGATCGTCGACGCCTCACGGGGGCGCCGCCGCGGCCATTCGGCCCACGGCGGTCCTGAGCGCCGCGACTTGCCAGGCGATGCGCTCGGCCTCCCGCGCCATCGAAAGATCGTGTCGCGCGGCGCGGGCCTCCAGGCGGGCCGCGATCGCGCCGGCCGCGGCGGCGAGCTCGGGAAGCGGAGCCGGCGCGGGTCCGCCTGCCATCGCGGCAGGCAGGTCGCCCAGACCGCGGCTGACGAGCTCGCGCAGTCGCACCCACGCGCGCGAATCCTCGGGCGCCCCTGGCCCCAGCCGCGACAGCCCGCTCAGGCTGACGAGCAGGCGCTGAAGCGCGACGACGGCGAGCAGCGCGGCCTCGAGGTGCTCGGGCCGCTCGCCGGGCTCGACGGCCACGCGCTGGAACGAGGCCTGGAGCGTAGCCAACACTAGCACGCTGCGGCGCCTCTCGGGGGCCATCGGTCCCTGACGTAATCTGCCATTCTCAGACACCGCCCCTCCAGGAACCCCCAGGAGCCGATGCCACAGCAGTTCGCAGTCACGCACCAGGGTCAGGGGCAGGTGGTGCCTTGCTGGGAGTTGTTCGTGCAGCTTGCAGATTATGCCTGGCTACGGACGATCGCCGAACGTCACGGGCAAGAGGTTCGGCTCGAGGATCGCTTGATGGACCTGACCGTGAGAGCTGGCTGCCGCCTTGTGCTCTACGTGGAACACAAGACCATCCGAAGTTAGCGGAGAAACTCCTGTTCCAGATGCGCCAGCATGGCGACAAGGGCTTCAATCTCGACGATCCGGACCGGGGTAACGATGCGCTGCGCAAGGCCAAGTATCTGGCCCGGGACGGCGGTCACCCCATCTACGTCGGACTCAGTGCGCTCAACTACCGACGGCTCTTCAAGGTCGAGTATCTAGCGGGTAACCGTTTTCGATTGATCGAAGACCCGCGATCCTTCAGTGTGCCGCTCGTGGAGTACCGAGCCTCAGCAGCAGGAAAGGGCCCACCGTGGTCACCCGTCGATCCGCTCGCGATCGAGATAGAGCGGCTGTGCCCTGAAGTCTGGATCTCCGTCGGATCGGAACAGACCGCTTATAACTTCTACTGTCCAAACGAGCGAGGAGATGTAATCGCCTTAGGAGTCTACGAGAACGGCGAGGTCTGGACTGACGTAGCGGGGTTGGGATCTGAACGAGCCAAGCGCCTTGCCTCGGAGCTCGCCAAGCAACAGGTTGTGCTGGACGTGAGCAAGGAGTGGGCGTTCTGGCGGGCGGGACGAGGGAAGTTGAATCTTGCGGCTGCGGATCCGGTGCTCGTCGCGGAAGCTGTGCGAACTGCGCTCGGCCAATAATCTGGTAGCGGCAACGCAGGACCACGTCTCGGGCTCCCTACTGCGTGAAGCGTGGGGACGCAGGTGCAGCGCGGGACTCAGATTCTAGGAACTCTCCAACCCTGAACCCGAAGTCTCAGCCAGCAGCCCCTCGCTTCGCCTAGCAGGCTCTACATGTGAGCACCCCGACTCTCAAACGCGTCTATGCGCTGGAATGCGCTGGAGTGTGCCTGAGTTGGGCACAAATCTGGACACAAACTGAGTTCAGAGAGAACTTCGAGGCGGGCAACCTACTGAAAATCATGGTGGGCAGGGACGGGATTGAACCGCCGACACCAGGATTTTCAGTCGATGCGCGGAACCCGGAGCATACGCCACCATCGGCAGACATCGTTGACGATCAAGCAGATAGCGAGCGCTGAGTATCGCGAATCGTGGCGGTCGGCGAGGATGGTAGCCGATACTTTCGGCAAAGTTTCGACAGAGTCTCCGTCGTAGGCCGAGCGGCGCCTCGCCTCCGGTCAGGCTGCGATGCGTGGAACCAGCGACCTACTGATTACGAATCCCGGCTCGGAGCAAACTCAGCAGGACCAAGAGAACCCAACCGAGCAATCTGGCGACACTTCCGCATGACCCTTATGTCCGAATGGTACGCGGTGCAGTGCCTGCCTTTGGCACCAGCTTGGCACCAAGAGCGAGGGCAAATACTCGACCCTCCAACGGCGGTCGCCCGTGAGTGCGCACCCGTCTCCCTGACGTAATCTCCCAGACTCAGACGCCGGCCGCCCCGGGACCCCCTGCCACCACTCAGAAGCATCCGGGTTCACTACGACGGAGCGATCGGCGCGGTCGGACGAGCTGAACGCCTCATCGAAACAGCCCCACGCCCCTCGTTTGATAGTGGTAGCGGTAAAATTCGGCGTAGCATTCCTCCCTATGAGCCCGGCAGTGCGCGCTCTTGTCCCAGGAGGCTGTATAGATCAATCTCCCCGCAACAACGCCAAATAGGCCCACGACGACCAGAAGCAACAAGAGTTGGGAGGCCTGCCGCCGAACGCGCGCCGCATCTGGCGAGGCCACGTGGTTCCGGTAGGCAAAGCTGACGAGCACGACCGCCCCCACGAGAAGCCAGAATCGTGGCGACGGACCGAACAGGTACATGAACCATTCGTGGGTTTGCCACGTCATGCCGTTCGGCCACCAACTGTCGGCGAGAGCGCCGACGAGCGGCCTCAGGAACGACTGGCCAAGCTCGCCGAGCCAGATCGGTGGCGCCCATTCCCCCCAAGTCAGCAACTGGACCAGCGCCCACAGCAGGAGCACGACAGCCGACGTGGCGGCGGCCAGGAACCAAGCCCGCACCCCATCCGAGGTAAGCGACGACGCATAAATAGCTAGCGTGGTCATGCTCGCGATCAGCACGCCGCCGGTTCATGGAGTTCCAAGCCATGTGCTAATTCCGGGATGAAGCGCGCCAGCAGCCCGGGCAACATATAGGTCAAGGCTCCCGAGATTCCCAACACCACGGCCACCTTCGTCGCCCACTGCGTGCGCCGAGACACTGGGAGCAGCAACTGCCATGAGAGGGTCCCTAACCGGCGTTCTTCGGCGCTCGCAAGGGCCCCGACGAGCAAGGCCGAAGTCACTGCGTAGCCCATCGTGAGACGATTCGCGAAGTTCGGAAGCTCACATCGCCGTAGGCATATATCCAAATATGTGTCAGGTGCCACCATCGGTACGGCGAGCCGTAAGGAGAACAAACCAACTGCATACAGCCCTGCCAGGAGGATTGGCCCCTCTTGCAGGCGGACTTCCTTGTGGACAAGCAGCCAGGGCACAAATCGCCGACGCGTCGGTGGCGCGGTTCGGGTGAAGATCGCGTCGCGAGCCAGGCCGCGGAAGGGAACGACGTCCCGGTGCCCATCGATTGCTTGCCACTGCATGAACTGACGCCAGCCCGCCACAGCGCCGGCCGCGCACAGGACGAGACACCAGCCCCACAACACCTGCAGTGGGATCTGTTGAGCTTGTGGAGGAAAGGGCCTTCCGATTCCATAGTGCGCGGCCAATGCGGCAGAGGCGCCAAGCCATGACAACGCTGGCAATGCCGTGGTAAACACGATGCCGGCCAGGACACTCCGGCTCCAGATCGTCAGCCAAGGCGCGACAAAGACGCTGCACGCCAGTGGAAGAAGGAGAAACGACCACGGCGTGTCGATCCGCGCGCCGGTCGCAACTACGGTCGTCCGGCCGGCGATACTCGACCACCTCAGATCGAGGCCATTCACGCCGGACAGAAGGAGCCATCCGGCACCAGCAGTCACCGCCAGCAGGATCCCCAGGGCCGCGAGCTTGCCCTTTAGCAACGAGGCCCGACTGGTCGGTTGGACGAGAAGCCATGCGAGGGTTCGATGCGTGAACTCGTGTCCGACCGAGAGGGCCCCAAGCGCGATCGATCCCAGAACGTATGCGGCCGTCGCCGCAAACCCGAAGTACGCGGATCACTTGAGGATGCGACTTCTCGAAGCGCGGTTGCCGCCGTCATCACGACGACACTCGCCACGAGCGCCGGCGACATAGCGCGCAAGTCCTTGCGCAGCGACAGGGCGAACGCCGACTTCCCCGTCACGCCGTCACCCCCATCGGGCTGAGCGTATTGACGTAAATCTCCTCGAGGCTTAGTGCCTCAGTGCTCATCGTCTCGGGTGACAAGGCGCGGAGGCGGTCCATGATCGCCGCGGCGTTCTTGCGCACGACGACCTCGATCTCTCGCCCCGAGCGCTTGAACTGTTCGCCGGGCAGATCCAGCGCCGGCGCGTCGCCGGCGAAGCGCGCGTGGATCTTCTGGAACCGTTCGCGCGCGGTGTCCGCGTCGAGCGTCAGCACCTCACGTCCGCCATCGATGATCGTGAACGTGTCAATGAGCCCCTCGAACTCGGAGATCAGATGCGTCGAGACGAACACCGTGCGTCGCGCCGGATCCGTATCCTGATACGCCCCAATCACCGTCTCGATAAACTCGCGGCGCACGATCGGATCGAGCCCGGAGGTGGGCTCGTCGACCACGAGGAGTTCCGGCTCCGGGCAGATGGCCGTCACGAGCGCCAACTGCGTGCGCTGCCCTTTCGACAGGTGCGACGTCTTCTGTCGGGAATCGAGGCGGAACCGCGACAGCAGCATCCGCTCGGTCTCCTGATTCCACCGCGACCGAAACGACGCGCAGTACTCGAGCGTGTCGTGCACGGTCATCCACGGATAGAACGCGACCATGTCGGGCACGTAGGCGAGGCGCGACTTCACGGCGACTTCGTCGCGCGACGGGTTCAGGCCGAAGATGCGGACCATGCCGCTGGTCGGCTGGAGCAGGTTCAGCAGGCACTTGATCGTCGTGGTCTTGCCGGCGCCATTGCGGCCGAAGAAGCCATAGCAGCGACCGGGCTCCACACGGAGGCTGAGGCCATCGACGGCGTCGGTGCGTCCATAGCGGCGCACGAGGTTGGCGATGTCGATCGCAGGTGTCGATATCGGCATGGGTTATCCTTTGGAAGCGCGGTCGCGCTCGTGTTCGAACACGTCGTAGCGTTCGGTGGCCAGGCGCACAAACTCTGCCTTGGCAACACGCAGGTGATGGGCTTGCACGACGGCCTGGTCGATCTCCTCAGTCAGGAGCTTGAGGCGCACGTCCTTGCGGAAGGGCGCCGTCCCCGCCGAGAGGAACGACCCGCGGCCGGCCTCCGTCGTCACCACGCCCTGCGCCTCGAGCTCGGCGAAGGCCTTGGCGACTGTGTTGCGGTTGACGCGCAACTGCTCGGCCAGGGGACGGATCCCCGGCAGGACATCGCCCGGCTGCAGGGCACCGGACGCGGCGGCGGCCTTCACCTGGTCGACCAGCTGCAGGTAAACCGGCTTGCCGCTCTTGAACGTGACGTGGAGTCGCATAGGCTACTGTCATAGGACAGTATAACAGTTCGTCGAACCAGTCAATGGGACCGGTGCTCACGGTCGTAGAAGGTCCCTGGGGCCCCAGGTGCCGCAGCACCGAGCTTTCGTCCGAACACTGGGCACGCACCGCGCACCAGGAACCCGTCTGAGCACCGAGCACTGTGCTGGCAGTGCGGCTCTCCCCGGGCATCTACGTGAAGCGGTATCAGTGTGGGAAGCAATGGAAGGACGCATGTTTGGTGCCAGATAATTGCAGCCGGAACGATTGGGATCCCAGCAAATGAACTGTATCTAAGTCATATGCTCGACGCCCATCGTTGCCAGACTGACGTCCGCGTCGACTGCGCGGCGGACACCTCGCCGAGGAAAGCCCACTAGGAGTTTCACCCGAGGAGCCGCCCCTTA